>Ga0114931_10011964_pt1 | contig 10198 bp, 9 predicted proteins | sample 2SBtaG_FD_89579 | JGI IMG/M metagenome (GOLD analysis project Ga0114931, IMG submission 89579) | Deep subsurface microbial communities from Kolumbo volcano to uncover new lineages of life (NeLLi) - 2SBTROV14_V59a metaG | ecosystem: Environmental > Aquatic > Marine > Volcanic | place: Kolumbo... | reverse complement strand
CCTGGTCGACCCTTCGGGCGGGTCAAATCCTGTGGCATGCGGCGTCGAAGGACTGATCCGATGAACCACATCGAATTGCGCCCTTCTTCTGGCCTGCCGCAGGATTTGACTCCGTGACGGCGGTGTGCTGGTGAATAGATCGGGCTACGCTGTGTCCCGCAGCGCTCAAGAGGCAGCTGCGCGAGCACAGGACCAGCCATGCAAACCAGCAGGAAAACGGAAAAGCAGTCGATGTCATTGGATGAATGGAAACTACAGGCGGCGCAAAAGGCGCTTTCCTTTGTCGAGCCACGCATGAAGCTTGGCCTGGGAACCGGTTCGACGGCGGCAAAATTTGTCGAATTGCTCGGCCAGGAAGTCGCCAAGGGGCTGGAGGTTATCGGCGTGCCGACCTCGGAAGCGACGAAGCAGCAGGCGCTGTCCCTGGGCATTCCGCTTACGACTTTGGACGAGCAGCCGTTTCTCGATCTCACCGTCGATGGCACCGATGAACTGGATGGCGACCTGCGGCTCATCAAGGGCGGCGGCGGCGCGCTGCTGCGTGAAAAAATCGTCGCCACGTCATCGCAAAGCATGATCGTGATCGCTGACAGCTCCAAGCAGGTCGAAATCCTCGGGGCTTTTCCATTGCCGGTCGAGGTTGTCGCCTTTGGATTGAAGGCAACCGAAAAAATGATCGAGATGCTGGCCGCGGAGGCCGGCTGCGGCGGCGAGTTGAGATTGCGCCTGGGAGCTGATGGCAGGCCATTCAGGACCGACGGCGGCAATTTTATTTTCGACTGTCACTTTGAGCGGATCAGGGACCCCGAAGGTTTGGCGGACGCCCTGCACATTATTCCCGGCGTCGTCGAGCACGGGCTGTTTCTCGGTGTCGCCGACGCGGCAATCATTGCCGGGCCTGACGGCGTGAGCGTGATCGAGGCTGACTATGACGTCTGATGCCGATGCCCGGGGGCATTTATTGTTGACATTTGCCGCCGCGGTGTTCCTTGTTACTGCTTGCTGTCGCGCAATCCTTTTGATTGATCGGCGCCAACTGCTGGGCATAGGAGCCAGTAATTTGGCTCGACGGCATGAGCCGGTATGAGCCACCTGCGAACCCGGTTATATGCAAATCCCAAGGGCTGAAGGGCTGCAAGCAACGCAAATCCCAATGGTTGCAAGTAATGCAAAAAATCCATAAGCCCCCGTGCAGAAACAACCGCGACACCAGAGTCCGAACAATGCCCGATTTCACTGCAAAAGCTGACAGTGCCTTGAACCACTTGATTTCTGCATGGGCCCCCAGGCAAAGGAATGCGACATGAAACTTCTCCAGATGCTATTCACCCCGCTTCTGGCAGACTGACTTGCGCCCTGGTCGATGACGAATAGCGAGGGTGGTGAATAGATCGGGCTAAGCAAAGGAATGCGACATGAAACTTCTCCAGATGCTATCCATCACAATTGCGCTGGCTCTCGTGCTGCATCTGTCCGGCCCGGTAGCGGCGCAGAAATCGGCTGCCGATCCGGAGCGCCTGGCCGCGGCCAGAAACCTCATGCAGATTTCCGGTGCGGCCAGGGCATTCGACACGGTTATTCCCTTGATGATGCGGCAAATCAAGGGACTGATAAAGAAGCAGCATAGTGGTCGCGGGGCGCTCATCGACGAGCTCTTTACCCGCGTTGAGCAGCGTTTCAGCCTGAGAAAGCAGGAACTGATAGACCAGATTGCGGCGCTTTATGCGCGCGAAATGACAACCAGCGACATGAATGACATCGCCGCCTTCTACAGCTCCGGGGTTGGCGCAAGGTTTATTGCCCTGCAACCCAAGCTGATGCGTAACTCTGCCCTGCTCGGTCAGGCATGGGGCCGCAAAATCGGCCAGGAGATTGTCACCGAAGTGCAAGCCGAACTGCGCCGGCGCGGCATTGCCAGATAGGCAGGGGCCATTGGCCGGCGCGGGCCGGAACCCGGACCTCCGCCAGCAATATAAGTTTTGGATGCATCAATGAGTGAATTCGACTTCGATCTGTTTGTTATTGGCGCCGGCTCGGGCGGCGTCAGAGCTGCCCGCATTGCCGCCGGCCATGGTGCCAAAGTGGCCATTGCCGAGGAATATCGTTTTGGCGGCACCTGCGTGATACGCGGCTGCGTGCCCAAGAAACTGTTCGTCTATGCCAGCCGCTTTGCCGGTGAGTTCGATGATGCCGCCGGATTTGGCTGGACGCTTGGTGCGCGCAGTTTTGACTGGTCAACGCTGATCGCCAACAAGGACAGGGAAATAGCCCGGCTGGAGGCGGCCTATAAGAATAATCTTGTCCGCTCCGGCGTTGAGGTTTTTGCAAGCCGCGCCGAGTTGCAGGACAGGCATACCATTTTGCTCAAAACCGATGGCCGCGCCATTACAGCCAAGACCATATTGATCGCCACCGGCGGCACCGCCAACCTTGATGGCGATATTGAGGGCATCGAACATGCCATTACCTCCAATGAGGCCTTTCACCTGACGGAGCTGCCGGCCCGCGTCGCGGTTGTCGGTGGCGGTTATATTGCCGTTGAGTTCGCCGGGATCTTTCGCGGCCTTGGCGCAGAGACGACGCTGGTCTACCGTGGCGAGAAAATTCTGCGCCGCTTTGACGACGACCTGCGCGACGCGCTCACCGAAGAATATGGCAAGAAGGGCATCAAGGTTCTGACCGGCAAAGTGTTTGCAAAAATCGAAAAAACTGCGGGCGGCTTCATTGGCCACTTCAAGGGCGGTGGCTCCATAGAGGCTGACCTCATCATGTTTGCCATTGGCCGCTCGCCGAATACCAAGGGTCTGGGCTTGCAAAGGGCGGGGGTTGAACTGGGCTGGAACGGTCATGTCGTGGTCAACCGGCAGTCGCGCTCCTCGCTGGACAATATTTATGCTGTCGGCGATGTCACCGACCGGGTGCAACTGACACCTGTCGCCATTCGCGAAGGCCACGCCTTTGCCGATTCGGTTTTTGGCGGCAAACTGACGACGGTGACCCATGATCTCATCCCAACTGCCGTATTTTCCGATCCCGAGATCGGCACAGTCGGTCTGCCGGAACATCTGGCGCGCGAGCGTTATCCCAGGCTGGACGTATATAAATCGCGCTTCCGACCGATGAAATATACGGTTTCAGGGCGCGATGAATATATGCTGATGAAGCTGCTGGTGGATGGCGACAGTGATAAGGTTGTCGGCTGCCATATCATCGGGCCGGACGCCGCCGAGATTGTGCAGATGGCGGCTGTTGCCATGAAGCTCGGTGCCAGCAAGGCTGATTTTGATGCGACCATGGCGCTGCACCCCAGTGCCGGCGAGGAACTGGTGACGATGCGCGAAAAATGGACGCCGCCGCCGGCGTGACGGCGCCGCGATCGCCAGGGCGCCGCCGCGGGCAAGTCATTCGGCGGCTCCCCTCAGTTCATTAAAGAGGCAGTAAATGGCGCGACTGGCAGGCAAAATTGCGTTGATTACCGGCGCCGGTGGTGGCATCGGGCGGGCGATGGCTGTGCTGTTTGCGCGCGAAGGGGCGAAAATCTATGTCGCCGACATCAATGCCGAGGCGGCGCAAACGGTTGCAGGAGAAATTGCCGCTGCCGGCGGATCTGCCCGTTCGATAACTGCTGACGTTACGGAGGCGGGCGAGGTTGCCGCCATGCTTGGCGTGATTGCCGATGGCGACGCCCGGCTCGATATTCTGGTCAACAACGCCGGCCTCAACGTGCGCACGGATTTTCGCCACATGAGCGATGATGATTGGGAAAAGCTGCGCTCGACCAATCTCGATGGCGCGCTACGCATTGCCCGCGATGCATTCGATCTTCTCAAGGCCTCCGGCAACGCATCTATCATCAATTTGTCGTCCATTATGGCGCGGCGCTCGCTCAGGCAACTGGCGGCCTATTCCGTGACCAAAGGGGCGATGTCGGCCTTGACACGGGCGCTGGCGGTGGAATATGCGCCTTTTGACATTCGCGTCAATGCGCTGGCGCCAGGCTATATCGAGACGGCGCTGACTGATCGTTTCACCCGCAATCCCTATATTGCCAAGGCGCTGCTCGATAAAACGCCGCTGCGCCGTTTTGGCAGGCCTGAAGAGGTCGCCAGCGCCGCTCTGTTTCTGGCCTCCGATGAAGCCGGCTTTATCACCGGATCGGAATTAACCGTGGACGGTGGCATGACCGCCGGCCTGTGATCCGTCCGCTGGCATAATGCAACGCAATGGCTTGCGCAACCGCAATAGAGGGCGCCCTGGCTGCGCCGGAAATGTGCCCTGGCTGCGTGGCGGCTGCGTCTTTGCTGCGCCGGGAATGCGCCCGGCGCCAGACATGCAGGCAGGCAGCTTCGGTCAGGCAGGCAGCTTCTGGCCAACTGGCCGGCAATATTCTATAAGCCAACAAAGCGCGCAGTGGCCGTCTGATTTGGCAACAAACAGGGCCGCGCGCGGGCCTTCTGCCCATCAATTGCTCGGCTTGCGAAGTAACAGCCCGAGCGCGCAAGGAGTTTACCAAATGTCTGCCTCATGGTCCCCCAACAGTTGGAGATCAAAGCCGATCCTGCATGTACCTGAATATGTCGATCAAGACAAGCTTAACGCTGTCGAAGGCCGCTTGTCGAGTTTTCCGCCATTGGTTTTTGCCGGCGAAGCGCGCCAGCTAAAGGCGCGTCTGGCGGCGGTATCGCAGGGGCAGGGCTTCCTGTTGCAGGGTGGCGATTGCGCCGAAAGTTTTGCCGAGCATCAAGCCGACAATATTCGCGATACCTTCAGGGTCTTCCTGCAGATGAGCGTTATCCTGACCTATGCCGGCGGCCTGCCGGTGGTCAAGGTCGGCAGAATGGCCGGTCAGTTTGCCAAGCCGCGCTCGTCGCCAAGCGAGACCAAGCAAGGGGTCGAGTTGCCAAGCTACCGCGGCGACATCGTCAATGGGTCCCAATTCACAGCCGAAGCGCGCATTCCCGATCCGCACCGGCAGTTGCAGGCCTATCGCCAGTCGGCGGCGACGCTTAATCTGCTGCGTGCCTTCGCGCAGGGCGGCTATGCCGATCTTGAGCGCGTGCATCAGTGGAACCTTGGCTTTGTCAAGGACAGTCCGCAAGGCGGCCGCTATCAGGAGTTGTCAGACCGCATCAGCGATGCCATGGAGTTCATCCGGGCTTGCGGGATTACTTCCGAAAATACGCCGCAACTGCGCGGCACCAGGTTCTATGTGTCGCATGAGGCGCTGCTGCTCGGCTATGAACAGGCACTGACGCGCAAGGACTCAACCAGCGGCGAGTGGTATGCAACCTCCGGGCACATGGTGTGGATCGGTGACCGCACGCGCCAGCCCGATCATGCGCATGTCGAATTCTGCCGCGGTGTCAAAAATCCCATCGGCCTCAAATGCGGCCCGACTCTTGAGCCTGACGAACTGCTGCAATTGCTGGACATACTGGACCCCGACAACGAGCCGGGACGGATGACGCTGATTGCGCGATTTGGCGCCGACAAGGTTGAGAAACATCTGCCGCAGCTCATTCGCGCCGTCGAGAAGGCCGGCCGCCACGTGGTCTGGTCCTGCGATCCGATGCATGGCAATACCATCAGCGCCGCCACCGGCTACAAGACGCGGCGTTTCGAGCGCATCTTGCAGGAAGTGCGATCGTTCTTCGATGTGCACCAGGCAGAAGGCACTCATGCCGGCGGTGTGCATATCGAGATGACCGGGCAGAATGTGACCGAATGCACCGGTGGTGCTGTTGCGATTTCGGATGCGGATCTGTCGGCGCGTTATCACACCCATTGCGATCCGCGGCTCAATGCCAACCAGTCGCTGGAGCTGTCCTTCCTCATTGCCGAGCGCCTGAAGCAGGTGCGCCAGGGTCTTGATCAGCAGAGGCCTGACCAGTTGCCGGATGTGGCGACGGCTTGACAGGAGCCATGATGGATTTTTGCGGATATGCACCTGGCTTTGTCTTGCAGGCGGCTTTTGTGGCTGTTCAAGTGTTCAAGGGAATGGGGAATGGGAATGTGACAGCGCCGGCCTCATTGCGGCAGCGTCAGCGGGGGGCTTGCGGCAGCGCCACTGTTGCTGCCTGCTGCCTGCTGCCTGGTCCCTGTTGGGGCAGGGCGGTGATTGCGCATCATGACAGATAAACTCAGCATTGTTCTGGCCCAGCTCAACCCGATTGTTGGCGATATTGACGGCAATGCCGCGATGGCGAGGCATGCTTACGGCCGCGCCGCTGCCATGGGTGCTGATCTCGTGGTATTTTCCGAAATGTTCATAACCGGCTATCCGCCGGAAGATCTCGTCTTGAAGCCGGCTTTTGCCAGTGCTGCATGCGCCGCTGTTGAAGGTCTGGCCAAGGTGACAGAGGGCGCTGGCCCGGCCATTCTGATTGGCACGGTCTGGCCGCAAGCCGCTTCGGAAGGCGACAGCGGCAGCCCGGCGCTTTACAACGCCGTCGTCCTGCTTGATGGCGGGCGTCTTGCCGGTCTGCGCTGCAAGGTGGAACTGCCCAACTATGGCGTTTTTGATGAAAAGCGCGTGTTTGATGCCGGTCCCATGCCGGGCCCGCTGAATTTTCGTGGCGTCAGGCTTGGGGTTCCGATTTGCGAGGACATCTGGATTGAGGATGTTTGCGAGTGCCTGGCCGAGACCGGCGCTGAACTGCTGATCGTGCCCAATGGTTCGCCTTTTGATGTGGCAAAGCCCGATCAGCGCATCAATGTGGCGGTTGCGCGGGTCGCTGAAACGCGGCTTCCGCTGATCTATGTCAATCAGCTTGGCGGCCAGGACGAACTGGTTTTTGACGGTGCATCCTTCGTCCTCAATGCCGATAGCAGCCTCGCGGTGCAACTGCCCGACTGGCGCGAGGCGCTGATCGAAACTCATTGGAGGCGCCAAAGCACAGGCTGGCACTGCCGGCAGGGCGAACGTCATCTGCTGCTTGAAGGCGATAGCGCGATCTATCAGGCATGCATGCTTGGGCTCAGGGATTATGTTGACAAGACCGGCTTCCCCTCGGTGGTGCTGGGCCTGTCGGGTGGCATAGACAGTGCGCTGGTGGCGGCGCTCGCCGTCGATGCGCTGGGGCCGCAGCGGGTTCACTGCATCATGCTGCCATATCGCTATACGTCGGACGAGAGCCTTGCCGATGCCGCCGCCTGTGCCAGGGCGCTGGGCGTTCGTTATGATGTTGTGCCCATCGAGAAACCGGTAGAAGGCTTTGCCGAGGCTTTGCGCGGACTGTTCGCCGACAGTGACAGCGGCGTCACCGAGGAAAACATCCAGAGCCGCACGCGTGGCGCGATCCTGATGGCGATCTCCAACAAGTTCGGCGGCATGGTTGTCACCACCGGCAACAAGTCGGAGATGTCGGTCGGCTATGCAACGCTCTATGGCGACATGAACGGCGGCTTCAATCCCCTCAAGGACCTCTACAAATTGCAGGTCTATGCTCTGTCGCGCTGGCGCAATGACAATGTCCCGGTCGGCGGCAAAGGGCCAACCGGCGCGGTTATTCCCGCCAACATCATAACCAAGGCGCCGACGGCCGAGCTGCGCGAAGGACAATGCGATCAGGATAGCCTGCCGCCCTATGAGGTGCTTGACGATATTCTGCAGTGCCTTGTTGAACAGGAAATGCCTTTGCGCGAGATCGCCAGGCGCGGCCATCCGCTCGCAACCGTCAAGCAGATCGAGCGCCTTTTGTATATTGCCGAATACAAGCGGCGGCAGGCGGCGCCGGGGACAAAGATTTCATCGCGCAACTTCGGCCGCGATCGCCGCTACCCGATCCAGAACCGCTTCCGCGAAAAGATTTAGCCTGCGCCGGATGACTTTCTGGTGCTCCTGAAACAGATTTTGGCTGGGCCCGGCGCAAGATCGGGCTAGAAGCGGGAGCTCCATTACGGCTGTCGAACCATCCTCAAACACTCAAGATTGCAGTTGTTCACCCGATCGCCTTGGCCTACCCCCAAAGCTCGGGCGGCGGCGGATTTATGATGGCACCATCATAGCGCAGCCCCGGCTGACGGTCCGCGGCCAGCAGCAGCGGTCCATCAAGATCGACCCAGTCGGCTTTTTGCGCAACAAGCATCGCCGGCGCCATGGCCAGCGAGGTTGACACCATGCAGCCAACCATGATTTTCAGGCCGAGGCTGGCCGCCTTCGAGGTCATCGCCAGGGCCTCGGTCAGGCCACCCGTTTTGTCGAGTTTGATATTCACCGCATCGTAGCGATCACGCAGAGCCGCCAAATCAGTGCTGACATGAGCCGATTCATCGGCGCAGATCGGCACCGGATGCCTGCATGTTGCCAGAGCGCCGTCCTGGTCCGCAGGCAGCGGCTGCTCGATGAGTTCAATCCCGCTCTGCGCGGCCACATCAAACAGGGTTTCGATCTGATTGGCCTGCCAGGCTTCATTGGCATCGACGATGAGGCGCGCATCGCAGCGTGCGGCGCGCACCGCCCGCATGCGGCTTGCGTCCTCCGGCGCACCGAGCTTGAGCTTGAGAAGCGGGTATTGCAGCGCCGCAATGGCCTTTGCCGCCATTTCATCGGGAGATGCCAGCGAGAGGGTATAGGCGGTGGTGAGGGCGCGCGGCGGCGGCAATTGGGCGAGACTTGCAACTGAGCGCTGGCTGCATTTTGCCTCAAAGTCCCATAGCGCGCAGTCTACTGCATTGCGTGCCGCACCTGCGGGCAGCAGGTCCTGCAGATGCTGGCGGTTTGGAACCGTGCCCCCGCGCAGAAAGGGGGCAAGCGAGTCGCAGACGCTTTGCAGGGTCTCGCCATAGCGGGCGTAGGGGACGCATTCGCCGCGCCCTGTGGCTGTGCCATTGCTGATTTCGACAACGATCACATCGGCTGCAGATTTGCTGGCGCGCGAAATGACAAAGCGCTCAAGGAGCAGCCAGCGCTCGCTGTGGCGGATCATGCTGGCCGTTGTGCTCATTGTCATGGAGGCTATGGAGAGCTGTTGCGGCGGTTGTCTGGTTCAGGTCAGGCGGCCGCTGGCATGGGCAAGGAACAGATAGACGCGGCCCGCTTCAGAGGTCAGGGTATGCCGGATGGTTGCCGGATCCTGTTGGTCCTGTTCGGCGCCATCCATGGCCTGCTCAAAGTCATTGAGATAGCGATCTATGGTGGCACGTACGCTGGCGCTTTGGCCGTAGCGCTCCACTGTTTCGTCGAAGGTCGCGCGGCCTTCCGGCGTGTAGATGCTCCGCGCCATCACCCCGTGCTGGCCATTGTGCAGACGGTGCCAGATGGCGGCGGCGGCGGACAGGCTCATTGCTGCGGCCATTGCCTGAATGTCAATGCCGGCGCTATCGTTTTGAGTGTCCGGCCTGTCAGCATCAGGCGGCGCTTCTGCATCGGCATCTGCTTGCCTCTCTGTGTCCTCGAAATCGGATTTGGAAGCCCTGGTTAACAAGTCCCCGACAGACCATCCCCGCGATTGCGGATCCCCGGATTGCTGGTTCGCTGATTGCTGGGCGTTTTCAGTCGTGCCGTGGCCTGCGCTCGCCGCCACCGGCATTGCTGCCTCATGTTGATCTGCGGGCCGATAGCCTGGCGTCTGCACCTGTGCCTGGGCAGCGCGCGGCGATGCTGCGGCAGATCGGGTCGATTGATCGCCGGAATCAACAAGACGATGACGGGTGCTCTTGAGAGCTGTGCTGATCGACTCAAGCGTTCGATTGGTTTCAGTGACATCAGCAGCGCTTTCAAGGGATCTGGCAATGCTGCTGGTGCGTTGCGAAATGGAGTCTGTCAGGGAGGTCCTGCTGCGCCGTGCCTGTTGGGATGTGGCAGGCGCTGGTGTAGCGGGCGTTGGCATGGACCCTGCGACGACTCCAGGTGCAGACACTTGCTGCTGCTGCTGCTGCTGCTGCTGTTGTTGCTGGTGCTGTGGCCTTTGTACCGCTGCTGGCGCTGCAACTGGCTCCGCAGCTACGCTCATCAATGGTGCTGCGCTCGTCGATGGGGCCGCTGCTGTTGCATCCGCCACAGCGGGTGTGGCAACGAATTGCTGCTGCTGCTGTTGTTGAGGCTGCTGTTCTTGTTGCGGCTGTTGTTGCTGGTGCTGTGGCCTTTGTACTGCTGCTGGCGCTGCAACTGGCTCCGCAGCTACGCTCGTCAATGGTGCTGCGCTCGTCGATGGGGTCGCTGCTGTTGCATCCGCCACAGCGGGTGTGGCAACGAATT
>Ga0114931_10011963_pt1 | contig 10198 bp, 6 predicted proteins | sample 2SBtaG_FD_89579 | JGI IMG/M metagenome (GOLD analysis project Ga0114931, IMG submission 89579) | Deep subsurface microbial communities from Kolumbo volcano to uncover new lineages of life (NeLLi) - 2SBTROV14_V59a metaG | ecosystem: Environmental > Aquatic > Marine > Volcanic | place: Kolumbo... | reverse complement strand
GCAGGGAGATGCCCGGGGAGGGGAATTTTTTCACTCACAAGTTTCCACGTGCACCTGTGTAGTTCTATGGTTCCCTGATTCACCACCAAAGAACTTTCGCTCTTTGGCATTGACATGAAAAATTGCGAATAACGTTTTAAATCGTTCTCAAGCATTGAAAGGCTCAGAATTAAAAAGGTTGCGGCTCATTGATGTAAAATTCACGATCAATTTCACCAAATATTCCCGGCTCCGGGTGTATAACTTGAGGCCATCACGCTCTTGGCCTGCAGCGTTTCACATTTCACTACACCGTCACATTTCACCAAGGCGGCCTTCAAGTTAGCGGTAGCCGCAGAAAGATCTACCGTTGAGGCATTGATTTTCACCTTGGCTGAAGACGAAATTTCAATTCCGCTGGGCGTCAGCTTAATGGTATTCCCATTCGAATCGGTAATGCGTACTTGGCCCCCTGAATCATCTTTGATCTCAATCCGTTGACCAGCAGGGGTTCGCAATTCCATCGACTCTTTGCCCGATTTATCGTTGATACGCAATCGCACGCCGCTACGGGTCTTCAGAGTTTTAATATCATTCTTCCCGGAACCATCCATTGTTTCCGGTGGTCTATCCCGGCCATTCCACAACGACCCCACGACATAGGGCGTCGCGGGGTTCCCGCCTTCAAACGCCACAAGGACTTCATCCCCCACTTCTGGAATCCACCAAGTCCCCCGTCCCGACCCGGCCATGGGACAAACCAGTCGAGCCCAAACATGCAGAGGCGGGGCTTTGCCAGGACCAGGCAACGATGGGCCTGACACCAAGGTTTCTGGAGCCCAAGGCAACTCGACCTGGACACGACCGAGTTGGTCAGGGTCTTTTACGTCGTTGACCAATGCTGGGTACACGCCGAACCACCGGTCGGCTGGTAATTCGGGAACTCGGTGTTGTTGGTTGGCGTAGTAAGGTTGTTGGCTTGCGCGGTACGGTTGGTTTCTTTCGAGTCGTGGTGCCACCTGGAACCTCCTTTTTTGAACGGCGAGATGGCTTGCGGTTTAGCCACGCACGTTCTGCTTCAAATTCAGTTTGGAAACCTGTGAGCGACGAAAAGTTATGGGTTACGGCTGCAAGATAATAGTCTCCCTCAAACAATGAACCGACTTGTGAAATCTTCACCACTGTGCCGACATGCAGCTCTGGAGTATCGACTGTGTTCCCGGTCGCACGCACGAACGCACCGGATCTTTCACGATAAAATTGTCTCGCGAGTGTTAGGGCCTGATCCCCACCGGCTGGCATGCTTTTCACCTCATGAATAAGCGTGTGTTCCCCAGTTAATTCTTTTAGAATCTTGGCTGCCGTCTGTCCCTGCTGAACCGCATTATTCCCCAATGCCGTATCATTGGCCACGCCAGTATTGCGTTGTTTCATGCCGACATTCCAACCTGTCACACGCATTTCGGTTGCCTGGCCTTGTAAGTCAGCACGCGCTTGAAATTCGATTAAACTTTTCCCCATGACTAAATCAAGAGGACCGGACATACGGTCCTGCCGTGTCTTGGCATGTAAAATATCGTTTTCAATCCATAATTCTCCGCCTGCCGCACGAACTCGCTCAAAACAAAATGCCAAATCAGTTTGGTTGAGTTGCACCACATGCTCATAAGTCGGGCCGTCCACGGTAATATCTGCAGCCAATCCGTAATCACCAGCAATCGCACTTAACATATCCCTGTCCGTCACGGACTTGAAGATACGGTTTTGCACCCGCCGTCCAAATTCTGCAAGCTGATCCTCAGCTATAATGAAAAGCTCCGGTGGAGACGAAAGCCTACTCTGCGCCTCAATGGCTGTTACCTTTCCAGAGAAAAGAACCACTGCTGAACTCCCCTGCTTCACTCGAACAAGGACTTGACGACCGAAGTCAAGATCGGTCTGATCAAAAAAAAGAAAATCCGGGTCTCGGCCACTAGACGTGTTCCCCCAATTGAGGAAACGCATAGATACAACGGCATGGCCGTGCACCGACGACATCACCCTCATTTCCAACAGGTGTTCACTAAGCTGTTGAACGACAACGCCGTCAATGAGAATTTCCGGACGCAATCCAGCGAAGAAATTTGAATTCTCGAGCATACAAGATCTCCTATCTTGTGTTTGGAAAGTAGAGAAGAGCCATGGAGGGATTATAGGGAATAATGATGAATGATTCGAGGACAGATTTATGAAAACCTGAACCAGATTTTCAGGCTCCAGAATTTCCTTGAAAAAATTGGCATAGCCATTAAGACTCACATTTCCCGATTCCTTACAAGACCAACATCACCCACACCACCTGCTCATTAAAGCCTAACAAAGGAAACTCCCCACTTGGATTTTTTCTGTAGATATGACAGAAACCTTGATACTTGAACGAGGTAACGTATAATAGGCTGGAGAGAAGCAAGGTTCTTCAATAATTGAATGCCGCCATCACCAATTAATGTGAAGAGGAGAGACGTTCATGAAGTTAAAAGTTGGTGATTTTGTCATTGTGAAAAAATTCAAAGCTTCGACTCGCCCGAGTCCACGGGCCAAAGATATTGACCCTGCCACCCATGGCGATACCTATTCCTATCGCATCGATAAATATTGGAAAGTGGTTCAGGTGCTGAATGATGGTACGATTGAAATTGAGACGCGACGGGGGAAGCGGCATCAAATCAATACGCACAATCAGGATTTTCGAAAAGCCAATTTGATAGATCGCATGTTCCATCGTGACCGTTTCTTTTGAACATGGTGTATGCGGGCCAGGGGGAGGGAATCTAAGAAACCCATGGCCTGACCCACATATCAAGTAACCTTACGACGAGCTTTCTTCCTCCTCTTCTTCTTCTTTTGTGTCTGTCGTAACCTGTGTCTGTGCAGAATTGTTCTCTTGCCCTTCAGTGTTCTCAACACTTTGAGCTCCCTGCCAAATATTGGGATCTCTTCTCACCAATGAGAAAGCCACTCGTCGATTGGTCTTGGCGCAGTCCTCGGTGTCTTGGGTGCAAACCAAGGCAAACTCTCCCAAACTTACCGCATGCATGCGAGCCTTAGGTACCTCCAGGGTGGCGAGGTAATTCTTCACGGCTTCGGCTCGTTGTTTTCCAACTTTTAAATTGAATCCCGTCGAACCTCGACCATCCGTGTGCCCTTGAATGAGCACGTCCCATTCTCCGGATTTCAAAACCTCGGCATAGTTCCTGAGTTGGGCTTGGGCATCTTCCGGCAATTCACCTTTATTAAAATCAAAGTGAATAGGATTCAATGTGGGAATGGACTCTGTTGGCCCCACTTCATTGGCCGATGCCTCTTGCTTCAACGTTGGTCTGTTGGTGGTAGTGCTAATGAGCATGGGCTTGGCGGGTTGGGAAACCTCTGGCAGGTCAGTAAAGCTGGCAACAGTCGGGTCCAGCTTTTTGGCCTGTTCCCGGACCTGTTGGGAACGGGCACGTTTCTGTGCGTCTGATAAAACGAGTGGTGTTGTCACGGAGCGGGTTGATTGGACCTTCGCCACCTTTGTCTCAGGTTCTTTAAGAATCTGATAGGTGAGGAAACAAATGGTGAGTACGGCCACGCTGGTAAATCCTGCGAGGATGGCATCGGTGCGGTTCATGGTATGACCTCCTAATATGTTTAAGGTTAAATTGGTGAGCTGGCGACGGATAACGAGTAGTCCTCCTTTCTGCGTTTCAGGTGGCGGAACGTCGCCAGCTCGTAAAACGAATAGAGCAATGGCCGTACCAAAAAAATTCAGAACGCTTTCTTTGATTAAACAAAGGGTTAGGTTTGATGCGGGAAAACGATCGATGGGGAACCCGTGCAGGGATGGTGGGGGATCACGCATCCCCTCGCGGGGATCAGGGGCTGTGATGATGGTGGTAATGCATTTCTTCAGATGCGACATGGGAATGTTGGAAATAGTCGTCAACCTTCGCCAAGGCTACGGCTAACAAGCAGGCGGTGTTCTCTGGCTTTGCTGTAGCGAATCGCACTGACTAGGTCGCCATTCTCCCGTGCTCACGTACTGAGAGTACGCTCCGCGCGTCAAGCCTACTTCGCCGAAGTGAGCTACGAAGGCCGGGAACCACTGCGGCCTTGCTGGAGACCCTTCGGACCGACTCAGGGCATGCTTTTTTGAACATTCCCTAGCGTTGATAGGGCAATCGCTCATCTGGCGTGTATTCGCCCCGTGAAGTGAATTATTCAACAGTCCCTGATAAGGAATACCGAGAAAAACGGATGAAGCAGGCGACTGATGGAAGAACCAAAACCAGCGACGAGCGACTAGTAACGAGTGTGCGAGGAAGAAGAAAATCGATGTCGAATTAATATTTCTACGGCGGCAAAGTAGCGGTCAGGCAGGTTCTTGAAGCGGCGACGGCAGTCCGCGATGGCCTCCTCAATGGATTGAAATCGTTTACGACGAGGAAGCAAGTTGGCTTCGTACTCACGGAGTTTTTGTTCCACCACATCGGTCAGTGATTTATCATTGGCCAAGTCTTTGGCCGCAAGCAGGAAATCTCCCTGGTGTTTCACTAAGGCTTCGTATCCCAATCCTTTTAAGCGTTGCGTGATCGTGCTGCGATCGCAGCGGAGAGCTTGGGCTGTGGCCTGCATATCGAAACGGTGTTGTCTCAATGCCGTGAGGATGGTGTCGTCATCACGAATAGGAGATTTTTTTTGGGGTCGAGAAGGTTGTTCGGAACGCACGGGCAATCTTTCTTCATCCTCCCTGGTTTCACCAAGTCGCAAATCCTTCTTCGTAAGGACGTTTGTGTCTGCGAGCGTTACGGCCTGGGACAGGGTTTGCTTCAACTCTCGAATAGTTCCCGGCCAGGAATAGGTCATGATCGTATACAGGGCCTCACGACTGAGTTGAAGTGCGTTGTGGTGGTTCTGGTTGGCGAGTTGCTGTAGAAAGTGCTCAGCCAGCAATCGGCGATCTTCGGGAACCCGCTCACGCAACGCAGGTAAGTACAAGACGATACTACGAAGTCGATAGTACAGATCTTCCCTGAACCGACCTTGCTCAACTTCGTGTTTTAAATCTCGGTTTGTGGCAACAAGAATTCGTACATTGGCGTGGCGGGTCAGTGCCTCGCCAACTCGGTTAAAGGTTTGATTCTCTAAAAGACGTAACAGTTTGGCCTGGAGTTCCAGACCCAATTCACCCATTTCATCAAGAAATAAGGTTCCACCTTCAGCGACCTCTACATATCCCTTGGCGCCAATGGCCCCCGTAAACCCTCCTTTGATGTGGCCAAACAATTCGCTTTCAAAAAGTTCAGGGCGTATCGCTGCCATGTTGACGGGGATGAATGGTCGACTTGCCCGGTCACTGAGTCGGTGGGCGGCTTGGGCGAACACTTCTTTCCCAGTGCCGGTTTCACCAAGCAAGAGGATGGGGCTTGAACTATTCGCGGCTTTTTTGACGTCCGAAAATACTTTGAGCAAGTGAGGATCATTGGTGAGGATGCCAAAGTCTTGGCATTCTAAGGCTAGGGATTCCAAATTCTGGGGCAAAGGGGATGATGGTTCAATAGCCTCAGTCGTGTATTCCCGAAGCGTCTTGAGTTCTGCCTCCACCTCTTTCATACGTTGCTTGGTTGTCACGACTTCTGCTTGTGCGAGTTCTAACTGCTTCAGTCGGTCTGAGGAATGTTGTTCGGCAAGCCGTGCTTGATTGAGAGATTCCATCAGTGCCTGCACATTTGATTCTTTTAGTTGCAGGTCCTTTCGAATTTGAAACAAATTTTTTTCTAACGTGAGGAGATGGGCAGAGGTGTGAACTCTTTGTTTTTTGGCTTGAAGGACGCCAATCGAAATCGTGGAGCCCGCACACGCCAAGACTATCCCGATCAAGGGAAGTAACAATCCGAATTGAGTCTGAAGAAAAATGGTTGTCACGACGCATAGAGCAAACAAGGCCAGTGCTGTTGAAAGCCCTTTCCAGTTGGGAAATACCAAGAGTATCAAGGCCGTACTAAACGATATGATGAGTAAGATGAAGATCTTTGCTTGTTTTCCAATTGGGTAGAGCCATGAGTTGGATAGTGCCGTGTTGAGTAGATGAATCTGATTGAGGCCCGCTTTGTTGATCGTTGGGGTCAGAATGACGATTTTATCCTTTACGTGCTTCTTGAGTTGGACCAATGGCATGTTCCCAATGGCACCAAGGGAATACGGGAAAACGAGTTCTTTTGTTCGGTAAGCGGAAGCAAGCCTCGGTAAAGAATTGATCCTGATGTCTTGGTTGTACCCTCTGGCAATCGCCAGTCCCAATGGGAGGGTATTCATATCGAGGGAAGGATTCTGGTCGATAAATCCAATGCCCAGTGCGTAACTCTTGAGAGGCGCAAACGCGGTAGTTGGGTAAATCACTCTGCCAGATAGCGCGGTGGCTTCGATGAGTGTGGCATCCGCTGCAGCTCCACCACAGGCTGAGGAGCTTGGCCCTTCGAGTGCAATCATCGGTGCAATGACTTTGGCCTCGGCTTGACTCAATGCTGTGATGGTTTTCGCCAGGAACGTTCTCTCGATGGTTGGCCCGCATGTTCCTTCTTCTTGGGGTGCCACATTGACCAACACGATGGAGGAATGCAGCGTGGATTGTTCGATCAGATTCACCTGCCAAGCTGTTACGTTGCGTTCGATCTTGGGAAAGAATTCTCCTGCCATGAACACGCCGACCGTCATGATCAATGCAGTAAGTCCGGCCACAAGGCCATGTTGTTTGAAGAGGCCGCTCATCGAGTGCAGGCTTCAGGTGTGTGGCGGTTGAATCCAACGGTGATGGGTGCGCCGAGGGTTATCAAAAATTGACAGGATTGGGGAGATCCTTCGCTCGCGGTTTGTAAAAAATACTCAAAAATTTGTGAACGATGAAAGGTGAGGTCTTCATGTTTGAACAGATATTCTAAGGAATCATGTGCTTTAGGGTCTAAGGCCAAGGCTTCTTGCAGAAGGATCGGGATGGCCTTATCCCTTTCTCCAGATTGCGCCAGGAGAATCCCAGTACTGTTGGCATTGGATGAAAGATGATTGTCGTGAAATCGCTTTCGAATATCCGTTTGAATGGCTTTGAATCCTAAAGAAACCGGTCGAAGAGCATCTTGAGGTTCTTGATGGGAGAAGGCCCAAGCTCGCAATCTTGATAGGTGAGCCCGAGCATCCTCGGATCCATCTTCATAGGTTGGGACATAGGCGGCTTGGAACCACCATCTCATGGCTTGAACCAAATCTCGTTCCGTTCCGCTGCCATTGGCCAACATGGTGCCTAACAGTTCTTGCGCCTCTTTCATTCCTTGTTCCGCGGCTGTGCGGATATGAGTGTAACTGGCCTGGGGTTGACTGGCCGCGCGAAGGGTGACGCCGAGTTGGTAATGGGCTTCTGTGTATTCGGGGTACAGCGTTATCGCGCGCTGATAGGATTCTATCGCTGCATCAAGAAGTCCCTGGTTATACCGAACCAGTCCTAGCTTGAAATACGGCAACGCCCAGTCTGGTTGGTGTTGGATGGCCAAGAGGTAGTGGTCACTAGCTTTATTCCAATCTTTTATGGCGTCATAGGTGAGTGCCAATTGGAGATGGTTTGGTGCGGAATCGGGTTGGACTTGGATAGCGAGTCGAAAGGCTTTGATCGCGTGTGTGTTCGCATTCATCATGCGATGAGCTAAGCCCATGTTGTAATAAAGTTCGTGAGCGTAGGTTGCCTGGGGATTGAGGTTGAGCGCCATGTGCCATTCTTTGATGGCGCGCGGCCAGTCTCCAGTAGAAGCCAAGGCTGAGCCCAGTAAGGCATGGGCATCCGCGAACTGAGGTTTCAGACGAATTGTAGTGTGGAGTTGTTCAATGGCTTTGAGCCAGCCTTGTTTCCTCGCATACAGCAAGCCGAGGTTGAAATGGGCCTGAGGTAATGTTGAATCCTTGTTGATGGCGGTGTTGAAGGCAGTTTCAGCTTCTGTCAGATGGCCCTCTGCCAAATGAACAAGTCCAAGGTTGGTGTAGGCCTGCGCATCTTCGGGTTTCAAGCTGATGGCTTGATTGAGATATTGGCGTGCGTTGGCATAATTCCCATTGTGATAACAGACCATGCCGAGTTGGTTGAGTGCATCGGTCCAATCGGGGGCCCGAAGCACCGCATGTTCCAAATATCGTTGAGAGAGAATGGTGCTTCCTTTGATCGCATAAATTTGCCCCAAGGCATAATGTGCTTCCACAAGATCGGGTTGAATTCGCAAGGCCTGTTCCCATTCCGTGATAGCTTGCGATAAGTTTCCTCGCTGCAAAAGCGCGATTCCATAGTTGTATGCGGCCAGGGCAGAGACATTGATATGGACGGGAATGGCCGAAGGATCTAATCGTTCAGCTTTCGTCCAAGCCGTCACCGCACCATCAATGTCCCCAAGCTTTGCCAATCCGACCCCTAGGTTCCAATGCGCGTTGGCATATTCTGGCCAGATTTGCTTAGCCTCGAGAAATTCCCGGACGGCGGAATCCAGTTCGCCTGTGAGATAAAAATCGATGCCGAGTGTGAGATGGTCCTGGGCGTTTTGAGATTCGTGTGTTGGGTAAACGGTTTGTGCCGACGTGTCTTGAGAAACCGTTAAGGCCAGAATACACATCGCAACAATGCCAAGGAGAAATGGACGTGACGTTGGCATGGAACCTCCAAATTCACAACTCAGATGATGGCTTGGGCGTACAACCACCCCAAATAGGCCAGTGCTTACTACACGATAACATCTGACCCGGATGAATTTGAAATGAAGCTCCGAAAGGCCCAGGAGCATTGGAAAAAGTGATTGGAATGGTGGAAGAAGGAGGACAAACTGAAGCGTGCGTGGGCCGAATATCAGCCACACGCACGTAATGGGTATTTCTTGTTTTGTTCTAAGGGTTTATTTTGATTTTTTGTGAGTTGGGTGTTCGACCAAGAAGTTGCCAATGGCCAAATAATCCAGATTTCCCTGAAGAAAGGCGCGAATCCCGTCATGCGGGGTATTCACAATCGGCTCCTCATGCATATTGAAGCTGGTATTAATGACGGACGGGACGCCACTCAGCTTATGATATTCCTTGAGGATATGGTAGTAGCTCGGATTGCTTTCTTCGGTCACGAGTTGAGGCCGTGCGGTTCCATCGATATGGACGGCAGCCGGGCAGGTTTGTTTCATGAAGTCCGTGCAATTAAATGTGACGGTCATGAATTTGGATGTATGCTCAGCGCCTTCCATGTTGTAATAACATTTGTTGCGTTCCTCATAGAGCGTGACTGGTGCGAAGGGCATGAATTCGGTTCGTCCAAGACGTTGATTTAACCATTGGTTTACTTCAGGTTCAGACGCGCGATACAAAATAGAACGGTTTCCTAAAGCCCGTGGGCCATATTCCATTCGCCCATTAAAACGCGCGACGACTTTTCCTTCGTGAATCAATTTGGCGATAGTGGGTTCAATGGGTTGGAGGTGTTGATATTCCAAGCCGGCGGCTTTCAATTCCTTCGTGATGTCCTCGTCTGAATAATCAGGGCTAAAGTAGACGTTTTGATAGGGCTCGCGTTTCTTGAGGTCTTGCCGACAGGCTAGGAATGCGGCGCCAGTTCCGCACCCGCCATCCCCCATGTTGGGGTACACGAAGATGTGGTTGACTCCTGGGATCTCAAAAATGCGCTGGTTGAGTTTCACATTGGCAATGACGCCTCCAGCCAAGACCACGGTATCAATTCCAGTTTGTTCCACATAATGATGAATGTAAGCCGTGGCCACTACTTCGAGGACATGCTGATAGGCAGCTGCCACGTCGATTTTCGGGAAGATGTTGGCGAGATAGCGCGAGAAGTAAATGTTGTTACTCTCGATGATTCGGAAATTACCTGGCTCTTGATGAAAACGGCTTAAGACAAGGTCCACCAAGATCTTGGGATCGCCATAGGCAGCCAAGCCGACAATTTTCCCTTCATGTCGTGAGGGTTTAAATCCAAGTGACGAGGTGACGCTTTCGTAAAAGGTTCCCAAGGAGTTGGGATATTCAATCCCATGGATGCGGCGTATTTTCGTGCCGTCTCCAATACAGACTGATCCAGCCAAACCCGATCCATATCCGTCAAGCGTCACAATCAGCGCCTTCTCAAATCCACTGGCAAAAAAAGCGCCTGCCGAATGAGAAAGATGGTGATCATATCGTC
>Ga0114931_10011962_pt1 | contig 10198 bp, 8 predicted proteins | sample 2SBtaG_FD_89579 | JGI IMG/M metagenome (GOLD analysis project Ga0114931, IMG submission 89579) | Deep subsurface microbial communities from Kolumbo volcano to uncover new lineages of life (NeLLi) - 2SBTROV14_V59a metaG | ecosystem: Environmental > Aquatic > Marine > Volcanic | place: Kolumbo... | reverse complement strand
CTGGAAAGACCCCGAGCTTAACTGAGGAACTTCTTATAAATTCCTTTACCGTCATCCCGGCGTATGCCGGGATCCAGTGTTTTTAATGCCTTGGATTCCGGCATGCGCCGGAATACCCAAAACGCTACGCGGGGCAGGCTCTGACGAATTAATCAGAGTTTCACTAGCTTGAATACCAAAAACCCGCACGGGGCCGGTTCTTCATTGGATACAGGGTTCTTATTGTGGCGCAATAAGCTTTTCGCGCCATAATAATAGTGCTTACGCGGCGTATTTAGATGATCGCGCCGCTTTAGGGGGCGCGTAAAGCTCTATTCATCTTCAGTGCTGCGTGCGCAGTCCTCGGCGTCGCGTTTGCGGACAGTCGCATTCCACGTCTTGACGGAGTTCTAGTTATTGTTGCCGTAGCGTATTCCGATACAGGTTCCAGCGTTGGGACGCACTGAATGAGCTTCCCGACACATAGGTTACAAAGTATTCCGGGCACATAGGTTACACAATACGGCATTTGGGGAGGTCGCCCGATGCCCTGGAAAGAGTGTAATCGTGTGGACGAACGCCTCCGATTTGTCGCCCGCCTGCTCGATGGCGAGAAGATGGCCGTCGTATGCCGGGAGTTCGGTATCTCTCGTAAGACCGGCTACAAGATCTTCAATCACTACAAGGATGAAGGTCTCAGCGGGCTGGAGGATCGTGCCCGGAGCCCTTATCGGCATCCCAACAAGCTGCCGTTCCAGGTTGAAACGGTGATTCTCAGGATCAAGCGGGAGCACACCAGCTGGAGCGCTCCCAAGATCCGTGAGAAGCTGGCCAAGGCCTACCCGATGATCAGCTTACCTGCCGCCAGCACGATTCACGTCGTGCTGGATTACTGGTGCGTAAGGAAATATTTACCTATAGTTCTCCTTTCGTGCATCCTTTGGCTGGCTGTTTTTAGCCCGACTGATTTGGGTGCTATTTTCTGTATGGTTCACAGCTCGTGCGGCCCGTCGTTGGTTGCGGATTGAATCCTGTTTAACCCAGGTCAGCCGGGGACCAGCATAATCGGTGTAGTCGTATTCCTCAGGACCGGTGCCGAGGGACTCTTCGGCGGCTGCGCACTGGACTGAAGCCAATCCCATCACCAATATGATATAGATTAATTTTCTATTCATGATTGTCTCTCCATTATTTCGTTTGATTTGCATTAAGTACGCGAATGAACAGTAGTCGGATTCCTGTTTTTAATTCTGTTAGAAATTACATCTTGTCGTGTGAAATATTTACATCCATACAACCCGGTTCAGAGTTTTCATGGCAACTACCGAGGCCAGGATTATTCCCTATATATCGACTCTGCACTATTAGCCAAAAGCACGAATTTCAGCTCTCGTGATCGTGCTAAACAGCGATATTTCCGGAAGCAGGTACTCCAACAATAATATTGCCATCAGCATCGAACAGGATTGAAATTAATACTTTTGGTCAATGGGCAGAGACACCATTTATAGCTATCCTTGCTTCCGGAAATGTACTGTTAATTACAATATCCGATGGGAAGGACTGTGCCGGTTTTGGCGAACTACCGATGATGGGTCTGCTCATGCCGACATTTGTAAGTAAACGCGATGCAAAATGAAACCTGGGACGATGCAACCCTGTCCGCATACATTGACGGGGAACTCGATACCGCCCGGCAAAACGCCGTACTGGTTGCAATGGAACTTGACAAGGGCTTGTCCGACCGCATCTGTTGTCTGCGTCGCACCAAGGACTGTATGCGCACGGGCTACGGCTCCGCCTTACCGCCGCAACGTGAACAAGCCGGACGAAAAGCGTCCCGGCGGGTCCTGTGCTGTGCATTGGCCGCATTACTCATGGTGCTGGCAATTGCTATCGGCTTCGTTTACTGACGTAACACTTTTCAAGAAGCGCATCGAAAAACTGCTCACGATATCATGAGATGAGGAAATACGACGGCAAACTCCGCAAGTCCATGGTCACCCGGCATTAGCCAAAAGTATGAATTTAACCGGTGGTGACCGTGTTATAATGCGATACGTCTACAGGGATGAACAGGGGGAAGGGGGGAGCGAAAAATCATGAAGATTCTGGTCTTGGACGATCATCAGTTATTTATTGATGGTATTCACCACATTCTTATCAAGCTCGATGCCGTTGCGGAAATTACTGAGTCCAACCGCACCGAACAGGCTATCGAGATACTGGAATCCGGTCAGGAGTTTGATCTGGTTCTGGTTGACCTCAATATGCCGGGCATGGATGGCGTGTCGATCTTCCAGCGCATGCGCGAACGCAGGGCATGGCTACCGCTGATTGCCGTTTCCGCCGAGGAAGATATTCGCACCATCAAGTCCGTACTGGATGCCGGGGCACTGGGTTTTATCCCCAAGACACACAGCAGCCGGCAAATGTTGTTTGCACTGAGTGCCATTCTGGAAGGTGAGATTTATATACCGGCGGATATAGCAAAACAAATCAATAACCTGGAATCCCGCCGCTCACCCGTCGATACAGGCATCACCAAACGCCAATTCGATGTTCTGAAATTGCTGGCGAAGGGTTACACTAATAAACAGATCGCCAACAGCCTTTATCTGACCGAACACACCGTCAAGGCACATATCGCCGCCCTGTTCCTGGCCCTGCAGGTCGGCAATCGAACGGAATGCGTACAAGTTGCATCACGGCAAGGGATTCTGCCGAACTAGAAGGCAAAGAACCTCTGATCAAGCACCATTCCCTAAGTTTCCGTATCGGAATAATAGTGCTGTATTACAGCACGCAAGTGCGCCGGCCGTAACGGTTTTTGCAGCAGTTCGTAACCACTCTCCTTCGCTATCTTTATCCGACTCGGCTCGGTATCCCCGGTAATCAGCACCCCTGGTATTGAATCACCAAACTGATGACGAACGCCTTCGATAGCCTCAATGCCCGTGGCGCCGTCGCGCAAACGCAAATCGGATAGCACCAGGTCAGGCGTTATCTGCCGTTTATTCAGTTCAGCAACCGCATCATCCAACGACTCCGCAATAACCACTTCACAGCCCCATTTTGATAACAGGGCTTGCATGGCATCCAGAACACCGCACTCATCATCGATTACCAGGATAGAGCGGCCATTGAAATCCCCGCCATGCGCGCGAATAGTTGATCGCTTGTCGACTGACAAGCTGGCACTTCCGCTGGGGACGCGAATGCTGAATACCGATCCCCTGCCCGGTTGTGAACGAAGTTCCAGCGGATGCCTCAGTAACAAACACAAACGCTGTACCAGCGCCAGCCCCAGGCCCAGGCCTTCGGTGCGATCCCGATGCGCATTATGCAACTGCTGAAATTCAACAAATACTTCCTGCTGACTTTGTTTCGGGATACCTATGCCGGAGTCCCAAACCTGTAGCAATACAGTATCACCACGCAATCTGGTGGACAGCAGTATACCGCCGGAATCAGTATAACGTATGGCGTTGCTGAGCAGGTTGCGAAGAACACGTTCCAGCAACAGACGGTCCGATATGACAATCGCGGCAGCGGCATGTATCTTTATATAGAGATTTTTCTTTCCGGCGGCCTGTTTAAACTCCATCATCAGCGATTCAAGCAATTCAGTACTATCAAAATGGCTGATTTCCGGCTTAACAACCTTGGCATCAAGCCGGGACAGATCGAGCAAAGCATCAAACAGCTTACGCAACGCTTCCAGGGAAAGATCAATTCGAGGAAACAGGCTCGCACGCTCACGGTCTGACTTTGATTCCTTGAGCACATCAACAAACAGTGAAAGCGTATGCAATGGCTGGCGAAGATCATGGCTGGCCGCTGCCAGGAACTTCGATTTCGCTATATTTGCATGCTCGGCTTTTTTACGTGCGGCGTCGGCACGATATTTCTGTTGTCTAAAGTTTTCGAGTAACCCGATATTTTCAAATCGCAATTTTATTGATTCAACAATGGAACGATTAATGTTGCGACCAAAAATAAGGTTGGCGACAAGAAACAGAAGCGTCAGCACTCCCGCAGCAACGAACACTCGATTATCAAAAGTAAGTAGTCGATATGCAATCAGCAACAGGGTAGGAATGGCAAATGCGAAATAGGCCGGTAATAACACTGATAGCGAGGCGGTGCTGCCGGCAACCATCGCCGGTAAAGTCATGCTGATCAACAGAGCGGCGTCAGTATCTTCAGGGCTGAGAAAAAATAACCCTGCAGACCCCCAGATACATCCAGACATAGCTGAGTACCCGGTGAGCCAGATTATTCTGGCTGTAATATTATTTTTCCCAACGGGGTTCGTCCAAAGCCATATCCAGTCAATGAAACGAATAGCCGATAACAGATATATAGAAAGTAACCAGCCAAGCAAAACGCTCTGCTCAATCCTGCCCCATAACGCATAAACAACAATTGAGCCGACGACAGATGTAGTTGACAGCATGAACGGGGTATGCCGAGACAGCAATTTTAGTTGCTCTACCTTCACCCTGTACTTATTTTCAGCTTCAGCCAAAGAATATCCTCGCCGCTGGATGTGTGTTTCTTAAAGTCAGTCCGTGTAGCTCAAGAGCATATACCAGCAAGACCATAGCACATCTCGGTCGCTGGTTTTTCTCATTTGGCGCTTTCCTGAACGGCGAAAGCCGGTCAGTTTAAGGAGCTTCATGCGTAAATTGGCCAGCTGACGATGGAACGGAATTTTTTGGACGATAGGCAAGCAATGATCAACAAGTATATTGATCCGCCGATTCCGCGGTAATATGAGTTGTTGGGTCTGAATCGATCCACAGGTTATTATCGGCTTTCTGAAGGCGTACGAGACGGTTGCTGTAGTCGGGGCCGGAATTGGTGCTTATTTTAAATTTTGCAATAGCGAGCGTCGGCACCAGAGCATGAACCGTCAAACCCCTGATCGGGTTTACACGAATAATGTAGAATGGCCACAGACTACGTGATCAGGCCTTAGCCTGAGTGGGTAGAAGACACTTATAGAGCCGTCCATAATTCGAGGCCCACTTCTGGGTGATAATGTGCTTATAGTTAATAAGTTACAGGATTCTTTCCGAGTGACATTGGGACACTAGTGATGTCACATCGTTACTTGCACTGCATATGTTTGGCTCTCGTTACCTTGTTGTTTTCAGGCGTCCATTTCGTCAACGCCAATGATAAACCCATCACCATTAGTCTTGACCATTCATGGCACCCTTTTTCATATCTTGATGAAAATAGAAAACCACAAGGCCTGTTAGTAGACTATTGGCGATTGGTAGGTCAAAAACTTGGGCGGCCAGTTCAGTTCAAGCTGGTCGACTGGCAGCAAAGCCTCGACTTGGTTCGTGACGGTAAAGCGGACGCCCATGGCGGACTATTTCAGTCGGCCAACCGAAAAACCTATCTTGATTTTTCAGATCAATACATGGATCTCAGCACCGGATTGTTTGTTGCTGCCAAACTCAATGCACGGCATTTTTCCGACCTTGATAATGTTCAAGTCGGTATTACGAAGGGAAGCTATGAAGCCGAATATGTTGCCAAGAACTTTCCCGAAATTCGTTTAAAACTCTTTCGTAATAATGAGAAGCTGGTGCGTGCCGCTCTAAATGAAGAAGTTCTGGCCTTTGTCGCCGACTATCCAGTTGGCATGTATTATCTGCATAAGTATGGTTCGCCTGAACATTATCGGGTTGTCTATACCCTTTATACCCAACACTTAAAAAGCGCTGTGCAAAAAGGCAACGGCCCGCTCTTGAGGAAAATCAATCAAGCTCTAGGCAAGATATCAAAAGATGAAATGAGTGGTATCACTGAGAAATGGATTCTCACCGAAGCAGTTATACCCGATTGGTTGGGCAGAGTTCTCATTATTACCGGTACCGGTCTGGTGATCATACTGGGTTTTATTTATACTACCTTGTTGAAAAGACAGGTTTACCTTAAAACACAGTCCTTGCGCCAGGAAGTAGATGAATCGATACGTCTTCGGAATGAAAATATAGAACTGGTTAAGGCATTACGCTTAGGGAAGGCTGATGCCGAGCAGGCAAATATTGCCAAATCAAAGTTTCTGGCGGCAGCCAGCCATGATTTACGCCAACCTTTACACGCGTTAATGTTATTCACTTCTGTGCTGGATGAGTCCATCCAATACCCAGAAGTGCGGAAGGTAGTGGATCAAATAAGGACCTCTATCGACGCACTACAAAACCTGTTTAATGCCTTACTTGATGTTTCTCGGCTGGATGCAGGTGTAATACAGGTAGAAAAAACCGATTTTTTTCTACAATCTTTGTTAGACAAACTTGTTAATGACTTTGAGCCAGTGGCGAGTGAAAAAGGTTTGCGCATTAGTTGTCCAGCCTGCCCTTTTGCAGCGAATAGCGACCTTATTCAATTGGAGCAAATCTTACGAAACTATTTATCCAACGCTATTCGTTATACGGTCAAGGGTGAAATCGGGATCACCTGTGTGGCAGACAGTAGCAATATAACAATCAATGTCTTCGACACAGGGCCTGGTATCAGCAAGAACAGTCAGCAAGCTATTTTTTCGGAATTTTATCAGCTAAGTAATCCCGAACGAGACAGAAGCAAAGGACTGGGGCTAGGCTTGGCCATTGTGCAGCGCATTTCCAAACTGCTTGAGCACCCTATTAATGTTGAATCAACGCCCGGTAAAGGTTCAATATTTTCGGTTAGCGTGCCACAAGCACATAATGTTGAAGAAAATATCACAGATACTACCGACATAACACAAGATACCCAACACATGAGCAACGGACTCATCATTGTCATTGATGACGAAGCCAGCATTCGTGAAGGTATGCAAAGCTTGCTGCAACGGTGGGGATATGAAGTCATTTGTGCAGCTGATGAGGTCGAGGTTTTGAATTTGCTACGGCAACATGGCCGCACACCGGATGTCATAATTGCTGACTACCGCTTGCGTGAATACAAAACCGGTATTGAAACGATTCTGGCCATTCATACTGAATATGGCAAATATATACCAGCCCTGATCATTACCGGCGATACCTCGGCCGATGAAATACGTGAGGTGGATAACAGCGGTTTTCAGGTGTTGTATAAACCTGTCGCGCCGACAAAACTGCGCGCCTTTTTACGTTATGTCCAGTCGAACAAATAAAACCACCCTGTCCCAGGCGAATTGCTAATTATTGCTTGAAAACAGTACTGTAGTGTCCTGGTCCACCGAATCTTTCGGTTTACCATTCGGACCATAACATTTTGAATCGATGGTCCTTATTGTATCCTTCAACCGGAAACTCTCAATAACTCGTTTTCGGAGGTCACGATGCTCACCAATCCGCAACCACTGCGGATCCATCTTCCCAAAGGCTGGTATGACTGCGTTCAGTCGGCAAGGACATCATGGATAACCTCGATCCCACGGTTGTGAAGTTACACAAGAAGCGCAAGATCATTCTGGCAAACTAGAAGCTGAAAAATCTGTTATGACAGACAGGTAGACGGCTCGATAGCAATACGCTCCTGAGCGTGTATATCGCAGGAAACCCATCGACATTGAACCCCTGAAAAGGACGTAAAACGTAATTCTATTGGGAAACAGGGAATCTATTGGGAAGTTGCGCAAAAAGTGCGGGCTTTGATCACCCGCAACTCATTGTTATTTCGTGAATTGGTGGGCCCGCCAGGACTCGAACCTGGGACCAAGGGATTATGAGCGGGTTTGGGCCCCCTTTGATGGCGTTTGAAGCGCTTTGAAAATGTTTTAAAGTCCTTAATATTCTTGACAAAATAACACCTCTCCAGTTTTACTGTCTCCTAATGAGTTGGTCACTGTTTGACCAAAACCGCCTACATGGCGCCTACAAAAGGCGACCATGGGACTCGTAGGGGACGTCCATGCGACTCACCAAAACCATCGTCGATCGGTTAGCGATACCCGATAAGGGCCAAACGTTTTGCCGTGACGAAGTGCTGCAAGGCTTCGCCGTACGTGTCACTGCCAATGGCGCGAAAAGCTTTGTGGTGGAGAAACGTATCCACGGACGCAGTCGCCGTAAGACGTTAGGGCGGTACGGTGTGCTCACGGTGGAGCAAGCGCGCAAAGCCGCGCAGCAGTTTTTAGGTGATGTGGCACACGGTATCGACCCGTTTGCGAAAGCCCGCGAAGCTCAAGCCCGTGATGTCACGCTGCGCACCGTGTTTGAGGATTACCTCGACGTGCGCAAAGGACTCAGTCCGTCGACGGTGCACGATTATCACCGCCACATGAATGATCCATTTAAAGATTGGGCGACCCGCCCCCTCGCGCAGATCTCCAAAGATGCCGTGCTGAAACGGCATAAAAAACTTGGCCAGCGTAGCGAGGCACGGGCCAATAATGCGATGCGCTTTCTACGCGCCCTGTTTAACTTTGCTGCCGGTCAGTATGAGGATGCGGAGGGCCGGAGTCTGTTTCCCGAAAATCCGGTCAATCGACTGAATCACACCCGGGCCTGGTATCCCAACAAGCGGCGCCGAACGGTGATAAAACGTTCGCAGCTGCCAGCCTGGTTTGAGGCGGTCATGTCGCTTAAAGCGGATCCTGCCGATATCGGGGCGGCGACGGTCGCGGACTATTTGCTGTTACTGATGTTCACCGGATTGCGGCGCTCCGAAGGGATGCGGCTGAAATGGGATGATGTGGATTTTGTGGATCGGACGCTTACTATCACAAAGACCAAGAACGGAGAGCCATTAACCTTGCCGCTGTCCGGCTTTTTGTTGGATCTGCTCGAACAACGCGCGACGAATACGGTTGGCGAGTACGTGTTTCCGGGAGAAGGCGAATACGGTCACTTGATCGAACCGCGGAAGCAAATGCATAAGGTGATTCAGCAATCAGGGGTGACCTTCACCCTGCATGATTTGCGGCGCACCTTTGTGACGGTGGCAGAAAGTCTCGAAACGTCCGTGTATGCCATTAAACGCCTGGTCAATCACAAGATGAGCCAGGATGTGACCGCCGGTTACGTGGTCATGGATGTCGAGCGTTTACGGGTGCCCATGCAAAAAATTACCGATTGCTTGTTGGCGTTTTCAAAGGAAAGCGTCCCCGATACTGTGGTCGCTCTACGACAGGCCCTGTAGTGTGTGTGAAAGCGCCTGCATAAGTACGTTACTGTTTGAATGTGCCTTATCTAATGTCAGAATCCCGCAGGAATTTCGTCAATTGGAATTTAATCAATTAAATAGAAATTAATAATGATTTTGCAATTTTCATTTGAGCGATTCGATCCTTTCAATGGCGAAATACCGAATAGAGATACTTCGGATTTTGCTTATATCGCTGAAAGGGCGCGAAAATTGCTCAAAAGTCGAAATCGAATAGAAATTGAAAGCCAATTGAAAGATATTGATTTTCTAATTGGATGGGGTGAAAGGGATTTCCACGTAAATCAGGCTCTGGACGAAAATTATTTCGTTTCACCGGTCATTGTTTTGCGGTTTATTGCAAATACACCTTCTGAGGAACAATCGCCCGCTCTATCAAAAGTCATATGGTCCGAGTATTTTTCCGTATTAGCGTTAGCGCTAATTGGGCAGTCTGCAGATTTGGGAAACGCAGAACTATCACGTATGGGGCTCTCGCTCGCGGAAATCGAAGATCACAATCGACGTACGATTCAGTCCTTGGTGGTTGATAGTCTCGATGCCGTCAACGCGGCTGAGTCATTCTATGAACGAGAACAGCAGATTGCAGAAGCCTCAAACCGCGGAAAGCCAGGTGCTCATGCGCGGCATGCAGCCTCTGATGCATTAAGGAAAATGGCTCTAGAGATTTATGAGCGTGACTATGCAAGCAAAGATGTGTCGAACGCGAATGCTGCTCGGCATATCTGGAAGAAAGTAGAACAATATAATAAGAATGCTAATGACAAAGAAATTATAAAACCGGAAGGCGCTGAGGACCGTATTGCGCGATGGATTAGCCAGTATAAATCCCAAAAGTAGTTTTGCACGTGCCTTTCTAGCTCCAAAAAAGTCTGCGTCTGCGTCGCAGAATCATTCCTAACCTCTTCCGATTTCGTAATGCTGTCTCTCACGTTAATGGTCTTACCCACGAAAAGTGGACACGGTTAATTGTTCAAACTGCTGTTCATAGTCATGCGGACTGACATAGCCAATCGCGGAATGCCGCCTGCTGCGGTTATAGAAGCTTTCGATGTATTCG
>Ga0114931_10011961_pt1 | contig 10199 bp, 8 predicted proteins | sample 2SBtaG_FD_89579 | JGI IMG/M metagenome (GOLD analysis project Ga0114931, IMG submission 89579) | Deep subsurface microbial communities from Kolumbo volcano to uncover new lineages of life (NeLLi) - 2SBTROV14_V59a metaG | ecosystem: Environmental > Aquatic > Marine > Volcanic | place: Kolumbo... | reverse complement strand
TGCCGGTCGGTTGTGTGTTTTCTGCGAGGGTCCAATTCAACGTTCTCGTCGATGATGCGCTGGATGCCGCACCGGATAAAGTATTGACGCAGGATGGGGGCAAATCCCACGGCCTGAGTCCACACGTTCTTGATGACCGGTGTTGCCACTTGTAGAGTGCCTCCGTAAGGTTCCAGAAACACTATACACAATTAAAATTAAAATATAGTTTGATTTCAGCTTGTTAAAGATGGTTACGCGGAATTATAGGTTATTTTCGCGCTATAGCGCCCAATATCAGACATTTTTGATGTTTTTCTTCGATTTTTATATTTTTAACTTTGCAATTCTGACAAGCGAAATGTGAGTTCATATGAAACAATTTTTCCGTTAAAATCGATTTCCATTTCACCGTTTAATACGTACCCAATATGACCTTTTTTGCACCAATCTGGTTCTATAAGTTCTTTTGTGAATTCAACTAATCTTATTTTTTCCCGTTATGCTCATACGCTTTAACCGGAACCAATTGCCCGTCCTGATAGCGTGACGGAATGTAAATTGCGGCAATGGATTGCCCTTATTGTGTCGCGTCTACCTTCTTGGTCATACTGAAACTTTTCCCTATCCTGATTGTCGTTTTTAAGCAGCCTGGCGCTGCGCTTCTAACCGTATCACCTCACCAAAAGGCACCTCCGGCTGACTGTGCTCGGTCATGATCCATAAAACCGGATACGGCGGCCGTTTGCCGGGGAACCGCCCAAAACCATCCGTGAGATAGATCAATGCGTCGATGCCGGCGAACTCTATGAACACGTTCTTCCTGACCCACTCAAAAACCGGTATAAAATCCGTACCGCCTCTACCGAAAACACGATACCGGTCAAACGAAACAGTGGTATATTCATCGTACTGCTTGACGTCCCGGATCTTGGCATCACACTGAATTAGAGTCAGCGAATACTGGGTTACCGAACGTAGGTTGTCTATTTCGGCCAATATCATAGATAACTCGTCGTCATTCATGGACCCGGATGTATCTATGGCAATGACCAGGTGATCCGGCCCCGGCACCCCCATGGAGGGCAGGTACAGCCCTCTATGAATATGTTTTTTATTGGGCGGTATCAAGCGGTAATCATCTTTTCGCAAACCGGTAAAAAAACGAGAAAGCAACACCCGCCAGGGGATTTCCGCGCGGGTGGCCTTCTTAATTTCAGAATCCATCAAACCGGCAGCTGTTCCACGCAGCTTGCTTTTCATCTCTTTGGTGATCGCAATACGCAGCCGCTTGCGCTCTTCCAGGGTGGGATACTCCTGGGCGCGAATCGATTGCCCCCTTAAATCATCCGGCTCCAGATGATGGTCAATCCCCCCGGCTGCCCGAGATGCGCTCCCCTGGCCGCTGCCGCTCTCCTGATTCCCCCGCGTAGCATCATCACCCGAGCTTGTACCTCTTGTAGGCAAGTGGCTTGATTTACCCGAAACCAGGTCTGCGTATATATCTTCAGCCGTCATACCGCGAAAGCGGTGATCGTACAGGCCCTCATCCGACATTTTTAAACCGAACTCCACCAGCATCAGGTTTGTGGCGTAATCGATCGCCATATTCCATACCACAGCATCGCGCTTGTCTCTGCGATCTATGTGGCCGAGGATGCAGTGCAGGACTTCATGGGCAAACAGAAACGCTACCTGGTCGGATAAAAGCGGCTCACAAAAGGCAGGGTTCACATAAATGTAATATCCATCCGTCGCCAGGGTGTCACACCACTCCGCATCGGCGGCATTCACCACTGGAAATCGCGCCACAGCGGATGCAAGATAGGGCTGGCCCAACATCAACTTGATGCGGGCCTGGGTGATATGCTGCGGCAGTTCCCTGCTCATATGACAAGATCCTTATGTTCGGCCATAAATTTTTGAACATTTTTCTGGAGCATGAATTTGGGTTTAATTTTCAGGATGTCCCTGAGCAGCAGGACGGCCAGTTCTGGCTTAAGACGGTTGATTAGTACTGCGGCTGCTTCCAGGTTCCTGTTACTGGCCGCAGTATGGGTCACGTAGGATATAAGCGCATACTGGTCACCCAGCTTTTTAGGCAGTTTGGCGCCTTCGGGATCTGCCAGGATCTTTTTAATTGTTTCCTCGTTGATGGCATTGTCACAATAGCCCAGAAACTCAATCGCCGCTCCTTCGCCGATAATACCCAATAATACGTCCCGGATATCCTTGGTATTCCCGATCTGTTTTAACACATCGGACACCATTTCCCACGACCTGGGTGTTGGAAAGCCCCTGTCGGTGTTGGACATATCAAACAGCAGCTCCTTGCGGGTGCTCAAAAAGGCCACCACCAAGGGAAATACTTTTCCCCGGATTGCCCAGGCCCGCCAGTCATCGAAATCAACCTCATAGTCAAGATGAATGAAGCGGTTGGCTAGGGCAGCCGGCATCCGGAAGGTCACCGAGGCATCTTCGGCCCGGTTGCCGGCTGCGATGATCCGCCAGCCGTCCGGCAGTATATATTCCCCGATGCGCCGGTCCAGCGTCAACTGGTACAAGCTTGCCTGTACTAGCGGGGGCGCGGCATTGAGTTCATCGAAAAACAGGATGCCTTTGGAGTTACCCGAGGGCAGAAAGGACGGTGGGCACCACTTGGCCATGCCGTCCTCGATAGCTGGAATTCCCCTGAGATCCGTGGGGTCCAGCAGGGAGGCACGGACATCCAGCAGTTTCCATTTTTTCCTGGCAGCAATCTCCCGCACGATGGAAGATTTACCAACGCCGGGTGGCCCCCAGACAAAGGCGGACCAGCGGGTTTTTAATATATTATCAAGCACTTCCTGAACGCGTGTTGGTTTCATATCAACTCATCCCAAATTTCATCAACCCAGCTGTAATGTGGCGGTAGCCACGATGCAATACCGACCATTTCGTTTTTTTCAATTTTGATACCCTCAGCACAAGGACACTTCAGCCAATCCAAAGCCACCCCGGTTGTCGTAAATAAGGATTTCAAGTGCAATTTGTCATCAACGGGCATGTCCAGGACGATAGAAATACTCTCTTTCCCTTCCGCATCCTTCGCAAGGACCATTGTCTCACCATTGGTCATGTGCGCCATCAACTTGATCTGTGCCTCGGGACTGCCGGTCTGGACCACAACCAGGCCCGGCTCGGTTTCAACCCGCAGCCCGAGCTGATCAAAGGACTCCGTTGCATTCGATAAACGGCTATGAACCTGAAGGTCACGAGCCAGTTCGCCCCCCTCACGCCAGGTATGCGGCCACGGTACCCGGATAACGAAACCATGATCATTGACATGCAGGGTTGCCGCGGCTTTCGTCATCTGAAAAAGATGGCGTTCATCGGTCCCCGGCAGAAAAGCCGGCAGAAAATTGAACCCGGCCTGAGGGTTGCGCCTGTATTTCCCGTACCTGTAGCGTTCGGGATAATAGCTTTTCAGATTTCTGGTAATCACCAGGCCGCCTTTGCGGCCAATCGTCTCACGACTGACAATGCGGCATCTTTGCACATCGGATTTCTTTGAAAAAGCGGCTCTGGCCAGAATAACCGCAAGACCGATATCCGAGGTTTTTAATTCAAATGGTTCTAAAACAGTCCCCTCTTCCCCAAGAATCAGGTCCCGGATATCATTCTCCGTAAATTGGGGTTCCAGCCTGTCAACCCAATCCGTAGCACGCTGTTTCAATACCCGGCGCAGCGTTTTATCCGGGTGATAAAACGCACTGGTCAGGATCAAGGGATTTGCATCCGGGTCTGACAATCGTTCAGCCATCTTCAGGTTTCCTTTTGACAGCAGATAAAGAGGATCTGGCCACCTGATCAGCCGTTTTCACATAGTTTTCCTTGATCTCATATCCGATCGCCTGGCGTCCCATGGCAACAGCGATTTTAAGCGTTGTTCCTCCACCGGCAAACGGGTCCACTACAAGGTCGCCTTCCCGGGAATACAGGGCAACGATACGCTTGATAAGGGTATCCGGGGACTGGTGGGGATGCTTCCGCTTGGTTCCGGCCGGAGCCATATCCCATAAAGGCGACCGCCAGCATTTGTCAATTTCAGCCTTTGAAAGGTCTACCCGGACATTTTTCAGAACGGGAATGTCGGTACGGGCAAATACCATGACATCTTCGACATCATCCGCCCGGAAGGCACCCACCACAAGTTTGTCCCTAAAACGCAGGGCCGGCAACCGCTTTCCTTTTTTGTGCCAGTACATCCTTGTAATGAGGTTAAAGCCGATTGACTCCAGCATCTGACGGTGCAGCTCCGAACAGCCAATCAATGCGCGACCATAGCGGATATCCTTTATCTGCAGTACGATAACGCCGTCCGGTTTCAGAATTCTATCCATTTCCACATAGACAGGACGTAGCGACATGGCAAAAGCCGTCAATTCGCTACGCACACGTTCAATTTCATTTTGTTCTGATACTGGCTTTTTTAGGATCTTTTCGGTTGCTTCCGAAAAATACGGCGGACCCGTCATGATCAGATCCACTTCGGCGGTCCGAATCGTTTTCATGTTCGACGCATCACCATAAAACATCTGATATTGAGGCGGCTTGGTCATGCTGCTTTCCCCATGCGGCGCAGGGCCTTTTTAACCATACTTTTATATTTCCGGGCCTCTTTGGGCTGTACGATTTTCAGATAGGCCAACCGGCCGACAAGTTCATCGATCGACATGTCGCGGCCATGCCATTGAGGGGTTTTACCGTTACAAAAGTAGTGCACGGCCGCCCTGATCTTTTTGCGGGTGTGGCGCGGAATATTTGGTTTTTGATTCACCACCAGACCGGTTACTATCTGGCGGCGCCCTCTGCGGAAAATGTTCAGTTTTTTAGGGTCCAAGGCGTATCCGGCATTTGCCAACACTTTATGTGCGAATGGAATAATCCGCTTGGCTTCGGGGTTGCCCGAAAACGCGAGATCATCGGCATACCGGGTATAAACGATGCCGTTTTCCCTTGCCACTTTGGATAGGCTTTTATCCACGGGCTGCATGATGATATTCGATATATGCGGGCTGGTAGGTGCCCCTGCCGGCAATGCCCCCTGGTAACTGCAAATATCTGCCACAAATCTGGCGACGCCAGGTGCCAATTTACCACCGGCCAACTTCCGGCAGGCTTGATAAACCGCTGGATATTTCGTGTTCGGGAAAAATCCGGAGATGTCCAGGTTGATGACCATCTCCTGGCCGGCGTGGGGCTTCGCATTGGTTGCAATAGATCGCTTCTTCAAAAAGCCGTGCGCAGTTTTATGAATTGCAATTTCCTCAAAACCGGTTCTCAAGATTCTACGCTGAAGTCTCTTCAGCTTACTATCTGGAATAGATATCAAACGATTGCCACCGGCCTTTTTAGGAAGCTTATAGCTCTGGTATAGGTCATCAAACGCTTTTCCAGGCTGATAATCCTTTTTATTGTAGCCCCGTCTGGTAACCAAAAACAGCAGGTACGGTCCATCCGCCACTGAAAATAACAAGGCTGTTTCGTAGGCTGTCCTCACATTCGGCTGCTTGGCCCACTTTCTTCTTGCCCAAGGGATATGTTGACGCAAAGTTTCTCTTTCAACAGTTCGGTCAATATAAAGGCCTACAGACGGGTTTTTAAGAGCGGTAGGTAAAACGGTTTTCAAGCCAAGTTTATTTAGGGCAGCCCCACAGAAAAATCGAGGTTGCAACAGAAAGGCCTTCTTCAATACTGTCTTATTCGCACTTTTAAGCGCGAGTTTTAGGGATCTCGGAATTGAGGTGTTGCCAGCCTGTTTCAATAGAGATTCCCATAAGCATGAGCCATCATTGTCTTTAAGGCTCAGCAACGCACTGCATTTATGTGCTTGCCTTGGGGGAATAAAATCGAACATGCGTGTAAACGCCTCTATGGTTAAATCCGGCCCGATTACCTTGACGATAGCCTCTTGGGCTACTGATTTAATGATCAGTTCCTCTAATTTTGGCAAGATGTCTGGTGCCTGGTAAATTCCGGCAAGCCAATCAACGGCTTTTTTCGGGTAGGTTTCTATGCAGGTTTTAATCAACTTATTAGCTTTGAAAGGCGATTTATCAAAGTTACATGATTGTGATATGAATTCGTCAAGTTTCTGTGGGGTGTTGCAATGGCGGATGATGATGTCCACCAGATCACGGCATTGATTCTCATCCAAAAAGATGTCTGCATATCTCTGTGGATTTTGCTGCAACTCTTTAAAATAGATGCCGAACTGACCAACTCTGGCCAGTTCGATCAATGCCAATTGGTCTATTTCCTTAGACCTATATTCGCTATAAACAGAGGAAAAATATTCAGATATTACACTTGGGACGATCTCATACCTGGCCAGTTTGTTAACAAATCGTCTAAAATTTTGCTCATCTCGAATTTTCGAGAGAGACAACGCCCAATCATGGGGTGAGGAATTCTTGGCCAAGTCAGCTCTGTCTTTTAATGGCAGAGAAAAAAAGAACGAGAAACGGCGATTGCTGCGCAAAGCTGCAAATTTTACAGCCTGTGCAAGTTGAGGGTTTTTAATTGTTTTCCCTGAACGCGCGATCCAATCCGGCAGATAATCATAATTCCCACCTCGACCACTTTTAAGATGATGCAAAATTAGGTTTTCAGCTTCTTTATTTGGATAAAGCAGCAGCAGAACTTTAATGCCCGTTTAATCCCACTTCCGTTGTTTAATAGCATTTACTATTTCCATATCTCCTTGGAGTAACCTGCCAGGTGGGCTCAATGGAAACCGGTGCGGGTTTTTACATATTTGGGCGACGCATTCTGAACTCAGGATATGTTTGGCATTATTAAAGCAGTTTAAAATGCTGCTCTGCAGAGGTTTTTGTAGTTTGGCAATATTATCTGAATCAAGTCGTGCCAGTTTATGCTTTTTACAAATTTCAGCCAAAACGTCTGATTGAATGGTATCTCGTAGACCTTTTTGCGTTCTATAAATATGGGATAGCCGTCGGGTTAGACTTTCTGCGGTCCTTGGATAGCGCTTATCTGAACAGGTTATTATAAATTCGAGCGCTTTTTCATCCTGTTCAGTATAAAAGTCTACAATTTCAGTATTGGATGGCTTGGTATCACCACCCAATAAAGTCAACAGCAGCCCCTGGTTTCGTTTCTCCCTGGCAAGATAATCCGCAACCAGTTTCAGGCTTGAAAAACCTCTTTTACGGTTATTCACGGCGTATGCAAGAAATGCCGTCCATGATTTAATATCAGCTTTTTCTGATAACGCTATAATATTACGACAATAAGTTGTTATAGGGATGTTTTTCTTTACCGCATTAGACCGAATAGAACTTGCAACCTTGTTGGCCTTAATTATGGCAATATTCCGGGCTCTGACTATAGCCTGTGGCCCTTTCCAATTAATATCAGATACAGCATCTCTAAGTTGATCGATGAGTTCGAAATCTTTGTCTTTAAATGATATCATAGGTCTTTCTAATAAGGCCTTTTTGAATCAAACTTTTGAGACCTAAAAAAATAGCGGGGTGCGGTGGTTTACTATGGAATCGCTTTCATTCCAAAACAATCCGTAAAAACGTGGGCGCTTGTGCTTTGAAGCGTGAGCTCGCGAACCTGAAAAGCACAAGAGCAGATGTTTTTGGCGGTTTGGTCAATCAACACCTTTGCGCAACCCCGGCGAAACACCGGGTGATCCTAAAACCTCACCGCACCCCGCTAAACTGTATTACTCTATAAAATAGCACCCTCAAACGTAAAAATTGTAAGTAAGTCACCTAAGCACCTGTCAAACGGCACTGATGGTTAAAACCCCATCCGCATGGCTGACTAAAGAGCGCCCTTGGCACCCCGCATCCCAAAGGGCTGTCGCGGCAGCCCGGATTCTGGCTGAAAATCTTGTCTTGTCTTTCAATAATACGTCCGCATCGAATACCTTCTCTGTGGGGGGACCGATAGTAACCTCGATACTCCCACTATACCCCCCTCCCTTTGAGAATTTAATCGTCACGTTACCAAGGCACCCTTTGGCCTCAATGGCCAGCCCTTTCAAGGTAGTACTTCAATTTGTTCTTTGAGATAGAATTTTTGCCGTGGAAACATGAGGTTTATTCTTGGCACTTTTGCGCTTCGGTTGCACTTTTTTAGGTCCGCGGGGATGCTTACGAAAAGCAGACAGTTCTACATTGGCCGCTAGCCCCCGGAGTACTTTGAATAGTTTGACTACTGGCATGTTCGTGATGATAATCCAGTGGTTATCGTCAATGGCGATCATCATGCCCGATAGGTTCCTGAAATCTCGTCGGTGAGGTAATATCCTGATATCTGGTTGTCCACCACGTCGGCGCCGTACACACTACCAAGGGCCGCCTTTATGACAGCCATGATGATGTATGCCAACAGAGCTACACAGAAACCAAACAGCGCCGCCCGTGGATATCCCAGGGTGTTGATTTCCGAGTTCAGATGCTCGGCAAGATGCTGAAAGGTGGTCTCGATGGTCCAGCGGCCACGATACAGTTCGGCAATCTTTTGGGCCGAGGCATTGGATCTCGACAGATTGGCAATGATGAAAATGTCAGTGCCACCGTCACGGGTCTTTTTCTTCACGTTAACGCGGATACGTCTGCAAATGTGTTCCCGGCCCGACTAATCAAGGAGCGATATGCGCTGTTCATATGACTTGCCGGCGTCGGTCTTGCCGATGTATTTTTCTTTGCCGATCAGTTGGAAAGGGTAATTTCCATGTTTCCGGATAATAAAGAAAGCACCACGGTCATCTATTTTGCAGGTGAATTCAATGGCGCAGAAATTGCGGTCAGCTACCCAGACATCATTCTTTACAATGGTCTCCAGCACGGCTTTCAGCAGGGAGCGTTCCTGTGGATGACCGTCCTCACAGGGAAACACATCAATGGACAATCGCAGCACGGTGTCATAAACAACCAGCGTTTTTCCGGGAAGCGGACCCGATGCAACGGAGGGCAGCTCCTTTATGCGATGCTGGCTTTTTTCGATACAGTTACCGTCCAGCAGCTTTATCTGGAGTCCCGGCAGCGGGGACCGCGCGGTTCCACCGAGCTTTTTAGTGATCGGCTCCACCTGCCCGGCGGCATAGCACACCAGAACGGCAGACGTGCCGGTCTCAATGCCATTGAGTTTGTTGTAAAGCGAGGTAACCGAAACACCGATGTCTTTCATGCCGCGGGCCATTACCGAAATCGGACTTTTATCAACAAAGTTTTCAAATACAGGGCTCAGCATTTTCTCCTCCTCCAAAAGATATAGTAATATCGCCTACTATATATTCTGTGAGGAGGAATGTCCTGCCATTTAATATAATGTTATTTCAGCTTGTTAAAATATTTCAAAAAGTGCTATCTTGAAAGGGCTGGGGTAAAACGATCTGTGATAGATACCTTCCACCCCGGGGTCTTTGGAAACCGCCCTTTTTTCGATAGAAGTCATCATTTAAGGTTCGGGCAGACTTCTTTACACTGTATCCTGTAACGCGTTTTTTTATAGATTGTATATGACCCGCTGTGCTTGTCAAGAAGTTCGGCCCGGTCTCCTGTTTCAGATAGGGGCAACGCTTACGGGCGCTCATACATCCCTCAATCCAAAGATGTCGGAAATCAAGCGCTGTCACCACGAACTGCCATGAAAACGGATCCGGCGCACGCCACAAGGAATGGCTGACGCTGCAGCAGTTGGCAAAAATAACCGGTATTCCCAAGAGACACATTTCCGAGATGGAAAACGGGAAGAGAACCACCGGTAAGAAAAATGCCCGGTTTTTCGCTGATGCTTTGAAGATTGATTGCGGGGTATTGCTGTGACACTCTCCGGCGTATTCAAACAAAAGCAGCCCGCCATTTTCCGCCGTGTTCGCTGTCCGCTCGTTCGACGGTACCCGCAATCTACCGACCGTTCACTTTTTCTCGCAGGTTGCGGGAACACTTGAACGTCACCACCTTCCGGGGCGCCAGCAGCATATCTTCCCCTGTAGCGGGATTGCGCCCCTTCCTCTCGCCCTTCTCTTTCACGCAAAACTTACCGAACCCGCTGATCAGCACATCTTCACCGGACGCAAGCGTTCTTTTTATGACCTCCAATAGATCTTCAATGACCCGGGCGCCCTCCTTTTTGGGCAGCCGGATTCGCTCCAGTGATTCCACAATATGCGCCTTGGTCAACGCCATAAAACCATC
>Ga0114931_10011960_pt1 | contig 10199 bp, 10 predicted proteins | sample 2SBtaG_FD_89579 | JGI IMG/M metagenome (GOLD analysis project Ga0114931, IMG submission 89579) | Deep subsurface microbial communities from Kolumbo volcano to uncover new lineages of life (NeLLi) - 2SBTROV14_V59a metaG | ecosystem: Environmental > Aquatic > Marine > Volcanic | place: Kolumbo... | reverse complement strand
CGAACTTCTGCCTGACAGCTTAGCTAAAAAAGTCACTTCAGAATTAGAAAACCTAACGGATCTTCCGAAACCAAAGAAAATTATTGATACCAGGCCAACAAAGTTCTGGAACCCATATTTTGCCGGTGTTTTATTGGGGTTATTATTTATTTTTACATATTTTGTTTTTGGAAGAGGACTGGGTGCCTCAAGTGCACTCTCTAGAACGGGTACATATATTTGGAATCTTATTGCTCCTGCATACACTCACGCAAACGCTTATTGGTCACACTATTTCCACGACGGACATACACCTCTTGGAAATTTTATGATTTTTGAGGTAATAGGATTGTTAATTGGCGGTTTTTGGTCGGGTAAAAAAGCAAGACGAAATAAATTTATAATTAATAAAGGACCAAATATAACAAATTTTAAAAGGCTCATATTTGCTTTTATTGGTGGTGGCTTTATGGGACTTGGTGCACGTATTGCAAGAGGTTGCACTAGTGGTCAAGGATTAACAGGCGGGATGACTCTTGCAGTAGGTGCTTGGATTTTTGTTATTGCAGCATTTGCTACCGGTTATTTAAGCGCATATTTTTTTAGGAGGTTATGGTTATGATAGCACCGTTATTTAAACATTTTTTTGTTAGTATTGAATTTCAATATTTTCTTGCAATACTTATAGGTTTTGCTTTTGGATATATTTTAGAAAGAGCAGGTTTTGGAAATGCAAAAAAAGTTGCTGCGGAATTTTATTTTGAAGATTTTACTGTGTTAAAAGTATTTTTTACTACTATGGTTACAGGTATGTTAGGAATACTATTTCTTAACTGGTTTGGTTTACTTGACATAGGAAAAATATTTATACCTAAGACATTTGTTTGGGGACAATTGTTAGGAGGTGCTTTACTTGGTATAGGGTTTGGTGCTGCTGCTTTATGTCCCGGAACCGGGTTTGTTTCTGCTGCTACAGGTAAATTAGACGGTTGGGCTTTTGTTCTTGGTGCTTTTGTTGGTACTATGTCTTTTGGTGATATATTTTATGATTGGATAAAAGGTATCTATCTTGGTGGACCATTAGGGAGAATTACATTACCGGAATTTTTTGGAATAAATGCAGGTGTTTTTGCATTATTAGTTGTTATTATGGCAATCGGTGTTTTCTTGCTCGCAGAAAAAACTGAAAGAGATTGGGACCCGTATAAAAAATTTAGAAAGGGACCGAAAGAAATTATTGATAGATAAAATGAATTTAAAATTATTGAATACTTTTGAAGTATAATTTAAGGAACAATATTATGGATTTAAAAATTAATAATAAAAAAATAACAGGTAAAATGATTGCAGCTGCAATTACTTTATTGTTGGGTATTATCCTTGCTATTGGTTACCCTACTGGTGGAGTGAAAGCACATAAAAAAAATTATTCCACTAATAATTTTATAAATAAATCTAATGCTCAACAACCTGCAAAAACTAATGTAGTTATTAAAAAGAAAGTACATAAAAAAAGGGTTATACAACCTGTTGCACCAACTCTTAATAATAATAGTGATGATGAAGGTTGTTAGTTAGATCTTAATTTTTAAGCATAAAGGGGAGTGCTTGTTTATATGAAAAAGTTCATATATGTGTTTGTTTTAATAAATATTTTTACTTTATTAAATGTAAATGCTCAAGATGCAAACAAAAAATGTTACATTTGTCATAGCCAACCAACTCTAAGTATAAAAGATACTACATTTGGTATTATACAAGATTTTTATGTTGATTCTGTTGCTTATAACAATTCTCATCACGCCAATTTAGATTGTACAGATTGCCATTCGGAAGACTTTGAAACCATTCCACATTCAATTAAAACATTATCGGAACAGTTAAGATGCTTGGATTGCCACGATGAAGATCTTATAATAAAAGGTAAAAAATTTAACAAGATAAATTCTGATTTTAAAAAAAGTGTTCATTACAATGTATTTGGTAATAAATTGAGTTGTGGCTTTTGTCATGATCCTCATACAATTAAGTTAAAAACAAGTCCACTGTGGAAGATTAGAAATACTTATCCTATAGAAGACCAAATGTGCGTAGAATGTCACGATACGGAATACAAATGGTTTCAAGGAGGTAGCCAGAGAGTAAATCTAAAAGCAATTCATAGCACAATAAATAAAAACATTAAAAAATGGCAAAAGAAAAAGTGTATTAATTGCCATACTACAGGTAATTCAACTCATAATATTATTTTCTTAAGTGGCTTAAAAAAAACACATAAGAAATAAATTTTTGGAGTAATGATGTCAAAAGTAAAAGATTTTTTAAAAACTAGGTTTATAAAAATTACTAAAATAGTATTTCTCATTATTATCATTCTAATAGTCTTTATGTTATTTTTTTACCATCCTTTTTTTGAATGGTATACAGGAGTTAAAAATGCTGAATTAACTTATGATTCCAGTGTAGAATTAACAAACTTCCAATTTGAAAAAACCGCTAAAGAAATAATTTATAATGAGAAATTAATTCTGGCTAAAAAGTTAACAAAAAATGAAAAGAACGAATCCAAGAGACTAAAAAAGATAGATGAATTATTACATACTCCTTCATTTTTAAGAGAATCATCATTTAAACACATTGAGTTTTTTAGAAATGCAGGTATTCGTAAGTACGAAGGACCAAAGACCTGTTTAAAATGTCATAAGGAAATAAATGTTACTCATTCAAATGGGACAAAAGAAAAAGTTGATTTAATGGACGATGTGATTAACTCTGTTCACTTTACTTTTCAAAGAAGAGCAGCAGGTTTTTCAACTTATGGTTTTAACGGGAAAAAAGTTAATGAAAAGGGTCGTCCTATTCCAATTGGTAAAATTGATCGGGCTTGCGGAATACCGGGGAGTTTTTCTTGGACGGGTTGGGCTGCATTAATAAAATCTTATCCTGATGGAAAGAAAGGTAAAGTTGTTTACCGAAGTGAAGGTTGCGGACAATGTCATATTGGAGGAAATTACCAACCTGCAACAGAAAAGATGATGCCTTTTGGGGATGTTCCCGAGTCTGCTAAAAATGGAATTGATTGTCTCATATGCCATTCACAAAATTATGATATGAATTACAAATATGTAATTAAAGACAAGAATGGATTCAGATGGAATGAAGATAGAACTATGAAAGCTGCAATGTCAGTTACCTTAACAACATCGGATAATTGTCTTAATTGTCATCAGCATGATATGGGCGGAGACCTTTATAAGAATAATAAAAAAGCATTAGCATTAGGTTACAAAAATAAACGTATTCTACATGCCGGTACCAAAAGGGGAACACCTTTTAGTCCTGAAGACGATGTGCATTCTGCAGCAGGGTTAAATTGTACGGATTGTCATGTGCCGGAGGGACATAAAATACCTCGCGGTACAAAAGGTGCTGACCTTATTGTCAACGATATTCCGGGTAAAAAAGTAGAGTGTGAAAACTGTCATTCAAGTGCACCTCATACAGGAAAAGGAATGACAAGTGTTATGCTTAATAAACATACAAATAAAATTGCGTGTGAAACCTGCCATATAATTCAATTAGAACCTAACAATGTTGTTTTAAGAGATTGGGTAAATCCATCGTGGAATAAAGAAGAAGGAATATATACCCCGACCGATATTCTTCGTTCGGGTAAAGTAGGTGTTGGGTTTGATTATTTTTGGTTTAACGGCAACGGTACATTTTTAGCAGGTGCACTTGGTGCTAATCCCGATTATAAAAATAAAACAAATGATATTTATAATGTTTATATGAATCAATATGTTTCTGCACCTAGTAAAAAAGCATTAAAACAAATCAAAGGTAATGTTAAAAAATATTTTGGTCTTACCGGTAATGATTTAACTTCTTATTTAATGCCAATATTAAATCCTTTAAGTCAGTTATCATCCGCTCTATTATATAAAAGGAAACAGCTCACTAATGAAAATTTAATCCCCTTGCAAAATAAAGGAGATAGTAAAATTTATCCCTTCAAACTTTTCAATGCAAGGATGTATGAAGATATGAGTAACAGCGGACCTTATGGAGCAATGATATTACCTTTTGATTATAAGGTTTATTATGAAACCGGAAAAAGTCTTGCCTCTATGAAAAAGGCTATAGAAAATCCAATAGTACGCAGAATGTATCAGTATCCATTTAAAAAATACATGATGGATGATTTTATGCATTATTTTGGAATAGACAATTGGTCAGATGAATACCCAATTGACAATAAAGGTAATTTAAGAAACGTTAAAGCAAAATGGATGAGACAAAATGCAACGCTTATGTTGAATCACGGAATTAAAAAAAATGGTAGAGTATGCAGTGATTGCCATTCAAAAAATGGGATAATGAATTTTGAAAAACTTGGTTATCCTAAAAATAAAGCAGCAGAATTAAGAAATATTAAATTTATCAGTTCTTTTCAAAAGAGATTGAAATAAATTTTATCTGCAGTCATTATATAGAATATAAAATTTACGGGTAAATTAAATTTCAATTTTGATAAAATACACATTTATTACAATAGTTAATTATGTAATTTTTTACCATTCTAAAGAAATCCCATTTTGTCATTCTAATTTCCAAGAATATTTTCAATCCTAATTTTATAAAAAATATTTCAAATTTAGCTATAATTTGTTTTGGCAAGATAGTTGATAATTATAAATATCAACATTTTGAAATAATTTTTTATTAAATGGAAATACCGGAATATATACCTCTTTTTACTATTAGTGCAGCAGCTACTATTTTAAAAATATCTATACCAACTTTAAGACTTTATGAAAAAGAAGGCTTAATTATTTCATATAAGTCAAAATCAAATCAACGTATGTATTCTAAAATAGATTTAGAAAGAGTAGAATGTATCCGAAGAGCTATAAAAGAAGAGAAAATAAGCATTAATGGAATTAAAACAATTTATTCTTTAATACCCTGTTGGGATTTAGTAAAATGCGGTGAACAAGACCGAAAAAAATGTTCTGCTTATAATGAAATTCACAAACCCTGCTGGAGTTACAAAAATAATGAAACAATCTGTGAACCTAACAACTGCAGGGAATGTACTGTTTATAAAGATTATTCAAAATGTGATGATATCAAAGATTTAATAAAAAACATTTCAAAGGGGAAAGAATGGGGACACTTTCAAGAAGAAGATTCCTAAAAATATCAGGTTCAACAATTGCTTTAACAACCGCTTTAACTTCTGTTGGGGACATAACAAAAGCCTCTAAAAAAATTGAAGAAAAAACGGGACTTTCAACTAAAGGGCTAAAAAAGATACCTACTTATTGTTCAATGTGTTTTTGGAAATGCAGTGCAATTGGTTATGTGAATAACGGTAAGCTATGGAAAGTTGAAGGTAATCCGGAAGATCCGTTAAGCAAAGGCCGACTTTGTCCACGGGGTACAGGGGGAGTCGGTGCTCACTACGATCCTGACAGATTAAAATATCCCTTGATACGAAAAAATCTTCGCGGTGAAGAAAAATGGGTACAGGTTACATGGAGCGAAGCATTTGATTACATCGCAAAAAAAATGAATAAAATAAATGATACATACGGACCCGAATCTTTGGGATTTTTCAGTCACGGTATTGGCGGTGGTTTCTTCAAACATCTTCTAAAAGCATACGGGACAAGAAATATTGCTGCACCTTCATTCGATCAATGTTTAGGTCCCAGAGAAACGGCTTTTGAATTAACTTTTGGTGATGTAGTAGGCGGTCCCGAAAGAACTGACATAGAAAATTCTAAGTGCATTGTTTTATTCGGCTCCCACATAGGAGAGAATATGCACAACACACAAGTGCAGGAATTTTCAAAAGCAGTTGAGAAAGGTGCCTCTATTATTGTTGTTGACCCGCGTCTTTCAACTGCTGCATCAAAAGCTAAATATTATTTACCTATTAAGCCGGGAACAGATTTAGCTTTACTATTAACCTGGATAAATTTACTTATTAAAGAAGAACTTTACGACAAAGAATATGTAAAAAAATACGGCTATGGTTTTGAACAACTAAAAGCCGAAGTTTTCCAATATACTCCCGAGTGGGCATATCCAATAACCGGAATCGAACCCGAAATGATAAGAAAAACTGCCGAAGAGATGGCAAGATATAAACCTGCAACTTTGGTACATCCGGGCAGACATTCTGTTTGGTATGGTGATGATACTCAGAGGGGAAGAGCGTTAGCCATAATTAATGCTTTGCTCGGGAGTTGGGGAAGAAAAGGCGGTTTGATGGCACAGGATACATTTGATATTCCTGCATATCCGTATCCGCCTTATCCAAAACCTAAAAGAGAAAACGCAGATAACCCGAATCATAAATATCCTTTCGGTGGTACGGAAGGTTATACAACAGGGTTGCGTGAAGCTACAATAACAGGAAAACCATATCCGATAAAAGGGTGGTTTGTTTACGGTACTAATTTAATGTATTCTCTTCCAAATATAGACGAAACAATTGAAGCTATAAAGAACCTCGATTTATTGGTAGTTATTGATGTTATTCCGAGTGAAATAGCCGGATGGGCTGATGTAGTACTACCCGAAGCAAATTATCTTGAAAGATACGACGAACTATTCCACCCGTTTTTTAAGCAACCGTTTGTTTCACTGCGTCAGCCTGTTGTTGACCCTCCGAATGATCAAAAACCGGGTTGGTGGATTGCTAAAAAACTTGGTGAAAAGTTAGGATTGGGAAAATATTTCCCGTGGAAAAATATAGAAGAATATTTGGATACTCGACTTAAAAAAGTAGGCTTAAGTCTGAAAGAACTTAAAAAGAAAGGCGTAATTAAAGGTGAAAAAATACCTTTGTATTTTGAAGAAGGAGTGAAACCTGAATTTAATACACCATCCGGTAAAATAGAATTCTATTCAACTCACCTTGCTGAAAAAGGATACGACCCGATTCCCAAATTTACAAAACACAAAGAACCGCCTCCGGGTTCATTCAGGTTACTTTTCGGCAGGGCGCCAATGCATTCATTCAGCAGAACGCAGACAAATAGGTTACTAACAAATGTAATGGATGAAAATGAAATTTGGGTAAATGCAGATATTGCCAAAAGATACGGTTTGAAATCGGGAAATTATGTTAAACTAAAAAACCAAGATGGAGTTGTAAGTAACAAAATAAAAGTAAAAGCTACTGAAAGAATCAGAACCGATTCTGTTTATATGGTACACGGCTTCGGTCACAACTCAAGAATGCTGAAAGGGGCTTATCTAAAAGGAGCAAGCGATTCTAAATTAATTACAAAATATGTAGTTGATCCTTTAATGGGAGGAACCGGTATGAATGTGAATTTTGTAACTATCGAGACGGAGGTGTAAAATGGCAAGATATGGAATGGCGATAGATACAAAAAAATGTGTGGGCTGCACCGATTGTGTTATAGCATGTGAAACTGAAAACAATGTACCTGTTGGATTTGCCCGCGATTGGATTGTTCAAATTTCAAAAGGAAAATTTCCGGATACACAATTGGAAATTTTATCTGAAAGGTGTAATCATTGCAGTAACCCGCCGTGTGTTCATGCTTGTCCAACAGGTGCAAGTCATGTACATGATGTTGGCGGTGTTGTATTAGTTGATCACGATGAATGTATTGGATGCAAAGCTTGTATTGCTTCTTGTCCTTATGATGCACGTTTTATTAATCCCGAAGGATACGCAGATAAATGTACTTTTTGCATTCACAGAGTTGAAAAGGGTTTGCAGCCTGCATGTGTATCTGTTTGCCCCACACATTGTATGCATTTTGGTGATTTGGATGATCCGAACAGTGAAATAAGTAAATTGCTGAGTAAGAGGAAACATCACACACTAATACCTGAAGCAGGAACTCATCCTAACATTTACTATTTAATTTGAGGATAAAAATGTTTGAAATTACTACTACAAGGCATAATCACTTAATAGACCCGACGCTTCATATCTGGCAATGGCAGATTCCTGTATATCTTTTCCTCGGTGGCTTGGTTGCGGGAATGATGATAATATCGGGATACTTTCTTTTTAAAGAGAGACATCTCGAAAAGAATTGTTCGTGTCTTTATTTGCCGTACATAAGTTTTATTGTTTTAAGTCTGGGGATGTTTGCATTGTTTTTAGATCTGGAATATAAAATTCATGTATGGAGATTATATACTGCTTTTAAAGTAGCGTCACCTATGTCCTGGGGAGCCTGGATATTAATTCTCATTTATCCGGCACTTTTTGCAAATATGCTAATAAATCTTCCCAAAAAGCTTTTAGAGAAAATTCCAAAATTGGAAGAATATTCAAATAGAATACGTGTGCATAAATGGGCGGTAAAAAACATTGGGGTTGTAAATATGATACTCGGCGGAATGGTGGGAATGTATACCGGCATTTTGCTTAGCTCATTGGGTGCACGTCCGTTGTGGAGTTCATCCGTTTTATGGCTGTTGTTTTTGGTTTCCGGACTTTCAGGTGCCGCGGCATTTGTTCACTTAATAGCAAAGAATGTTTACGAAAGAGAGCTGCTTGCAAAATCAGACAATGCTTTTTTAATTGTTGAACTCTTTGTAATTGTAATGATGATAATCGGATTAATGACATCTTCTAAAGCACATATGGAAGCTGTAATGCTTTTGTTAAGCGGACCTTATGCAGCAGTATTTTGGGTTTTAGTAATTGGAGTAGGAATTGTAATTCCACTCTTCATTCAACTTCTTGCAGTTAATCATAAAATTAAACATACACCCCTGGCTCCAATATTAGTTATTATCGGGGGGTTAATTTTACGTTTTGTAATTGTCTATGCCGGACAATACAGTCATTGGTTTTAATTAAAAAATAAGGGAGAAAATATAATGACAATAAAAAACTGGTTTTCCCATCATCACGAAGATAATGTACAGGAAGACGCTTTAGTTCCTAAGCATTATTGGAACTCCTATTTAGTGGGGATTGGTTTGGGAATTACTTTAATGTTAACATTTGTAATTATGGGCAGAGGTCTCGGTGCCTCGGGAGCTATGTCAACCGTTGTTGCCGTTACCGTTGACGAAGTAGCTCCGAATCATACTGAAAATAATGAATTTTATAAGGCATATTTAGGTGACGGTACAGAAAGTCCTTTTAAAGACTGGCTGGTTTTTGAAGTCCTCGGTGTTTTATTCGGCGGGTTTATTTCCGGTGCAATTGCGGGAAGGAATAAATTTATGGTTGAGAAAGGACCGAATATTACAAAAAGAAAAAGATTCCTCTTTGCCTTTGTCGGCGGCTCGTTAATGGGATTTGGAGCGAAAATGGCAAGAGGATGTACAAGCGGACAAGGACTAAGCGGTGCCGGTATGTTAAGTGTGGGCGGCTGGGCATTTATGCTGGCAGTATTTATCGGCGCGTATGCAACAGCTTATTTTGTAAGGAGGCAATGGATATGATAGCACCATTTTATAAATTCGGTATGTTTAATTCAGAGGTAAGTTTAATTGTTGCTTTTGTAATTGGCATTTCTTTCGGCTTCTTCCTTGAAAGAGGAGGTTTCGGAAGCGGCAGACTCTTAGCTGCACAGTTCTATTTTACAGATATGCGTGTGTTTAAAGTAATGTTCACAGCAATGATAACCAATATGATAGGGATATATTATTTGGCTTATCTCGGAGTATTGGACCTCTCATTAGTTTATTACGGATATACTTTCTTAAGTGCAGATATTCTCGGCGGACTTATTTTAGGAGTCGGTTTTGTTGTCGGGGGTTATTGTCCAGGTACGTCTGGGGTGGCATTGGTAACAGGAAAAATAGATGCAATCTTTTACACAATGGGCGGTTTTTTCGGGATATTTGTTTATGGTGAAGTTTATCCACTAATTAAAGGTTTTGTTAACAGTAGCTATATGGGTTTAATAAATATTCCCCAATTACTTAATGTAAATTACGGCTTTATTTTATTTGTAGTAATTTTAATAGCAATAGCGGGATTTACAGCGGTTGAATGGGGAGAAAATTTTATGGCTAAAAAAAGATCGGAGGTTTAAAATGCTTGAATGGTTAATCAAACTTCCAATTAGAAAACGTGTTGGTTTGCTTGCTATATTTTTAGGAATACTTGCAATATTTTTGGGGAATCCATACAATAAAGCTTATAGCAGAGTTAATTTAAAAGAAATAGCTCTTCTTTCTCCCAAAGACATTGAGAAAGT
>Ga0114931_10011959_pt1 | contig 10200 bp, 8 predicted proteins | sample 2SBtaG_FD_89579 | JGI IMG/M metagenome (GOLD analysis project Ga0114931, IMG submission 89579) | Deep subsurface microbial communities from Kolumbo volcano to uncover new lineages of life (NeLLi) - 2SBTROV14_V59a metaG | ecosystem: Environmental > Aquatic > Marine > Volcanic | place: Kolumbo... | reverse complement strand
GGTCGGTCGCCAGAACACTGCCGATATCAAACAACCGTTGTTGAATGGTCCGCATAATAATCTCCAACTTGTCGCGGCGGGCGGATTCGGGTTTTTCCAGATTGAAACATCTCACGATGCCCACCAGGCTGTTGAGTTCATCCACGGTCCCATAAGCCTGGACCCTCGGGTGGTCCTTGCCGACCCGTTTTCCATGGGCCAGTGAAGTTTCCCCCTGATCGCCTTTTTTAGTGTAAACCTTGTTGATTCGAACCATTTTCTCCTCTGCGAGTTGATAGACCCGGCGTCTCCATTGCCCTGCAAACGGGCCGTTTTTTTTATTTGATTGTACTCTCTCATTACTTTGATTAAAACTATAATAACCGGGATCTTAGACCGTTATTTTCCTTGACAGAAAGGGGTTGTTTCATTAATCTGTGTTTAGATAGAAAACCTTTAAGGCGGTCCGGTGAGACTGCCAAGGGAGAATCCGGATGAAAAACTTGCGAATCGATTAGCGCCTCCTGAACGGGTTTTACCTGTGGGAGGTATTTTTTTACCTTCCTTCCGGGATTCATCCCTCCAAATTTAATTTCTAGATAAACCAATGAACTCCACCGTCCTAAGCTCAAGCGATGTGTCGCGGGCGTTGACCCGTATCGCGCACGAGATTCTCGAAAAAAACAAAGGCGCCGGGAATATCGTGCTGGTATGCATTCGAACCCGTGGCGCGACTTTATCGAAGCGCTTGCAGGAAAAAATTGCAACTATTGAAAAAGCGACCGTGAACCTGGGGATTCTGGATATCACTCTCTACAGGGATGACCTTGGCCCCGGCAAAAGAAGTCCCATTTTGAAGAAAACCGAAATTCCTTTTTCCATCGAAGGTAAGGATGTCATTTTATGCGACGATGTGTTGTTCACGGGCAGAACCATTCGGGCGGCTTTTGACGCCTTGATGGATTTTGGCCGGCCGGCTTCTATTCAACTGGCGGTTTTGGTGGATAGAGGCCACAGGGAATTGCCTATCCGTCCGGATTTTGTCGGCAAAAACATACCCACTTCTAAAAACATGAGAGTCCAGGTCCAGTTGAAGGAAGACGATCAGGGAGAGGATCAGGTAATCATCATTGATCATGAATAGTCAAAATGAGTCCATGGCCTTAAGCGTGAAGCATATTTTAGGGACCCGCGATTTGAAGCGGGAGGATATTCAACTCATTCTGGACACTGCGGATTCCTTTAAAGAGATATCCACGCGGCAAATCAAAAAGGTTCCCACTCTTCGCGGGCGAACGGTGATCAATCTGTTTTTTGAACCCAGCACCCGGACCCGCACCTCTTTTGAAATCGCCGGCAAGCGATTGAGCGCCGATGTGATCAACATTTCCGGGTCGACCAGCAGTGCGGTCAAGGGAGAAAATTTGATAGACAGCGCACGCAACCTGGAAGCGATGAGTCCTGACATTCTGGTCATTCGTCATGAAAGCGCCGGAGCGGCGATGCTTTTGACCGAATTCGTGAACAGCCGGGTGATCAACGCCGGGGATGGAGCGCATGAGCACCCCACGCAGGCCCTTTTGGACCTGTTGACCATTCGCGAACGCGTGGGATCGCTGGAAGGGTTGAAGGTTGCCATTGTCGGAGACATCACGCACAGCCGGGTGGCGCGTTCCAATATATTCGCCATGCAGACCATGGGAATGAAAGTCACGGTTGTCGGCCCCGCCACCATGATGCCGGTGGAAATATCCCGTTTGGGAGTGGACGTGGCCCATGATCTGGAAAAATCGATCCGCGATGTGGACATTATCATGGTGCTGAGGATTCAGTCTGAACGGCAGAACAAATACAACCTCGCCAGTTTGCGGGAATACTCCAACCTGTTTTGCATAACAACCGAAATTCTCAAAAAAGCCAGAGAGGACGTTTTGATCATTCATCCAGGCCCCGTCAACCGGGGGATTGAAATCGCATTGGACGTTATGGAGGGTTCCCACTCCCTGATTTTGAATCAGGTCACCAATGGGGTTGCCGTCCGAATGGCGCTTATGTATCTTCTTTTGGGGGGCGTTGATGAAGATCTTAATTAAAGGCGGGCGGCTCATCGACCCGGCCAATGATCGTGACGGATTTTACGATCTTGTCATCGACAAAAGAAAAGTTCTGGCGGTTGAGAAACAGGGGGAACTTTCCGAAAAAGACAGAGACGGCGCCGAAGTCATCGATGCGGGAGGACAGGTCGTTTCTCCGGGATTCATCGACATGCACGTGCATTTTCGTGAGCCGGGCTTCGAATACAAGGAAACTATCGAGACCGGCTGCCAATCCGCGGCGGCGGGTGGATTCACATCGGTGGCGACCATGCCCAACACCAGCCCGGTCAACGACAACCGCTCGGTCACCGAATTCATCCTTCGAAAAGCCAGAGAAAAGGGCATCGTCAATGTCTATCCCATTGGAGCGATTACCCAGGGGTTGAAAGGAGAACAGCTTTCGGAAATGGGCGACCTGAAAGACGCCGGTGTGGTGGCTTTTTCCGATGACGGCCGTCCGGTGATGAACAGTGAACTGATGCGGCGGGCGTTGGAGTACAGCAAAATGTTCGGTCTGCCCTGCATCCAGCACAGCGAAATGCTGGACCTGGCGGAAGGCGGTTGCATGAACGAGGGATTGGTGTCTACCGAGCTGGGCCTCAGGGGAATGCCCAATGAAGCGGAAGACATCATGGTTTACCGGGACATCGCCCTGTTGCAGAAAACAGGAGGCCGTCTGCATGTCGCTCATATCAGTAGCGGCACCGCCGTGGATCTGGTACGAATGGCCAAGACCAAGGGGTTGCCGGTGACCTGCGAGGTGGCGCCGCATCATTTCGCCCTGACGGAAAACGCGGTTAAGAATTATGACACCAATGCGAAAATGAGCCCCCCGCTCAGGGTCGAATCCGATCTCGAAGCGATCAAGGAAGGGCTCCGTGACGATACCATCGATATCATCGCCACCGACCACGCGCCGCATGACATGGTGGATAAACAGGTGGAATTCAACCGGGCGTGTTTTGGAATTGTGGGGTTGGAAACCGCCCTCCCCTTGACCTTGAGACTGGTGGAAGAAAAGATTCTCTCCTTGCCTAAGGCAATTGAAAAACTCACCTCCCGGCCAGCTGAAATTTTCAATCTGGATCGCGGAACCCTGGGAGTGGGAGCAATTGCGGATATAGTTATTTTCGATCCGGGTGCGGAGTTTGTAATCGATGTCAGCAAATTCAAGTCGCGCAGTAAAAATTCCCCGTTCAACGGCTGGAAAGTTAAAGGTAAAGTGTCGCGAACCCTGGTCGCGGGCAAGACGGTGTTTTCAGAGTCTTCAAATTAATTCATGGCAACTCCAAAAATTGACAAATGCACCAATCGCCAATTCCAATAAGCGTCTTTGTTTTAGGTGGACAGGCTTCCCTGCATGTCTGACGGGCTTAAAAGCCCGTGCCACTGATTTAAGAAATTTTTACAGAATGTTCTATTTTCTAGCAACTAATTTTTAGAGATGCCCAGGTATCGGTTAAAGGTAAAATAATGAAAGCCATTCTAGCGTTGGCGGATGGAAAAACATTTACAGGCGAAGCATTCGGCGCGGGCGGCGAAGTCGAAGGCGAAGTCGTTTTCAACACCAGTATGTCCGGTTATCAGGAGGTGCTCACCGATCCTTCCTATTGCGGACAAATGGTGCTGATGACCTACCCTCTCATTGGTAATTACGGCGTCAACCCGGAGGATTTCGAATCGTCCCGCCCTTTTCTGAAAGGTTTCATTATAAAGGAATTGAGCGGCATTTCCAGTAACTGGAGGTCCAATGGAACTCTGGATCAGTTTTTAAAAGATTACGGTGTGGTCGGTATCCAGGGAATCGACACCCGTGCATTGACGCGCCACATTCGCGACGCCGGAGCCCAGCAGGCGGTTTTGTCCACCGTGGAATCCGATGCCAGCGTTCTGGTTGAAAGAGCAAAACAATCGGTCGGAATCGTGGGCCGCGATCTTGTAAAGGAAGTGACCTGCAAGGAGCCCTATTTTTGGGAAAACGACAATCGGGTTTTCGGGGAGACGGCGCCAAAGAATGCGGGGAATAAAACATACACCGTTGTGGCTTATGATTTTGGCGTCAAACACAATATTTTGAAAAAATTGACCGACGCCGGTTGCCGGGTCAACGTGGTTCCGGCATCGACTCCGCCGGAAGAGGTGCTGTCTGTCAAACCGGACGGTGTGTTTTTATCCAATGGACCGGGGGACCCGGAGGGCGTTCCTTATGCGATTGAAAATGTCAAACATCTGCTCGACAAGGTTCCGATTTTCGGGATTTGTCTGGGGCATCAGATTTTAATCCATGCTTTAGGAGGAAAAACTTTCAAACTCCGGTTCGGTCACCATGGCGGCAATCAGCCGGTGATGGATTTAAGAACCCGCAAAGTAGAAATTACCGCTCAGAACCACGGTTTTGCCGCTGAAGAAAAATCAATGACAAAAGATGTCGAAGTGACATCCATCAATCTCAATGACAACACGATTGAAGGCATGCGCCACAAAACTTTACCGGTGTTTTCGGTCCAGTATCACCCGGAAGCCGCTCCCGGTCCGCATGATTCCGACCATTTGTTTCAGGAATTTCTGGAAAGTATGAAAGGAAAATCACATTGAAGAAAATTTTGGATCAATTGATCGAAAGATTCAGCCAGGCTCCTTATGCGACCGATATTTGTGAAGCCCGTCAGGAGTACCATGAGCTGGCGGGTGAAATTTACGAAGACGATAAATCCTATGAATCGCGGGTGGGTTCATTCCTGGAGTGGTACCTGTTCGATCGAGTCATCCCCGATGAGCAATTGACCCCGCTTGAAACTCTTATTAAAAATAATGGCCGGGACGGTTTGCCGGAAGGAATCAAAAGTCTTGAGGAATTCACCAACAATGTTCACGGCCTTTTCGTCATAAAAAAAATACGCGATCAAGAGGTGGTGGCGCTGAATCTTTTGGATGACACAAAATACAATGTTCGTGAATCTGAAGGAAAAATTCTGTTCCAGAAAAATGAACTTTTCGAAGCGAGAATTGTTTTAAACAACAATGAATATTATTTTACGGGAAATTTTTGTTTTCATCCCAGGGAAGCGATGAAATTCATAAAGGGTGAAGTCAAAAACATAATTAAAACAAGGGGTGAATATTTAAAGGAATTGAAAGGTCTGAACTCCCGGTTGAAAGATTTAAATTCCAAGCTGGATAAAAATGGACGGGAAGTAGAAAAAATAAATGCAAAAATTAAAGACTCGAAATCCATGGAAAAAATACGAAACTGGAACGAACATCTGGAAAGCTTAAAAAAGGTTCGCGCCGATTTACTGCAACAGGTTTCCTTAACGGATGCGGAGAAATCCAATCTGGAAACCTTAAAACTTAAAAATGAAATTCATCAAATGTCCAGCACTCTCATCCAGCGGTTAAATTATATGAATTTAAAATGGGAACGTTCCCGTCAAATTGACCTCCAGGATATCTACCGTAACTGATGCCAAAAAGAACTGATTTAAAAAAAATCCTGTTGATCGGGGCCGGCCCCATTGTCATCGGACAGGCTTGCGAGTTTGATTATTCCGGCACCCAGGCCTGCAAAGCGTTGAAGGAGGAAGGGTACGAAGTCATCCTCATCAACAGCAATCCCGCCACGATCATGACCGACCCCGAGTTTGCCGATCGCACCTATATTGAGCCGGTCACTCCCGAGGTGGTTGAAATGATCATCGAACGCGACCGGCCGGACGCGCTTCTACCGACCATGGGCGGGCAAACGGGTCTGAACACTGCGCTGGCCGTTGCGGAAAATGGCGTATTGGATAGATACGGCGTAGAATTGATCGGCGCCAAGGTGGACACGATTAAAAAAGCCGAGGACCGGAGCCTTTTTAAAGAAGCAATGAATCACATTGGGTTGAGCGTCCCTCCCAGCGGTCATGCCAATGATTTAAAAACCGCGTGGGAGCTTGTCCGTGAAACCGGTTTTCCGGCCATCATCCGCCCGTCATTTACACTGGGGGGCACCGGAGGCAGTATCGCTTATACGGAAAAGGATTTTGAGCGCCTGATCAAATGGGGATTGCACGCCAGCCCCAATAACCAGGTGCTGATTGAAAAGTCCCTGTTGGGCTGGAAGGAATATGAACTGGAAGTGATGCGGGACATTAATGACAATGTGGTGATTGTCTGTTCCATCGAAAACTTTGACCCGATGGGCATTCATACCGGCGATAGCATCACGGTCGCTCCGGCGCAAACGCTTACGGACAGGGAATACCAGATCATGCGCGATGCGGCGATCCATATCATCCGCGAGATCGGCGTGGAAACGGGAGGATCGAATATTCAATTTGCTCTCGATCCCAAAAACGGCGATATGATCGTCATTGAAATGAACCCCAGGGTTTCCAGAAGTTCCGCCCTGGCTTCCAAGGCGACCGGGTTTCCCATAGCAAAAATTGCCGCCAAGCTGGCGATCGGTTATACGCTCGATGAGATCCAGAACGATATCACCCGAGTCACCCCGGTTTCCTTCGAACCCACTCTGGATTATTGCGTGGTTAAAATTCCCAGATTCACTTTCGAAAAATTTGATGAAGCCGAGCCCATTTTGACCACTCAGATGAAATCGGTGGGTGAAGTGATGTCCATTGGCCGAACATTTAAAGAGGCTTTGCAAAAATCCTTGCGTTCTCTGGAAATCGGCGTTTCCGGCCTGGAGGAAATTTTCCACATTGATTTGAGTCCGGAAAATTGTTCCCCCGAACAGCAGAAGGAGGCGTTGGAGGAAACACTTCAATACCCCTATTGGGATCGAATCTGGCATGTTTTTGCCGCTTTGAGAAGAGGCGTGAGCCTGGAACGCGTTCAAGAATTGACCAGGATAGACCCGTGGTTTCTTCATAACCTTCAGGAAATCATCGACCTGGAACATGCGCTGAAAAAGACCGGGGGGGCGGAAAAAACAAGTGCCGAATTATTAAAAAAAGCCAAGCAAACGGGGTTCTCCGACAAGTATCTGGCGTTGCTATGGGATTGCGCCGAAACGGTTGTCGCCAGGCGGCGTAAAGATGCCGGGATATTTCCCGTCTATAAACGAGTGGACACCTGTGGCGCTGAATTTGAAGCCTATACGCCCTATTTGTATTCGACCTATGAGGATGAATGTGAATCGAACCCGACCGGTAAAAAGAAAATCATTATTCTGGGTGGCGGGCCGAACCGGATTGGCCAGGGCATTGAGTTTGACTATTGTTGCGTACACGCTTCCTTCGCATTGAGGGAAGACGGTTTTGAAACCATCATGGTCAATTGCAATCCAGAGACCGTCAGTACCGACTATGACACGTCCGACCGGCTTTATTTCGAACCCCTGACGTTCGAGGATGTGATGCATATTGTCAGGGTGGAAAAGCCGGACGGAGTCATTGTTCAGTTTGGCGGCCAAACGCCTTTGCGGCTTGCCCTGTCTTTATTGGAGGCAGGGGTTCCTATCATCGGCACCAGCCCTCAGGATATCGACCGGGCGGAAGACCGCAAGCTGTTCAAGGAGGTGATCGACAAGCTGGGGTTGAAACAACCGAATAATGACACCGCTACTTCCTTTGAAGAGGCGCAACGCATTGCCGCCCAAATCGGTTATCCGGTGGTGGTTCGACCCTCGTATGTTCTTGGCGGACGGGCAATGGAAATCGTTTATGACGAAGACCGGCTGAAACACTATATGTGGCATGCGGTCAAGGCCTCACCGGAACATCCGGTTTTGATCGATGCCTTTTTGCAGAATGCAACGGAAATCGATGTCGATGCCATTGCCGATGGTGCCGATGTGGTGATCGGCGGCTTGATGGAACATATCGAGGAAGCCGGGATTCATTCCGGAGACAGTGCGTGTTCCCTGCCCGCCTATTCCCTTGAGCCGTCAATTATCGAGAAAATCAAGAAACAAACCAGGGCCCTGGCAGTGGAGTTGCGGGTCAGGGGATTGGTCAATATTCAATTTGCCGTCAAGGGTGACGAGATTTACGTTATAGAGGTCAACCCACGGGCTTCCAGGAGCGTTCCCTTCGTGAGCAAAACGATGGGAGTCCCCCTTGCGAAAATGGCCGCCCGCGTGATGGCTGGGAAGTCATTGAAGGAACTGGGATTTTTGCAGGAAAAAACCATATCCCACATTGCCGTCAAGGAATCCGTATTTCCTTTCAACAAATTCACGGATGTGGACGTTCTGTTAGGGCCGGAAATGAAATCGACCGGTGAAGTGATGGGCATCGATTCTACCTTCGGCCTGGCGTTTGCCAAGTCTCAAATTGCCACGGGAATTTGTTTGCCCCTTCAGGGGACAGTTTTTATCAGCGTTAAAAAACCGGACCGCCCCGCGGCCCTGAGGGTGGCCAAGGCATTTGAGGAAATGGGTTACGGCGTTCTCGGCACTCCGGAAACAATGGATTATATCAGAGATCATGGGTTGCACGGGCTGGCAATCAAAACGACGGAAAATGGATTTGCGGGAATGGTGGAAGTCATCGAAAGCAAAAAGGTTCACTTTATTGTCAATACCGTTTTCGGTGAAGAGGCGATTAAGGAATCCTTTTCTCTTCGCCGGGCGTCTCTCAACCATAACCTGCCTTACTGCACAACCATGGCCGGCGCCATTGCCCTGGTCGAGGCCTTAAAATCCCTCAAAAAAAACGACTTGATGATTTCATCGATTCAGGAATATGGGAGGGGGACTGGCAACGACAGGGAAATCCGATGACAATTCTACAGGGGAGGGATGTCTTCATGAATATCCCGGTTCAACGGCGCCGGGTTGGTTTTTCTGGACTGCGCGAGTTCTCCAACTTCAAATCCCTCACCGGCCAGAATAGCGGCTATTGAAAACCCTTCCTGAACATCCTTGATGCGAATCACACCCCGCCGCATAAATTTATTGCCCAAATCCATTTGAGTGAATGGATCTTTGTATTTCAGGGTCACGGCGTATACATTGAAGAAATCACCAAAGTCGATTCCGTGAATCCTGCCAACATTGATGATGACTTCCTTTTTTTCAGGAAGGACGGATATAATTTCCCCTTCCAGGGGCAACGGGCGCAGGGTGGTTATCAAAAATGTATTCACTTCATGGTTCAGCTTAAATAACGCCCTGCCTATGGAGCTTTTTTGAAATTGAGCTGAATCGATATTCACTTGGGCGGCGTCAAGATCAAAGGGAACCGTTCCGGCGCTGGAAACGATTTTAAAAGTTTTCTTTTCGAGCGTCTTCCCCATATGATGGTTGATGAGTTGCAATTCAACCTCCACTTCGGCTTTTTGTTTCATGGCGCCGCCAATATTCAAAATCAATTCCGCCCTGGAAGGGGGTTTTCCCGGCGTAAAATTCAGGATACGGCCTTTTAAAATAAATTGCGTCGGATGATTGAGCCGGGTCATGACGGATCGACCGGTGCCTGGTTTGTTTGCTTTTTTTGTTTGACTGGGCCGGGAGGCCGAAGGAGGCGGGGAGAGTTGGAAAAAGTTCTGCCCGGATACGGATTGTTTGAGAATTTTAGTGATCAGATTTCCCGGATGATAAGGAGCCGTCCATCCGACAGGATTGTCAATGGGCAAAATGGACAGACGATTTTTATAATCGGCGGCGGCAACAGTTTGAGAGAGAATCAGGGAAACGGTTATTGCGCCGACTAAAAAAAGAAATTTAAGGATATTAGCTCGCATGGCTTCCGGCATTGTAGAATTGAAAGACTTTCTTCTTTACGTATCGACCATAAAAGACAAATCTTCATAAAAAATAATGGATGGTCGATAGAGTGGCCGGGTTTATTTGGATAAACGAACTTTTTATATTAGAAAATATTGAGGGGTTGACCCTTCCATTTTTGATGAAGTAGAATCATGGCTATGAAAACTTATTTATTTGCTGGTTTATTCCTTTGGGCGGGAATCGTTTTTCCACTTTCATCCTTCGCAAACGAGGGGGATGAGGAAATGGTGCTGATTCCAAAAGGCTGTTTCATGATGGGAACCGATAAGGAGTTTTCCTACAAAAAAGGTTGGAAGAATGAACAGGAGCAGCCTGCTCACAAAGTGTGTCTTGACAGTTTTTATCTGGACAAATACGAAGTCACGCAAAAGAACTGGGAAGCCGTGATGG
>Ga0114931_10011958_pt1 | contig 10201 bp, 8 predicted proteins | sample 2SBtaG_FD_89579 | JGI IMG/M metagenome (GOLD analysis project Ga0114931, IMG submission 89579) | Deep subsurface microbial communities from Kolumbo volcano to uncover new lineages of life (NeLLi) - 2SBTROV14_V59a metaG | ecosystem: Environmental > Aquatic > Marine > Volcanic | place: Kolumbo... | reverse complement strand
GTGGGAGACGGTATTGCCGGCCGAGGTGATCTAGCCGCCAGCCATGGGCTAAAGAGTCTATCCCAGAACCGGGTTGGAGGTGCGCGAGCGGCCGGAAAAGGTGGAACATCGTAACGGTTTTGGGACGTGCAGTAAGAGTCTTTCATGACGAGGGCGCTGCTCGTGGGCAGCGCCCTTTTTACTTATACTTCCCCGATTGGGCAGGGAAGCCCCCGGGGCTTGCAACCCCCGGGCTTGGCACTCCACTCACCGCGAAGGCCCCCTCACGGGTCCACGCGCATTCTCGAAACGAGTCCACGCCTCGATGAACCTGGCGATACTGCATTACCATCTCAACTCGGGCGGCGTCACGCGGGTGATCGAAAATCACTTGCTTGCCTTGGCCGCGACGCGCGTGCCCGGGGTTCCCGAGCGTGTGTTGATCTTACATGGCGGACAATCCTCGGCCTGGTCCCAAGCCGCGTTGGCCCAACAATTACCCTATCCGCTGGCGTGCGTGACTGTCGACGGGTTGGATTACGACCAATCCGGCGCGATTGCCGACAGTCGACTGGCAAAAAACATAGAAGCCGCGCTGCGCGACGCAGGCTGCCGGACCGACTCCACCGTCTTGCACTGGCACAACCACTCCCTCGGCAAAAACGTCTCGGCCCCGTTGGCGATTCGACGCTTGGCCGACGACGGATACCGCACGCTGCTCCAGATTCACGATTTCGCCGAGGACTTTCGACCGGACAACTATCGGCGGCTTGCCACGGGGCTGGCCAAGGATCCCAGCGAACCGGTCGCTACGATCCTCTACCCTCAAGCGGCCCACATCCACTATGCGACGCTCAATCGGCGCGACTACCACATTTTGGGCAGCGCGGGCGTCGACTCTCGGCGGCTGCATCTGCTGCCCAATCCCGTGGCCGCTCCTCCCAAGGTTTCGGATGCCGCGCATGCTCGCCAGCTCCTCAATGCTGCCCTGGGCATTCCGGCCGAACAGCGGCTGCTGACCTATCCCGTGCGTGGCATCCGCCGCAAAAACATCGGCGAGATGCTGCTCTGGAGCGCGGCGACGGAAGACGCCTGGTTCCATGTCACGCTAGCTCCCGAAAACCCGGTGGAACGGGCGTCGTTCGATCGCTGGCAACAGTTTGCCGAGCAGTTGAGCTTGCCCTGTCGGTTTGGAACTCCGACGTCCGAGAGACTCACCTACGGTCAGGTGCTGGCGGCGAGCGACGTGCTGCTCACCACCAGCATTGCCGAGGGGTTTGGCATGGCGTTTCTGGAAGCGTGGTTGGCTGGGCGGCGGCTGTGGGGCCGCGATTTGCCCGAGATCACCGGCGACTTCCAGCAGGCGGGTCTCGACCTGAGCGAACTGTATCCAGCGATCGGCATTCCCTCGGAATGGATCGACCGTCGGCAATTTGTCGACCATGTGGCGCAACTCTACGAGCAAACGTGCGCGGCCTTTGGCGTATCCGATCTGCGTGGCGACCTTCTGCGAACAGCGCTAGCCGAGCGACTTGATCAACCTTGTGTTGATTTTGCCATGCTGCCGACTACACTTCAAAGAGGGGTCATTCAGCGCGTACGCGCCAGCAGGAAGGCGCGGGAAGCCTTGGTTGCGATGAACCCGAAATTGTGTCTCGCCAGCTCGGAAAACGAGAATCTTGTCGACGCCAACAGCGCCGTCGTGTACGAACGGTTTTCGCTCTCCGCCACCGGTCGACAACTCGCCAAAGTATACTCGAGTCTTCTGAACACCCGGCCGGGGCAAGAGATTTCCCCCCCCGCTCACGGCGAAGCGGTGCTCCGAAGCCTGCTGAGCATCGACCGTTTCCACAGCATCCGGGTCGAACCATGACCGACCGTTACGAGGCCATCATTCGCCAGGCCAGCCGACCGTTGAAACCGATCCCTCCGTCGGTGGAACCGCGATGGTCCCCTCTGCCAGCGGTGCGTGCCGTCTTGTTCGACATCTATGGCACGCTGCTGGTCAGTGCCAGCGGGGACATTGGCTCGATGGACGCCGAGGCTCGAGCCACGGCGTTGGTAACCGCCTTGAAAGCGGTAGGTTTGGAATACTCTGGCAGCGGCGTCGAAGGCGCCTCGCGGTTGCGTCAGGTGATCGAAGCCGATCATGCGGCTCGGCGAGCGCTGGGCGTCGATTATCCGGAGGTTGACATCGTCGAAATTTGGCGCGAAACCTGTTCGCTGTTTCATGCGAGCGGGCAACTTCGCCAGCTACCGGAAGATACTGATTATCGGCGGCTGGCCGTTGAGTTTGAGACGCGCGTCAATCCGATCTGGCCCATGCCGGGGCTGCTCGAATGTCTGGCCAGCTTGCGCCAGCGGGGGCCGGTCATGGGGATTATCAGCAATGCCCAGTTTTTTACGCCTCTGGCGTTCCCAGCCTTGGTGGGTCAGAGCCTCGATCAACTCGGCTTCGCTCCCAGATTACGGTACTATTCTTACGAACATGGGTGTGCCAAACCGGGTCCTAAACTTTATGGAATGGCCGCCCAAGACCTGGCCGAAAACGAGATTTTACCTTCCCAAGTACTTTATGTCGGCAACGACATGCGCAACGACATCGGGCCCGCGGCCGAGGTCGGGTTCCGCACGGCCCTGTTTGCCGGCGACCGCCGCAGCCTACGACTTCGCACCGAAGACGCCGCTCGAGATCGCTGCGGCCAACCCGATGCGATAGTCACCCACCTCAAGCAGATTCCCACGATCCTCGCTGCCGCGGGCGGCGCGAGATAAGACGACCATGAACAACGGCCCAGCGAGCATTGGACACAATATCGGGTTTATCGGCACTCGGTTCGCGGGCACCGACGGCGTGTCGCTGGAAGCGGCCAAGTGGGCCCGCCTGTTGTGGGACCATCGACACGTGAGCTATTGGTACGCCGGCAAGCTCGATACCAATGCGGAAATCAGCACGTTGGTGCCCCATGCTTATTTTGCCCATCCAGACATTCAGTGGATCAACGATCGTATCTTTGGCAGGAGGACGCGGGAACCCGAAGTAACGCGGCGTATCGACGCCTTGAGCGAGTATCTGAAACGGACAATCTACGACTTCACGAAAAAATTCGATATCGAGATTCTGATCATCCAGAATGCGCTGTGCATTCCGATGAATGTGCCGCTGGGCGTGGCGATTACCCAGTTCATCGCCGAGACGGGATTTCCAACCATTGCCCACCATCACGATTTTTTTTGGGAGCGCGATCGTTTTTCGGTCAACTCGATTGGCGATTTTCTAGCGATGGCGTTTCCGCCGCGGTTGCCGTCGATTCAGCACGTGACGATCAACTCCGCCGGTCAGCGAGAGCTTTCTCACCGACGGGGCGAGTCGTCGGTTCTGATTCCCAACGTGTTGCACTTCGAGAACCCGCCGCCTGAACCCGACGAGTACGCCCAGCACTTTCGCGAAGACATCGGCCTCGATGCCGACGACATTCTGTTCCTGCAACCAACGCGCGTGGTGCCGCGCAAGGGCATCGAACATTCCATCAACCTGATTGCCGCGCTCAATAATCCTCGCTGCAAATTGATCGTCTCGCACGAGTCGGGCGACGAAGGCGACGAATACTTGCGCGCCTTGCAAGAAATGGCCGAACAGCAAGGCGTCGATCTGCGCTTGGTCTGCGACCGGATCGCGGATCGACGCGAGACCGACGAAAACGGTCGACGCCTCTACACGCTAGGCGACGCCTACTCGGTGGCCGACTTTATTACCTATCCCAGCATCCAGGAAGGATTTGGCAACGCCCTGATCGAGGCTTTTTATTACCGTAAACCCGTGCTAGTCAACCGTTATTCGATTTTCGTGACCGATATCGAACCCAAGGGGTTTCAAGCCATCACGATGAACGGTTATCTTACCAAGGAAGTTGTTGCCCGCGTCCAGCGAGTCATCGGAGATCACGAGTATCGTGAGCAAATGATCGACCGCAACTACGAACTGGGGCGGATGTTCTTCAGCTATACGGTCTTGCGCCGCAAGCTGAGAGCGTTGATTACCAACCACACGGGGATGGACGACCTATAACCAGCCGCCACCGGCAGGGAGGTCGCCGGCTAGCAGGATCGTGCAAACCTCTACTACCTTCGGCTTGGATCCTTCGACGCGGCAGCGCATCGCGGAACGACTTCAAAAGCTCTACGGTGCGGCGAGCGAAGAGTGCTTGCCGCGCATTCTCGACTGCATCGCAAAGTTCGAGAACCGTTTGCCCCGTTGCAACGCCAGGTCGTGGGATCCCACCGACGTCCTGCTCATCACCTACGCAGATATCGTCCGCCAGACAGGCGAGTCGCCGCTCGAAACGCTACGTCAATTTCTCAAGCAACAAGGTCTCGAAGAGTTGCTGAGCACGGTCCATCTGCTGCCGTTTTTTCCTTCTTCCTCGGACGATGGTTTTTCCGTGGTAGACTATCGGGCCGTCGATCCCGCACTGGGAAATTGGGAGGACGTGGCCGGCTTGCGCGAGGATCTGCGTTTGGCGTTCGATCTGGTGCTCAACCACATCTCTAGTCAGAGCGGGTGGTTTGCCGCTTACAAACGCGGCGAGCAGCCTTATACGCGATTTTTCATCGAGGTCGATCCGACCAAAGATCTCTCGGCGGTGACGCGACCACGTAGCTCGCCGTTGTTGACGCCGGTCGAGACCCGTCGGGGGACGCGTCATGTGTGGACGACTTTCAGTGCTGACCAAATCGATTTGAACTATGCCGAGCCCGCGGTGCTCGTGGCGATGCTGGAAGTCCTGCTCCACTATGTCGCGCGGGGCGCCCAGATCATCCGTCTCGATGCGGTAGCTTATCTTTGGAAACAAATCGGCACTCCATGCATCCATCTGTGGCAAACGCATGAAGTTGTCAAATTGCTGCGCGACGTGCTTTCGGCCGTTGCCCCTCACGTGTGGTTGTTGACCGAGACGAATGTTCCGCACCAGGAAAACGTCAGCTATTTTGGCGACGGCGACGAAGCCCAAATGGTCTATCAGTTTGCCCTGCCGCCGTTGTTGCTCAGCGCGTTTGCCCATGGCGACGCGACGCCGCTCAGCAACTGGCTCGCTGATCTCGAGGCCACGCCGCCGGGCACGACGTTTTTGAATTTCACCGCTTCGCACGACGGCATTGGCCTGCGCCCTTTGGAAGGCTTGGTGTCCGAGGAGCGGATCGGCCAATTGGTCGCGGCCATGCGGCGGCGCGGAGGATTGGTCAGTTCACGCAGGCGCGAGGACGGCGTCGACGTGCCTTACGAGTTGAACATCACGTACGTCGACGCCCTGGCTCCCGACGATCCGAGCGACGCGCCGTTGCACGCGCGGCGATTCCTATCCAGTCAGGCCGTCATGTTGGCGATGCGCGGCATCCCGGCCGTCTACTTCCACAGCCTGTTCGGCACGCGCAACGACACCCAGGCCGCCGCCGAATCGGGGCAGCCGCGACGCATCAATCGCCGCAAGTTCGCGCTGCGGGAACTCCTTGAGCAAATCGATCCTTCGGATTCGTTATCGCATCGGATTTACGCGGGGTTTCGCCGCCTGTTGGAAGTGCGACGCCGCCAGGCGGCCTTTCACCCGGACGCTTCGCAACAGGTGCTCGACGCTGGCGATCCGGCAATCCTTGCGCTACTGCGGACGAGTCTCGACCGGCGGCAGCGCGTTCTTGTGGCCGTCAATGTGAGTACTCGGCCGCGGACTTTTACCTTGGCAAAGCACGTCGCCGATCATGAGTTCTTCCGACGCGATTTGATCGCCGACCGACTGATCGACAACACAAAACCCCTCGTTCTTGATGCGGGGCAGTCGGTTTGGCTAAGTACCTGATCCTGGCGATTCCGCTTGCATGTGCATCACCCATCCTGACGGGAAAGCGCCGCTACAGCACGGCAAAGCGCGAAGTTACCAAGCCGTCCAACCGCCGTCGATCGTCAGGTTCTGTCCGGTCATATAACTGCTGGCGTCGCTGGCCAAGAACACGATGGCCCCTTTCAACTCGTGGGGCAAGCCCATCCGCCCCAGGGGGCTTTTTTCTGAGAGGCGCTCAATCAGCACCGGCGAGACGGTATCTCTAGGAAATGGGCCGGGAGACAGGCAATTGACCCGGACGCGATCCGAAGCCCAGCAGACCGCCAGATGCCGCGCCATGTGAATGACGCCGCCTTTGAGCATGTGATATCCGACCGGACTAATTTTGCAAATATCCCGGTAGGTTTGGGGATAGGAACCCACCTGGCCGTACATCGAGCCCAGCAGAATGACGTTGCCCGGTGCGCCCCGCTCGACCACGTGATTGCGCAACAAACGGGCCAATAAAAAGTAGCCGGTTCCGTTGGCCAGTTGCTGATTGAACTGCTCGGCGGTGACGTCTTTCCAATCGGCGTCGACCGCCAGGTTGCCGTTGTTGACCAGAATGTCGATCCGCTGCGCGCATTGGATCGCCTCGGCAAAGCCGCGATCGATCGACGCCGGGTCGATGTGATCCAGCTCCACGCCATGGTGCGCAACACCGTCGGCCGCGGGCAAGGTCTCGGCAAACGCCTGGGCCCGTTGGCGGCTGCGGCTGGAGACGACCACCGCGGCGCCCGCCTCGGCCAACCCGCGGGCCATGGCCGACCCGAGATATCCGGTCGCGCCGGTGATCAGCGCCGTCTTGCCGCTCAGATCCAGCAGTTCTTGCACATGGGGTTCACGATCCGTCATGACTGGTTGACCTACTCAAGAGAGAGAAAAACTAGCGACATGGCTCGGCAGCAACGGTCGGGCCGGCCAACGGTTCGAAAGGAAACAGCGGCCGGCGGCGGTAGCGGTAATCGAGGCGGCACATATCGGCGGTCGTTACGCCAGGGGTGTTGACGCGAATAAAGTGGGAACAAACCGGCGCATACGCGGCCAGCGGAGCTTGCACGCCCTTGGCCACGAGCACCTGGTAGTCGCGCGGCTCGATGCCGCAGGAGGTCAACTGCGCCAAGCTGAACGGCGGCGTGCGACAACTGCAAAGCATCAGCGTGAGACCCGTGTCGGTTTGGACCACGGCCGTGGGCCCCATATCGTACTGGGTTTTGCCGCCGTGATGGACCCGATTTTCTGTAAATCGGCCGTCGTGCAGGCTCACGACCTGAACCTCGGCCACCAGCGGCGGGCCGTGGCGCGGGTCGACGCGCCCGCCCATGGCCAAACGGGAAACACGCCCGCCGGCGCCCGCGGCGATCGCCCGCGCCGCCGCGGCGGGATCGCAAAGGCAGACGAAACAACTCGGCCCGCCGCGACGGTGAACCTCCTGGGCGATCCAAGTGCCATCGGCAGGAGACCCGCCGCCGACGTTGTCGCCCATGTCCAACAGACAAACCGGCCCGCGGACCTGGGCCGCCTGGTCCAGCGCTTCCTCGACGCCAATCAGCTGGGCGACAAACTCCTGGCGACGCGCCAGCAGATGCTCGCCCAACTGGTCGGCCAAGCTCTGGGCCAACGCGGCGTCGTTGTCCGTAACGACCAGGAAGCTCGAGCCCATCTCTTCCACGTCGGCGTAGGGAAACCCGAGCACCACGCTGTTGGAGAGAACGCCCGGCTGTTGAAGCATGCGATCGGCCACCGCGTAGAGCGATTGGCACGGTTCGGACGGCGTATGCTGACGTTCGATGTTGATAGCCATGGGCACGAAACAGGCGGCCTGCGTGGGCAGGACTTCCTCGAGGAGCATCCGCAGCAGCAGACGGGCCGCTTCGAGCCCTCGCTGGCGCTGATCGACGTGCGGATTGGTGCGATAGGCGATCGTCGCGTGGCACGATTGGACCATTCGCGGCGAGAGGTTCGCATGGGCGTCGAGCGTACAAACCATCGGCAGATCGGGTCCGACCCGTTCGCGGAGCAGGCCGAGCCAGTAGCCGTCCATATCGCGGTGCGACTCGCAAACGCCAGCCCCATGCGGCGCGACCAACAAACCGTCGATCGGACCCGCGGCGGCGAGCTGTGAGAACATCCTCGCCGTTAGCGTCTGGAAAGTCTCGGCCTCGACCGTACCGCCCGGCACAGCCCGGGCGGCAAAAATCGGCACGGCCTCGATTCCCGCCTCGGCGAGTCCCGCAAAAAATCCGCCCACTTCATGCGACGCGTCGGCGAACCGGGCGCGCACCGCTTCGCCTTCGGCCAACACATCGTGCCGAAAATCGGCCAGCATCGTGGGCGTTTGGATGAATGTGTTCGACTCATGCTGCAGCGCGATGATTCCTACACGCATAACGGGGAGACCTTATTTATATGTACGAGGTGTCCGGGAATTGGAATCGTAGAAAACGATGCTAGCCGCAGGCGGCAGCCTGAGGTTGACGGGGCTATACCGCAGGCTACCGCCAGCGGCTGGTACGGTTTTTCCAGAATTCTTACTTTCCGGATGCACTTTTGGGTATTTCCCAGCAAATCCACCTGGCACTTTTGGATTACTGCCCAGGCTTGACATTCCATATTCCAGAATGTTAGATTCAATTTAATGGAATCCTCAGTGCTTGTCAAAGCGTTTCAGCTTCTCGAAGCGTTTGGCCAATCGCCGACCGACCCGAGCCTTGCCGCGTTGTCGTCCCAGACCGGTCTGGCGAAACCGACGGTTCACCGCATTCTCAAGACGCTGGTGGCGTTGGGCTACGTGGAGCAAACAACGGTCGGCATCTATCGGCTGAGCAGGTCGTTTCGTCGCTTGACGCTGGGCCGCGCCGAGCGATTGTTGGTCCAGCGGGCCGATCCGTTGTTGCGTGCGTTGCGTGATCAAACGGGCGAAACGGTTAATTTGGGAGTGCTGCAAGGCCATCGCGTGACGTATCTGACGGTATTGGAAAGCAACCACGCCTTGCGCCGCATTGTCGAAGAGCGCGCCGGCGATCCGTTTCATACCACGGCCTTGGGGCGAGCGATGGTCGCTTTTCTGAGCGATCAGCGGCGCGAGTTCCTGCTGCGCACCACGCCGCTGGAAAAGTATACGCCCGCCACGGTGAACGATCCGGTCGAAATACAATCGCTTCTTGACGAAGTCCGGCAAGCGGGCTTTGCGGTGGAAGAGGATCAAACCGACGTGGGGGTGACGTGTATTGGGGCGCCGGTGTTTCAGGGCGAGACGGTGGTGGCCGCCATCAGTGTCAGCGTACCCACGGCGCGCATTCAGACCACCGGCACCACGCGGCAACAACTGATCGACGCGGTTTGCAAAACCGCCAACGCATTAACCGAACTTATGACTTCCACGGAGCCGACTGCTGTATGAGCACAACTTCCCCCGAACAGATTACCCTGGCGATGATTCGAGAGTCGCTCTACAGCGCGGTGGTGTGCGACGCGCTGGATGCTTTAGGTTACACGCACCAATCGCCGCGCGTACAGCTCAGCCCGATGACGCTCCCTCCGACGGCAACAAGCTACACGTTGGCGGGCCGCGCGAAGACCACGCTATGGGCGGATTTCGCACACGAGGATCCCCATACCTACGAAAAAGAACTGCTGGCGGTCGACTCCTGTCGAGCCGACGACGTGGTGATCGCCGCGGCGGGCGGATCGCTGCGGTCGGCCATTTGGGGCGAGTTGCTTTCGACCGCCGCGCGCAACAGAGGTTGCGTCGGCGCGATTGTCGACGGGGCGGTACGCGATGTGCGCCGGATGACGGAGATGCAGTTTCCGGTCTTTGCCCGCGGCCGATGCGTTTACGACAGCATGAATCGTCAGCGGGTGATCAACGCGGACGTGCCGGTCGAGATCGACGGCGTTGGGTTTTGTCCCGGCGATCTGGTGATTGCCGACATCGACGGCGTGGTGGTTGTGCCGCAAGCCGTCGAAGCCCAAGCGATTCGCGCGGCTTGGGAAAAGGTGCATGCCGAGAACGTCACGCGCCAGGCCATCCAGGAGGGCATGCAAGCTACCGCGGCCTATGAAAAATACGGCATCCTGTGAGATTGGTTTTGCAGACGCCGTGGGTGGTCATTACCTTGTGGGAGAGGCGGAAATGCCCGACTCAGTTGCTTTTCAGAGTCGAACCATCGTCGGCAAGACCGACGGGCCGCACCTGCTGATCCTCGGCGGCGTGCATGGCGACGAATACGAGCCGATGGTTGCGATTCGTCGCTTGTCGCGCCAAATCGAGCCGAGCCGGTTGGCCGGACGACTCACGTTGGTTCCGGTTCTTAACGAACCGGCCTTTGTGCGCCAGCAACGCACGG
>Ga0114931_10011957_pt1 | contig 10201 bp, 7 predicted proteins | sample 2SBtaG_FD_89579 | JGI IMG/M metagenome (GOLD analysis project Ga0114931, IMG submission 89579) | Deep subsurface microbial communities from Kolumbo volcano to uncover new lineages of life (NeLLi) - 2SBTROV14_V59a metaG | ecosystem: Environmental > Aquatic > Marine > Volcanic | place: Kolumbo... | reverse complement strand
TTGATCCACTCGACGCGGCCTTTGATCAATACTTTCCAGGCTTCTGCCATACGATGTCACTTTCTAATGCCCGAATCAGCATGTCATGCCGGTGGGGTCGATTGCATCGGTTTTTGGACGGCCAAGTCGCCCCGATGTGACTAATGGATTTGGGAATTGAGCAAAGTGCGGTTGACACGTCGCTACTGTTTTCAATCACTTATCGGTCAGGTAGATCAAGGCTTTCTGCCAGGCTTTTATTACTTACTCTCTGTTCCCCGGACGAGTATTCAAATTTGTTGGTGAGGGATGCGGACACTCAATGATATGTAATTCGTTCCTCTGAGGGCCATAGCCTCGCCATACTTTACTGGCTGCCATTCCACCAAGAATTACAACTCGAAGCTTGGGGAGGAGTTCGAGCAGTTCAGCTAACAGTGGTCCAACAGCAGCAATATCATGGGGGTCGTAGGCTCGAATTTTAGTATTTGAACCCAGGTAGTAAGGAATAGTGTTCCAATGAACTACGAACTTTCGAGAGACGCCTGCTTGCTCTCTCGTTTCCCACGTGTTTTGGGCAGTTCCGTCATTGTTGTTGCAAGAAATAAACCCGCTACCACCTCGCTCACGAGTTGTTTTTGGCCCCGGAGCTTCGAGGAGCCAGAGGATTTCTGCATTGCATCCTCCATCAGCGGGATCAAACCAAGGAATAATTGCATCGGGTCCGAGCCTCTTTCGTAAGTCAACCACCCGATTCCGGGTGCAAGCAACTTTGCCCTCGCTTCATACTCAATTCAAAAGTGGAGGAAGCGCTGGAACCCTTCGGAAGCAGCCAAACCCACCTGGGAGTGCGGCTCAACAGCTTGGCCGCTTGCAGAAGTCTGGATCCAGCGATACTGAAGTGCTATGCAAGCCGGGAGGAGAGAAACAACTCGTGTCGTGTCACCGATGAAATGATAGATGAGGAGTCAGGCGCGCCCTCGCGCCGATCCAGGCCGCACGAGGGCGTGCTCCCTCCTCGGATTTCCATCAATTCCAGCCTGGCGCGTCACGAGAGTGCTTCTCTCCAACCCGCTCATCTGAACCGGCACAAAGTTGACTATTCGAAGGTGGCTGCCATCTCGTATTTCCCTGACTCCTCCACAAACCCCAGCTTTCGATTGATCCGGGAATTCCCGCCGGGCTGTCCGTTTTGCGTATTCGCCTTTATCCACCTCATCAGCGCCATTCGCTTTCTGGTTTCCTACGCCAGCGCCTCTTTGGCCCGTCTGGCCTCCCGGTCGCGTAGATTCTTGTCCAGAATACGCTTGCGGATGCGCAGGCTGGTGGGCGTCACCTCCAGCAATTCATCCTCGGCCAGATATTCCATGCACTCGTCCAGGCTCATCTCGCGCGGCGGCGCGGACCTGTCCTCCACGCCGTAGTAGACCGTATGCACGGCGGTCAGGGTCTTCGTCTTGCAGACGTTGATCTCCAGATCGCCGGGGCGCTGGTGTTCGCCGATCACCATCCCCCTATAGACCTCCACGCCCGGCCCGATGAACAGCTCGCCCCGTCCTTCGGCCTGGCGCAGGCCATAGACCGACGACATGCCTGTTTCCCAGGCCACCAGCGAGCCGCGCGAATGGCCACCAATCTCGCCCGCCATCACGCCGTAGCCGTGAAAGATCGCACTGATGGTCCCCATCCCACGCGTGGCGGTGAGAAATTGGTAGCGAAAGCCCAGCAATCCCCGTGTGGGCGCCACATAGTCCAGGTCCACGGTGCCGTTGGCGGCGTCGCTCATGTTGACCAGCTCGCCCCGTCGCTTGCCCAGCATTTCGATCACCACACCCACCGAGTCGGGGCTGGTCTCAATATGCACGTCCTCGTAGGGTTCCTGTGTCTCCCCGGCCTCGTTTGTGTGGTAGATGACTTCGGGGCGAGAAACCTGAAATTCGTAGCCCTCGCGGCGCATGGTTTCGATCAGGATCGCCAGGTGCAGCTCACCGCGACCGGAGACCAGGAAGGTGTCGGCGCTGTCGGTCTCCTCCACACGCAGGGCCACGTTCGACTTCAACTCGTCGAAGAGACGCTGGCGCAGATGGCGCGACGTAACCCAACGCCCCTCCCGGCCCATAAAGGGCGACGTGTTGACGCCAAAGGTCATGCGCACGGTCGGCTCCTCCACAGTGATCGAAGGCAACGCCACAGGATGCTCCGGATCGGCCAGGGTGTCGCCGATAGCCACCGAGTCCAGCCCGGAGATGGCCACGATCTCGCCCGCCCCGGCGTTCTCCACCTCCACCCGTTCCAGCCCCTCGTGGATAAAAAGATAGCGCACCCGTTCGGACAGGGTTTCGAAGCCAGGTGTGATACGGGCCAACGCTTGCTTGTTCTCCATTTTGCCCGCAAAAATGCGCCCGATGGCGGTCAGCCCCCGGTAGCTGTCGTAGTCCAGGGTTGTGACCAGCATTTGCAGGGGCGCGTCCAGGTCCACCTGGGGCGCGGGGACCTGGCGTAGAATCACATCGAAGAGGGGTTGCAGGTCGGGGCCGACTTCCGGGGTCAGGCCGGCCTGGCCCGTGGTGGCAATGGTGTAGACCACGGGAAAGTCGGCCTGTTCGTCGCTGGCGCCCAGCTCGATGAAGAGATCGAAGGTTTCGTCCAGCACCCGATCTGTGTCCGCGTCCCGGCGATCCACCTTGTTGATCACGACCACGGCCCGGTGGCCCAGTTCCAGCGCCTTGCGCAACACGAAACGTGTCTGGGGCATGGGGCCTTCGGCCGCGTCAACCAGCAGCAGCACGCCATCGACCATGTTCAAGATGCGCTCGACCTCGCCGCCGAAATCGGCGTGGCCGGGGGTGTCGACAATGTTGATCTTCACCTACTGGCCTGTCTCCGGGTCGGGGATGCGGATGGCCGTGTTCTTGGCCAGGATGGTGATGCCCCGCTCCCGTTCCAGATCGTTGGAGTCCATCACCCGTTCCGCCACCTGTTGATTGGTGCGGAAGACATGGGCCTGTCGCAGCAGACCGTCCACCAAGGTGGTCTTGCCGTGGTCTACGTGGGCGATAATGGCGATGTTGCGCAGGCCGGTGCGTGTTGTAAGCATAAAGTTTCTCGTTTGTCCAGATCAGGAATCGTATCCAAAAGTACATGATACCAGATTCTTGCCCGGACAAACGAATCTTGCTTGCTCACACTTGCGCCCAGTGCGAAATAAAGACATTCACCGCGCAGGCGCAGAGAAGGCGGAGGAGACGCGGAGATTTTGGGAACGTATTGGCGGCGAGTTGTATTGATGGCGGGTTCGAGACCTTTTTGCCGTAGAGCCATTGCATCAATTGTCGGAACTGGTCCTGTATTTGAGCATGGCCTTTGTTGATTTCGATCTCCACGATATCGGAAACAACTGCCTTGAACCGTCCTGCTTCGAAATCGCGCATCAAACGATTTGAACTAGAAGAAAATTCTTCGTCAAAACATCCGCCAATCACAGAAGTATCAATATAGGCGCGTTGCAGTTTCATAGCTTGAGCTTATCACAAGACAGTTTGGATATCTATCGTCTGAGCCGAGATTTTCTCAATTCATGGCCCACCCCTCACCACCGGCAACCACACCCGTCTACCCCCCTTCCCCTCCTCCGCCAGGGCCAGATAGACCGCCACCTGGCGCGCGCCGGCCACGTCCGGGCTGGTGAAGGTCAGCGTGCCCGTGTAGTGACCCGCGGCCAGCCCGGCCCCGGTGTAGCCCACCTGAATCTCGGCGGGGGTGGGACCGGAGAGCGCGTCCAGCGTCAGCCAGGCCGCGTCGCTGGCTGCACGCCATTCGATGACCTGGGCCGTGTTGCGGTTGTCGGCGTAGAGCAGAGCGCGGGTGATGGCATCGCTGGGGGACAAAAAAAGCTCGGAGGGACCGACCAGCAGCCTGTCGGCCACGGCGGGGGCCAGCAGCGGCGAATAGACGACGGTGATCGTGCGCGTGGCCGTGACCACCCCGCCCGCGCCGTCGTCGGCCACGGCGCGGATGGTATGCATGCCCTCGGTCAGTCCCGCGTAGCTGAACGAGTCGCCCACGCCCAGCGCACCGTCCAGGTCGGATGACCAGGCCAGTTGGCCGTCGTCCAGGGGGCCGCTGTCCGCGTCCCAGGCCGTGGCCGAAAAATGGACCGTCTCATTGAGAACCGCTGTCGTGCCGGTCACGGGCGATGTGATCGTGACCTGTGGGGCGCGGTTGGGGAGAGTGAAGGCCGCGTCCGACGTGTCCGCGGCGCTGTGCAGCCCGTCCGACACCCAGACGCGCACCAACGCGCGCGCGCCGGCGGGGGTGTTGGTCGTGCTGATGGCCGCGGATGCGCCGCTGACGTTTTGGGCCAGCAGCACCCAGGACCCACCCCCATCCGGGCTGTATTGGATGTTGGCGGTCAATGGGTCGCCGTCGGGGTCGCTGGCGCTCCAGGTGACGGTCAACGTCTCTCCCGCCACCACCTCGCCCCCGTTCGGGCCTGTGACGGTCACAGTGGGCGGGGCCGCGCCGGGCTGGACGCTCGCCAACAGCGCGTCGCCGTGGACGATATCGGCGCGCTCGACTCCCGCCACGGCCTCGATCTGCGCGTGAAAAAGCAGGGCAACGACCTCATTGCCCACCGGTTTGCCCGGCGCGGGTGGGCCGTAGTCCACCGGGGTCGGCGTGAAGGGCGTGCGGGCCAGCTCGCCACCGTCGTCGTCGCGCAGGACGATGGCGTAGTCGCCGCTGGGAGGAGGCGGAGGCGGGGCGATGCCGGGCAGACGGAAGATGGGGGCCAGGACCGCGCCGGCAGCCTGGGGATCGATGCGCCCGCTCACCAACAGAGAGTCGCCTGCACTGGGCCCAGGCGCGGCCTGCGCGGCCAACGGATTGGCCTGCAAGGAATCCATCAGCCCCTCGCTGGTGAAGTCGCTGATCCACAGGCGGTCGCAGTAGGTCATCACGTCTTTCCACAGCGTGCCCGAGAGCACCTGACGGCTGCGGATGTCGAAGCCGTAGAGTGCATTGTTGCCCGCCGGGCTGGGGCTGATGTCGCCGTTGGGGTGGTCTCCCGTGGCCGGATGGGCCAGGTCGCGGGGTTGGTTGCGACAGCGGCCCGGATGGCGGCGGCCATAGCTGTGGGCCAGTTCGTGGCCGGCGTACCAGTCGCCATAGCTGCCGTCCACGTCCCAGTTATTGGCGATGGCATAGCCTTCGGCGGTCACCCGCGGCGCGCCGGCGGGGCCGGAGGCCGCGAAGCCGGGCAGATCGCTACAGCCGCGCATAAAGGCGTCCAGATCGTCGGGCGTGGTGGCGTCGTCGGTCGCCTCGTAGCCGCCATCGTCCACCAGCGCGTAGTAGTGGGCGTTGGCCGCCACCTTTGCGCCCACCCCCAGCCAGTCGTAGAGACGGTCCCAACGACGCAGAGAACGCAGTTCTTCGTTGATCTTGTCACAGGTGGGCAGCCCGCCGTCGAAGACGAGGGTGCGGTCGCGCACGCTGACCGCCGCCGTTGGGTAGACCGCGCGCAGCCAACTGACCATGGCCAATGTGTGGCTGAGAGGCGTGGTCCATGTGCGCCCCGCGGCTCTGTATGCAACCCGGTAGACGACCAGGCGCAGGGGAGGAACAGTCTCGAAATTGACCGACAGGCTGCGGCTGTTGTTGGCGTAGCTGCTCTCCTCCGGGCTGCGCGGTCGCCAGTCCTGGTTGGGGTTGAGTTCGGCGGTCAGGGTGAGCGTTCCCGCTGCTGTCAAGGAAGTGGGCAACTCAAAAAGAAAGGCGTGGTCGACGATCTCCCGGCTGGGGTTGGGGCGCACCTGGATCAGTTGGCCGGGGTTCACCGGGCGCAGGGTGGATGTCTGGCCGGCGCTCTCGGCCCGCAACTGGGCGAAGGTGCGGAAGGTGGCGCGGGTGGTGGAGCGCACGTGAAAACGTACAAACGTGCGCTTGCCCGCGGCCAGGCGCACGCTGTTGTTCAGGTCCTGCACGGCCTGGGTCACCTCCAGACCGGTGGCTTCCAGGTCCGGGTCCGGGGGCCGCCAGATGAATTCGACCGAGTTGACCGTGAGGGTCGATTGGGCGTTGTTCTGGACATTCTTTCCGGCGCTTGTGTGGGACTGGGCGTAGGCGTTGAAGAGGAGTTGCTCGCCCAATTGGGACGGGGTGGTGATGTAGCTGACCACAACCCGCTGGCCGCGGCTGCCGCTTTCGCCGCTCTGAAAGCCGAGAAAGTCGAACCAGCCCGCAGCAAGGGGGGTGATGGAGAGACCCGCATTGGCGCTGCCCGTGCCGCCGGTCCAGTCGGCGCGCAAATTGTAGCGAAAGTCCACCCGCACCTCCAGGGGAATGTCTCGCACTGCCTCCCAATCCTGCCCTCCCGTATCCCAGGTCAGGGAGAGACCCACGGAGGCGCGCACGACCCCCGCCTCGCCGGGCGCGGCCGTGAGGGAGACATTGGCTGTGTTGCCCACAGCAGAGGTGATATGCTGGGTGGGCAGGGGCAAGGATGTGTGGCCGCTGTCCTTCCCGATGCCGGTGGTGTGGATATCCATCGTGTAGTACGTGCGGTTGCTGTCGATGGGGATGCTTGTAGCCCGCGCGCTGCCGGGGAGGAGGGCTACGAGCGTACAGATGAGCAGGGCTGTTCAGAAGGCTTTCACGGCGGTCCTCGCTTTCGATACAGTTATTCAGCGGCGCAGCGCCGGCGGGGCGTGGACAGATGATAGCACAGATGGGGCGAACGGGAAATGGGGGATCGATTGGGGGGGGCGCCACGCGTGGAATGGAACCGGCCATCGTGCGCGTCGCACAACTTGTTCGATTTTGGCCTTCCAAACGAAGCGCCCGGACCATCTGGTCCGGGCGCTTCTACTCTTGGCGGGTCTTCGATAGACTCAGACCAACTTGGCGTCCAACGTGACCGTCTCCACCGCGGCCAGGGCCTTGGAGATGGGGCATTGGGCCTTGGCGTCGGCGGCCAGTTCGGCAAATTTCTCGGCAGAGACGCCGGGCACATCGGCCTCACAGACCAGATCGATCTGGGTGATGGTGGGACCTTCGCCCAGATGGACGGAAGCAGTGGTGGTCACCCGGTTGGGCGGCGTGCCGTTGCCCGTGAGCAGGGCTGACAAGAACATGGAGTAGCAGCCAGCGTGGGCGGCGCCGATCAGTTCTTCCGGATTGGTGCCCTGGCCGTTTTCGAAACGAGAGGCGAAGGTGAAGGGGCCTTCGTAGTGGCCGGGACCGACGGTCATCGTGCCCGCGCCTTCTTTCAGCGTGCCCTGCCAGGTGGCGGTCGAGTTGCGAATAGACATAGAGAGATCTCCTTTGGCTAGGCGCTTATCCCCAATTCTCTGGTCTTGTGCAAGAAATTTCACCACTGAGACACAGAGAAGGCAGAGAAAAGAGCGAAAAAGGCAATCCTATGATTTTCTCTGTGTACCCCGCGCCTCTGCGATTATTCTCTTGGTTCTGGTCTGTCCAGGTTTGGGATAGCCCCCAAATATCAATTGTGGCGATTGCAGACATATAAAGTAACATTGGCCACGGATTCTGTCAATTTATCCAACGATCTTCGCTACACCTTGTGACTGGTAGTGGTGAAGAGACAAAAAATCTGACAGGTGTCAGCAGGCCAACATTACCCCACCATCTCCAGCGCTTCCCCCAGGCTGCGGTCGATCCGCTGGATCAGTTCGTCGATATCCGACTTCTCGGCAATCAGCGCCGGCGCGACGGCAAACCAGTTGGGGTCGATGCGCATGATCAGCCCATTGGCCAGGGCTGTCTGTTTCAGCGCCTTGCCCAGGGCGGGGAATGGCTCCAGGGTCGTCGTGTCCCGCGCCAGTTCCACGCCACGCAGCATCCCCTTGCCCCGCACCTCGCGGACGACCCCGTATTTGCGCAGTTCCTCCAGCCGGGTTGCCAGATAGTCGCCCATCCGCCGGGCCTTCTCGTCCAGCCGTTTCTCTACGATCTCATCCAGCACAGCCATGCCCACCGCGCAGGCCAGGGGATTGCCGGCGAAGGTGTGGCCGTGGGCAAAGTTGACATTGGCCTCCGCCGGGCCGCGAAAAACGTCGCCCATCCCCTCCCTTGCCATCAGCGCGCCCAGGGGAATGGCGCCGCTGGACAGCCCCTTGCCGCCGCAGATGATGTCGGGTGTGACGCCGAAGGTCTGGGCCGCGAACATGCGTCCCGTGCGCGCATAGCCGGTGATGATCTCGTCGAAGATTAGCAGCACATTGTAGCGATCCGCGATCTCCCGCAGAATCTGGAAATACTCGTCGGTGGGGGTGATGATGCCGCCGGTGTTGCCGATGGGTTCGACGAGGATGCCGGCCACGGTCTCCGGGTCTTCGTTGCGGATCACATCCTCGAACATGCGGGCCGCGAAGCGATTGCACTCCTCCCAGGAGTCGAAATAGTCCCGGCGCCAGGTGGGGGGAAAGACCTTGAGAAAGCCCGCCATCTGGGGTTCGAAAGGGGTCTTGCGCGGCCCCGTGCCGCTGGCCGACATGGCGCCCAGTGTGCCGCCGTGATAGCCGAAGTAGCGGCTGATGAACTTGTACTTGCCCGGATGGCCGCTCTGTTTGAAGTATTGGCGGGCAAATTTGAGCGCGGCTTCGATGGATTCCGAGCCGCCGCTGAAGGGTTTGACGAAGTTGAGATCGCCCGGCGTCACATCGGCCAGCCGCGCCCCGAATTCCAGGGTCACATCGGCGATGCCGTGCAGGGGCGGGGCAAAGCTCATTATCTCCATCTGCCGGCGCATGGCCTACAGCACACGAGGATGGCCGTGGCCCAGCGAAGCCACAAAGATGCCGCCGATGGCGTCGAAATACTCCTTGCCGTCCACATCCCAGTAGTGTAGGCCCTGGGCGCGCTCGACAATCAACGGGTTTTTGAGAAACTCTTCGGTCTGCTGATAGTCCAGAAAGGTATTGCGCAGCAGGCGGGTCTGGCGTTCGGTCAGTTTCACGTGCATCTCCCCCGATTACAGGTAAGGACGCGGATTGTCACAGATGCTCACGGATTCACACGGGGTAAATCTGCGCTGTCACCGGTTCCCATCGTGCGATAATGGCTCCTGCATCCTGTTTTCGTTCAGTTCCCCATACGACGGGTTGCGCCACGGGGGATGAAAGAACGGACGAGAGACGAAGAACCGTAGATCGAGGGGCAACCAGCGAGAACGCCTGATCAGCGGCGGTCCGTCGTCGGTGGTCGGTGATCCTTTTTTTCATGGAAGTGGATTCCTTCTTGCGCCAGAACCCTGCCTGTAGTGTACTACACTCGCCATGAGCGTCAAGATGCATGCCCACCGGCGCCAACCATCACGAAAGCGCCGCGCACACCTGCTCGATCTGCGCGATGGTCAACATCGAGTGCATGGGCAGGGACAAAATTTCCGCCGCGGCCTGCTCGCTGGCGGGCAGGGTGACCGCGGGGAGATGGGCGTAGGCCGCTTGCCTGTGGACGGGGACCGGATAGTGGACGCCCGTGGCGACGCCCGCCGCGCGCAGCTTCTGGCGCAGGCTGTCCCGTTCGGCAGCGCGGATGACGTAGAGGTGGTAGACGTGGCGACAGCCGGGCCGCTCCACCGGCTTGACCACCCAGTCCGGCAGGTGGGCGGCGTAGACCCCGGCCAGGGTGCGACGGTGTGCATTCCAGCCGTCCAGATGGGCCAGTTTGACGCGCAGAATGGCGGCCTGCATCTCATCCAGGCGGCTGTTCATGCCCTCGATCTGCGAAATATAGCGGCTCTGGGGCGACCAGCCATATTCGCGCAGCCGCCGCGCCCGTTCCAATAGGGCCGGATCGTTGCCCACAAGCGCGCCGCCGTCACCCAGCGCGCCCAGGTTCTTGGTGGGATAGAAGGAGAAGCAGGCCAGATCGCCGAAGCTGCCCACCTTTTTCTCTTGCCACTCGGTGCCGTGGGCCTGGGCACAATCTTCGATCACGCGCAGACCGGCATTGCGGGCAATGGGCAGAATCCCGCCCAGATCGGCGGGGTGGCCGTAGATATGGACGGGGATGACGGCCTGGGTGCGGGGGGTGATGGCCGCGGCCAGACGGGCCGGGTCCAGGGTGTAGGTGACAGGGTCGATGTCCACGAAGACAGGTGTGGCCCCGATCAGGGCGATGGCGGCGACGGTGGCGACCGCCGTGTGGGCCACGGTGATCACCTCGTCGCCGGGACCCACGCCGGCGGCGCGCAGGGCGA
>Ga0114931_10011956_pt1 | contig 10201 bp, 6 predicted proteins | sample 2SBtaG_FD_89579 | JGI IMG/M metagenome (GOLD analysis project Ga0114931, IMG submission 89579) | Deep subsurface microbial communities from Kolumbo volcano to uncover new lineages of life (NeLLi) - 2SBTROV14_V59a metaG | ecosystem: Environmental > Aquatic > Marine > Volcanic | place: Kolumbo... | reverse complement strand
GTGGTATATTCCTCCGGTAAGGCCGGTCATCACCTTATAGCCGCCCTTGAAAAAGTAGACGTTTTTGTATCCCATCATTGCGGCCATCAGGCTCGATGATGCGGCTCTGGTGCCTGTCGGGCAGATAAAAACTATTTCATCATATTTTTCAGGATTGATGGTATGCAACCGGGATGGCACCATGGGCAGGGGAATCAGAAAGGTGTCGAATAGCTTGCTGTGGGGATACCATACGGATGTTTCAAGCGGACTTCTTACATCCACCAGGGCAATTTTTTTCTTGAGCACCACGTCTTCCACAAATTTTTTGGGTTTCATTGGGGCCCAGCGCATCTCATCAGCCGCCCAACCGGCCACATAACTCCTACCGGAGGCCTGGTTGTAGGCCTCCCACAGCGATTCATCCCCGGGATGAGTTTTAAGGGCATTTTGCAGTTGCTGCTCAGCTTGTCCGTACTCCCCTGATTTAATTGATGCTTCGGCCTTGCTTATAACTTCCGCTGGACTTTGCCCGGCTAAGGCCATTGAAAAACTGCCGGCATAGACAAATATTCCAACAAACATAAAAAATAGGGTCAACTTCTTTAAGGGTTGCATGTTTTCTCCTTTTGTTAGGTTTATGGCGCCATAAAAGCCATCTTCATTGATGTATGATGGGGCCCTTTGTCAAGGCTCATCAAACTTTAGTGATTTTGTTGTTGATAGGTTCTGGTAAACTCACGGTTAATAAATTGAGTCATACCGCCAAGCCCCTTGTAAAGATTGGACTTGGCGGCCTTTTCGAGCCGTCTGCCAAAAGATGAGGCCCACTGGCCGAGATATCTTGAATGGAAGGATATGGCGGTTTCCCGGAGCATTTCTGCCTGCTGTAAATCGCCATTTGCCTCAAGGATTAGTGATGAATTAAGGAGGCGGGCCAGAAATGCCATTTCAAAACCGATATGATCCGGCCGGTTAAGCAATTGCATATAGGATGGAATCGCTAATCCTTGAGGGGCAAAGCCTGCCTCTGAATAAAGATGATTGATCATTACCGGAAGTTCCGGGGCCAGGAGCTTTTCCCTATGCGCGGCTTCAAAAGGGGAGAGGTAGCTGCCTGAAACCGGCACAAAGAAGAGATCAAAGTACTCTTGCAGGACATCATCGATGGCTTCTGTTTCTGGCGTGGCAAACATCTTCGGAAAGAACTCTGCCGGGAAAAGATCGGTTAGTTGCTGACCAGCAGCCTGGCAGCCAAGCAGACGTTCGGAACTTGGCTCATTGAGATACAAATCAGCCGCAAAATCCAACAATCCGACCCAGGCCCCCTGTTCCTCTCTGTTTAATCTATCGGCGCTCATATCCTCTCCAGGCGGGCCGGGATTCCCTGTCTGGCGTTTGAACCAAGTACTATATCGCCCAGAGTGGACAGGTTTTTCCTTTTGATATCGGCAATTCCCAGGAGATTGTGGGCAATGCCGGCTGCTCTGGCCTTCTCACCCTTAATCGTTTTGCCGCCGATTGTTGTGGTCCGGGCGCCAAGGCCCCAGTGGCCGAACCCATGTTCTATGCCGATCACCCCGGGTGCTATACCGCCACGGATATCCGCCTTGCCTTCGGCTGTGCCACCGGGGGTTATAAGTTTGACGGGATCACCCTTTTTCAGACCAAGCCGGTCTGCATCCTCTTGGTGAATGATAACGGCGTTTTCTTTATGGATCTGCCGTAGTTTTTTAGCCCCAATAGTATGAGATGATTGGAGTTGTGATTTGGTGCAAACGAGAGAAAATGGCCATTCTGTGGTGTTGTAGGTCTCGTCAAGAGGGCTGCCATCGGCAAAGGCCAAGGCCTGCCAGATAGGTACGCCTGAGAAACGTTCACCAGTCAGGCTGTTGCGGGTCAGGGCCGCCTTTTCATTGTAGACTTGGACAGGTTTTTTGTAGCGATGGGTTAGCAGGTCACCCTGATATGCCTTTTCCGAGTCCTCAAATCTGCCGCCTCTGGCCATGGCATAGGCGACCTTAGGCGCTTCGTTGCCTTTGAGCACCTTGTTCAGCATGGGCATAAGTCGTTCAACACCGGTTATCTTTAATTCCTCGTCTTTGATGTCAGGCACGGGCTTGCCGGCAAAGGCAACATTGGCAAAGACCCTGAGGAAAAAATCTTCAGGCCGGTGCAGGGCATGCATGTTGCCGCTGGAATCTGGGATTGCCCGACTCCCAAAGCCCGGCAGGCCCATGCGTTTAGCCACTGCAATCACAAAGCTTTCCATGCATACCGGGACTCCTTCCTTGGTCTTGGCCTGTAAGGGTTCTGCCGCTGGCCAGCGGAAGGAGTTTGTCTTGGTGAGGTGAGTGGCCCATGGCCAGGCCGAGCCCCAAGTCTCATAAAGTACCGTGTCCGGAACTATGTAATCGGCAAAGGCGCTACTCTCATTGATGAATGGATCTATGGAAATTATCAGGGGCAGATTCTTGGGATCTGCTAATTTTTTCTTCACCTCCGTATAGAGACCGGCCTGGCCATATAGCGGGTTGGTGTTCCACATGATCATGGCTTTGAGACCATAGGGATAGCGGTTAATGGCGGAAGGGATATATTCGGACTGAATTGCTGCCGAGAAAGGGTACCAGGGGGCTCCGGCCGGATATGGTTTGCCCTGTTATTTTTTAATTTTAAACTCCGTGGTCTTCTCATAAGGGAATTTACTTCTGCTGATCCGAACCCCCTTTGGTTTTACATGACCCGGAAATTTCATGAAGTTATATCTCGGGCCCTTGCCAAAGTCCGGATATCGTCCCCCGCCACTGGACGCACCGCCCTTCCAGTTGAGGTTGCCGACCATGGAGTTCAACACTGCTGCTCCATATGCCGTATAAAAGCCATTGGCATGCATGGTGCCGCCATGAAAGTCAACCACCGCCTGCCTGCCATAGCTCGTAAATTGGTCGGCGGTCTCAATGATGGTTTTTACGGGAACCCCGCAGAATTCGCTGTATTCAGCCAGAGTATGGCGTTGAGAGGACTCGAGCAGGAGTTGCATGGACGTTTTGACCTCAACCTCCTTACCCCCGATGTTCACCGTGCCGGTGTAAAAAATATTAGCGCTCTGGGAGATCTTGTTACTCGTAGGTTTACCGCTCTGGTCATCAATAACTATAAAGGCGGCACCCTTGCCAACCTCCTTGCCGTTAAGGTGGGGCTCCCGCAGAAAATGGCCGGACAACGGATGGTCTTTGGCAGTGACCACCAGGTGGGTGGCGTTTGACCAGCTAGGCTCCCCGGCCTTTTCCGCTGCCTTGGCACCGGGAACCCGCAAGAAACCTTCATTATATTTTTTGTTTTCAAGGATCCAACGGGTCATGGCCATTATGAAGGCGCTGTCGGTACCCGGTTTAATAGGTATCCATTTCACCCGATCAGAGGCCGCCAGGCAATCGGAATTGGTCAGGACAGGATCAACAACCACATATCTGAGATCACCATCGCTGCGGCCTTTGGCTACCAATTTCCCTTGACGTTGAAAAGGGTTGCCCGCATTGGCGGGGGCGGTGCCGATATTCAAAAGAAATTTTGTATTCTTAAAATCAGGTTTGGTATGCGGATATTTTTTCCAGTCGCCGAGAAAAGCAGCATAACCGGCCCTCATTGACAGGCCACAGTTGCCTCGATGGCCGGTAAAGTTGATGCTGCCGAATGAATTGACCCCAAAACGTTTCATCAGGGGTAATCTTCCCTCTTTAAAGCCTGCCAGAACTGCCAATTGATTCGCCTTTGGACCAAGTTCCGGCTGGCTTGGGTCAATGGGGGTTTTTATGTCCCTGATTTTTCGTAAGCCTTCCACATGCTCCTCGCCGGCAAACAGGCTGCCGCCTTCAACCGTCTCTGCAACCAGTTTTTCAAAGTCAATAGGTCGAAATTTCCCCGAGTTTCTGGGACCAACGCGTTTTAATGGCACCAGAACTCTGTATGGGTCATAGAGTTTGGCAAGGACGGCGTTTCCTCTGCCGCAGGCTGTAGCCCTGTGCCCCAGGCCGTCTTCGTCATGTCGGCTCAATTTTGTGAGGCTTTCCTTGATGGGAGTCTCATAGGGCAGAACTAGATCGGCAGCCAGTGTATGGTACGGATTTCCCGCCACGCGCAGGACCTTGCCGGTCTTCTTGTCCACCCGCAGTCTGACGCCGCAGAGACTCACGCAGCCCATACACACGGTATTGGAGATGTATTGATTGTTATTTGGTTTTACACTGCCGGTTTTGGGGTCAACTGAATATTCGGGCTCAAGGGCGTTGCCGAATATTTTATGAGGGGGCTTTTCTCCTGCCCACCACCCTTTTGCCACCCCCTTCAGGGTAAAGCGATAACCAAGGCCAAAGACCCCGAGAGAGGTAAGAAGGCCGGCTGCCTTAATTATATTACGTCGTGTTTTGTCCATTATTTACATAGCTCCTTTTGCCGTAACGGCCGCAGATTCAACATTAATTCCAGATGCGAGGTCAGATTCAGCAGTGGGCTCGGATCTCCAGGGCATAATCCAGGTCAAGCCAAGAAAGAACACAATCCAAATGGCCCAGTTGCTGACAACCTCCATAATGCCGGTTTGGCCCCATAATGGGGGGATATACTCGGCCAGGCCGGCTGAAATTTTGGGCCATTCCTGGCCACCGATGACCGTGTCCCAACGAAACAACCAGACACCGCAGATGGCCAGCAGTGAGCTAAATAGGAACAGTGGCCTGATCCGCCTGAGCGGGCCGAATAGGGCGACTACAAGTGGAAAACTGAGGCAGAGGCCAATCTCAAGAACAACGGACTCAGTGAAATGCGTCTTGAAAACATAGGGCAGGGCGTCCTGAAAAATGCCGAAGGAGTAAGCAAAACCGATTGAGTACCAGAGGAGCCTGAGCGTTAAATCGCCCACGATACTCCAGACCAATAATATTCCCAGGCCGTCCAGGATGTTCCAGGGGATCTTGCCATTTTTGTCTCTTACCATGAGGGCTGTGAGCCAGATCATCAGGGCCACGCCGCTCACCATGGCAGAAATAAGAAAGATAACGGGCATGAGAGAGGTGTGCCAGAGGGGCCTTGCTCTCACGACGCCCAGAATATAGCCGGTATAGCCATGCACCGCCAGGGCGGCTGGTATGCCGATCGTGCCCAGGATTCGTCCTATCCTGTGGTCACGTTCCCGAGTGACAGGAGTCACCTCTGTATCACCAAGGGCAAGAAGGGTATAAATTGACCTTAAAATGCCCGCACTCTTGGCCGCCCTTCTGGCAAATCCGGCCCGGAAGACAAAGAGCATCTCCAGGCTGATAAGGATTGGATAAGAGGTGAGCAGAAAGACGCCCCAACTCATGGGAGAGGTGGCATGCAGATGGTAGAAGAGAGAGTAAAAGCGGCCGGGCTGCCCCAGGTCGGCGATCAGATTGAGCGGGGCGGCCAACAGTACGGTAAAGGCCACGATTAAGGATAGTCCGGCAATCGGTTCATAAGTTTTGTTATTAAAGACATAGGTCAAAGAAGAAATGAGAAAGGCTGCGGCGCTTACACCTGTAAAGAAAAAATACTGCGGAATAGTTAAGCTCCACTGAACGTGTCCTGCAGTGCTGATTAGTTCGATTATATGGGTATCCATTTTAGATGCTCTCCTCCTCATCTGACGGGGTTCCTGCCGGTGAAATTACGGCCTCACCCTGAATTCTGCTGCTCAGGCTCTCATCCAGGCCGATATAGTAGACCATCGGCCCTGTTCCCATGGCCTTCTTGAGTACTCCGACCGGATATTGGCTGACCAGCCTTGAAACCTCACTTTGGGGGTCATTAAAATTCCCAAAGATTCTGGCTTCGCCGACGCATGTCTCTACGCATGCCGGATACAGACCGGCCTCAAGCCTGTGCAAACAGAATGTGCATTTGTCTGCCGTGCGGGTAAGCGGATTAATAAACCGGGCCTCATAAGGACAGGCCTGGATACAATAGCCGCAGCCAATGCATACCGTGTTGTCGACCACGACTATGCCATCCGCCCTTTTTTTGGTGGCCTGTGTAGGGCACACCTGTGTACAGGCCGGTTTTTTGCAGTGGTTGCAAAGCCGCGGCAGATTTATTCTGCGGGGCACTCCCGATCGTTCAACCTCATATGTTGAGACGATGGTGCGGAATTTGCCTACCGGGATTTGGTTTTCTGTTGAACAGGCCACAGTACAAGCCTGACAGCCGATACACTTCCTGAGGTCGATGACCATGCCCCATACTGCGCCTTTCTCTACGTCTTCCGAGGAGGCCAGGGCCTGTTCTGTAGTATTAATAAGTGCCAGGGAGGTTGCCGTTGCCCCCAACCCTTTAATGAAATTACGGCGTGATTTATCCATTCAGTTTGCTATCCTCCTAGTAAATTTGTATCCCCTCAATTATGATGTGGTAATTTAGTTGCTGGCTCTTTAATCAAGGTTTATGCCAAGGTATTTATTTTGCTCGGCTTACTGAGGACAACATTATGTAATTAAAGAATAAAATATATAACCACCTTGATATGGCGCTGTTTTGCCAACACAGGTGGTGGTGCAAAATGCATTATAAGGAAGGTTGCATCTTTAGGTGAAGTGTTGCAAACAGCATCTTTTCCTCAAGGGCGCAAGGGAGGATTTTTGACAATATTAAGGGAAAGGAGGATATTTGTTTCTGCCGCATAATAGAGAGGGCCTTGGGCATGCCAAGCTATAGCTACTAGTGTCCAGTCAAGGATCAACTGACGCATCTTGCTTGTTGTTTGACGCGCCCGATGCGTTGCGGTTTTAGTTACATAGCGCTGCTATGCGCCATCAGCCACGCCTTCCAGACACGCCAAACCCCTTCGCAATCTTGCGACATATCACTCTTGACTGGACACTCTAGCAAGCTGTTGGAAAACGTAACAAGCGGAGCTCCGACATAAAAATGAGGTTAAAAAGCACGGTTTACACAAGGTAAAGGGGGCACTTTGCGCCGAATTTTGACACACAGGTAAGCCGAGAGCAGTAGTCTTTCAACAGCTTGCTAGCTGCCAGCTTCATTGCACCTTGATATAGGCGTAGCCTTGTTCTTCAAGGTCAACAAGCCGTACTTGACCGGAACTTGTCGTTTTGACAAAGGGCTTTAGTCTGCTTTTGTCTATGTGAGTCCTCTGTAGGGTAATGCTGCACTGCTCAAACTTGACATTGTAGCCGTCCGCCAGGCTCTGCATCCTCTCGGTTATTGACGTGGCGGTTTTTGCCGGTATTATGCGCCCCGCAAATTTGGTACCTTTAACGTCTTTGATCATGAACTGTACTCCGGCGGAGTTCGATACTACCCGTACGTCATAATCAATATTATTGGTGGTGTAATAATTTACGAGGTTATAGATATTGCGGAGCGTGGCATCCATACGCTTGGCATCGCCAAAATCAACATGATAAACAGCCTTTTTTATTCCGGAGTCTTCCGCCTTACTAAATGACGGCAAGATCAGCACCCCCAATAACGCCAAACATAAGATACAACCGGTCAGCAACCCTTTTAAAGTCATAACTATCTCTCCTTAATTTTATTTGCCTGCCATTTGTCCGCATGACAGGCTTTGTTGTTTAGCCCTCCTGCCACAGGAAAGTGGTAAGAGGGGCCACTTTAAAGCCCCTGAGGCTTCTATTTGACCGGCATTGTGCGACAAGCATACCGGAGCGGATAAATAATAGATACCGATAAATAAAACACACTATAGAGGTTCGCATAAGCACAAAGTGTAAGCGTTTCAGGGGTGCCCTGATGTGCGTAATCGGGTCACGCAATTATACCTCTTGTCGTACGGGACTTGAGAACATACAAGGGTATTCATGGAGCGCTTACGATAAATACTACATTGTAGTAGCAATGGGCGTGCCGTAAAAATAGTTTGCCCTCTCTTGCTGGTAACTACTTGTTTTTTATGCATAAAAATAATTATGTTGACCGACATGGGGACAAGGTGTAGTTTTTAAAAGGTGCATTATGCATCGTTACTGAGATATTTTTGTAATAATTTGGTGCGTGAATGCACCTGCGTGGGGAGAGGTTTTGTCAATGGCCAGGCTGCGAATTCGTCAGAAGATTTTGCTTACTATGTTGGCGGTGTTCATTCCGTCTCTGTTGTTTCTCTCATTTTTGATTATCAGTTCAACGAGTGACATATTAAGTGCCAACGTAACCCGGGATGTCAAGGGTCTGGCCGCCAAATCATCCCAAAGTCTGAACGATCTGGTAGAAAATTCGAAGAAAACATTATTGACTATTGCTAAGAGTCCGGCGGTTTTGGCCTTTATTGATGCGCTTAATCGTAACGACATGAAAGCGGCGGCCCAGCGCCTTGACAAAATGGAGAGGGAATTTCTCGGCTTCCAAAAGATTGACCGAACGATTCAGGCTATCCGTTTTATAGATCCTCATGGCAGGGTTTTGGCCAAGGTCAGGGAAGGGGTCATTATCCCGCATAAAGGCCCGATTGTGCCGAATATAGACGTGCGGGAAGTAAGTTCAAAGAAGGATCGGGCATTCTTCAACGATGCTATCGTCCTTAAAAAAGGCCAGATTGCAATATCAAATATGGAGCGCGGCTGGATGGGAGATGACGCGAAGAAGTGGTGTCCGGCCATGGTAAGATTTTCGACGCCGTTTTTTCTGGCAAATGGCCGTCGCGCCGGGATATTGACCATTAATGTCTGGGGCAAAACCGCCGGCCTCACAATCAATAGACTCATTTCGAAGGATGAGGGCTCCGCCTTCTTGATAGAGCGGAATAAACGTAATCAAGAGCGTAACGGCATTTATATTTTTCACCAGAACCGGAACTGTGAATTCGGCAATCAGACAGGCAGTGACATTACCGTATTCAAGCAGTATCCGAAAGCTATAACCGCTGCCTGGATGAATACTGATGAAGGGGTTAATATTCTACCGGGCTCCGGCGATATCATTGCTCACCAGTTTTATTCTCCTTTCCACCGTAAGGATAAAGGCTGGGTTGTGGTGGTGAATGCCAGGAGGGAGTTTTTTATGGCCCCCATGGCCACCATCAAACGCAGGATCCTCTGGTGTGCCGGATTGGTTTTGGCCCTGATGGTTACGGCCGCCTTCTTTTTTGCAAAATCAATTACCCGGCCCATCCAGGAGGTGATTGATGGCACCCATAGAATAGGAAAGGACCTCAGTTACCGGATACCACTCTATTCCGAGGATGAGGTGGGGGCGCTGGCCCAGGAAATAAACCAGATGGCTGCCGATTTAGAGCGCTATCTTGAGGAGAAAAAAAAGGTGGCCGAGAGGATTTGCCAGTCTGAAAAATTGGCTTCAATTGGTGAAATGGCGGCAGGGGTAGCGCATGAATTAAACACCCCGTTGGGAAACGCCCGGGCGATTTCCGCTTTGGCCAAGCAGGACCTGGAAAACGGTAAGTACGACCCGCTGGCGATAAAAGAAGATCTCACTGATATTCTTGAACAAACTGATAAATGTTCGCAGATTATTTCCGGCATGTTAAGCTTTGCCCGGCAACAGAACCCTGAATTTACCTATCAAGACATTAACGAGTTGCTTGAAAGCTCTATTTCCCTGCTCCGTATCCGTTCTGAAAAAAAAGGTGTCCATATACTTTTTGAAAAAAAAGGCCAGCTCCCTCTTTTGAAAATAGATGGTCATCAGGTACAGCAGGTATTTGTCAACATACTGCTTAATGCTGTTGATGCTCTTGATCCGGGCGGCCAGGTAGAGATCCGCTCCAGGGTCATTATCGACAAGATATCCATTCAATTTATTGATACAGGAACAGGTATTCAGGCGGAACAATTGGATAAAATATTTGAGCCGTTTTTTACAACCAAGGAGGTTGGCAAAGGCACGGGGCTTGGTTTGTCGGTAAGTTATGGCATCATCAAAAATCACGGCGGCACCATTGAGGTTGAATCAATTCCTGATGAGGGGACCGTATTTACCGTTTTTCTTCCCATAGGAGATGATTAGGATGGTTAAATTAATTGTGGTTGACGACGACCCCACAGCCCGAAAAATTTTGACCAGGATGTTAAGCCCTGAATATCAGGTGACTCCTTTTTCTAATGGTGCTGAGGCGTTTAACCATTTCAGCAGCCAGGGAGCCGATGTCATCCTGACCGATATGAAGATGCCGAAGATGGACGGATTCGAATTGTTGACCAAGGTCAAGGCGATT
>Ga0114931_10011955_pt1 | contig 10201 bp, 9 predicted proteins | sample 2SBtaG_FD_89579 | JGI IMG/M metagenome (GOLD analysis project Ga0114931, IMG submission 89579) | Deep subsurface microbial communities from Kolumbo volcano to uncover new lineages of life (NeLLi) - 2SBTROV14_V59a metaG | ecosystem: Environmental > Aquatic > Marine > Volcanic | place: Kolumbo... | reverse complement strand
TTTTTCGTTGAGTTGAGAAAAATGCAATCGCATTTTTGATTTCGTTTCCTGATTATATTTTGTCATAATTTTTTTCACAAAACTACGAAAAAGAACCGCAATTTATTTTTTCAGCGTCACTAATCTTAATTTGGTCCCTACTGAAATTCATAGTTCCGTTCATTGTGGTAACATTAACCAGTCATGGTTTTCAGTGAATGTAGAACTTTTCACTGAATCCCCAAATTTTAATACCTGTCTTAATCGAAAGATCTCAATTGATGTAAACGGCAATATTAAAAACTGTCCTTCCATGAAAAGGTCTTTTGGCAACATCAAGAATATCACCCTTGAAGAAGCCCTTTCCCATCCAGATTTCAAAAAACTCTGGAACATCAACAAAGACCAAATCGAAGTCTGCAAGGACTGCGAGTTCCGCTACATTTGTACCGACTGCCGTGCCTACCTCGAAGACCCGGAAAATATTTACTCCAAGCCCCTCAAATGCGGCTACAACCCCTACACCTGCGAATGGGAAGAATGGAGTACCAACCCGCTCAAGCAAAAAGCCATCGAATACTATGGGATGGAGGAACTGGCGAAGCAAGAAAATCAGGTTACGGCTAAACCGGCATGACACCGGGAATAGAGCGGTCGGAAGCCAGGAACAATGTCGTTTTTTGGAATGCCACAGCTGGTAAGGATAAATTCATCTTTTCAGGTAATAGTTCTTGCTGCCCATTTATACAGGTACCATAGATTTTATAAATTTGGAAAATCTCCTGCCCGTAATTACCTTGCTAAGTAACGATGAAAAAATAAGTTCGTCATTTGGAGTAGCTTATTTTAGTCTTAGTTTTTACTTTGAAAGCAGGAGTTATGTTGATATAATGACTGTTTTCAAAGTGAAAAATAAGGCTAAAAGAAGCAGTCCAAATGGGGAAGTTATTCTTTCATCGTTACTAAATTAAAAAGATATCAAATTAACTCTGAACCCCGAACCCCAAACTCAATTCGTCTTTACGACCTTTTTCACGAAAATGCGTTCATTGATTTTTAAAACCAAAAAATATACGCCACTAGCATGCTTCGACAAGTCAAGGGCTACCGTTTCTTTGAAATAGCGACGATTTTGAAAAGTTTCCAGGCGGTTTCCAAGCGGGCTGACGAGGCTCAATTCCACTTCCTTTGCCCCGTCAAAATCGAACAAAACGTTCAGAACGGATTGAGTAGGATTTGGAAAAACCAGGAACTTCTCTTCCGAAAAAACTCGTTCGACGGCAGTCGGGTCAAAGTCCTCCAGGACGAGGGTTTTGACAGTGGAATTTGAACATCCCGCATCGTTAGTCACGGTGAGGCTAACCAGAAAACTGCCCGTTTCGGTGTAGAAATGAACCGGATTTTGTTCCATGCTGCTGCTGCCGTCGCCAAAATGCCAGAACCATTGTGTGGCGTCGGTTGAGTTATCTGTGAAGTCAACAAATGCTTGCCCATTTGACAACGAAAGGGTATCGGCGGAGGTGATGAAAGAAGCCTCCGGCTGACCTTCGCCCGGCACCACTTCGACAGTGACGGGTAAGCGTCCGCAGGGTTCGTCGTATTCAATTTCCCAATCGTAAAAATGGAGATAGGCATCCGGCGCAAAAGAAACGGAGTCGGTTGAGATGGGTCCTGTAATCGAAACGATGCCATCGATTTCATAGGGATAGGCCGCCCCGGAAGTGTTGTACGCAAGGGGTTTACCCAACCTTTTGAGAAAGCGTAGGTTTTTCCCTGCGGGAATTGCCCAATTTAACTCAAGGCGTTGTTCGCCTGCTTCGGTAGCCACTTTTGTGGCTAGCCGGATGTTGTCCCCATCTTCGGTTCGAATACCCAAAAACACGACTCCACTTTCCGCAAAACATACCTTTACGGACTTTAAAATAAAAGGGGTAATGGCGTCAAAAACCAAGCCGACATCGAGAAAGTCGCCTTCGACGTTTTCTCCAATTTCTTTGTCAGGAGGACCCACTTTTTCCCGGTAGGTAGCGTCGGCGAAGAAGGTGGTGGTTTCGGAGAGGGGCTGCGTAAAAAAGGTTTCACCTTCTCCCAATGATATTCCACCGAAAGGAACGTCAAACCATTTGAAAGTGGCGAAACCATCGCCCGTATAATCCCCGCGAAGCAGGGCGGTGTTGCTTTCGCAAATGGCGAGGCCACCTCCTGTTTGGAAGGCGTTCAATCGCCTTTCGCGGGTAGAAACGAGGATGTTCTTTTTGAGAATATTATTCAAAGGGCGCTCATCTGCCACCCCATTGGGCATGCCTGCATTGACTGCCAATTCATAATCCCCCGCAGGCACTTCGACAGCCGGCAATTCAACCGTCGCGCGCTCATTTGGAAGTAAATTACCACTCCAAAGGTAGCTTGTTGTTTGGTCGCCCACTTCATAGGTTGCTTCGAAGGATTCGAGGTTTGCCGTTCCCGCATTTTCCACCATAATGGTGGGCGATACATTTTCTGCACAGGAAAGCTGATTACTTTTCAAATCGAGAATCATCACATCATTTGCCCGAAAGGGCGATACCGGAACATGACCCTGCCCAACCAAATAATTAAAAGCTGCCAGGACATCTATGAGTCCCATTCCATAAGTGTTGTCTTCTCCCGGTTCACCCAAATCCCTGGCAGTCAGGTAAAGCGACATTTTGAGTTCTCTGCCCGTCAGTTCGGGAAAGGCTTCTTTCAACAGCAGGATGGCTCCGCAAACATGAGGCGAAGCCATCGAAGTGCCACTGAAGGATTCGTATTTCCCATCGCGTATGGAAGAACGAACTTGTACGCCTGGGGCGGACACTTCGGGCTTAATCAAAATAGAACCCTCGCCGCCACAATGGGAGGGCCCGTGGCTGGAAAAAGGGGCGATGGGCAATAAATCGGGCAAGTTCCCATTCAATGCCCCCACCGTGAAGGAGTTCACGAGGTCGAAATTGATGTTGTGCGGCGTGGAAATGGTTTGGGGGGCAGGTCCCTGATTGCCGGCTGAAAAAATGACGGCAATTCCAGCAGCTTCCATGGCCTCCAAAACCGGGACATAGATGCTGTTGCAATCCAAGGAATCCAAATTGGGGTCCCACCAGGAGTTGTTGATGACGTCGGGGATGTCATCGGATGTGTTCGGGTCATTATCTGGGTTAATAGACCATTGAAAAGCGGCGATATTGTCCTCGGTGCCAATGCCACACAAAACGGGCGCACCAATCCATTGTGCGTTGAATGCTACCCCGATGGTGTCGTTATTCAGGCGGTCAAGTCCCAACATGGTGCCGGTTACATGGGTTCCGTGGTCATCACAATCCAGGGGGGTAAGGTTCGTAGAAACTGCCATCGTTACGGAGTCATATTGAAACCAAGCCTGATTCCGGGGGACGTAAATGCCCCTGTATTTGGTTGCGAGGGCAGGATGGGTGGGGTCCACGCCGGTATCGTTGGTAAAGGCGACTTGGCCATAGCCCGTGTAGCCCATAGCCCAGAGGGCGGGGGCTTTTATGACCTGCAAGCCGGGTTCGACGCCTCCGGGAGAGGGCAAACTTGTCTCCCTTTCCGATTTTTCGTAGGAAGTCAATTCGAGTTTGCCATTCAGCCCAATCCATTCGACGGCGCTATTGTTGCTCAATTCAGCAATCATTTCTTTTTTTGCGGAGACAAAGATGGCGTTGGCTATCCAAAAGGAATGAATGGTTTGGGTATGGACGTAGGGCGAATTTTTCAAAAGGTGAAGCAACTCTGTTTGCGATTCAGAAGCCCGTTCTTGTAAAGCGGTGATGACCGACTTGCTGCGCATGGCCAAATCCAATTTGCGGGCATCGAAAGATGCCTCCAACCCCCGCAAATCAACTTGGTCGACCAGCAAAACATGGATGGAATGAAAAGCATCGGGCTGTTCCTCGATTTTGTCTATTAGACGACCAGACAGGACGGCATAATTCACATCTTGCGCGAAAAAGGAGATAGGTAGAAGGAGAATTAGAATCGTAAAATTTAGTCGCATAGGCTAGGCCGGTTTGAATGTAGGAGAACATTCTGTCTTTAATACCTTACATTCGACTATCAAATATAGAAAATTATTTTCGCTAAAAACTTAATTTCATGCAAAGACTCCGACCTATTGAACTTTTCCTCGTAGAAATCATCTTTTACACCCTGCTGTGGTTGTGGAATGATTACATCGCCACGCTGCTCAGTTTGGTGTTTTCGTCCATCGCTATGGCCGTCCTCTTGGTGTCTTTGGTTGCAGAGTTTTTGGAGCCTTCAAAAGTGCCTACCTGGTATTTCTACTTCATGCTCATTTCTATAATCGCCCCCTTGTTGGCAGCCGCTTATTTTGTGGGGATTATGGGGGTTCAAGTGGCTTGGTTGCAGTAGGCAAACTGCCCATTGCCTACTGCCAACTGAACTAAACCTTCGCACTCTTATTGCGCTGTGGCAGATAACCCGAACCGCGCATTCGAATCATTTTTTTCAATAAATCAAACCAAAAAGGCGCGCCCAAAGAAATGGCAAGTGCGGTGACCAACCACCCCATGATTTTCATGCCCCAATACGAAAAGCTACCCGACTCGACCACCTCATTTTCCCAGCCAAGCCCGAGGGGGTTTTTGGCGTTTTCGATGTCCTGATTTACCAGGCTGTTAAGTTGTGCTTTAATAGCTTCCACATCCGCGCTTTGGGAAGTTTTGATAGAATCGGAGGGGGGATAATGCTCGATAAATTGGGAAGCCTGCGCAACTATTTTCAAAGTTTCTTCCGGGTTGGTGGAAAGCTGTTCGTAAATTTTAAAGGTGTCGGCATTAAAAAAGACGGCGATGCCCAAGCCCATCAATAAAGTGACCACCTGCATATGTCTTTTGTACCAGCCGCAGGCGCGTTCCATTACTTCTTCGTACCAGGTTTCGACGCGCTTTTTAAAATCTTCCAGTTTTTCGCCGCTTTCTTCTTTCAGTTGGTTCAAAATCTCGCGCAGCTTGCTGTCTTCCGGCAGGGTGGCGATGAAATCTTCTACTTTTTGAATGCTTTGGTCTTTGTTCTTCAACACCTTGAAAAAAATAGAAGCGAAGGTGGAGGAACTCAGGTAGGAAGGCGCTCTCGACACCCGCAACAGGGTCTTATGTTTCCGCAGTTGGTTGAAAAACGCGCTGCCCGTAAATTTTTCAAATAGCTTCGGGTCTTCGGCATAGTTCAGAATTTTTTTCAGCGCTTCTTCCATGTAAAATCCTCTCCATCCTCTCCATGCAGCCGTTAATTCATTCAGGGTAGTAGCCAACAGGCTTAACAACAGGTAGATAAAAACCATTCCGATGATTACTTCTAACATAGCATTTGGTTTTTAGTCCGGCTTTTAACGTTAGACTCAAGACAAAATAATTTTAATTTTTCTGGAGTATTCGGATAAAATTCACTGGTTATCAAATAGTTAGAGAGAAAAGGAAAAACTAAAATTTACAGAAATTATTGTCTGAAAACTCCCGTCAAAAGTTCCGGTTTTTAGTAAAAGAAAGGAAAAAAATTCTGTGGAAGATAGGGAAAATTTTCCTATTTTCAAAAAAGCAATGGAAGGGAAAACGAAACACTTTTTAACTGCTATGCTTCATCAGGTTTAGGTTTGGACTTTTCGATGGGTGCAAAGTTGACAACTTTTCAAAAGTTGTCAACTTTACAACTTGTTTTATGGGAATGTGAAAATACTGCAAAAGTCCATTTCTTATCCATATGCAGTATAGCTGCCAACTGTCCTCGCAGCCACCCGTCCCGTCAAAACACAGCCCCCCAGGAAAGTGCCTTCCAATGCTCGCAACCCGTGGATGCCGCCGCCGCCGAAACCGGCTGCTTCGCCAACGGCGAAAAGCCCTTCGATGGGCTTTCCATTTTTGTGAAGCACGCGGCATTGCAAATCGGTTTGGATACCGCCGAGGGTCTTTCTCGACAATATGAATTCCCGGATGGCAATCAATGGCAAGGCTTTTTTGTCAAAAATCGGTTGGAATTTGCAGGTGCGAACCCGGTCGCCGCGGTATTGGCGCAAATGGGCGATTCTACGGAGTTGTTCATCGTTGAAATATTTTTTTCCCCTCCTAATTTGGTCATCGTACGTTTCAATGGACTTTTTAAGCAATGAAACCTCCACCTCCTGACGGCCAGTCAAAGCATTCATTTTTTCTGCCAATTCCTCGATAGACCAGCCGACTACCAAATCGTCGCAGTCCTCGATTAGCTGATTGACCAATTTTTTGTTTCCCAATAAAATGGTTTTCAAAAAAGCGAGCCACCTTTGTTCCCGGATGGCGTGGTTGTATTCCGAACCGGAAATGCTGAATTCTTTCGCGGCAATTTTGAGGTTCATCACCTGCCAGGAATATTTTTTTTCCTGCCGGCAAATTTGCTCGACGATGAAGCGGGTATCGAAGCCGCTGACCAATGGCATCGGGCCGAAGCGTTCGCCCCGAAAGTTTAACCAAAGCGCCGACTTGACCGGGATGAGACTAAGCCCATGCGCAGGTTTATCGGGCTTGGGATGATGGATGCCCGCAGCGTAATTCCATTGTTTGTCCAGATGGGTGATATTTGCGCCGACGGCTGCCGCGGCATCGTGCAGCGTGCCGTCGGCAAAGCGGTGTGAACCGTTCAGGATGACAGCCGGGGCCTTGCCCCAGGGTTTGTACCAGTTTTCTTTTACTCTTTCGATGCTGCCATTGATGCCGCCGGATGCCACAACGACTACATCTGCCTCTGCTCGAAACGATTCCCCGCTGTCTTCTGCAATACCCGATACGCCACGAATTTGGCCATTTTCAAAAAGGATATTTTCCACTTTATGCCGGAAGGCAATTTGGATATTTCGTGCTTTGGGATGGTTTTTCAAATGACCGATTAGGGTATTCGCCAATACATATCCGGTTCCCCAAACCATGTGAAAACGCGGGACAGAATTGCCCGGCTGCCACAATCCCCGTTCGACCCAATGCACCACCGGGAAAAACGAAATGCCCAGCCCCTTCAACCAGTCGTGTACCTCCTCCGTGCAGCGGTGAACATAGTTTTCCGCCCATTTTTTGGGAATCTCGTCGGTTTTGCCAAAGTCCGCGTAAGCAAACCAATCGCTCAAAGCTAAATCTGTGCTATCCTTTATCCCCGCGCGCTTTTGAAGCGGCGAGTTGACAAAGAACATCCCTCCGAAGGATTCTTTCGCCAGCCCACCAAATTTTTCGGGAACATCCCGCTCAAGCAAAAGGACTTTTTTGTTTAGATTCAATAATTCCAGACAACACACGATGCCGGAAATTCCACCACCAACAACGACGACATCGGTCTGAAACCGCTTTTCTTTTTTGGAGACCATTTTCCTGGATTTTTAAATTTTTACTCCCTTTTTGTGAATATAAATTCTCCGCTATTCAGACGATTACTAAAACCAAATTTCCTCGAGGCATTTAGGGGGCGCACTTGCTGCTTAAAACCATTGCCAGTTTTAAAGACATTGACCGCGCCCTTATTTTCGGCAGCCGGGCAAAAGGAAATTATAAAAAAGGAAGCGACATGGATATGGCCATTTATGGAGAAAACCTTCAAAAGGAAACTACTATAAACCTATACGCGAAATTAAATGAAAGTACCCCAATCCCTTATTTCATAGATGTGGTAGCGCCCCAATATATTGACAATCAAAACCTTATCACCCTCATTGAACAGGCTGGCATTGCATTTTTTGAGAAAAAGGAGGAATTCCAACCTGAATAAATAAAAAGGAATAAGCTTGAAAAAACATCACCCTACTCGCACATCCGGTCGGGGGCGAGGGAAGATTCGGCTTCCTAAACCTGCGCATGGCACTTCCTAATTGCTGCTCTTTGTTCGTATCAAAATAACGCCAAAGGAACCGCGCAATCCGTAAGAAGCGGTAGAAGTCAAATCTTTCAGGACCTCGACCGACTCGATGTCAACCACATCCACCATTGAGGCGGCTTGTGAATAGTCGTTTCCAACTTGGGTGCCGTTTATTACAAAAAGCGGCTCATCGGATTGGGAGACTGAAGCGCCGCTTCGGACCATCACCGAAACATTGTCCCCACTTCCACTCACCCGAACACCGGGAATTCGACGAAGGTAATCCGCCAGGCTGAGATTGACCTCCTTAGGCTTTACTTTATTGGATTTTGGACCTCTTTTTTTGGAAATATGTTTGGCTTCGCCGGTGGAGACGCCTTTGGAACCGGAACAAGAAACCAGCGCAAAGGCGAAGATGAATAACCAACTGACTGTGAGTACTTTAACCGTTTTCATAAGAATTGAAATGAAATGACAAAAGCACAATTTACGAAAAAAAAAAGAACTTCTCACCAGCATATCCTTCGGGGTTGAAGCAAGGCAGATAGAAGGCATTTTAAAAATGCCTTCTATCTTGGGAGTTCAATAACCTGGATTCTGCACCAAGTTTGGATTTTCCTCTAAAATGGTTTCCGGTATCGGGAAAATATTGACATGCACGTCCGGGTCTGCCGGTTTTTCCCACCAGGCATCGTTGTATTTTCCGAAGCGGATGAGGTCATTTCGCCGCCAGGTTTCTATAAAAAATTCTCTTCCCCGTTCTGCGAGTAAATTTTCGGCGGTAATTTGGTCGAAGGGAGGCACGCCTGCCCGTTCCCGGATCTGATTCACCAACGCCAACGCTTCCCCATCCGCGGGATTGATTCGCCACAAGGCTTCTGCCTTCATCATCAAAATGTCGGCATATCTGAAAACGGGGAAATCATTTGTAAAATCTTCTCTGTTAGCTATTCCATTTGTTTTGTACGGAAGTTCAAATTTAGTAAACCGAACTCCATCCTGCATAAAAGCACCATAGAATGAAGTTATATGAGGGGTGTAGTTCAAGGGCGGTCCATCCGGGTCAAGGGGGAAGTTAGTGTTGGTATCAATCACAGGGGTCACCCCATCTTCTTCAAACTGAGGACCAAACAGAAAACCCTTTTTTCGGATATCTTCTTCTGTGTAGGAAAGAAAAAAATCTTCCAATGTACAAACCTGACGATCATAGCCAATATTGTAGGGAAGTCCAAAGGCTTTGACACTCGCAGAGTGCAAAGAAGCTAGATGCGCAAAAAAGAAAATATGATTGGCAGATGGTTCATAGGGAATGGCAAAAACCGATTCCGGAGAATTTTCATTATCGAGTTTGAAATTGCCAAAAAAATCTGCATCCAGTTTATAATTTCCAGCGTTGATAATCGCATTGCAGGCAGCGACGGCTTTTGGCCAGGCAGGTTCTCCAGTATAGACCTCGGCATTCAGATACAATTTCGCAAGAAGGGCTTGGGCAGCAAAATAGGTTATTCTTCCGTAGGTAGTCGGGTCTGTTTTTTTACTCAGGAAGTCCGCGTTTTCTGTAATTTCGTTTTCGATAAAATCGAAAACTTCTTTTCTGGAACTATTTCGTGGCACCTCCGCATTTTCGAATTTCGTAATGATGGGAACATTGCCGTACAGGTCAATTAGCCAAAAATAATACAGCGCTCGCAACACCTTTACTTCAGAAATGAAGGGCTGCAAATTATTGCGCCCCACTCTTTCCATTTCACTTATTAAGCCATTGCAAACCTCGATGCCATCATAAAAAAAATTCCAATTCCCATAAAGGACTCTCTCATCGGGAGTGTAAGTATGTTTATGAAATTGATGATAGCTTTCTTCGTAATTAAAAGAAATTCCCCGAAAAGGCTGAACCATTTCATCGGTCGTTAGCTCCTGAAGCGCTAGAGTGCCAAAAAAGTAAAAGCCGTTTAAGTGAGAATACCCCTTTCCCACGAAACGCACTGCCGCGTCATCATTTTGGAAAAAATTTTCTCCCGTCAAATCGAAAGGTGGTTCTTCTGAAACGTTCTTGCAGGACTGGAAGGTGGTATTGAAAGGGAGGAAGAAAAGCAAAAGCGCCAGCCAAGGTATTGGTCTTTTCATAATGCGAGATTTAGTTCTACTTTAGACTTGAGACAAAAGATAAAAGATTTAAGACTCTGGAAATTGACATTTTTGGAGGTTTTGGGGGACTAGCCTTCAAAGACTTTATCTTTTCCTGTTACTTGGTCAATAGGCCACGGCTTACCGATGTTAAACGTCTCAGGTCTTTTATCTTTCATCTAAAATCTTTTAATCTAAAAAAGATTTAGTTAAGGTTTGGAAAATGATATTGGAA
>Ga0114931_10011954_pt1 | contig 10202 bp, 7 predicted proteins | sample 2SBtaG_FD_89579 | JGI IMG/M metagenome (GOLD analysis project Ga0114931, IMG submission 89579) | Deep subsurface microbial communities from Kolumbo volcano to uncover new lineages of life (NeLLi) - 2SBTROV14_V59a metaG | ecosystem: Environmental > Aquatic > Marine > Volcanic | place: Kolumbo... | reverse complement strand
TTCCCCGAAATTCGGAGACGAACCTTTTTCTTCGCGCCCGTGTGAGAACTCGGCGTCGTGCGTGTACGAACGTGCGGCACGAGCGTTTTTTATGAGCCGTCTCAGTTACAATCAATGTGCAGCGGGAAAGCCGCCCTCCGGGGGTGCTAGACTATGTCGTACGGGAGGTTTCGACCGACTTGGATACGACAAGGCCCAGTCTGTTGCTGCGCATCCGCGACGCGGCCGATTCCGAAGCGTGGGAAGTCTTCGACGCGATCTATCGGCCGATGGTGCGGCGCTTCGCGCTTGCGCACGGGATCGGGCCGGCCGACGCCGACGACGTCGTTCAGCAGTGTCTGGCGGCGGTGGCGAAGCACATTCCGAGCTTCGAGTACGATCCAGCTCGCGGACGATTCAAGGGTTGGCTGCGAACGCTGGTGAACAACCGTGTGAGAAACCTGTTTCGCGATCGCCGAGACCGCCAGGCGGACACACACGTGTTCGGCCGCGAGCAGCAGTGCGAAGCGCCTCCGGAGGAAGTGTTCGAGAGAATCTGGCTCGAGGAGCACCTCTGGCACTGCCTGCGCGAGTTGGAGAGCGAGGTCGGCAAGCAAACGTATCTCGCGTACCGGCGCTACGTGCTCGATCAACGGCCTATCGAAGAAGTCTGTCAGGAACTCGGCCTGTCGCGCAACAACGTCTATACGATCAAATGGCGGCTGACCGAACGCATCTCGGTGCGGATGAAGGCCCTGCTCGATGAGTCGTATTGAATCAAAAACGATCGGCTGTCCAAGCGACGCGGCGCTTTCGAGCTATCACGCGCGTGAGCTGGTGGCGAGCGAGGCGCAGCGCATTCAACAGCATCTTCGCGCATGCGCGTCGTGCGCCGCTCGCGCTGACCAGATGATCCACACGCACGAATCGTGGGTATCAAGACTGCGCAACGCCGGCGCGCCACCCGCGTCCGAGGCGGAAACGCCGCTGCGGCCATTTGCTCCGCTCGCATCCGATGAAATCCCGGGTTATGAAATTCTCGACGAGATTGCGCGCGGCGGACAGGGCATCGTCTATCGCGCGCTGCAGCGCTCGACACGTCGCGAGGTGGCTATCAAAGTCTTGCGCGAAGGCGCGGGCGCGTCGTCGGACGCCAAGCTGCGCTTCGAACGCGAAATAGAACTCGTCGCAAGCTTGCGTCATCCGAGCATCGTCACCGTATTCGATTCGGGCATGACGCGCGACGGCCGGCGGTTCTGCGTGATGGACTACGTTCGCGGGACGCGGCTCGATCGTCACGTAACGCAGGCGCGGCTGTCGCTCGAACAAACTCTCGAACTCTTTTGCCGCGTGTGCGACGCGATCAATCACGCGCACCAGCGCGGCGTGATGCATCGCGACGTGAAGCCGTCCAACATTCTCGTCGATGAAGAGGGGCGGCCGCGCGTGCTCGACTTCGGCATGGCCCGCGCGATCGATCGATCGGACGTCGTCGCGGTGACATCGACCGGGCTGGTCGGCGGCACGTTGGCGTATCTCTCACCCGAGCAGGTCGCCGCGACGCCGGACGCGGCGGACATACGCAGCGACGTGTACTCGCTCGGTGTAGTGCTGTGTGAATTGCTGACCGGAGATTTTCCCTACCCGGTCAGTACGGATGTGATTGCCACGCTGCGGCACATCGCCGACACGCCTCCCGCGATCGAGCGCTTGTGCTTGTTCGACGCGGGCCCGACGCAAAGCCGCGAGCGGCCGTCGCGCGTAAGTACGATCAACGACGACCTGCGAACCATCGTCGTCAAAGCTCTCGCCAAGGAGCCGGCGCGGCGTTACCAAACGGTCGGTGATCTGGCGCGCGACTTGCACCATTTCCTCGACGATGAGCCGATCGAGGCCAAACGCGACAGCACCTGGTACGTGCTCCGCAAGACGCTGCGGCGTTACCGAGTCGGCGTCGGAATCACATCCGCGTTCGTGCTGATCGTGACCGTCTCCGCGATCGCGCTCGGGATGCTCTACGCCCAGCAGCGCACGTTGCGGAAAGAGGCCGAGTCCCAGGCCGCGCTCGCGCAGCGCCGTTTCGGACAAGTCCGCGATCTGGCGAATTCGTTCATCTTCGAGTTCGATCCGAAGATCAAGCGACTGCCGGGCGCGGCGGAGGCGCGCGAACTGCTCGTCAGCAAGGCGCTGCATTATCTCGACGCTCTTGCGGCCGACGCGGGGGATGATCCGTCTCTGCTGCGCGAACTGGCGCTGGCGTACATTGCGATCGGCGATGTGCAAGGCGACCTCTCGACGTCGAGTCTCGACAATCTCTCCGCGGCGCTCGAGAGTTACGAGCACGCCGAGCGGATCTTCGCCGTTCGGATCGCCGCCGACCCGACGGACGATGCATCACGGCAATCCCGCGGGACAGTGCTCGCGAAACAGGCCGGGATCTATGACTCGCTCGGGCGGTTCGAGCGTTCGTCCGAATTGACGCGCGAATCGCTCGAGCTGGCCCGCGCCGTTTCGCGGACGCACCCGCGCGACATCGCGGCCCGCAACGCGCTCGCGTCGGGGCATGAACGCATGGGCAACACGCTGATGCGCGAAGGCGAGCTCGACGCCGCCCGCGAGCACTATCAAGAGTCGCTCGACATCGCTCTTGCCGTAGCCGCCGAACAGCCGGACGACATCTGGATGTTGCGTCACGTCGGCGTCGGTTACGCGAAGTTGGCGCGGGTCCACATCGCACGCGGCGAGCGCGACGCGGCGCTGGAGTACTACTTCAAGTTCCGCGACGTATCCGAGCGACTGCTCGCGGCGCACCCCGAAAACATCGTCGCGCGCCGGGACGTGCTGACCGCGTTCCAGTGGATCGGAATCCTCTACGCCGAGACCGATCGACCCGAGTTGGCAATCGAGAACTTTGATCGGTCTATCACGGTCGGCGAAGCTCTCGTGCGCGATGAGCCGGACACGTCCTTGTCGCGATCGACGCTGGCGATTTCGTACACGCGGCGCGGCGAGGTCGAACTCGTCGAGAAGCGGTTCGACGCCGCTCGCGCCAGTTTCGTCCGCGCCGATCGACTGGCCGGCGAGTATGCCGACCTGCACCCCGAGCGGCCCGGTTTGCAGCGCCGCAAGGGTGTCACGCGTTTCAAGCTGGGAGAACTTGACGCCGCGCTGGCGCGAGACGCGAGCACCTCACCAGAACAGCGCGGCGAGCTTTGGTCGAGCGCTCGGGGGCACTTCCAGGAATGTCTCGATGTTTTTCTGAAGCTGCGCGAGCGGGGCAAGCTGGCCGAATCGGACGCAGGTGTTCCCGACGAAGTGCGCGGCGAAATCAGCAAGTGCGATGACGCGCTGGCCGAGCTTGCGGAGAGCGGCGTTCGTGAAACGCCCTGAGTCGGCGGGCGCCGCGCTGCGCAGCTCAGCTCTCGCCGATCTCCAGTGCTACCGCGGACACATCATCGTCGAGCGGGTGGTTTGACCACGTCTCCGCGGCCTGGAAGGCTCGGCGCAGGCTCTCTTCGAGTTCGGCGTCCCGGGCTTCGTACAGAGCGCTCGACACACGCCTCGCGCCGAACAGTTCCTGTCGCTCGTTGCGCGATTCGTCCAGGCCGTCGGAGTAGACGTACACGCGGTCGTGGGCATCCAATTGCAACACGCTGTCGCCGTAGCCCGGATCCGGAACGAGTCCGATCGCGATCGACGGGTTGTTGAGTTCGACGGGTCCGCCGCGTGACGGCACATGCACCGGCCCCGCCTGACCGGCGCAGATGTAGCGCAACTCGCGCGTGTGCGTGTTTAGTACGCCGTAGAAAATCGTGAAGAACTGATACGTCTGGGGGTCGAGTTGAAATCGCCTGTTCAACTCCTCCGCGACCGCGCTCGGCGGAGTCGGCTCGAGCACACCACTTCCGTTGATGCGCTGCACGAGCGACTCGCGCTGTGGCAGCGGCAGCAGCAGACGTGTGATCGCCACCGACAGCAGCGCCGCCCGCACGCCATGCCCGCTGACGTCGAGCAGGTACATGCCGACGTGATCGTCGTCGAGGCGGAAGACGTTGATGCTGTCGCCGGCGAGTTCATCGCACGGTTTGTAGAGCCAGGCGAAGCTGACGTTGGCGGCATCCGGAAGCGACGTGGGGAGCAGGGCACGCTGCACGCGGGCGGCGGATTCGAGATCAGCCTTGGTTTCTCGATAGGCGCGCTGCAACTCACGATTCGCTTGCGCGAGTTGCTCGTTCTTACGCTCCATGTCGCGCTCAAGCGCGACGATCCGATCGACCGATTTCTTCAGCGATAGCTGCGTTCGGATTCGCGCCAATACGACCGACAAATCGAACGGCTTGACAATGTAGTCATTCGCACCGAGCCGCAGCGCGTCCACCACGTGCCGCCGCTCGTCAGAACCGGTCAGCATGATGATCTGCAGGCGCGTCGCCGGGTGCTTGGCGCGCACTCGCCGCAACACCTCGAACCCGTCCATTCCGGGCATGGTGATATCGAGCAGCAAAGCGTCGAATCGCTGTTGATCGATCAATGCCAGCGCTTCGTCACCATTCGCCGAAGCGCGCATGTCGAAGCCGCGCGGCTGCAGGCAATCAATGAGTGTGTCGCGGTTGAGTTGGTCGTCGTCGACAATGAGCAGTCGGCCGTGGCCGCGATCCATCGCGTCGTCCCCTTCCCGTGGGTCGGCATCCATTTGATCGGCCCGGCGGCGATTGTGCAAGTAGGTGCGCGGTGCGATCAGGCAATCGCTGCGCCGCGGTCGCGGCGGCCTGTTCGCGCACCGCTTGCGGACGACCCCGAGGAGGCGTACACGGGCGGGAATCTCAAGTTTCGCGTGCTATGTGGTCGGCCTTGTAATCCTCCGTAAGTTCTTTTCTGTTCGGGTTGAACGGCGTTTGCTGCGCGCGAATAATTGCAAAGTAAGCACGGATGATCCTCCAAAACCTTGCAATTGTGAACGGATTCATGAAGCCCGACAGTTTGCCGCTAGAATCGTATAGCGGCCCGCACCCCCGCGGGCCGTAGGCTAAGTCACCGTTTCGGACTGTCTACGGCGGGCGAGGGCGCCGGCCGCTACATCGTCGCTCGGCGATCTCCACTTTTGCGGCGGACTGTTGGGCGCCAAGAATCGCCCCTGACACCGCGGAAACACAGCCAAGGGCGGCTATGCCACACTTCTGCCGCGGACTGCTACGCGCTCAACGGCGCTGCGCGATTGTGCGTCTGAGACGATGAACTGTGATCGGGGCGCGAAAAACGGAGACGTCCGTCTTCATGGCGCGAGCCTTTCGTACGCCCGGATCATCGCTTGCGTGCCGAGTTCGTCGCCGCCGGGTTCGGACTGGATGGCGCGGAAGAGTTGTTGAGCGAGCGCGGCGCCGGGTAGGGGGGTCGTGTGCCGCTGGGCGGCGGATTGGACGATGCGCAGGTCTTTCTGGATCAGTTTGATCATGAAGGCTGGGTCGAGATCGCCGGCGATGATCTTCGCGCCGAGATTCGTCCAGGCCCACGAACCGCCCGCGCCGCCGCCGAGGGTTTTGAGCGCGATGGACAGGTCAAGCCCGCTCTTTTTCGCGAGGGTGAGCGCTTCGCAGGTGGCGATCATGTGGACGGCGCACAGGATCTGATTGCACGCCTTGAGCGTTTGCCCGCTGCCGCTCGGGCCGACGTGGACGATGTTGCGACCCATCAATTCGAGCACGGGGCGCACGCGGGCGAAGGCATCCGCCGGTCCACCGACCATGATCGTCAGTGTGGCGTTGCGCGCCCCGACGTCGCCGCCTGTGACGGGCGCGTCGAGCAGTGTAATGCCGCGCTCGCCGAGACGATTCGCGAAATCGCGCGTGGCCTGGGGATCGATCGTGGTCATGTCGACGACGACGCTTCCGCTGGCAAGTGACTCGGCCGCGCCCTCGGGGCCGAAGAGGACGGCCTCGACGTCGGGCGTGTCGGTGACGATCGTGAATAGCAGCTCGCAGTTCGCCGCGACCAGCGCGGGGGAGTCGCACCATTGCGCGCCGTCGGCGGTCAATTCATCGGCTTTGGCACGTGTCCGCGAGTACACGAAAAGCGGATGGCCGGCCGCGAGCAGATGCCGCGCCATCGGCGCGCCCATGATGCCGAGGCCGATGAAGCCGATCGGGCAATGTGATGACGACACGGCTGTCTCCCGTGCGTGGTGAGGTTGCGAATGCTTGCCGCGCGGCGATTACGCTCGTGCGACCTCGCCGCTTCCGGTGTCCGCGGGCGGTTGCTGCTCGGCGTCGGCGGGTGCGTCGACGGTCGGCGGTTCCTGAACCGGTTGTTCTCCCGCAGGAGGCGGACTCTTGGCGGCGTCTTTCTCCACGGGCGGCTTGCTCTTGGCCTCGAGCTTCTCCTTCTCGTCGGCGAGCAGGACGGCCTTGTTGGGGGAGACGATCATGATCATGTGTCGGCCGTCCATGCCCGGCGGGCGTTCGACCTTGACGCGTTCACCCAATTCTTCGATCACCGTCCGGAAAATGCGAATGCCGACCTCGCGGTGGGCGCGTTCGCGGCCGCGGAACATCATGGTGAACTGCACTTTGTCGCCTTTCTTGAGGAAGCGCAAGGCGCGGTTCATCTTGATCGTGCGATCGTGCGAGTCGGTCTTGGGCCGCATCCGCACTTCCTTGAGCTGCTGCTCGTGCGGTTTCTTCTGGTGCTTCTTCTGGCTGTACTTGTACTTGCCGTAGTCCATGATTCGGCAGACGGGCGGCCGCTCCTTGGGAGCGACTTCGACCAGGTCGAGCTGGGCTTCGCGCGCCATGCGGCGAGCCTCATCGGTTTCGATGATGCCGATCTGCTCGTTGCTTGCCCCGATGAGTCGGATCGGGCTGAGCCGGATCTGATCATTGCAGCGCAGGTGTGTTGCCAGTCGTTTGGACATATTCTCCTTTCGCTACACAGCGAGCGGTATTGAATCGCCCGGCGAGTTCGCGGTTCGCGCGGCGACCTGGCCGGTACAGTATTCGATAAACTGCGACACGGGACGCGTACCGAGCCGCTTCCCATCGCGGGTACGCACGTTTACGGAATCGGCGGCCTGCTCCTGTTCGCCGATCACGAGAATATAGGGAATCTTCATCAGCGTCGCCCGGCGAATTTTCGCGCCGATGCGGTCGCCGCCTTCGTCGAGTTCCGCTCGCAAGCCGGCGGCCCGACAGGCATCGAAGACGCGGCGGGCGTAGTCGAGCGACTTGTCGCTGACCATGCAGATCGCGACCTGCACGGGCGCGAGCCACAGCGGAAACGCGCCGGCGAAGTGTTCGATCAGAATTCCGGTAAAGCGCTCGAGGCTCCCGAACGGGGCGCGATGGATCATGACCGGGCGGTGTTCGTGGTTGTCGCGCCCGACGTACACGAGTCCGAAGCGTTCGGGGAGGTTGTAGTCGACCTGGACCGTGCCGAGCTGCCATTCACGCCCGATGCAGTCATGCACGATGAAGTCGATCTTTGGTCCGTAGAACGCCGCCTCGCCGAGTTCTTCCGTGAAGTCGAGCTTCGCGGCCTGGACGGCGTCGCGAATGCCGCGCTCGGCCAAGTCCCAGTTTTCCGCGGAGCCGATGAACTTGTCGCTATCGTCGCGCAGGCCGACGCGGACGCGGAAGTCTTTCAACTCGAGCACGCCGAGAATGTGGCAGGTGAGCTCGATGCAGGCGGCGATCTCTTCCTGTAGTTGCTCGTTCGAGCAGAACACGTGCGCGTCGTCCTGTGTAAAGCCGCGGACACGCGTCAGTCCGTGAACTTCGCCGGATTTTTCATAACGATAGACGGTGCCGAACTCGGCCAGCCGCAGCGGGAGGTCGCGATAGCTGCGTTGCTCGGACATGAAGATGCGAATGTGGTGCGGGCAGTTCATCGGCTTGAGCAGGAAGCCGTCCTCGGACGCCAGCCATTCGCGGATGTGTTGCAGACGCTTTTCGAGAGGCGCGTCGACGGGATAGCCGGCCTGGCGAATCTCCTCGGACTGCTCGGCCAGCGCGGCGAAAAGTTCGCGCTCGGCCGGCGTCGCCTGCGCCGCGTTCGATGCACTGGCGAGTTCCCACAGTTCGTTGCACATGCGGGCCCGCTCGGACTCAAACAGCGGCGGGAACTGCGACTCCTTGTAGTACGGGAAGTGCCCGCTCGTACGGTAGAGTTCGAGCTTGCCGATGTGCGGCGTGTAGACCGGCTGATACCCGTAGTTCAGCAATCGCTCGCGCATGAATGATTCGAGTTGGTGCCGCAGCGCAGCGCCTCGCGGTTTCCAGAGCACCAGCCCGGACCCCACCAGCGGGTCCAGCGTGAACAGCCCGAGCTGCCGGCCGAGTTTGCGGTGGTCGCGCTTGCCGGCCTCTTCGAGCCGCGCCAGGTAGCTGCGCAGATCTTTTGGGGTCGGCCAGGTCGTTCCGTAGACGCGCTGCAGCATCTTGCGGCTGGCGTCGCCGTGGTGGTACGCGCCCGCGACGCGCATGATCTTGAATGCACCGATGCGGCCGCTGTGGGGCACGTGTGGTCCGCGGCAGAGATCCTCGAAGCAGCCCGAGTCCGCGTCGCCGGTCACATAGAAACTGAGCACGTCGCCTGCGGCGCGCTCGGCGTTGTCGAGTTTGTACTCGTTGCCCTCTTCGCGGAGCTTGGTCATGGCTTGTTCGCGCGATAGCTCGTAGCGCGTGAAGGGCCGCTTCTCCTCGACGACGGCTTTCATGCGCGCTTCGATTTTCTCGAAGTCCTCGGGCGAGAGACTGTGATCGAGATCGATGTCGTAGTAGAAGCCGTCGTCCACAGGCGGGCCGTAAACAAGCTTGGTTTGCGGCCAAAGGTCGCAGATCGCTTCGGCCATGACGTGCGCACAACTGTGCCGCGCGACGGTCAGGCCTTCTGCGTCACGAAACATGAGCGCCGCGAATTCGACCTCGCCGGCGTCGAGACGCGTCGCGAGATCGACCACGCGCCCGTTGACGCGGGCGGCGAGCGCGTCCTTCGCGAGGCGCGGTCCGATCGCGTTCAAGACTTCGGCAACACGGATCCCGTCGGGATGTTCGACGACTCGGCCGTCCGGCAAGCGCACTTTCACCATGGGGATGCGGTCCTCATGGGCCGGATGCGCCGATTGTCGGCTCGAATCGTGACGGCATGCACGGTCGCATCACGTGGAAACGACAGGCACGCGACGATGGCACTCGAGCACGACGCGGCGACCGCGGCCCGAACTTCAAGCTGTGCATGTTTGTGCCATCATCCGTCAATTCACCAGATGCGCCCGTTTCCGCAGCGCTGCGTACGCACTCTATCGAGAGCAGGCCGGAAGTCAACCGCTGTTTCGCGGGTGGATTTGGGAGATTCCGGACGGCAGGTCGGCGCCAGAGCGAGCGGCGGTGCTGGGGGCGGAGTCAGACGGCGTTGCTCCAGCGATACCGCGTTCCGGAGGTTACGTCGCCTTGCGTCAGGTTCGACTGTACGGCGTACCCGGTGATCGAGAGTATGATCATCATCCCCGGAACGATCAGCCCCACGTGCGTCGACCAATCGACGAACGTGTGGGCCAAGCTCGGAAGCAGCACGTTGGCCAGACCCACGAATCCGAGAATGAGCAGGATGGCGCCCTGGATTGACGTGACAAGAACTGGCGTGTATTCGCGATGAATCCAGTACAGGAAAAACCCGATCAGGCCGGCGACGATTGTGACGCCAAACTGAATCGCCCGCGGCGCGCCGAAGCGGTCCGTGAAATAGAACCCGAGCACTGCGAAGGTCATGGCCGACGCCAGGACGATTCCGGCGCGTGGTTTGGCGATGCACAGCGCGAGAACCAGCACGCCGGCCAGCGCCGCCGTTCCGGGACTGGGTAACTCGGCCGCAACCGCCAGCACTTCGCCGAGGAAGAATCCACCGAACGCGGCGGACAGCGCCAGCAGAATCCTCGCGAAGCGAAACCCTTGCAGCAGCAGCAGTAGTCCGCTGAGGAATACCACCGCGGCGGTCGTATCCGAGAAATGCAGCGCCGCTCGAAAGATAAGGCTGTGAAAAGCGTGCATGACAAACCCCGCCGACAAGACGTCGTCAGGTGTATCGAACAAGCACGGGTGCGAGTTGACTAACAGTCCGCCGCAAAAGTGGAGATTGCCGAGCGACGATGTAGCGGCTGGCGCCCTCGCCCGCCGTAGACAGTTGGAAACGGTGACTTAGACTACGGCCCGCGGGGGCGCGGGCCGCTACACGAC
>Ga0114931_10011953_pt1 | contig 10202 bp, 8 predicted proteins | sample 2SBtaG_FD_89579 | JGI IMG/M metagenome (GOLD analysis project Ga0114931, IMG submission 89579) | Deep subsurface microbial communities from Kolumbo volcano to uncover new lineages of life (NeLLi) - 2SBTROV14_V59a metaG | ecosystem: Environmental > Aquatic > Marine > Volcanic | place: Kolumbo... | reverse complement strand
TGTTTGCGACGCATCCACTGACGCAGCCGATGTTGGCCGTGTCGGTCCACTGTCCCGTACGCCCGACCGACGGATCCAGGCAAAAGTAGTTCGCCTACCCGATCATCATCTAAACCCTGGTATTTCCCGGCGGCAGGCGGCTACTTCGAAGCTGCCTGCGTAATCCTGGTCATCAAGAAGTAAGCGTACTCCGTGTTCCGGCTGGGGATGGACCGAGAAGGTGCTGTCGGCCCCGTGTGGGTGGTGTGCGGTCGATTCCGTCCCTCACCCCTGGAGGGGGCGGGGCACCCATGCCAAGGCGAGGCAACCGCACACATGCGTTTCGGTCCCCCACCCCTGGAAGGGGCGGGGCACCCGCGCGGTTCAACGCTTCTTCAGGCAGCAGTGCTTGTATTTCTTCCCGCTTCCGCAGGGGCAAGGATCGTTGCGACCGGGGGTCTTCTCCTGGCTTTTGATTGGTTCGACGGGCGGCGGGAGCGGTTCATCGTCGTCGCCGGGCAGGATGCGTTGGTAGTCTTCCTTTTCCTGTCGTTTTCGCTCGAAATGTTTCTCAAACCGGTCCGTGCGTTCGCTCATTCTTTTGGCCTCCGTCTGCTACGCTTGGACACTCTAACAGAACCCTGTTATTGAATCGTCGCCTATCATTCAACGCCGCGCGGGCTGAAGCCCGCGGCTCGTTTTGTTAGAGTGCCTTAGTTCATTCTTCAGCCCCCCGTTGGCGAGTTGACAATCTACAGTAACCCTGAGCCAATTCAATGGGCCGTCAAATCGACGCAGAGCAGCTCCTTATCGTTTCTGGCGAAGACGTGCTTTCCTGCAAAGGCCGGATGCGACCAGCAGACGCCGCCGCGGCGCGAGGGCAGTTGATCGCGGGTGGGGGTGATGAGCTTGGCCCGGCTGATCTCCTCAAACCCTTTGGGGGAGAGCCTGCTGATGATCAACTCTCCCTTCTCGTTGAACATCCACACGCGGTCGCCGTTTCGGACAAAATGGATGGTCGCCCAGCGGGCGCGGGGGACGGCCCGGTCGCTCTGCCATATCCGGTCGCCGGTGAGCAAGTCCAGGCATCGCAGTTCGCCGTAGCTGTCCACGCCGTAGATGTTTTTTCCTTGGAGCAGGGGCGTGGAGATGATCGACTGCAAGGCGTCGGTCTTTCGTTCGCTGGGGCCGGCGCGGTGCCAGAGTTTTTCGACGGCCATGTGGTCCTTGGCCAGCCGCAGCAGTAGCGAGCCATCGAAGAAGTTGGATAGAAACAACATCCCGCGATAATAGACGGGCGTGGCAATTCCGATGACCATCTGAGTCGGAGGAAAGGGATAGGTCCAATAGGCCTTGCCGGACTGCGGGTCGAGGCCGACGACGTTCTGTGCCGTGTAGCAGACCAGGACGCGCTTGTGGGCCTGTTTGACGACGATCGGCGCGGCGTAGGAGGCTTCGTCGTCCAGGGCCCGCCAGCGCTCCTGGCCCGTTCTCTTGTCAAAGGCGACGAGGCAGGCGTGATCCTCGCCGCCGATCTGGACGATGAGCAGATCGCCCTCGACCAACGGTGAAGCGGCGATGCCCCAAATGGGCATACGAATCTTATAGAGGTGGTTGAGGTCTTTTTGCCAGAGGACCTTGCCCTTGGCCGCGTCGAAGCAAAAAAGACGGCCCATCGTGCCCAGAGAATAGGCCCGGCCGTCGTCGATGGAGATCGACGCCCGGGGGCCGGCATCGTACTGGACGCCGCGATAGGCACAGTCGTAGGCGTATGTCCAGAGTGTTTCGCCTGTGGCAGCATCAAAACAGTGAACACGTTCGATTTGCTTGGGCTGGACGAGGCGATCGGCCACGTATACCCGGCCGCGTGCCACCGTGGGGCCGCAGTAGCCGCTGCCGACCTTGACCCGCCAGACCGGATCGAGGTGGGGCTTGTCGAACTGCTCGATGATGCCGGTCTCTCGCCAGACGCCGTCGCGAGTCGGCCCGCGCCACTGAGGCCAGTCATCCGCCACCACGGCAGGCACACGCCCGGCGGCAAGCCATGCGAGCACAGCGGTCGCCAGGAATCGCACAACAACGTTTCGGAGACTCATGTTTCTAACGACCTGCATCTTGTCTTCCCCTCCGCTGGATGGACGCGCGTCGGACACCATCCGTAGGCTCCCCCCTGACCGGCCCGGGGCAGACGAGCAGATTGTAACACAGTGTAGCGGGACCCAATAGGGCCTCCCAATCGCTCCTCGTTGGGTCGCGGCTAAACGTTCATTTGGCGAATCACGTCCATGATGCACAGGATTTCGCTAGTAAGAGCCTAACAGAACGGTGCCATCTTTTGTCACCCACGGTCGACGCTCACACAGGAACCTCTCGCAGGGTCGCAACGACAACGTTATGATTCCGCCCCATGTCCAGTGGCCCGACCGAGCCGGTTTCTTGTCGCCAAGACGGCGCCGCACAGCAGAGGATCCTCGAAGCGGTCCGCCGTTATTGGGGCTTTTCGTCTCTGCTGCCCTTGCAGGAGCCGGCGATTCGGGCGGGCCTGGAACACCGTGACTCGCTGGTGGTCCTTCCCACCGGCGGGGGAAAGTCGCTGTGCTATCATGTTCCCCCGCTGCTGGCCAACCGAATGGACCTGGTGGTCTCACCGCTGATCTCCCTGATGAAGGACCAGGTCGACGGCCTGCGTGCCTGCGGCTATCCCGCCGCGGCCCTGCACGGCGGAATGTCCGCAGAAAAGCGCCGGCAGACCCAAAACGACCTTGTCGCCGGCAAGTACCGCGTCGTGTTCGTCGCCCCGGAACGATTGATGACCGACGGATTTCTGTCGATGGTCTCCCGCCTGAAGGTCCGGGCTTTCGCGATCGACGAGGCCCATTGCATCAGCCATTGGGGCCACGATTTTCGCAAGGAATATCGCCGCCTGTCGGAACTGAAGCAACGTTTTCCCCAGGCCAGTATCCACGCCTACACCGCGACGGCCACGCAGCGCGTTCGAGAGGACATCATCGCCCAACTCTCTCTGGTGAATCCGGCCGTTTTGCTGGGCTGCTTTGATCGGCCCAACCTGATCTATCGCATCATCCCGCGGGTGGACCTCTACGGCCAAGTGCTTGAGGTGCTTGGGCGACACCGCCGCGAGGCGACGATCATCTATTGCATCTCTCGCAAAGACACCGAGGGCCTGGCCGAGTTTCTCAAGAGCCAAAAGATCAACGCGGCTCATTATCACGCCGGGATGGAGCCCGACAATCGCCGGCGGACCCAGGACGCCTTTTCCAGCGAAAAGATCGACGTGATTGTCGCGACCGTCGCATTTGGCATGGGCATCGACCGCAGCAACGTGCGCAGCGTGATCCACGCCGCCATGCCCAAGTCGATCGAGCACTACCAGCAGGAGACCGGGCGAGCCGGGCGCGACGGGCTTGAGGCCGAGTGCGTCTTGTTCTACTCGTACGCGGACGTTTCCAAATGGACGTCGCTGCTGACGAGGAGTGCCCAGGTGGCGAACTGTCCGACGGAGATTCTCGATGCCCAATTGTCGCTGTTGGAGCATTTGAGGCAATACTGCCGGCCGGACGATTGTCGCCACAGGCACCTGTCGGAATACTTCGGGCAGTCATACGCAAAGGAGAACTGCCAGGCCTGTGACGTGTGTCTGGGTGAGTCCGCCGAGACGTCCGACGCCAGCGTGCCTGCGCAAAAGATACTCTCCTGCGTTGCACGGGTCGATGAGCGTTTCGGCGTCAGCCACATCGTCAACATCCTCCGCGGCGGCGACACCGAGATGATTCGCAAGTGGAACCACCAGCGGCTGAGCACCTACGGCTTGATGAAGGGCACACCCCGCAAGACCCTGGTCAGCATGGTCCAGGAGCTGCTCGACCAAAGCCTGCTGGAGCGAACCAAAGACGAGTATCAGACCTTGCGTCTGAACGACGCATCGTGGGAGGTGATGCGCGGGCGGCGGAAGGTGCGTATGAGGGCGCTGGCGGAAAGAACGACGCGCCGCTCAGAGAAGCAAGAGGCCGGCTGGATCGGCGTGGATCGCGGGCTGTTTGAGAGCCTGCGATCGCTCCGCAAGGAGATCGCCGACGCGAGAAGGGTTCCGCCGTTCGTTGTTTTTTCCGATGCAGCGCTGCGTGACATGGCCCGCAAGCGGCCGCGAACCGACCGGACTTTCCTGACCGTCAACGGCGTGGGGGAGCGGAAGCTGGCGGACTTCGGCGACCGCTTCCTCCAGCGGATCGAGCAGTATTGCCGCGAGCACGAACTGGAGGATGGGCCGACTGGAACGGCCACGATGCAGCGCCGGCAGCGCGGCGCGCCGAGCGGGGCGACGCTACGGGCCTTTGAGATGTTCGCGGCCGGGGCGAGCATAGAGACCGTGATGACCACGCTGTGCCGAGCCCGAAGCACGACCATCGGATACCTGGTCCGCTTCATCGAAACCAGGCGACCGGCTGGCGTTGAGTCTTGGGTGGACGAGGAAACCTACCAAAGAATCGCCGAGGCCGCTGCTCAGTTTGGAACCAAGCGACGCAGGCCGATCTTCGAGCTTCTTGACGGTCAGGTGTCCTACGACGACATCCACATCGTCACCGCCCACCTGAACGCATCCGCCCAGCTCTCGCCAATGCCCCACAAGACCTCAGATGTGTGAACGCATACAACGCCGAACAGGCTGCTTCAAACGGAATGGTGACGTTCCCCCTTTTTATGCGTCAGTGGTTATAACTCAAAATGACTGAATCGACTTTAGAAGTACCGCAGCGAGCCCGGAGCGTCGGCGAAGCGTACAAGCGCATGTCCGAATAGAATACAAGGATGGGTTCCAGGACCGACGATGCCGGGCGAGTGGGGCGGCTTCGCGAGCTGATCTCGCAGATTCCCAAGGCTCCCGGCGTCTATCTGATGAAGGACGCCGGGGGGCGGGTGCTGTACGTCGGCAAGGCCAAGGACCTGCGATCACGGGTCTCATCTTACTTTCAAGACTCGGCCGACCTGCTGAACACGCGTGGCCCGGAGATCGCCGCGATGGCGGCCAAGGTCGTCGATGTGGACTTCCTGCCGTGCGACACCGAGGTCGACGCCCTGCTCCAGGAGAACCGGCTGATCAAGGACATCCAGCCGCCCTACAACGAGCGGCTGAAGGACGACAAGACCTTTCCCTATCTGGAGATCACGACGGGAGACGATTTTCCCGGCGTGTTTGTCACGCGCAAGCCACGTATCAAGGGCAGCAAGCTCTACGGCCCGTTCACCTCGGCCGGAGCCCTGCGCGATGCGGTCAACGCCCTGCAAAAGGTCTTCAAATTTCGCACCTGTGAGCTGGAGATTCGCGACGACGATCCCAGCCGGCGGTTTTTCCGGCCGTGTCTGCTCTATGCCATCAAGCAGTGTACGGCCCCCTGCGCCGCGCGGGTCAGCCGGGAGGACTATCGTCGCGACATCGAGCGGCTCAAGCGTTTCATGGTCTCCAAGCGAAGCGTCGTTCTCCGGGAAATGGAGAAGGAGATGAAGACGGCTTCCGACGCGCTGGACTTCGAGGCCGCTGCACGGATTCGAGATCGGATCAAGGCCATTCAGAGGCTCAAGCTATCCGGCGACGTGGATGAACACGTGCAACCGGAAGTGTTCTACGTCGATCCGGCCCGCGGCCTGGAGCGATTGGCGGAGGTCCTGCGGATTGAGACGGCCCCTCGGATCATCGAGGGCATCGACATCGCCAACCTTCAGGGTGACGAATCGGTCGGCTCGCTGGTCTGCTTCATCGACGGCAAGCCCTTCAAGGGCGGGTACAAACGGTTTCGCATCAAGACGGTCAGCGGCCAGGACGACTATGCCATGATCCGCGAGGTGGTTCAGCGGCGGTATGCCCGGGCGGCCGACGGGGAGGAGCTATACCCCGACGTGATCCTGATCGACGGAGGATTGGGTCAGTTGCACGCGGCGCTGGAAGCCTGCGACGAGATGTTCGTCAAGCCGCCGATGGTGATCTCCCTGGCCAAGCGGGAGGAGGAGATTTACATCCAGGCCAGGCAGCGGCCGATCAAGCTGCCGCGAAACGATGCGGCCCTTCGGGTGGTTCAGCAGGTGCGCGACGAGGCCCACCGCTTCGCCCAACACTATCACCACATCCTCCGCAGCAAGCGGCAGTTCGACGAGGACATCAAGGCCGGTCGCCGGCCGCCGCGACGACGACGAGGGAGCCGTAAAGTGCCGAAACGCAAGGTGGACGGCCCGCCGACGTCCCCACAGTCCGACCGGCCGATCGATCCGTTTCCGCCGGACGACGTGCAGCGTCATCCCACGATGGATTGAGACGGCCGAGACTGAATCGTCATTCCACAACGAAACAGAACGCCCCATCGCAGAAGGATCAGAACGCTTTTCCGAGCTTGTGGAGGAAATCGGCCACTTGGCCGGTGGCGAAGTCGTGGGCGGTCTTGACGCGATCGACCACCGCCTGACGGTTCCACTGGAAGGGATTGCCCCAGCGGGCATCCACCTCGATGAACAGTTGCCGAACGTCCTCGACGAGGGATTCGACCTTGACCACCGCCTGCCAGTTGGGGCCGGCCTCGCCGGGCAGGGGCGGGAGCAACAATTTCAGCCCAACACCGTGGACCGGCCGGCCGAGCGGCTCGAGCCGATGGTCCAGCTTGAGGCAATGGTTTCCCAGGTATTCCCGGGCGTCCGGCGGATCGGACTGGGCGGACAGACGGACGACGATGCCGACGCCGATGATCAGACGCGGGTTGAAGACCGAGGCTACAACGTCAAGGCCCAGCTTGAGGTTGTCGAAGAAGAGGTCGATCGGATCGGTGGGGAAGGAGTCCTCAAAGTTGAAGGCGTCGGGCTGGATGGTGAGCTTGAGGTGGCTTCTCGGGCCGCCGCTGGCTTGGGGCGTGGTCAAGCGCCAGAAGCCCTCGGCATACTCCTGCCGCTGCCAGTCGAAGCCTTCATTGGCCTTGATCTGGAACTGCTGCTTGTGTTGTTTGTCCAAGACGCCCTGCGGAGCGAAACGAATGCCCGCGTGGAGGCCGCGCGTCTTGATGGTATCCGGCAGCATGGTTCTTTCCCGAATGGCTCGCCCGAGCTTATCGCCCGGCGGCGGGCTGGGTGGTGGGCGGCGGTGGTTGGGCCGCCCCTGATTGGGTCGGCGACGACGCGCCGGCAGGCTGACTTGTCGGCGGTGGCTGGGCGGCGCTGCCCGAGGGAACGCTTCGCGTAGTAGGACGCGTGATCGTCTCAGGAGTCGTGAGATCGCCGGGCCCAACGGGTTGGCCCTTAAAAGAGAGCATCACCATCGGCGGAGGGGGCGGGAACTCGACCGGCTCGGACCAGGCATTCAGACCCTCAAGCCGGAATTGCGCCTCACTGCGGAACGGCAGGTTGGCAAGCTGCGGGTCGTCGATGACCTTTTTGTACCACTGCCGGGCCTTGTCGAAATGGCGGCGGTCCTCCTCCAGCACCCCCATCCCCATCATCGCCCGCCCGCGTGCAGCCGGATTATCCTTGGCGGCGCTAAGCACCTTTGTGAACGCTTCTTCGGCGGTCTTGGCGAGTTCGTTCTGATCGGCGGTTTCGGAACTTTTCGCTTCGCCCGCACCCGCCGAGTCGTCCGGGGCCTTTGTCTTCGGGGCGGCAAGCTGGGAGAGCGCCAAGTTGCCAGCGTCCAACCAGGCGGTGGTGGTCAGCGTCGGGTCGATCTGCTCACTGGCGACGGACTTGTATCGCCGGATTTGATCCACCGGCTGTTCGTTGGGATCGACGCGGACCAACTCGGCATAGGCGTCCATGAGACGGGTGGTCCGGCGGTTGTAGTACCAAATGCCTGCCAGGGCCAGGGCCACGAGGGCCACGACAATCACCGTGATGGCCGTCGCGTTTCGCTTGAGATAATCACCGATTTGCTCGATCTGGTAGGACAGATCGTTTGTCCGCAGTTCTTGTCGTCTGGTGGTTTTCATGTTGTTTGTGCAGCCGGATGGGCTGGGGGGTCGCGGCTACGGCTCGGGCTGAACGATCACGGAGACCTGCGTCTTAGAGCCGAACAGGGCGCCCGGCGTCTCCTCGATGCGGACCTCGCAGCGCTCCTGTCCCTTGCGATATTTTAAGACATCGACACCATTTTGTAGTTGCCTATCCAGGAGTTCCCATTGGTACTCCGGCATCTTCTGCCGGTAAAAGTTGCTCACGGCCAGGGGGGAGGCGTGGCCGACGTAGTAGTGTTTGATCTTTCGCTTGCCGGCGCTGAAGTTGTGGGTGCTCTTTCGGCGATCGAGGTCGAACCCCTTTGGCAGGGGCACGTCTACCACAAACGGCTGGGCGCGGGCCTGAAGGATCGTAGGCTCTCTGGAAGGCTCGGCACAGCCGCCAACGAGCAGGGCACCCATGCCCACCGCCACCAGACACCCGGTCCCCAAACGCCCGATCGCAGCGACGCACTCGACCATAAAAGCAATGACCTACCGTCTATAGCCTGAAACCCTGACGCTTACAAGGGGCGGTAGATTACCCGCGGCTGAAATGGCTGTCAATGTCCTTCGCATCGTGGTCCTGCCGGCTACATGACGGTGAAATACACCGAGACGGCGTAATCGAGCATCTGCGGGGTCAGGGCCAGCGAGCGGTTGGTGTACAGGCATCGGTTTTTGACCTGGAGCAAGAGATCGCGCGGCTGGCAGCAGCGGAACGGGCGGCCGACTTTCTTGTAGTGCGTCTCGATCAGATAATCCAGAGCCACCTTGGCCTGCTCGTCGATGTGGAAACCGATCTCAGGTCCGATGAACTCGAAGAGTTGTCTGAACTCCTCCTCGGTGGGGTCCAGAACGTTGATCTTGTATGGGATGCGCCTGAGGAACGCATCGTCGCAGAGGTCCTTGGGTTCGAGATTGGTGGAAAAGATGATCAACTCGTCGAAGGGCACCTGGAGCTTCTTGCCGTTGGGGAGCGTCAAGAAGTCGTAGCGTTTTTCGAGGGGGACGATCCAGCGGTTCAGCAATTCGACCGGGCGCATGCGCTGCCTCCCGAAATCGTCGATGACCAGCGTGCCACAGTTGGATTTAAGCTGCACCGGGGCCTGGCATGTCTTGGTGGTCGGGTTGTATTGGATTTCCAGGCTGTTCATGGTCAGTTCGCCGCCGACGACGATCGTGGGCCGCTTGATCTTGATCCAGCGCGCGTCGATCTTGCCGTCTTTGGTGATGGACGTCCTTTTGTCCTCGACCGGATCGTGATTCGCCGCATCGAATAGCTCGATAATCATGCCATCGACGATCAGGCAGCGGGGAATGTAGAGATGATCGCCGAAACAAAGGCTGATGCGTTCGGCGATGCTGGTCTTTCCGTTGCCCGCATAGCCGTAGAGAAACATGCCTTTGCCGGAGTTGATGGCCGGGCCCAGTATCTCGAACATCTCCTCGTTGATGAGCAAGTCGCTAAAGGCTTCTCGCAGGTCGTCGGCGTTGGGATGAACGTTGGTGATGGTCTGGGCCCGCATCCCCTCGACATACTTGTGCACCGGTACCGGCGCCGGGCCGACGTACATGGATTCCTTCAGGAAACGCTGGGCCCGCTCTCGGCCGAGATCGGTCAAACGGTAGGTGAAGTCTCCCATCGTCGCGGCCCCGACGTACACCACGATCTGCTGCTGCTTGAGCTGCCCGAGCAGGGCGATGATCGCCTCGCCCGGCAGGCAAAGCTCGGTGGCGATTTCGCCGCCGCTGGCCGATCCCACGCCGGCCAGATATTTCAGAATCAGAGACTCGACGATACTTGGATCGAGCCCGGCCTCGGCGAAGTCTTTCGGGGACTTGGGAATGAACGTCTCAGAGACGGAGTTTTCCATCGCTGCTTTTTTTGTTGAAGCGGATTTCTGGTTCGGCTTGACGGGCGCTTGGACGATCATTTGTGGACTCCATTCATAGGAACGGGCGCCGAGGACTCCGATCTGCGCTGCTTCCTCGCGCACGGTCATATAGCATCGGTCCAAAGGCGCGGGTGCTTGACGGCACCGGCAAGCGCTGCCCCGCACAACGCAAAGCGGCAAGTGTTCCACAAGCCGTCCTATAAAGCCGAAACGCGACAATCGCGGAACCAACGGTCAGGCGTATAATCATCACCATGACGGGGCTGGATTATCGAACCGCCGGTGAGTCGCACGGCCAAGCGCTGGTCGTCCTCGTGGAGGGTCTGCCGGCCGGTCTGACGGTGGA
>Ga0114931_10011952_pt1 | contig 10203 bp, 8 predicted proteins | sample 2SBtaG_FD_89579 | JGI IMG/M metagenome (GOLD analysis project Ga0114931, IMG submission 89579) | Deep subsurface microbial communities from Kolumbo volcano to uncover new lineages of life (NeLLi) - 2SBTROV14_V59a metaG | ecosystem: Environmental > Aquatic > Marine > Volcanic | place: Kolumbo... | reverse complement strand
TGGTGCGCGACCAGGTGCGCGCGCGCACCTGGTCGCGCACCAGCCTATCGAGCAGCCGGTCGAGAAGGCCCGCGCCCAACCCGAGCCCGCGCGGGTCCTCGTGGCGCCGTCAGCCGAGCGCGACCGCGGCGTGGAACATCCTCGCCTTCAGCCCGCCCGCGCGCGCGACGCCCGCGAGGATGCGCTGGCGCATGACCTCGTAGAGCCGGGGCACGCAGGTCATGATGGTGGGGCGCACCTCGACCAGGTTGGCCGACAGCCGCTCGGTGCTTTCGGCGAAGTAGATCTGCGCGCCGATCGAGATCGGGAAGAACAGCCCCGCCGTGTGCTCGTAGGAATGCGAGAGCGGCAGGAAGGACAGGAACACCTCGTCGGCGAGGCCGATCTCGGAGAGCAGCGCGGTCGCGCCGTGGACATTGCACAGGATCGCGCCGTGGCTCAGCATCACGCCCTTGGGGCGTCCGCCGGTGCCCGAGGTGTAGATCACGCAGGCGAGATCGTCGGGGCCGATTTCGGCGACGCTCTCGGCGATGTCGTCGTCCCGGGCGCGGCCCGCCTCCAGCGCGTCGTCCCAGGCGATGATCCGAACGCGTTCGCCGCTTCGGGCGATCGGCTCCATCGCGACGATGGTCTCGATCGCGCGCGCGTCCTCGGCCGCGGGCAGCAGGCGGGTCGCGAGCGCGGCGGTCGAGACGATCGCCGCCCGGGCGCCGCTGTTCTCCAGGATATGGAGATGGTTGTCGGTGGTGTTGGTGGTGTAGGCGGGCACGGTGATCGCGCCCGCCGCCATGATGGCGAGATCGGCGAGCACCCATTCGGGTCGGTTCTCCGATACCAGCACCACGCGGTCGCCGCGCGCGACCCCGGCGGCGCGCAGGCCGCGCGCGAGCGCGCTCGCGATCTCCGCGCCGGCGGCCCACGAGACCGCGCGCCAGGCGCCGTCGCGCTTCGCCCAGAGGAAGGGGCGATCGCCTCGGGCCTCGGCCTGGGCGAGAAACATCGCCACGAGGTTGGGCCAGTCGTATTCGCCCCTCACCGGGAAGCCTCCCATGGCTTATTGTTCGCCTTGTTCATCCGGTCGCGAGGCCCGAGTGTAGACGCTCGCGCGTCCCGGCCCAAGCCCTCCGCCCTTGGCGGCCGCCCGCGCGATGCCTATTGTTTGGTATGACGAACCGTCGTTAGAACAGCGGCCGCAAGGCGAACCAGAAACAATCCGGAATCAGGCATCATGAGCGCTTCCGTCGCAGACGACGACCAGGACGCGGGCGGCGCGCCGCTCGGTCCCTTGCCGGAATGGGATCTCGGCGATCTCTACCCCGGCCCCGATTCTCCCGAGCTCGCCCAGGACATCGAGGCGGTGGCCGCCACGGCCACGGCCTTCGAGGCGCGCTACGCGGGCCGGCTCGGCGCGCTCGACGGCGCGGAGCTCGGCGACGCGATCGCCGAGTACGAGGCGATGGACGAGATTCTCGGTCGGATCATGAGCTATGCCGGCCTGCTGCACGCCGGCGCCATGGACGATCCCGAGATCGGCCGCCTCTATCAGACCCTGAGCGAGAAAGTGACCGAAATCTCGGCGCATACGGTCTTCTTCACGCTCGAACTCAACCAGATCGACGACTCGCGCCTCGAATCCCTGATGACGGCGCCGGGGCTCGCCCACTACGCGCCCTGGCTGCGCGACCAGCGCGCCTTTCGCCCGCACCAGCTTTCCCAGGAGATCGAGACGCTCCTCCACGACAAGGCGGTGGTCGGGCGCGCGGCCTGGATCCGCCTGTTCGACGAGACCATCGACGCGCTCCGCTTTCCGGTCGACGGCAAGGATCTCACCTGCGCCGAGGCGCTTCATCTGCTGACCGACCCGGACGGCGACAAGCGCCGCGCCGCCGCCAAGTCGCTGGGCGCGGTGCTGGGTCGGAACACACGCCTGTTCGCGCTCGTCACCAACACGCTCGCCAAGGACAAGGCGATCGAGGACCGTTGGCGCGGCTTTCCCCGGCCGATCTCGTCGCGCAACCTCGCCAACCATGTCGAGGACGAGGTGGTCGACGCGCTGATCGAGGCGGTGCGCGCGGCCTACCCCCGGCTTTCGCACCGCTACTATCGGATCAAGGCGCGCTGGTTCGGCGTCGAGGCGCTGCCCTACTGGGACCGCAACGCGCCGCTGCCCGACGAGGACACGCGGCGCATTCCCTGGGACGAGGCGCGCGAGACCGTGCTCGGCGCCTACCGCGCGTTTTCGCCCGAGATGGCCGATCTCGGACGCAGGTTCTTCGACAATTCCTGGATCGACGCCCCGGCGCGTCCCGGCAAGGCGCCGGGCGCCTTCGCGCATCCCACGGTGCCGAGCGCGCATCCCTATCTGCTGCTCAACTACCAGGGCACCACGCGCGACGTGATGACCCTCGCCCACGAGCTCGGCCACGGCGTTCATCAGCTTCTCGCGGCCGGGCAGGGGGCCTTGATGGCCGATACGCCGCTGACGCTCGCCGAGACCGCCTCGGTGTTCGGCGAGCAGCTCACCTTTCGCGCCCTGCTTGCGGCCGAGAGCGATCCCGCGCGCCGGCGCGCCATGCTCGCCAACAAGGTCGAGGACATGCTCAACACGGTCGTGCGCCAGATCGCGTTCTGCGATTTCGAGCGCCGGCTTCACGACGAGCGCGGCCGCGGCGAGGTCACGCCGACGCGGATCGGCGAAATCTGGTTCGACGTGCAGCGCGAAAGCCTCGGGCCGGGCATCCGCTTCGAGGACGAATACGCGAACTTCTGGACCTATATCCCGCATTTCATCCACGCGCCGTTCTACGTCTACGCCTATGCCTTCGGCGATTGCCTGGTGAACGCGCTTTACGCGGTCTATCGCGAGGCTCCGGACGGCTTCCAGGAGAAGTATTTCGCCATGCTGCGCGCCGGCGGCACGCTGCGCCACCGCGAGCTTCTGGCGCCCTTCGGCCTCGACGCCTCGGACCCCGCGTTCTGGTCGCGCGGGCTCGGCGTGATCGCGGACTTCATCGACGAGCTCGACGCCCGGGACTGAGTATAATCCCATGGCCATGGGCGGCGATCGCGACAACCTCGCCGGGCGCATGCGGCGCTACGCCCGGGTCTCGGCCTCGGTCGGCGGGGTTGCCGCGCGCTTCGGCGCCGAGCGGTTGCTCGGCATGCCGCTCGACCGCGACCGCCACGCGGGCGATCTGCGGCGCGCGCTCGGCGGGCTCAAGGGGCCGCTGATGAAGGTGGCGCAGCTTCTCGCCACCATCCCCGACGCCATGCCCGAGGAATATGTGGCCGAGCTCGCCCAGCTCCAGTCCAACGCGCCGTCGATGGGCTGGCCCTTCGTGCGCCGGCGGATGCGCGCCGAGCTCGGCCCCGACTGGCGCGCGCGGTTCGCCGAGTTCTCGCGCGAGGCGGCGGCCGCGGCCTCGCTCGGCCAAGTGCATCGGGCGCTCGCCCATGACGGCACCGCGCTCGCCTGCAAGCTTCAGTACCCGGACATGGGCTCGGCGGTCGAGGCCGACCTTCAGCAACTCAAGCTGATCTTCGCGATCTATCGTCGCTACGACCGGGCGATCGACACCCGCGAGGTCCATGCCGAGATCGCCCTGCGCCTGCGCGAGGAGCTCGACTACGCGCGCGAGCGTCGGCACATGGATCTCTACGACGCGATGCTGCGGCGCGAGCGCGGCGTGCATGTGCCCGTGGCCTGGCCCGAGCTCTCGACCGGGCGGCTCCTCACCATGACCTGGCTCGACGGCGAGCCTCTGATGGACTGGATCGGGCGTTCGATCGAGACGCGCAACCGGGTCGCGCAAAATATGTTCCGGGCCTGGTACGTGCCACTCTATTACTACGGCATCATCCACGGCGACCCGCATCTCGGCAACTACACGCTGCGCGCCGACGGCACGATCAACCTGCTCGACTTCGGCTGCATCCGGGTCTTCCCGCCGCGCTTCGTGAGCGGCGTGATCGAGCTTTACCACGCGCTGCGCACCGACGACCGGGCGCGCGCCGTCCACGCCTACGAGACCTGGGGGTTCACCGGGCTCGCGAACGACATGATCGACGTCCTCAACCTCTGGGCCGAGTTCGTCTACAGCCCGATCCTCGAGGACCGGGCGCGGCGCATCCAGGAAGAGCGCGCGCGCGGCGCCTACGGCCAGGACGTGGCGTTCAAGGTGCATCGCGAGCTGCGCGCCCGTGGCGGCGTGCGCCTGCCGCGCGAATTCGTCTACATGGACCGGGCGGCGATCGGCCTCGGCTCGGTCTTCCTGCACCTCAAGGCCGAGATCAACTGGCATCAATTGTTCGAGGAATTGATCGCCGATTACGACGAAGCGCGGCTCGCGCGACACCAGCGCGCGGCGCTCAAGCGCGTCGGCCTAAGCCCGCCCGAGTAAGGCCCGAGACGCCGCGCCTCAATCCAGCGGCAGGGCGTCGAAGGCGATGCTGATCCGGAGCTCGTCGCCCTCGAACGGCACCGTGCGGTGATAGACGTAGGAGGGGAACAACACCATCAGCCCCTCCTCGGGGCGGATGCGCCGGATCTCCGAAACAGGGTCGAGGCCGTAGGCGGGATCGTGGCCGCCGAACGCGATCCAGCCGGCGTGCCCCGCGTCGTTCGCCGCGACCACGGCGGGCAGCCTGACGTAGTAGACCCCGCTCAGCCAGCCCGCGGGATGGATATGCGCCGCCTGATGGCCCTGGGCGGCGAGCACCGTGCCCCAGACATTGAGCCGCCAGCGCGCCGGCCGGTGGGCGAGGAAGGGATGCGCGGCGTCGGGCGCAAGCGCGCTCCGGTACGCGGCGATCGCGCGGTCGATCGCGGCCTCGAGCGCGGCGACCGGTCCCTTGGGCTCGACCAGGAGCTCGCGGGTCTGCCGTCCGCCCCGGGTCGCCTTGTTGAGCGGCTCGTGGACCAGCGTCGGATGGTCGAGCACGTGGCGGGCGAGCGCTTCGTTGAACGCCGCGAGATCGGCGAAGCCCTCGGGAGCCTCGATGCGCGTGGGACGCACCAGGCGGTCGAGGCCGACGAGCGTCCGGGCGCGGTCGTGCTCGCCGCTCGCGTCGAGCGCGGCGGCCTCGATCGCGAGCGCGTAGCGGTTGCCGGGATCGAGCGCCAGGCAGTCGGCGCAGGCCGCGAGGGCGGCCGCCGCGTCGCCCTTCGACATGGCGAGATGGGCGAGCCCGTAATGGGGCTTGGCGTAGCTCGGCGCGCAGTCGAGCGCGCGTCGGTAGGCGGCCGCCGCGTCCTCGTCGCGGCCGAGTTCCTGGAGCGTGTTGGCGAGGTTGTAATGGGTCTCGGCGAGATTGGGGTCGAGGGCGAGGGCGCGCTGGTAGGCCGCGACCGCCTCCTCGCGGCGGCCCTGGTCGCGGCGCGCGTTGCCGAGATTGTTGTGCGCCTGGGCGAGATCGGGGCGAATCGCAATCGCCTTTTCATAGGCCAGGGCGGCCTCCTCGAGACGGAGCTGGGCGAGAAGCAGGTTGCCGAGATTGACATGCGCCTCGGCGGACCCGGGGGCGCGAGCGATCGCCGCGCGGACCGCCGCCTCGGCCTCGGCGAGTCGGCCCTGGTCGGCGCGTAGGTTGCCGAGCCGCAGATGCGCGGTCGTGTTGTCGGGATCGCGCGCGATCGCCGCCTCGAGCGCGCGCTCGGCCTCGGCCAGCCGCCCGAGGCGCCGTAGCGCATGGCCGAGTTCGGTCCGGGCCGCGCTTGACCCCGGGTCAAGCGCGACCGCGCGCTCGAAGGCCGCCATCGCCTGCTCGTCCCGCCCCCGGGCAAGGAGCAGGCCGCCCAGGGCCATGTGAAGGGGGGGTGCCCTGGGATCGCGCGCGAGCGCGCCCTCGAGCGTCGCCTGCGCTTCGTCGAACCGGCCGGTCCGCCCGAGGATCACGGCGAGGAGGTGGCGCGCATCGACCCGCTCGGGCGCGCGTTCAAGCACCGCGCGACAGGCGCGTTCCGCCTCGCGCGGGTGGTTCGCCCGAAAGTGACGCACGGCGTCGGCAAGCAGCGCGTCCGCGTCGCGCCGCGCCCGGTCTTCCGTTCCGCCGCCCGCGTTCCCTTCGCCCATATCGTCCCCGCCTCTTAATCCTTCCCCTGATAGCGAGTCCGGCCGGGAATCGAAAGCCCCCGCGCGGGGCGCGAGGGCGATGACGCAATTCAACCAGCATTGGGGAATATGCGTGATCTCACATTTGAATGCAACCTTGGCAAACAAGAGACAAAACGGCATTGTGTGCCGCGGGCGGCGTTCGGCCGTCGGCTGCATGCAGGGATGATCGAATGAAGGTAGGCATTCCCAAGGAGCGGCGTGCGGGCGAATCGCGCGTCGCCGGTTCGCCGGATATGGTCAAGAAGCTCGTCGGCCTGGGTCTCGACGTCGCGGTCGAGGCCGGCGCCGGACTCGGCGCCAACATGGCGGACGAGGCGTTCGCCGACGCCGGCGCCGAAATCGTCAAGGACGCGGCCGCGCTTTACGGCGACGCCGACATCGTCCTCAAGGTTCAGCGGTCGCTCGGCCCCGGCGACGAGATCGACGAGATCGCGATGATGAAGAAGGGCGCGGTTCTGGTCGGCCTTCTCAATCCGTTCGGCGACCGCGCGATGGTCAAGGCTTACGCCGCGCGCGATCTGACCGCGTTCGCCATGGAGTTCATCCCGAGGATCAGCCGCGCCCAGGCGATGGACGCGCTTTCGTCGCAGAGCAACATCGCGGGCTACAAGGCGGTGATCGACGCGGCCGCGGTCTTCAAGCGGGTCATGCCGATGATGATGACCGCCGCGGGCACCGTGCCGCCGGCGCGCGTGCTGGTGCTGGGCGCGGGCGTCGCCGGGCTTCAGGCGATCGCGACCGCGCGGCGCCTGGGGGCGATCGTCACGGCCTCCGACGTGCGCGCCGCGGTCAAGGAGGAGGTCCAGAGCCTGGGCGCCACCTTCCTCGAGGTCGAAAGCGAGGAGACCGGCGAGGCCGAGGGCGGCTACGCCAAGGAGATGACCGAGGACTACAAGCGCCGCCAGGCCGAGCTCATCGCCCAGACGCTGGCCAAGACCGACATCGCGATCACCACCGCGCTGATCCCCGGCCGCCCCGCGCCGCGCCTGATCACCGGAGAGATGGTCCAGGGCATGAAGCCCGGTTCGGTGATCGTCGACATGGCGGTCGAGAGCGGCGGCAACTGCGAGTTCTCCGAGCCCGGGAAGGCGATCGAGAAAAACGGCGTCACGATCCTCGGCCCGATCAATCTGCCGGCGCATTCGGCGGCCGCCACCTCGCCGCTTTACGCGCGCAATCTTCTCAACTTTCTCGCCCTCCTGGTCGACAAGGAGAGCGGGAACCTATCCGTCGATTGGGACGACGAGATCGTCAAGGGCGCGCTGCTGACCCGCGACGGCGCGATCGTCCACGCCGCGCTCGCGGACGCATAACCGATCCCGTTACCACGCGAGGAGGGCCCGTCATGGAGGCCGCTGTTGTCGATCCGCTGATTTTCCGGTTCACGATCTTCGTGCTCGCCGTGTTCGTCGGCTACTACGTCGTCTGGAGCGTGACGCCCGCGCTTCACACGCCGCTGATGTCGGTGACCAACGCGATTTCGAGCGTCATCATCGTCGGCGCGCTGATCGCCGCCGGCCCCGCCGATCTCAATTTCTCGAAGATCGTTGGCTTCATCGCCGTCATGCTCGCCGCGGTCAACATCTTCGGCGGCTTCACCGTGACCCAGCGCATGCTGGAAATGTTCAAGAAGAAGAGATAGGGGGAGGCGAGCCGTGTCCGCGAATATTGCCGCGATCGCATACCTGATCGCCTCGATCTTTTTCATTCTGGCGTTGAAGGGCCTGTCGTCGCCGACCTCGGCGCGGCCCGGCAACCTGTTCGGCATCGCCGGCATGGTGATCGCGATCGTGACCACGCTGCTCGAGCCGGGGGTCGTCAGCTACGGGCTGATCATCGTCGGCCTCCTGATCGGCGGGGTGATCGGCACGATCATCGCCCTGCGCATCCAGATGACGGCGATGCCGCAGCTCGTCGCGGCCTTCCACAGCCTGGTCGGCATGGCCGCCGTGCTGGTGGCGGCGGCGGCCTTCTACGCGCCCGCCGCCTACGGCATCGGGGACGTGGGCGCCATCCACCTGGCCAGCCTGATCGAGATGAGCATCGGCATCGTCATCGGCGCGATCACCTTCTCGGGCTCGGTCGTCGCCTTCACCAAGCTCCAGGGGCTGGTGAGCGGCGCGCCCGTGGTGTTCCCGGGCCAGCATCTGCTCAACCTCTTGATCAGCATCGCGATCATCGTGCTCGTCGTGCTCTTCGTCGGCAGCCAGTCGCCGACCCTGTTCTGGCTGATGACCGCGCTCGCCTTCATCGTCGGCGTGCTGATCATCATCCCGATCGGCGGCGCCGACATGCCGGTGGTGATCTCGATGCTGAACTCGTACTCGGGCTGGGCCGCCGCGGGCATCGGGTTCACGCTCGAAAACACGCTGCTCATCATCACCGGCGCGCTGGTCGGCTCCTCGGGCGCGATCCTCAGCTACATCATGTGCAAGGCGATGAACCGCTCGTTCTTCAACGTCATCCTCGGCGGCTTCGGCGCCGAGGCGGCGACGGCGGGCTCGGCCGCCGGCGGGCGCTCGGCCAAGTCGGGCAGCGCCGACGACGGCGCGTTCATCCTCAAGAACGCGAGCAAGGTCATCATCGTTCCGGGCTACGGCATGGCCGTCGCCCAGGCCCAGCACACCGTGCGCGAGATGGCCGATGCCCTGAAGAAGGAAGGGGTCGACGTGCGCTACGCCATCCACCCGGTGGCGGGCCGCATGCCGGGCCACATGAACGTGCTGCTCGCCGAGGCCAATGTTCCCTACGAGGACGTTTTCGAGCTCGAGGAGATCAACAGCGAGTTCGCGACCGCCGACGTGGCCTTCGTCATCGGCGCCAACGACGTCGTCAACCCGGCGGCCAAGAACGATCCGTCGAGCCCGATCTACGGGATGCCGATCCTCGACGTCGCGAACGCGCGGACCGTGCTGTTCGTCAAGCGCAGCCTGTCGCCGGGCTACGCCGGCATCGACAATTCGCTGTTCTACGAGGACAAGACGATGATGCTGTTCGGCGACGCCAAGAAGATGGTCGAGGATATCGTCAAGGCGCTGTAATCACGCCGGTCCGGCGCCCTTGCCGGCCGGACATTCAAGGCGACGGCGGCCGTTCTGGAAAACCCCGCGGCCGCCGTTTTTCTTTCTTTTCTTTCGGGACGCAAGCGAACGCAAACGGCCGCCCCAAGGGCGGCGGCCGGTTCGGCGTGGCTGTCGACAAGTCGATCAAGAACGGACCGGCGGCCGCCGGTCCGGAGGCGTCAGTTACCCTCGCGCAGCGCCCGCTTGCGGGCGAGCTTGCGGGCGCGGCGCACCGCCTCGGCGGCCTCTCGCGCGCGCTTTTCCGACGGCTTCTCATAGGCGCGGCGCATCTTCATCTCGCGGAAGATACCCTCGCGCTGCATCTTCTTCTTGAGCGCGCGCAACGCCTGATCGACGTTGTTGTCGCGAACGATTACCTGTACCAATTAACACCTCATCGCGTTAGGCCGCGCTTGATACCATAGGGCGTCGGTCTTGTGAAGCCCCGCCGGCCCGTTCGGCGTCGGAATCGGGCGCCGTCGGTAAATTTTTCCGCGAGCGCGCGAGGCGGGGAGCGTCGTCCACAATGGTTAACGGAGCCCTGTTTCGACCATGGCCATTCTGAAGATCGCCCGCATGGGCCATCCGGTGCTCGCGCGCCCCGCCGATCCGGTGGCCGACCCGACCGCGCCCGCGGTGCGCGTCCTGGTCGCCGACATGATCGAAACCATGATCGACGCCCGGGGCATGGGGCTCGCCGCGCCGCAGGTTCACGCGCCGGCCCGGGTCGTGATCTTCCACGCGCCCCCCGAGCCCCGCGCCGACGCGGCGGCCGACGCGGATGCGGAACCGACGCTCACGGTGCTCGTCAACCCGGTGGTCGAGCCCCTCGGCGACGAGATGGACGAAGGCTGGGAGGGCTGTCTGTCGCTCCCCGGCCTGCGCGGGTTGGTGCCGCGCCATCGCCGGGTGCGCTATTCGGGCCTCGATCTCGACGGCGAGCGGATCGCGCGCGAGGCCGAGGGGCTGCACGCGCGCGTCGTTCAGCACGAATGCGACCACCTCGACGGCATCCTCTACCCGATGCG
>Ga0114931_10011951_pt1 | contig 10203 bp, 8 predicted proteins | sample 2SBtaG_FD_89579 | JGI IMG/M metagenome (GOLD analysis project Ga0114931, IMG submission 89579) | Deep subsurface microbial communities from Kolumbo volcano to uncover new lineages of life (NeLLi) - 2SBTROV14_V59a metaG | ecosystem: Environmental > Aquatic > Marine > Volcanic | place: Kolumbo... | reverse complement strand
TTGGCGAGCGCGGATTGCATGGAATACTCAAGTTCCAGACGGGCAATCTGATCCTCCAGCGGTTTCCGCTGGGTCTCCAGGTCGTTGATTTTGTCGAGTGCCGGGGCAGGGTTGGTCAATTTGACGGCCAGGTCCATGGCCTTGGATATCTGGCTATTGATGTTCGCGACTTCAAGGCGAAGCGCCTCCGCCGGATCTTCCAGTGATGAACTGGCCGCTTTTTGAGTGGATTGCGTCACCCTGCTGACAAATTCCGGGGATATCATGTCGCCCAGCAGTTGTTCAGTGATGGCGGTATTCACTTTTTCTTTGTTCAACCAGCGGCCTTTTTTGCCCTGCGTCGGTCGGGTGCGGTAGTGCTGATTGCCACTGCCCATCCATAGCGCACCATCGGGTGTTTTCAGCAGGCCTGTCAGCAAATAGCTCGAAGCCCCCGTTCTGGCCTCGGAGACCTTCTTGCCGATCTGGCTGTTTTCGAGCCGCGTGAGAATTTGTTCTGCTTCATTTGAAGAAATCAGTGCCTCGTGGGTGTCATCCTTGATAACCCAGTCTTTTCGAGGACGGCGTTTCTTGTTGCCTTTATATCCCTCGCCTCTTTTTTGTTCATTGTGGACGTTCCATACGGTGTGGCCAGCGTAGGTCAGTGCGTTCCATTCCATACCGATCAATGTTGATACAGCCAGGGAGAGTCCCGAGTGAGTTGATGCCTTCAACCGTGGTTCGCCTTTCGCGCGCATTTTAAGGTAGCTCGCCACCATGGGCGCTTTTTCTGAAACAACCAGGACAGATTTGGTGACAGCAACACCATCACGAATCGCCCCGGTTTCGAGTTTATTGAGTTGATACCCATTCGGGGCCTTGCCGCCTGCCCGATAACCTTGCGCCACATTTTCTCTCATGCCGCCGAGTCCTTTTTGCTTGGACATCATGGAGTGAACCTGAGCCTGGGCTTCCATAAACGAATCGAGCATCAGTCGGGTAATCGGGTCCAGGTCAGGTGCAATTGCATAGACGATCTCGACGTTCAGTTTCGTGGCTTCGTGCTTGAATATTTGCGCAATGAACTGATTGCGAGCCAGGCGGGTGTGTTCGGTCATGAGCAACACCGTCCACTCTCTGCTGGGTGAACTCAGCTCACGCAGCAGCGATTGAAAACCAGGACGGTCTTCGTCTTTCGCGGACTCGACGATATCGGTGAATTCCTGAACCAGAAGCAGATTACGTTTTTCGGCTAATGCCTTCAGCTCCCGACGTTGTGCGTCAATCGATACATCGGATCGATCCTTGCTTGAGCGTAAATAGACGGCCGTCTTTTTTAGTTGTCTGGTTCCCATCGGTGCAACCCCTCGGTCTGGCGTTCGATTGTCTTATTTAACACCATCAGGAAGGGAAGGGGTACCGGTAAAACGGACTAATCCGTGATTGAGATTTCCTCGGATTGCTCGTGATCTGCTGTAAGTGACGTTTCCGGTGCTTTCTTCTCATTATCGATAGCGTGAAGGGCCTCCAGTATTACGGGCACCATCAATTTGGCCGCAGCATCCAGGTCAGGCTTGCCAACGGATGGCAGCATATTAATAGTGGATGCGCGGCGCCTGATTGTTTTCAGCTCAGGCATGCAGGTGCGCATCCCTCAAGCGGATCAGTCGAGGTGAAATGTGATGTGGGCGACTCGTTGTTGCACAAAATGAAATACAAGCTCGGCGTATTGATAGTGTGTTTACACTACCGACTGTGAGAGCGAGAGAACAAGCTCGAAAGGAGCACTCTGGCGGTGTGCTTTCGAGTCAACCTGACACGATTCCATGGCGTGTTTGCCCCAAACAGTAAACACCGAGCGCGGGTAACGCCAGCGAAGCGGGGCAAGGGTTGCCAGAAAACAGCAGAAGGCCAGGACGAGCAAACACCCGCACAACGCCATGTGGCCATGACCTGGGCACACCAACAGTAGGCCCCACGAGGGGACGACTCAAGCGGGTATTCAATATTGACGTGGAAATCTGCCGAATCTGTGGCGGTGCGGCCAAGGTCATACCCAAAGCACTCGCTACGCTCGCGGGGCAGGCTCTTGCCTAATGAAATGGATCCATCCCCCTTCTAAACCGGCTTCACGAGAGCCAAGATGGTGAATGGAGTTAACCATCTAAACGAAGAGAGAGGGTCCGATATGAACATTAGCAAGAAAGTCGATCGATTAGGAATGGACTTGGGCAAGAATACCTTTCATGTATTTGGTGTTGATGAGTCTGGCTTGCCCGTGATCAAGAAGAAACTGCGGCGTAAGCAAGTGCTGGCTTGGTTCGCGAATCTTCCGTCTTGTCTGGTGGCAATGGAGGCCTGCGGTGGGAGCCACTACTGGGCGCGCGAGATCGGCAAGCTGGGCCATGAGGTCAAGCTCATCAGCCCGCAGTTTGTGAAGCCCTACGTGAAGGGGAACAAGAATGACTACAACGATGCCGAAGGCATTTGTGAGGCGGCGGGGCGAGCGAACATGCGCTTTGTGACGGTCAAGACGGTCGAGCAGCAGGACATCCAGGGGTTGCATCGAATTCGCCAGTCGGTGGTGAAGCAGCGTACGGCGCTGGCCAACCAGATCCGGGGGCTGCTTGGTGAGTTCGGGATTGTGGTGGGGTACGGGATCAGCCAGGTCCGTCGCCGGATCCCGGAGATCCTGGAAGATGGCGAAAACGATCTGACGGATCGCTTTCGCGCCTGGCTTGCCGAACTAGTAGAAGCCTTCCGTATGTTGGATAAGCGCATCAAGCAATACGATAGGGAGATCGAGCAGGAATTTGCGGCCAATGAGGCCTGTCGACGACTGGGCGCCATCGAAGGCATTGGTCCGCAAATCGCCACGGCGGTGATTGCCACCTATGGTGATGGCAAGCAGTTCGGAAACGGTCGTCACTTTGCGGCCAGTATCGGGCTGGTGCCGCGCCAACACACGACGGGGGGCAGGCCGGTCCTGCTCGGGATCAGCAAGCGTGGCGACAGGTATCTTCGAACGCTGCTCATCCACGGCGCGCGATCAGCGATCAGGTGGATGGAGGGAAAAGATGACCGGCGCAGTCGGTGGCTACAATCATTGGTGGCGAGATGCGGGAAGAACAAAGCCGCAGTTGCTTTAGCCAATAAAAACGCCCGGATCATCTGGGCGCTGCTTTCGCGCGGTGAGTGCTATCAGCCAAACGTGTAAAGGTGCGCGTCTTAACAACAGGGGTCAGGCAGCCGTAACTGACTCGATGAACAGGTGCCAATGAAAACCCATCAACAGGTTGCGAGGACACAGTAGCGATTGATGACAAGACAGGTCAGACCGTCGTCTTGAGAACCTGATCGATGCAGTGGCTCTTTTGAAGCCGATTGCCTGAAAAGGTCAAGACGAGCGGAATTCATCAAGGCCAGCGACAGTAGATTCGCATCAACAGGCCGGATATATGGTAGCAACCTTCTTCTTGTCTCGAACGAACCTGTGTCTTGCAAAACGGGATGGGTCCATATATGCATCGAAGATCCTGTGGTCATCAAGACGATACTGGCTCACTTAGAGAAGAAAGCGCCGATGGATTCAGGGGTGCTGATCCACGACAGTCGTGCACCGCCACAGGCCCGCCTGTTCAGCTGATCCACCGGTTTTTGCTCCGGCAAAACCGGCATACAGAGGAATATTTCAAATCCATTTATGTTGCGGCCAAGCGATAGGGTGTTCATACCGACAAGTTCTTCATGGCTAAACCTGGTTGAGCGATTCTTTGGATTGATTACGGAAAAGCAAATTCGCCGAGGTGTGTTCAGTTCGGTGTCAGACCTGGAGAAGAAAATCATGCAATTTATCGAAGTGCATAATGATAACCCCAAACCTTTTGTGTGGACAAAACCGGTAGACGAGATTATGACAAAGATAAACCGTGCTCGACTTGCACTCTCAAATGTATAGCTTATTCGTTACACTACACTAGTTTACGCACCTTTCCGCTACGTTAACTGTCACATGAGCCTCGGATAATTCTCTTTTTATCGCAATAATGTGTAATCGAGGCCTTCCAAAGAACTACGATCAAAGCGGAGACAACCAAGGATAGCATCAGTCGCCCTCCACTGTTCATGAAATCCATTCCCCGAACCAATAGTGAGGAAGACAATAAACTTGGATCATAATTTGCCAGAACCAGATCCTCTAAGGCTCCAGCTAATACCAGCGGTATATCGAGAATTTCTATTAGAATCAGCCCAAGCATAGCTAACAATATCAAAATTCCGCGTTCCCTCCACGCTCCAACCGGCCACGACAATGCCACAGTTAAAATAATAATGGCGTGCTGAAGCGCATGACCCAGCAAGGTAGAGCTTGAGACCGGAACATCGTTTTGAACAGATCTCCCGCCTAACTGTCGGGAAGCTGCTGTCCAGGCATGGATCTTAATGATGCTTTCACCATTTTCGTGTTCGATCTGCAATGACTGAACCTTGAAATACGGCGTCAATGTTTCAAATGACCATTGATACACGGGCAATAGCATACGCCCGTACTGGATTCCCCAAATCCAGGCGGCGACGATCAGACAACTAAATACAACAAAGGCCGTGATCAAGCGGGTGTGAAGCTGCTTTGTTTGGGAGTTTTCCAATGAGACCACTGAATCCACCATAAATAAAATAAACAACCCACCGCAATAATCAGTGTTGGGGCAATATAGCCGTGCAAGGCCGCAAACAATTCCCGGTCATGGCGTAATGCAAAATAGAGCGCCACAATACGCGTCTGATTCGCCAAGTAGATAACAATAGTGCCTGACGCCAGGCCGGCCAAAGTGTGTCGCCAGGAACTTCGAAAAGCTAGTATGGCGGCAATAATCAAGAATAAGGATTCCGTACCTTCGCAGCCCTTAAGCACTGACAGTTTTACCTGCGACGATACCAAAAGATGTCCTTGTGCATGTACACGCTCAGTAGATTGCCATTGATTGATGATAAAGACGCTCGGACGAACGGTAGCGATATCGATAAGTGCTTTTTCAATCACTGTACCCGAGGCCTTTTGGTACCCCCAGTGTAATGTATAAAATACAATCGAGAACAACACAATAAATCTGAGCGGTGCAAAACCGTGCCACTGAATTAAACCCATATCATTATTCCAACCTTGCTGTCGCATTCATAACTGTGAACGACCAATGCGGCGATACACAAATACACCACCACCCGTGCAAATCTACTAAATAAAATTGACATGAAGATGACGGCACTGCTGCGTATACGCGGCATGTGTCATTACCCTGTAACGATTAATAGTTAATTTGATGAGTAACAGCCTTGAGTTGGTGGCTGAATGGATGTGTTGAAAATAACGGCGATCAAAGGAGATGAAATGCATTATTCCAGCGTAATCAAAACATTTGTAGCACTATCGTTATCCCTTGTCGCGGGCTTAGACTTTGCAGCCGGGGCACCGCAAGCTAACGCATCACCAGTATCCGAAATCCCCATTAGTAAAACTGTTGCGACTGCCCGAGCAAAGGGGGTACCACAGGCGATGTTGGATGGATTGCTGCAGGGAAAACCGCAGTCGCTGATTGTCGAGTTTGATGCTGGAGCAGTTGAGGCAGCAGCCAAAAAACAGCAGGTAGCACACGGATTGAGTCAGGAAGACAGGCAGATCGTTGAATTCAAGACGGCTCAATATACTAAAACCAAGCTACGCGCACTTTCGGTCCTCACCCGAACAGAATATAACATCCTAAGCGACTACAGCCACCTTCCGATGGCGCATATTCGATTAAATACTGAGCAGGCACTGAATGAGCTGATAATACAACCAGAAGTCAAACGTGTTTATATAGATCGTGCGTTGAAACCAGTCCTAACGCAATCATTACCTCTAGTGAATCAACCCAGTGCCACTATTATCGGACAGGCAGGACAGGGTGCAACAGTAGCCGTCCTCGACACTGGGGTGGATTTTACAAATCCAGTCTTTGGAGGATGCTCGTCACCCGGTATTCCAGCTGGATGCAAGGTAGTTTTTTCGAATAACGGATCGTCTGATGGCTCAGGTCACGGTACGTCTATGGCCGGAATCGTTGTTGGTGTTGCGCCAAATACGAAAATTGCCAGTTATGATGTTTTTTCTGGAGCATCGACGACCACTGATTCCGCCGTCCTCAACGGCATCAATTGGGCTATTGCAAACAAGAGCACCTACGACATCCGTGCAATTAACATGAGCTTAAGTCGCAATGTCGGCGGTGTCGGCGGTTGTGACGTGTACTATACACCTGGAATGAACGCTCAAGCGGTTGGTATTTTGCCCATCGCCGCAGCTGGGAACGACGGGCTAGTCGATCAAATTGGATGTCCGGCGGACAATAATCAAATCATCGGTGTTGGCGCTGTTTATGATGCGAATGTCGGTGCCAAAACATATGCTGGTATTTGTAGTGATGCTTCTACGCGGGCCGATCAGATCACGTGCTTTTCTAACAGCTGGTGGACCATGGAATTATTGGCGCCAGGAGCTGTTATAGATGTCGCCGGAGGCAGTGGTAGCGGAACATCTCAGGCAACTGCTATGGCTTCCGGCGCTGCCGCCATATTATCAAATTTAGTGCCAACCCTCTCGGTGTACGGTGCAATACCCGGAAACCCATGGGCGACTGAGCTAGGACGGCGCTTGACTAAATCATCGATCACGATCACAGATCCACGCAATAATTATAGTTTCCCGCGCTTGAACTTATCGGATGCTATCCGTCCATTCGGGGATGAGTTTAGTGCTGCGAACTCTTTTTTCTTTGGGCTAAATGGGCAGCCGTACAATAACATTAATGCGACAAAGGAAGCTGGCGAACCGAACCATGCAGGCAACGCTGGAGGCCGCTCTTTGTGGTTCACATTAGCAAACAGTAATATCACAGGATTGGTTAGTATCGATACTCAGGGCAGTACGATTGACACGCTACTTGCTGTCTATACAGGAAATGCTGTGAATACGCTGACTCTAGTCGCGTCCAATGATGATAACGGAGCCCCCAACGGGGCGAGCAGCCTGACTTTCGATTTCCAATCGAGCCAAACGTACTACATAGCTATCGACGGAAAAAATGGTGCCAGTGGCTTGGTGTTTGCTAACACAAAATTTGCTCCGCCGCTCAATGATGATTTTATCAATGCAGAGATATTGTCAGGCAGTAGTGGATCAATTACGCCGGCATCTTCGCCAAATAATATCGGAGTTGCCACTTCAGAACCGGGCGAGCCTCTTCATGCCGGACAGGTGGGTGGTGGCTCAGTGTGGTTTGAGTGGACTGCACCTCAGTCTGGTCAGGTCATTATGGATACGGTGGGCAGTGGGTTTGATACGCTTCTGGGTGTTTACCAAGGGAATAGCGTAACGACGCTTTTAGAAATAGCATCAAATGATGATGACGGTTCGACTCAGGGGACCAGTAAGGTTGTATTTTGGGCGACCGCCGGGAACACCTACAAGATTGCAGTGGATTCGAAGCAAAATGGGGCGCCCGCAGTAAGCAGTGGCGTGATCCAGCTGGATTGGTCTACCAACCCCAATGCCCGCTCTGATCTGGCAGTCACCTCGGTCACCTCATCACCAAACCCACCTTGGCTAGGTGGCGCGGTTCAATACACTGCACTCATAACCAATAGTGGGCCAGACTTTGCGCTGGGGCTTGCAGTTAGCTTCACTTTTGATACGAACGCTTACAGCTTCAACACGTCTCCTCAAGGAAATTGTTCAGTGAGTGGAAACATCGTGACGTGTCAGTCTCCTGGAGCCATGAGCCTGGGAGAGACTCGTACGTTTCGCGTAGTATTCGACGTCAAATCCACATCACCGCTTTCCACCAACATATCCGTCAGTACAAATTCGGAGACGCCCGATACAAATACGACCGATAATACTGTCGCACTTACCAACCAGCCTATTCTGGTAAGTGCGCCTGCCGACCCGTATGACAATGATATTCCAACATTACCTCAATGGGGAATGATATTTTCTGCGGCTCTACTATTGCTTATCGGAATGAGACGCTCTGCGGACAAAAGAAATCCAAGAGTGTGCTGAAAACAGAATAGTGATCTATAGCGCGGATGTTGCCATTCTGTGAAATATTTATGACAGTTTGCCTATCAGGGTTGTGGCACTTCACTTACTCCATATAATGGCTCTGCGCGCGGAATAACCGATACTTAGTGTAACTGGGGTCCAGCTGTTTTCAGCGTATTTTTCTCCGGTGGGGAAAAGACAAAGACAATGCGAAATTATAGCGATCGAATGCTGATTCTAGCTGTGCCCTTACTAGTAACCGCCTGCGGCGGGGGTGGTTCGACAGGTAGCGAATCATCTACCCCTGTAACACAAGGCCCGGCAACCAGCTCGGCCGTTACGATCCAGGCGACAGACCTGTCAGTGGATACTACGAGTTTTACAGTAGTGGATGCGCTTTCTGTTACGCAATTAGATGCCGTTCGTACAAACGATATCGCAGCAGATGATACGCTTATCGTAACTATGGAGGAAGATATTAGCTACACGCAGAATTCGGCTAGGGAGCCGTTTTTCCGGCTGAGGCTGATCGATGCGACCAACTTCAGTGAAGTAGGGTCTCTCGACAAAGTACTGTCCGTTGTGCGCATGAACTTTAATGACGCTGGAGAGTTGTATATTGATACCACTGGACAAGGATTAGTAAGAGTTGACGTCAGTGACCCAGGTAATCCGAGAATAGTCGACCGGGTTCAGACGCTTTGGGGTGGTCTGGAAAGCTTGACCCAAGGCAACATACTCTACCAGGCGGCTTATCATCATGGATTGTTCGCATTCAACATAACAGATCGAAATAACCCTCAATTGTTAGATGAAATAAATTTCGACGGCACATTGGAAATCCAGGAGATTAATAACGAGAGACAGGCTAAAGGGTTGTCTGATATTGAGACTCAGGCCAGAGCACTGGACATTATCGGTAATACGTTGTTTGTGGCAACACGCGACGGTGGCTTGTTTCTGGTTGATATCTCGAATCCTTCGCAGCTTACTGTGCTCGGCCATTACTTCGTTCAACAGGTATGGGACGTTGCCGTGGGTGACGCCGTGGCCTATGTCACTGTAAGCGATGGTTTGGAAATACTCGATGTGAACGATCCTGCGCAACCTGAACGACTTGCCCTCGTTGAACTGCCAGGTAATTCAGGCAGGGTCACTATAAACCAGAATATCGCTGTCGTAGCGCTTGACCTTGAGTTCGAAGAGGTATTTATTGAACAAAATGGGCAGCAGGTTAGGAAAATGGGTGCGCTTGTTTACCACGACCTGGCGACACCGCTAACACCAAATAATTTCAAATTGATATATTTTGATGACCCGGTAGAAGAATCCATTTATAAAGATGGTGCAATATTTGCGGTAACCAGGTCGGCGATCTATAAGCTATCGAAATAATTATAAAGCCACTTTTGACTGGCTTGTGAAACTGGGCATTGTGACGGACAGCCAAGCAAGTATCTCGTGGTGAAGCAGAAGGGACTGCGCTGACGGAACGTCAGCGTTACTGGTTCAAGCAGGTACAGGCCTGCACAGCATCGGGGGAAACCATTGCTGAGTATGCTGCAGAGCATGACCTTGTCGCACAGGCAATGTATGCAGGCAGGCAAGAAGCTGCTGGTCAGGAAGGGCGTACTGCTACTCACGCGCCCGGCGCGGTTTCAGCGGGCGCACGTTTCTGGACCGGTTGCCGGTAGCGAGTGGCATATTCAGTTACCGAACGGTGTATCGGTGGCATTTTCCGGTTCGGTGGATGCGGCGACATTAATTGGGTGGTTGCAGATTCAGCCCAGTTTCGTTGGGTCAAAGCCCCGACAAACAGCGAGCTTACGCAACTTACCCACACCATAGCGGCGCGCCTTGCCCTGTACCTGGAACGCCAGGGATTATTGGAAAGAGACACCGAAAGTAGTTATCTGGCTCTGGACGGCGCAGATGAAGATCCCATTCTTGCCTGCCTGCATACATTATCTGTGGCGGTGCGGCCAAGGTCATACCCAAAGCACTCGCTACGCTCGCGGGGCAGGCTCTTGCCTGCATCGAAGATCCTGTGGTCATCAAGACGATACTGGCTCACTTAGAGAAGAAAGCGCCGATGGATTCAGGGGTGCTGATCCCCGACAGTCGCGCACCGCCACAGGCCC
>Ga0114931_10011950_pt1 | contig 10203 bp, 12 predicted proteins | sample 2SBtaG_FD_89579 | JGI IMG/M metagenome (GOLD analysis project Ga0114931, IMG submission 89579) | Deep subsurface microbial communities from Kolumbo volcano to uncover new lineages of life (NeLLi) - 2SBTROV14_V59a metaG | ecosystem: Environmental > Aquatic > Marine > Volcanic | place: Kolumbo... | reverse complement strand
AGCCAAAATCGCTTGCTTTGCTCGCTCCTTTTGGGGTTTGACTAATGTGCTTCGGCTACGCCTCGTTAGACTTGTTGCTTGCTACGCTCGGGATAAGTCTAACTTGGTATATATGCAATTTACTTTCAAAATTCTGGTTTTATTGTAAACTACGCATATACCAAAGTACATTATACGTTCTATAAAATTAAAAGATGGTACAGAAAATTTCAGCGAGCGGGCAAAAATTGGATGGGTTCAAGGGGAGAAAATTTTTGCCCACGAGCCGATAGCAAAATTGCGAAACAATTTTGCATCAGTCAATCAATGTTTGGATTTTGCTCAAAGAAAGTTCTAACATCGTCCAATAGACACCACCAAAATTTATGCATATTTTTGATATTTATAACAAATATAACATTATGCCAAGTTTGCAAACTCATATGTTACGGGTTGCTGGTGTTGCAAGTTTTATTTGTGAAAATTTCAATGAAAAAGAACTAATTAACACAAATAATATTATTTTTGCATGTTTATTACATGATATGGGTAATATTATAAAATTTGATTTAAGTTTATTTCCTCACTTTGTAAAATCAGAGGGATTTGATTATTGGAAAAATGTACAAGATGAATTTATTAATAAATATGGCACAGATGAACATATTGCAACTTATATGATTGTAAAAGAGCTTGGTGTTTCTAAACAGATATTAAAATTAGTACAATCAATTGGTTTTTCAAATTCAAAAAATAATTATTATACAGACGATTTTAATTGTAAGATTTGTGCTTATTCAGATTTTAGGGTTACTCCATATGGGGTTGATACTTTAGAAAATAGATTGAAAGATGGAAAAATCAGGTTTATCAAAAATAAAATGAAAACTTATAACCCTAAATTAGATAAATTTGATGAATTTGTAATTTATATTAAAAAAATGGAGAACCAAATTTTTAAAAAAACTGTTATTAGTCCAGATTTTATAACAGTAAACAAGATTAAACCATTAATTTCAAACTTAAGTAAGTTTGGGATATAGCTTGTTTGGTTTATTTAACAACACCTTTTCCATCTAAATCTAATATATTAATTAGACTAGACCCTGTGGGGATTATATATTTAGTATTGCTTTCTAATGTTTTTTCTAGCATTTCCATTTTTCTAAGTTCTAGTGCTCTTGTAGTTAAAGATTTTTCTGCTGCTTCTGCAACTCTTTCAACAGCTTGTGCTTGTCCTTCTGCTTTTAGTATTTCAGATTCTTTATCTCCTTCAGCTCTTAAAATTTGAGAGGTTTTATACCCTTCGGCAGTTAGTATCTCAGCTCTTTTTTCTCTTTCAGCTTTCATCTGTTTACTCATTGCATCTTCAATATCTTTTGGTGGTTGAATTTTTTGTACTTCTACCCTAGTAATTTTAACGCCCCATGGGTTTGTTGCTTCATCTAGTACTGTTCGTAAGTTGGTATTTATTACATCTCGAGAAATCAAAGTTTCATCAAGTGCAAGTTCTCCTACTATATTTCTCATATTAGTTTGAGCAAGGGTTGTTGCTGCATATGCAAAATTTTGAATTTCAAATTCTGCTTTTACAGGATCAACTACTTTATAATAAACTACAGCATCTACAACAACTGCAACATTATCTTTAGTAATAACATTTTGTGGGTCAACATTTAGTACCCTCTCTCGCATATCTACTGTTAAAATAGATTCGATAAAAGGAACCAAAATATTAATTCCACTTCCAACTGTTCTTTGGTATTTCCCAAATCTAACTACTAAACCTTTTTCGTATTGATTAACTATTCTAACTGATCTTACAAGTGCAGTAAGAGCTAGAAAAAAAATTATTATTAAAACTACGGATATAAATTCCATATTAACTTTCTAGGTTTGTAGTTACAATTAATGTAACTCCAGAAACATTTAAAATTTTTACTTTTGAATTTATCTCTATTGGATTATTATCAATAGACTTAACTCTCCAATCTTCTCCTTCAACATTAATAATCCCAAAGTTTTTTTCTTTGTTCCACATTTTAATTATTGCAATTGATCCAAGTAACGAGTCAGTGTTTGAATGATGAGAAAATGCTTGAATCTTATTTTTTAAAAATTTCCGACCAATTAAAAGGTAAGCAAATGCTAAGATAGTGCTTACAACAACACCTATCATATCTATTGAAAAATAACCGATTAACCCTCCAATAAGTAAACTTATGCCTAAAAGCAAAAGATCAAACCCAGTATCAATACCTATTATAAGTTCAAGGATAATTAAAACAAGTCCAATTATTGTCAAAACAATACTAATAAACATATAATGTATTATATAACTTAATATGATAAAAGTCACTCTCAGGCGTTTAATATCAACATGATTGTTTTTAAAAATATAATATATCAAATAATCGGAAAAGTAGTTTCAGTGATTGCAACTGCAATTGGTATAAGTTTAATTACTAAGGCTTTAGGAGTCGAATTTTATGGCAAGTATATTTTTGTAATTACCTTTTTAACTATATTTTTTACTTTTTCAGATTGGGGGATTAATTCTGTAGTTGTAAAACAACTATCAACACAAAAACTAATTTCTAAAGAATATTTTACTAAAGTTTTTATAACTAGGGTTTTATTTTCTCTATTAATGTGTGTGCTTGCTGTGTTTACTGGTGTGTTATTTAGACTAGAAAAAAATATAATGCTTGCCATTATTGTTGGGTTGCCAATGATTTTAAGTTATAGCATTAATTCAACAGCGTCTATTATTTTTCAAACTAAATTTCAATATAAATATGATTTTATTGTAAAGTTTATCTATTCTATTTTTTCAGTTATTGCAATTTATTATTTAATTAATCAGACAAAAGTTGTCTGGATAATTGTTTTAGCACTCGTTATAGGTTGGGTTGTTTCTTCGTTTTTTTCTATTTATTTTGTTAGAAAATATTTAAGCTTGAAAAGTCTTAAAGTTGATATTAAGTTTGTAAAAAATTTATTAGTATTATCTTTACCAATTGGGGTAGCACTAATAATTAACACACTACTTTCGCAAGTTGACAAGTTGATTATACCAAGTTTACTCGATTATAGACAAGCTGGATATTATGGTCTTTCTTATAAAGGTTTTGAGTTTTTGCTTGTTTTTCCTACATTTTTTGTTAATTCAATTTATGTCATACTTGCAAATAAGACATTTAACAAGGAAATATTTAAACATTCTATAAAAATCTTGATACTTGCAAGTACAGTTATAACTTTTTTTAGTATATTTTTTGCCCCAGATATAATAAAAATGTTATCGAGCAAAGACTTTTCACTTTCAATTCTACCATTTCAGGTTTTATCTTTTGGTTTGGTAATATTTTTTATTACAGCACTGCTTAGGTTACAGCTAATAGTAGAAGGCAAAGAAAAATTATTTTTTTATATCTACTTTTCATCACTTACATTAAACATAATTTTAAACATTGTACTTTTACCTGCAATAGGCATTTTAGGTGCATCTTATGCAACAATTCTCTCTGAGTTATTAGTATTTATCTTAATGTTAAAAGAAATTACAATTCGGGTTATTGATAAAAATAATCTACTATATTTCAATAAAGTGGTTTTAGTTTGTTCTTTAACCTTTTTGCCATTAGTATTTTTTCATATTTCTAACGCCTTTTTTCAGCTAATAGTTGCTTGTTTTCTATTTGTAATATTTGCTTACTCTTTTGGGTTAATAAGTTTATTAATATCTATGGTGAAAAATATAGAAAAGCAAGTCCCAAGTTAATTGCTATCAAACTTAACACTAAATTCAAATTCTTCTTTGGTTTTATTTCCTGCTGGGTCTGTTGCTTCTGCGGTTACTTTATTAGTTCCATCTTTAACATTAATTGATACTGAAAAAGCACCATTTTCATCAATACTGGCAAGTCTTCCATTAACAGTAAGTTCAACATCAGGTTCTGTTGTTCCTGATACTGTAATTAACTCATCTTCAGAACTTGCAGTAACTTCCGCACCTTTTTCAGGAATATCAATTGATAGTTTCGGTTTTTTTGTATCAACAGAAATAACCAACTTAGAAGATGCAATACTTGTTCTACCTTTTGCAGATGAGGTAGCATAAAACTCATTATCACCAGAATCTAAATTAATATTTTCAAATTTAAATTCACCATCATTATTTGTTTCAATTTTTTTTATCTCTTTTCCATTTTTATATAGGGTAATTGTTGCTTTTTCAACAGAATATCCCTCTATTGTTATTAGTTTATCCTTTGTATATCTTGGGATATTACTTAATAGTGGCGGTTGAATATTTTCAATACGTGTTTTGCCACTTGTTTCTTTTTGGGTAATTCCAATTTTATCTAGATTTTTTATAAAAGCGGTAATACCAATATATGCAAGAAAAATAAAACCAACAAAAACAATTAAAAGAAAAATAGGAACAGTAGCATTTTTAATCGAATTTTCTGATTTTTTAGGAGAGTATTTATAAGTTTTCCAATTACTCATAATGGCTCATTATAACAAATATACAGTTATGTATAAAGTTTTTGTAGACTATTGTATGGGTGTTGTAGTGTGTTTGCAAGTGTTTAAAATTAGGTTACGTTCTTTATTTATTTGGAGCGGGAGACCTGCCTGCGCACCTGTATGCGAAGGCATAGGCAGGCGGGATTTGACAAATCTGTATAACCCCATCACAAACAATAGCTTAAAATTAGATTACTAATGTTCTTTATTTATTTGGAGCGGGAGACGGGATTTGAACCCGCGATCTCTTCCTTGGGAAGGAAGCATTCTACCACTGAACTACTCCCGCATTAAATTTCATTATACTCACTTTTTTGCAAACAAAAAGCCCTCATGTTTGAAGGCTTTTGTATTTAAGTATTTACACATTCCGCAGTGTGTCTATTTTGATGCAGGTATATTTAGCGTTACACCAACATCTATACCAACATTTCCATTTGAAAGAGTATAAACAAGGTTAGGGTTTGCATCTGCAATTTGATGCCAGTCAAAGCCACTTCCATATACTGCTTCTGCAATTTCCCAAAGTGTATCTCCTGCTTTTACTACGTATTTACCTGGTTTTATATCACCATTTTTATAATCATTAATAGTATAAGTTGTATTATTAACAGTTGATGTAGTTACCGTTTCAGGTTTTGTTGTATCTATTTTTGTATCTTCCTTTTTGCTAGTGTCAGAATTTTTAGTGTTTTTATTTTCTGTAGTTTCTGTTTCTTTAGGTGAATTTGTATCTCCAGAATCTTTATTATCTTTCTTATCTTGATTAACCTCTTTCAAAATTTCTTTAATATCTTGTGTATTATTTTTGTTACCACCTAAATTTTGTAGGTAGTTCCAAACAAGAAATCCTGCTATTATTACAAGCACTCCAGCTGCAACTGCAGCAAGTGCACTTCGAGTTGGGTTTACCATCTCTTCATCATCTTCGAAATCCTCAAAATCGTTGTTTTTTATTTCTTCTGGCATAATTACTCCTCTAGACAGAAATATTAATACTTAAAAAAAGAATATAGGTTATTCTAAAATCTATTTTATATTTAATCTTATATAAAAATCAATAGTTTAATCAAGCAAATTTTAATATTTCAAATTTGTTATAGGGTAACGTTTGAAAAATTATATGCTATCACCTCGGGGGTGATAGTAAACTTACTTAGATTTTTTGCAAGAGGGTATGCTCATATTTTGTATCTGCTCTTAAGTTTGTAGGCAAATATGGCGGAACCAACGGGACTCGAACCCGTGACCTCTTCCGTGACAGGGAAGCGCTCTAACCAGCTGAGCTATGGCTCCAAAATATTTTTTAATAGTTTGCATATTTTAACTTTAACAAACTGTTTAATCAACATTTTTCATACGCTATAATTTTATATAGTATTTAGTATAATTAATTAAAGTATAAAATTATAAAATTAACATGAATTCATTTATATTATTGTCCGTATTTTTAATTATAGTTATTTTAGGTTTTTATGTAGTAAGTATTTATAACTTTCTCAATACAACAAAAGTTAGAATTAAAGCATCAATTCAAGAAATTGGAAATCAGTTAAAAAGACAAACAGAACTAATTCCTAATCTTACAAGTGCGACGAAAGGGTACATGGAGCATGAGCAAACTGTTTTTACAAAGCTTACAGATGCAAGAAAAACCATAGCATCAGCAGTTGAATCTGGAGATGTTGAAAAAATGTTGCAAGCAAATGATCAGATAATGCAAACTCTTCCTCAAATTAAAGTAGTTCTTGAAAGTAACCCAGAGCTAAAAGCATCTGAAGTGGTTAAAGATTTAATGAATAATTTAACGGATACATCTGATAAGGTCAGTTATGCTAGAAGACTATTGATTGATTTAACTGCAGATTATAATCAAAAATTAGTAACTTTTCCTTCAAATGTGGTTGCGAATATGTTTGGTTTTAAAGCAGAAGTTGGCTTAAAAACTCCTGAAACTGGAGCTCATGTTCAAGTAAGTGAGAGTGATACAGTAACACCAAAAGTAAGTTTATAATATGCCAGACGTTATTAATTTTTATGAAAGTAGTCAAAAGAATGTAGAAAAAACTATTTTACTAATGGTTGGGTTTTTTGTTTTCATGATTTTCTTTGGTTATTTGATAGGTAATATAGTAGGAGATAGCACCACCTTAGTTTTATTGGCTTTTTTGTTCTCAATTATTTCCGGATTTGTTAGTTATTACTATAGTGATAGTATTGTTTTATCTTTATCAAAGGCAAAAGTTGCAACAAAGCAAGAATATTTTGACTATTATACTGTGGTTGAAAACATATCTATAGGAACTGGTATTCCAATGCCAAAGCTTTATGTAATAGAAGATACTGCAATGAATGCTTTTGCAACAGGTAGAGATAAAGAACATTCTTCTGTTGTTGCAACTACAGGGCTTTTATCTAAATTAAACAGAGCCGAGATTGAAGGTGTAATGGCGCATGAGTTAAGTCATATTGGTAATAAAGATATTTTACTAATGTCTGTTGTTGCAGTATTAGTTGGAACAATAGTTTTAGTGGTTGATTGGGTTTGGAGAATAAGGCTATATGGTGGAAAAAGTGATAATAATAGAAATGTTGGTGGAATATTTTTAGCTTTAACTATTATTACTGCAATTTTAGCACCAATTATTGCGCAGGTTATAAAACTTGCAATATCAAGACAACGGGAATATTTGGCAGATGCAACTGCAGTTAAATTTACCAGAAACCCAAACGGGTTAATTTCTGCACTTTCAAAACTAAATCAAGATACAGAAAAGTTAGAGGTTGCAAATAGAGCAACCGCTCACTTGTACATTACAAATCCATTTAAACAAGGTGGTTTTAGCAAAAATATTAATAAATTATTTTCTACTCACCCATCAATAGAAGATAGAATACAAAGATTAAGTAATATGTGATTATGATTAACGACGTTTTAATAAAAACAGCAAAACTTGCTAGACTTGATATATCAAAAAATCAAGAAAAAATTTTAGAAGAGTTAGAATCTATTTTAGATTATGTTCAGGTTGTAAATAAGGCAGAGGGAGATTTAGATCAAAATGTAAATATTTCTGGAAATTATAATGTATTTAAACAAGATAAAGTAAAAGCATCTCTTTCAACCAAACAAATTTTATCAAATGCTCCAAAAAGTAAAAATGGTTATATTGAGATTGAAGGAATATTTTAAATGACAATTGCCGAATTTAAAAAAAAATATAATAAAGAGAATATACAAACACTACTTACTAAAATTAAACAAGAAGATACTAAGTTTAAATCCTTTTTATTTGTAGTTGATAAATTACCAAACGATTTTGGAATACCAATAGCAATTAAAGATGCAATTTCTACTAAAGGTATAGTAACAACAGCAGGCTCTAAAATTTTAGAAAATTATATTCCACCCTATAGTGCAACAGTTATTAATAAACTTGAAAATAGTGGGTATTTTGTGGTTGGTAAAACTAATATGGATGAATTTGCAATGGGGAGTTCAACAGAAAATTCAGCTTACTTTACAACAAAAAATCCAAAGGATACAAGCTTAGTACCAGGAGGAAGTAGTGGGGGGTCGGCTACAGCAGTTTCTGCAGGTTTTGTTCCGGTTGCACTTGGAACAGATACAGGGGGTTCTATAAGGCAACCAGCTAGTTTTTGTGGTGTAGTAGGGTTTTGTCCTTCGTATGGGGCAGTTAGTAGATATGGAGTAATAGCAATGGCTTCCTCATTTGATCAAGTTGGAGTTTTTGCAAATAACATAAAAGATACTAAAACGGTGTTTGATATAATACGCGGAAAAGATGAAAAAGATGCAACCTCTTTTGATTTACCAGAAAATGCAAAAGTAAATAAATCAGAAATTACAATTGGAGTTCCAAAAGATATTTTGCAAGGAGTAAGTAACAAAGTCAAGTTTGCATTTGAAAATTCACTAAAAACTCTTAAACATTCTGGTTTTAATTTAATAGATGTTGATAATACAGATCTGAAACAAGCTTTGGCGGTTTATTATATTATTGTTCCGTCCGAAGTATCATCTAATTTGGCAAGATTTGATGGTGTTAAATATGGAAAAAGAGAAGACTTAGATGATTTAATAGAGTTATATACAAAAACAAGAACAAAATATTTAGGGGTAGAACCAAAACGAAGAATTATTATTGGTACATATGCACTATCTGCTGGTTATAACGATAAATACTATAAAAAAGCAAATATACTGCGTCAACAGGTAAAAGATTATTACATACAAGTGTTTGAGAAAGTTGATATTATATTAACCCCAACAACTCCAACAACAGCATTTAAAATTGATGCAGTTCAAACACCACTAGAAATGTATCTGGCAGATATTTTTACAATACCACCTAAACTTGCAGGACTTGCTACAATTAGCATTCCTGCAAATTTGAAAGACAAGTTGCCTGTTGGAATACAACTTATTGCAAAACATAAAAATGATTTACAACTTTTAGAAATTTCAGAAAGAATAGAACAATGTTTGCAAACTTATTAAAAAAAATAATTTTTTCCAAAGCTAGAACCAAAGTAAGAATAAAAACAAGCTCTAGTTTTGTAAAAAACAAATGGGTTGAAATTGAAAATTTATTAAAAACAAAAAATCCAAGTAGTTTAAAACAAGCTGTTATTATTGCTGATAAAGTTTTAGAACAAGTAATTAAACAAGCAACGGGTACGGTAACAATGGGAGAAGGACTTAAAATTTCAAAAGATTTGTTTTCAAGTTATGAAATATATGATAAGGCATGGAAAGCTCATAAGGTGCGTAATTCAATGGTTCATGATCCAAGTTATGATCCCCCATATTATGTTGTAACAGAAACAATAGAACAATTTAAAACAGTGTTTAAAGATTTAAAATTATTATGAGTTACGAATTGGTAATTGGACTAGAGGTTCACATACAACCTAAAACTAAAAGTAAAATGTTTTGTAATTGCAGTACAGATATATTTGCTGCAAAGCCAAACTCACACGTTTGCCCAACTTGTTTAGGTTTACCTGGTGCTTTGCCTGTTCCAAACAAAATGGCAATAGAGCAGTTAATAAAATTAGGACATGCATTTGGTTGTAGCATTAATTTAAATTCAAAATTTGATAGAAAACATTACTATTATCCAGATTTGCCTAAAGGTTACCAGATAAGTCAGTACGATAAACCATTTTGTATAGGGGGAAAAGTAGTATTGGAAAATAATCATAAAATTAGAATAACTCGAATCCATATGGAAGAAGATACTGGGAAATTAAGTCATGTTGAAAATAAAAGTTTAGTAGATTACAACAGATCAGGAATGCCATTAATAGAGCTTGTTACAGAACCAGATTTTAAACAGCTACAAGATTTAGATAATTTTACAAGAGAATTAAGATTAATTTTAAGACATCTAGACATTTCAGATGCAGATATGGAAAAAGGACAGTTAAGACTTGAGGCTAATGTTTCTGTAAGAAAAATTGGAGAAGTAGATTTGCCAAATTATAAAGTAGAGCTTAAAAACATAAATAGTTTTAAGTACATGTTAAAGGCAATAGACTTTGAATTTAAAAGACAGGTAGAGGTTTTAAAAAGTGGAGCAGAACTTGTTCAAGAAACCAGAGGTTGGAATGAAAGTAAAAATGAAACATTTAGTCAAAGAATAAAAGAAACAGCAGATGATT
>Ga0114931_10011949_pt1 | contig 10203 bp, 10 predicted proteins | sample 2SBtaG_FD_89579 | JGI IMG/M metagenome (GOLD analysis project Ga0114931, IMG submission 89579) | Deep subsurface microbial communities from Kolumbo volcano to uncover new lineages of life (NeLLi) - 2SBTROV14_V59a metaG | ecosystem: Environmental > Aquatic > Marine > Volcanic | place: Kolumbo... | reverse complement strand
CGATCCGGTGGGTCTCACGGACAACACCCTGTCCGGACGCACCCCCATCGGAGCCGAGGAGCGCGAGCACTACATCTGGGGCCGGCATCCGGACGTCTACATCGGCCCCGAGCCTCCCGCCTCGCCGGGAGCGCGCAGCGCGGAGGAGGACCCGCGCATCCGCAGTCCCTATGTCCGGGAGGTTCTGCTGGATCCGAAGCGCTTCCGCACAGCCCTCTACGAGCTGCGGCACTACGGAGGCCTCTCCGATGCCGAGCGCGCCCGGGTCCTGCACCTGCGGATGCGCGAGCTCCGGGACCACTGGTTCTGGCTCGGGGAGATCCCCTATCCCGTTCCCCAGCCGCCTCGCTACACCAGCTTCGCCTACGTGCGGCGCGACTCCCCCCATGCGCAGCAGCTGGTGGAGGCGCTCGAGCCGCTGATCCGCAGGGGGCCCGATCCGAGCCTGCTGGAAGGCCCGCCGGCGGGGCGGGGACCGCAGCAGAGCCCGGGTGTGCGCAAGGAGGCGGGGCCGTGAGGAGGCTCGCGTTTCTCGAGGGACTGCTGATCTGCATCGGCGCCGGCCTTCTCTGGGGGTTGCTGCGCGCCCTGGGCGAAGCCGTGCTGCAGGGCTATCCGGCCCTCGGCTACTGGCACACCCTGGCCCTCCTGATGCGGGGGCGCCTCCCGGAGGGGATCCTGCTGGGCGGGATCCTCGCGCTGGGACTCCAGGCGATGGTGCTGCTCTTCCGTTGGATCACCGGCAGCTGGCCGGACCGGGAGGCCCTGTTGGACCGCCTGGCGCGCCCCGGGCTGCTGCGACAGCTGGTGGTGGCGGCGCCGACCCTGCTGCTGCTCGTCCTGGGCGTAGCGTGTGGCTGGCGGGGGCGACTGTGGTTCTCCGTCTTCGCCGCGACGGGAATGCTGGCCGGGGGCGCTCTCGCCAGTGTCGCGCTGGCTCATGGGGTGGCGCGTCGCCGGCGTGGACACATGGGCCCGGGCTCGGGGGCGGCTCTCCTGGCGGGAGAGGCTGCGCTCCTCCTGCTGCTCGCAGGAGCCGGCGCCCTGATGTTGCACAGCGGACTGCACTGGACGCGCGCCGAGAGCCGGCTTCAGCTCCTGGCCCTGCTGGGAGCCGCGGGGTGGGTGGGCCTGCTGGCCGCCCTGGGACTCCGCGGCCCGGTGCGAGCGGGTCGGGTGGCCGCGCTCGCAGGGGTGCTGGCGCTCCTCTCCCTGGGGCCGGCTGTCTGGGTGTGGTGGTCGCGCGGAGCGGTGCAGGTGAAGCGGCCCGCGAACATCGTGCTGATCGGGATCGACACCCTCCGTGCGGATGCCACCTCGGTGATCCCGGGCGAAGGGGATCCGCGCGGGCTGACCCCGAACCTGGCAGCCCTGGCTCGAAGGGGCGTGGCCTTCCGGCGGGCCATCGCCCAGGCTCCCTGGACCTTGCCCTCCTTCGCTTCGATCATGACCGGCCTCTATCCCGCCATCCACGGTGCCACCTCCCTGCGGGGGATGCTGCGCCCGCGGGAATCGACGCTGGCGGAGGTGCTGCGGGAGGCGGGCTACCGGACCGGCGCAGTGGTGAGCCACGATTACGTGGCGCGCAAGCACGGCTTCGGGCAGGGCTTCGACGACTTCGACGAATCCAACATCCGTGGCGCCCGGGCCATCACCTCCGAGGGAGTGACCGATCGGGCCCTGGAATGGCTGCATCTGCGGAGCCGCTCCCCCTTCTTCCTCTTCGTGCACTACTTCGACTGCCACGACGAGTACCAGGACCACCCGGAGCAGCCCTACGCGGATGGCTACCAGGGCTGGCTGCGGCAGGACAGCCGGAACATCACCAACCTCCGGCACAAGCGGCACCTGTTCGGGCCCGCGGAGATCCAGTGGCTCCGCGATCTCTACGCGGAGGAGGTGGCCCACACGGATCGCGAGATCGGCCGCCTGCTGGAGGGAATCGAGCAGCTGCGCCCGGGCGGCTCCACCGCCATCGTGGTGGTGGCAGACCATGGGGAAGAGCTCCTGGAGCGGGGATGGCTGGGACATACCACGAGCCTCCACCAGGAGCTGGTCCGGGTTCCCCTGGTGATGGTGCTTCCCGGAGTCGTTCCCGCCGGGACTGTCGTGGGCCGGGTGGTGGAGACCCGCGCCATTCGCGGCACGCTCCTCGACTACCTGGGCGCCGAGGGGCCCGGTGCGGACACGGGCCAGAGCCTGCTTCCGGTCCTGCGGGGAGAGCGAGAGGGGTCGGGCGAGGCCTTCTCCATGGTCTGGCTGGACGAGCCGGCCTGCCGACACCACGGCAAGTGCATGACCCTTTCGGCCCTGCAGTCGGGTCCCTGGCAGCTGATCGCCGATCGCACGCGCGGCCGGCTGGAGCTCTACGACCTGGATCGCGATCCAGCGGAGCGGCGGGACCGGAGCGAGTGGGAGGTCGGCCGGCGCCACGTCCTCGAGGAGAGGCTCCAGGCCTGGGAGCAGCTCATGCGGGCCGGGAAGCCGGCTGCGCCAGGTCCGCCTCTCTCGGACCCGGAGCGGCGCCGACTCCAGGCCCTAGGCTATCTCTAGGCGCGGTGACCCCGGACGGACAGCAGCACCGAAGTCTCTCGCGCCGGCGCTTCCTGATGGCAGCAGTCCGGGCGGCCCTGGCCCTGGGGCTGGCCGTCGCCGCGGGTGGCGTCGTCCGCTGGATCCTGCGGTTCCCGGGTCGCTCCACGCCGGGCCTGCCGCGTGGCTCGCCAGGGCCCCTCTCCCCCCGGGCGGAGCTCTTTCTCGCGGCCCTCTCGGAAGCTGTCGTGGGCCGACCGTGGTCCGAGGTGGACCCGCTGGAGCTGTTCCGCCATCGCGCCGCGTCGATTCCGGGCTACCGGCGCATCTACGAGGAGATGGCGCGGAAGCTGGACCGACAGGCTCGGCGGCGGGGAGCGCGCGTCTTCGCCTCGCTGGCTCCCGAGGACCGGCGCGGCCTGCTCCGGGAGGTGAAGATCTTCCCGCAGCGCCCGCGCTGGCGCGGCCTTCGAGACCTGCCGCATCGACAGCGTTTTCGCTTCGATCGCTTCGTCATTCGGGAGATCCTGCACCTGTACGTCCACACGGAGGCCTGGCTCCACCTGGGCTATCCAGCGCGGCCAGGGCTGCCTCGGGGTCTGGGTGCCTATACGCATCCTCTGCCGGCCCCGACCGGACCGTTCCGGTGAGCGACCCGGAGGTGATCGTCGTGGGCTCCGGGCCCGTGGGAACGTCGATTTCGTGGTGGCTCTGCCAGCGAGGCCACCGGGTCTTGGTCCTCGAGCGCGGACCGGACGTGCCCTATCCCCACTCCCCCCAGTTCGAGGCGCGGGTGGTCCATCAGACCGACGATCCGCGCTTCCACGCTGCTCCGGGCCTCAAGGGGATCACCACCTCCGGCGACTACCGCTTCGACCTGGACCGGGAGCGCAGCGCGGTCGTCGGGGGGAGCGGTACCCACTGGGAGGGAATCGCACTTCGCATGCTCCCCGTCGATTTCCGTACGCAAAGCCGCCACGGCTACGGTGTGGACTGGCCCGTCGACTATGCGGCGCTCGAGCCCTGGTATGGTCGAGCCGAGGACCTGCTCTCGATCTCCGGAACGGCTGCAGACGATCCCTTCGGCCCCCCGCGTTCCTCCCCCTATCCGCTGCCGGCCTTCGATCTGGCCGCCGACGACCGGTTGCTCGCCCGCCGGCTGCGTGCTGCGGGCATCACCCTGCATACCACCCCCCAGGCACGCACCCGCCATCCCCGCGATGGGAGGCCTGCCTGTGCCAACTACGGCACCTGTGCGGTCTGCCCGATCGGGGCGCGCTACTCCCCGAACCACCACCTGCGTCAGGCGGCACAGACAGGCCGGCTGGACCTGCGACCCGAGACCACCGTACGCCGGGTCCTGCCCGGTGGACGCGGCCGCCGGCCTGCCGTGGTGGTGCGGGCCCGGGAGGATCGCCAGGATCGGGAGCTGGTGGCTCGGGCGGTGGTGGTGGCCGGAGGCGCCATCGAGTCCACCCGTCTGCTCCTGCTCTCCTCCGGGCCCGGTCACCCGGATGGGTTGGGCAATGCCAGTGGCCACCTGGGGAGGCACTTTGCGCTTCACCACGTCTGGTGGAACGATCTCCTCTACGACGAGCTCCTCTACCCGGGCCGATTCGGCGGCTGGACGGGGCAGAGCCTGCAGTTCCTGGACGCGCCCACCCGGGGCCGGCACGGCGCCCTGAAGGTGGTCTTCTCCTCGCGCGCGGTCGTGCACGAGCTGCGGGCCTGGGGCAGCGCCGATGAGGTGTGGTCGCAGCTGGAACGCCGTCGCCGCACGCGCCGGCTGCTGCTGGTCGGCGAGCCCGAGACAGGCCCGAGGAAGCGGCTCCAGCTCTCCCGGCGCCGGGATTGCTTCGGCGATCCCTTCGCCCACCTGCACTATGAGCTGAGCGACTTCGACCGGGCGACCTTCGCCTTTGCCCGGGAGGTCCACGACCGTTTCGTGGCGGCCACGGGAGCGCAAGCAGCTCCACTGCCCCAGGATCCGGCGCGCTTCGGCTCCGGTGCGCACCACATGGGGGGCTGTCGCATGAGCGAGCGCGTCGCCGACGGCGTGGTGGACCCCTTTGGCGCGGTCCACGGGGCGGCCGGGGTCTTCGTCGCGGGCGGGGCCTGCTTCGCGGGACCCTCGGGCGCGGTCAATCCCACGCTCACCATGGTGGCGTTGGCCCTGCGTACGGCGGCCTACCTGGCGGAGAGAGTGCTCCGGTAGATGTTCAGGAGGTGCCGCTGCGCAGCTGCCGCCGCCGCCGCCGGGCGGCCCACTCGGGAGCCTCCAGGAAGCAGGTCCCCAGCAGCCGCAGGGAGGTGCCGAAGGCGCGCAGGCCCGTACGGCGCAGGGGAGCGGGCGCCGGGCCCAGCTCGGAAAAGCCGCGGGCGTCCGGCTGGAGATGCTCCCAGTTGGCGAACAGACGGCCCCAGGGGCTGTCCAGCACCTGTCGCATGCGCTGCCGGCCCCAGAGCGGGTACCAGAAGCTGTCGTGGTAGGTGACGCTGGCCAGGTAGGCCCAGGGGGCCAGGAAGGTCTTGAGGGACCACTCCACGGGCTTCTTGAGCGGCCCCCAGTAGATCTTGTGCTGCATGCGCGAGGCGAAGGTCATGCGCTGGTAGGGGCCCACGAAGTGCCAGTTCTCGGCGGCGGCCGCTTCGTCCCCCGCGATCTCGATATCCCGGGGGTCTCCGCAGCCCAGGCCCCGTTCGTGGGCCAGGCGGATGTAGCGGATCGAGAGGGGATCGAAGCCCATCATGCGCGCGGCCACGGCGTCGATGGCCACGGGGTCGGCGCTGGCCAGGATCACGTTCTTGACGTGGGGAACCATGCAGCGCGGTCCCGGGCCGTCTCCCGCGAAGGTGCCGTCCATCACCGCGAAGACTCCCGAGTGGATGTGCTTCTGGATCATCAGCAGGTCCACGAGAGTTTCGTGGATGACGGGATGGGTCCAGTGCCTTCGCTCGTTCAGGAGGCCCCCGAAGGCGTTCTTCATGGCACCGGTGGTGGTGGTGAAGACGTGGGTCTTCACCGTGGGAAGGTGGATGATGTTCTCGCCGATGAAGCGCTTGGGAATGGAGAAGCCGTCCGGATAGACCTGGTTCAGGCACAGCAGGTCGTCCGCGGCACGGCCCAGTGCCTCGCGGATGTCGACCCATTCCTCTCCCTCGTAGAGGTGGATGTTGCGCAGGCCGTGGGCCTGGATCACGTCGAGCTGCTTGTTCTCCCGCTCGCCCAGGTGGGCGTCGATCACCACCGTGCGGTTGTGACAGCCGTGGATGAGCTCGCGGCGATAGCCATCCGCCAGCAGGGCGCGCACCACACCCTCCAGCTGCCAGGGAACCGTGGAGCTGCCCGGGAAGAAGAAGTGCCAGGAGATGTTGATCTTGAGGGCGGTCTCCACATCCTTCGGCAGTACCGCCTGGTAGTCCGCGAGGTTGAGGAGCCGGTGGTAGTCCTCCAGCACGCTGGCGGGCGAGCTGCGCAGCACGGCGACCTTGGAAGCCATGTTTCCTCCCTGCTCTCCTCTTCGACGATCCCGGGGGTCGCGCTGAGCGGACCGCACCCGCCCCTCCCGCTGGCTGGGAGCCCGGAATCTATCCGAATCCGGCGCCCGGCGCGCCCTGCGACCCTCCGGTCCGGCCGCGGTGGAGGCGGCCGGAGGGGCCGCCGGACCTTTCGGATTGCACGGCGCAGTTCAGCCTGAAAGGGCGTGGGCCGCGCTCCCCGCTGCAGGAGCCTCCGCTGGGGGCACAGCTTGGTACGCCCATTGCACCTCCGGGCGATGGCTCCGGCACGCCCGGCAGCCGAGGAGAGGCAGAAGCGTCCCGGTGTCGTCGCGTCGCCAACACGGGGGAGAGGGCCCCGGCTCTGAGCCTGCTGGAGTACCGAGGCGAGCCCCGCATCGGCTTCGACCTGCCGGTCTCCCTCTACACCACGGAGTTTCGAGGGGCCCTGCCGGGCCGGACCCGGGACGTCAGCGTGGGGGGCCTGTGCGTGGCCACGGACTCCCCCTTCGCCTACAAGTCCCTGCAGCGCGTCCGCCTGAGCCTTCCCGACGGGCCCCTGGAGGTCGAGGCCCAGGGCCGCTGGCAGAAAGCCCTGCAGGGGGACCAGGTGGTGATGACCGGCGTGGAGTTCGTGAGCCCCTCGGACGCGGTGGTGGATCGCCTCTGGGACCTGGTGCTGGACGGGGGCAAGCAGCTCTCGAAGTTCCTCTACGCGGGCTCCGACCTGCGCCCCCTGGGCGTGGACGGAGCCATGGGTCTGGCCCAGATCACGCGCATCCGCAGCCTGCCGCCGGGCTGCACCCTCTACCGGCAGGACGAGGACCCCGCCCACCGGTGCTCGATCTTCGTGGTGGAGCAGGGATCCGTCGTGCTGCAGATGCGCACGCGCGGCGTGCGTGAGGTGCCCATCGAGCGCCTGGGTCCGGGCAAGGTCTTCGGCGGCCTGCCCCTGCTGGCGGGTGTGCCCCCCACCGAGTCCGCGGTGACGGAGTGCGACGTCCGCGTGCTCGAGTTCGACGACCGCGCCTACGCCTACCTGGCCCGGGCCAAGCCCTGGCTGGCCCAGCAGCTGGCCCAGGTGGTGACGACCAGCTACGTGCGGCGCCTCCAGTCGGTCCTGGAGCGGGTGCGCGACCACCTCTGAGAGCCGCGGGAGGCCCTGAAGGGAGCGCAGCGCTGCCCTATGCTCCGGGCAATGGCTCCCGTGGAGGTGAGGCCGCTCCCGGGGCTCCTGGGGGCGGAGCTGTGGGGCCTGGATCTGCGGCATCCCGATCCGGGCCTCGAAGCAGTCCAGCGCGCCTTCCTCGATCATCACGTCCTGGTGTTTCGCGACCAGCGCTGGAGCCCGGAGGAGCAGCTGGCCTTCGCGCGCCGGCTGGGCGAGCCCGAAGTACATCCAAACGTCGAGGGAAGCGCGGACCACCCGGAGCTGATCCGCGTGCGAAAGCCCGCCGGCGAAGCGGCGAGCTTCGGCGTGGGCTGGCACGCGGACAACACCTTCTTCCCGAGGCCGAGCATGGCCACCCTCCTGTACGGAAAGGTGGTCCCTCCCCGGGGTGGCGACACCCTCTTCGCCGACATGGAGGCCGCCTACCGGGCGCTCCCTCCCACCCTGCAGGAGCGGCTTCGCGGCCTGCACGGCGTGCACAGCGCCCGCCGGGCCTACGATCCGGCCGTGACGGGCGAGGCCAAGTATCGCGGCGGAGCGGCCCTTCGCTACCACTGGTCCGAGGCGATCCGCAGCGAGGTACGCCACCCGGTGGTGCGAACCCACCCGCAGACCGGCCGGCCCTGCCTCTTCGTCAACCCCATGTTCACGCTGCGCATCCACGAGCTGGACGAGGGGGAGGGCCATGCGCTCCTGCAGCAGCTCTTTGCCCACGCGAGCCAACCGCGGTTCACGGTCCGGGTGCACTGGGAGCCGGGTACCGTCGTCCTGTGGGACAACCGCTGCGTATGGCACCAGGCCCTGGACGACTGCCGCGAGTTCGAGCGGCTGATGTTCCGGGTGACCCTCGCGGGGGACGTTCCCTTCTGAGGGCGCGGCGGGGCGATCGCACAGCGGCTTCGAGCCGGCGGGGAGGGTCCGAGTGGAGGTCTTCGAGGCGATGGGCAGCTGTCGGGCCATGCGCTATCTGCGCCCGGACCCGGTCCCCGAGGAGCTGATCCGCAAGCTGGTCTGGGGGGCCACGCGCGCCTCGAATCCCGGCAACAGCCAGTGCTGGGAGTTCCTGGTGCTCCGGGACGCCGAGCGCAAGCGGCGCATCGGCGCCGAGGTGGCGCGGCGGATGACTCCCTTCATCGAGGCGCGGCGGGACGACGAGGACCCCGTGGCCCGGCGCATGTACCGGGGGGTGGCGCACCTGCTGGCCCACTTCGCGGAGGTGCCCGTCTGGATCGTGATCGGGGGACGCGCCATCTATCCTCCGGAGCGCCCGGTTCGCAGCACGGTGTGGTCCAGCGTCTATCCCGCCGGCCAGAACCTGGTGCTGGCCGCACGGGCCCTGGGCCTGGGAGCCACCTTCACCACCTTCCACATCAGCTGCGAGGCCCTGCTGCGGGAGAGCCTGGGCATCCCCGAGGACGTGCTGCTGGGGGTGATGGCGGCCGTGGGCTGGCCCGACCGGCCCTTCGGCCCGGTGGCGCGCAAGCCCCTGGAGGAGGTGGTCCATTGGGACCGCTGGTAGCTCCCACCGGCTGCGAGCAGGCCTGGAGGGAGACGGGGCTAGGAGCGGCTGCGCAGGGCGCCGGCCACCCGCAGGACGCCCCAGGCCACGGGTCGCACCAGGTGGCCGAGGATGCGGGCCAGGCGGCCGGACTCGGGCGTGTTTGCCGCCGAGACGAAGCCCTCGAGACCGAGCTCCTGGCGGATGTCCGCGGAGAGTGCCCGCACCGGTGCGTCCAGGGCGATTCCGGTGGCATCCGCTACGCGGTTCATGCGCTAGAAGTTCCCCACCACCGCGGCTGCATCCACCACGGCTTCGGGGCCCAGGCTGCGGCGAAGCTCCTCGCGGGCCGTGGCCAGGGCGGCTTCGTCGCCGGTGACGACGGCCTGTGCGAAGGCCAGGAGCGGCTCCGCCTGGGGGACGCCGCTGCGCGCCGCCCCCTCCGGTCTCGTGAGCGCCTCCAGATCGATCTCCTCTCCCTCTGCCTTGCCGCTCGCCCGGAGCAGCACCGCGTGGGCGGAGGTTCAGTAGAAGCACTCGTTCAGCGCGGAGACCCGGCCCGCCAGCAGCTCGATCTGCGCCCGGCTGAGGGCACGGGGCGAATCGAAGCGCGCTATCTGCTGCTCGTTCAGGTAGTGGGCCGCAGACAGGTCTCGCAGGGCGCGTACCTCGGCAGGCACCAGGGAGAGCGCACGGATCACGTTGCCCGTGCGGTGGCCCCCGTACAGATCGGCGTTTTCGGGATCCAGCCGGTCCGGGGGCACCATGGGCAGGAAGGCGCCCTCCCGCACGGCACCCGAGGGGCGGCGACGCGTGGGGGTGCCCGCCACGGGCTCCGGCAGGGGCTCCAGGGGGAGGCACAGGGCCCGGTGCACGGCATCGATGCTCACGATCTGGGTGGTCACTCCCAGCGCCTCGACGTACTCGGCGTCGCTCACCCCCTCCGCCAGGATCTTCTCGACGGTGCTGGCGGTGATGCGCCCCGGGTCCGTGGCGATGCGGTGAACTGCGTCCAGCAGAGCCGGGTGCAGGCTCGAGGAGACGGCCTGGTGGGAGCCCTGGACGCCGGAAGGGGAGAGCGCGGCACGCCGCTCCCGGCACAGCCCGCAGCTCCGGGCGGCTCGGGCCTCCGCCGCCACCGCGACACGCTGCTCGCCATCCAGCCAGGTCCCCGGCTGGGCGATGCGCTGCCAGGCGCGACGATGGGCCTGGGCCAGGTCCGGTCGGATCGGCCAGGGGGAGTCGCTGTAGGCGAAGGCCTCTGCCACGCTGCCGCCTCCCGTCGGGGTCCGCTTCGCGCGGGCCAGTATATCGTGGCACCTGCTGCGCTGTCCTGCCGGGCCCACAGGGGCGGGCTAGGCTGGCGGCATGGTGCGCCGTGACGACACCGGGGGTGGGCCGGGCTGGTTCGTCCCGCGATTGGGGTCTTGCTGCGCGTTTCCAGCCGGTGGAAGTCCGGTCCCGGTAGGCGCTGGAGCGCCGGGTAGCAGGTCCCGGGGCGAGG
>Ga0114931_10011948_pt1 | contig 10203 bp, 14 predicted proteins | sample 2SBtaG_FD_89579 | JGI IMG/M metagenome (GOLD analysis project Ga0114931, IMG submission 89579) | Deep subsurface microbial communities from Kolumbo volcano to uncover new lineages of life (NeLLi) - 2SBTROV14_V59a metaG | ecosystem: Environmental > Aquatic > Marine > Volcanic | place: Kolumbo... | reverse complement strand
GAAATATTGGCGAGAAATATAAAAATAATCGTCATAATGTAGGTTTCAAAGTTATTGAACAGATAATTAAAAACCGCCATTTGAGTTTCCAACCACCGACAAGTGAATATCATTGGGCTGTTGATAAAAAAACGGAAGTTATTTTTGCCATGCCTAAAACTTATATAAATAACTCCGGAAAAGCAGCTTTAGCTCTTTTAAAAATAAATAATTTGACATCATCTCAAATGTTAGTAGTTGTGGATGATTTCAATCTGCCCTTGGGGAAAATTCGAATAAGAAAATCCGGCTCTGACGGAGGTCACAATGGGCTGGTTTCGATCATAGATAACTTGCAAACTGAAAATTTTCCCCGACTTCGTTTGGGAATAGGACCTTTGCCCGATAAGGTAAACAAAGCCGACTTCGTTCTCAGCGATTTTAACGACGAGGAAGAAGAACCTGTCCAAGAGATGATAAACGTTGCTTCCGAAGCTGTTCTTTATAGTTTGGAGTTCGGCTTGGAAGCGGCGATGTCGAAATATAATGGAAACCCTGCTTAGTCGGTCTATCCCTGACTAAGCCGTACCAATAACCTTTAACAAACGTCCATAGGGAGGATATTTATGCGCACCTATGAAACAACTTTCATCATTAACCCTCAAACAGACGATGTTACCATTGAACGTCATATCGGTGATGTTGCCGATGTAATTACCAAAAACAACGGGAAAATCGTTCACGAAGATAAAATGGGCACCCGCCGATTAGCTTATCCCATTCAGGGACTCACTCAGGGCTATTACGCCAGTTTTATCTTTGAAGCTCCTTCGGAAGTTTTACCTCTTCTTGACCGTCATTACAAACTAAACGAAATGTATATCCGCAATTTGACCGTTCGTTTTGACGGCAAATTGGAAGAAATTATCCAACAGGAAAATCCTTTTGTTAAACCCAGCGTCAATAAAGTTGTTCCTGCTGAGAAAGCTGTAAAAGTTGAAACCAAAATCGAAACGGAAAAAGAAGAAAAAACTTCTCACTCTCACGAAAATACCGAAGAACCGACAAAGGAAACACCGGTAGTAGAACCTCTTCCCGAAGAGAATCAGGAAAAGACCGAAGATACAAAAGAAAACATTGAAGAAAAACGGGAAAGTCAAGAAACATCGGAAACCAATTATGATGAAGAAGATCAATTATAAAAAATTAAGGAACTTGTTAACAAATAAAATTAAGGATAAAAAATGGCTATGGTAAAAGGTAAAAAAATATGTCGTTTTTGTGAAAATAATATTAACTACATTAATTACAAAGACGAAAGAATTCTCAGACGTTTCACCAATGAGCGGGGCAAGATTATCCCTCGCCGTATCACCGGTAATTGTGCCAGGCATCAGCGGAAAATCACCAATGCTATCAAGCGTGGTCGTATTTTAGCCATCATCGCCTTTGAAAGCGAATCTTTCCGTTAATAATATTATGAATGTAACTTCTCTAATGACAGAAGATAAAACAAAGCGAAAAGAAACATATTTTATTGTACCGATAATGTTTATCTATACTTTTTTAATGTATGGTAAAATAGATAATAATACCGGTACATTAATAATTGCTCTTATGAGTATATTGACTTACTTTTTAGCTATTTATTTGTTTTATGGTATTGCTTATATGGCTTATTATAAACATACTTACCTTCTGTGGGGAAGCGGCGTGGCAGCTTTTATTGTTGGATATCTCCTGACCGGTTTATCGGATGTATGGACGCTTTTAATGAGTTGGAGTATGATTCTGTTTGCCGGCGCGATTTTAGGGCGTTTGACCTTAACGGGAAAAAATCACCAAAAAATCTATATTGCCGGTTTGTTAACGGTAACCATTTTCTCTTTAGGGCTCTTTTCACCAATATGGCATGATTTGCTTATTGCCGCCACTCAAAAGAGTACCGAAATGATTAATGAAGTTAAACAAAGTTTGCAAGCTATGGGTTATAGCGCTGACGCCATTAGAGAAAGTACCGATAGTACCTTAAAAATGTTTAATGCTCTTATTAGGTTAATTCCCGCTTTAATGATTCTTAGTGTGGTAGTTCAATTTAGTTTGAGTTTTATTATTTTTACTTACCGCATTAATAAAAATAATTATCAATCCCGACCGTTAGCACCGTTTATATATTGGAAGATACCGTTTGGAGTAACCCCTCTTTTGATTTTAGCTATTTTACTGAGAATTTTTGGTTCTGACACTTATGTTCTGATAGCTGACAATGTTATTGCCTTTTTAGCTTTTTTCTATGCCATAGCGGGATTAGCCCTGATTGAATTTTATTTGGAAAAATTCAACTTTTCCAAGTTTATGAAGGTATTATTTTATGTGATGTTGTTTTTTACTCAATTAATAGGCCTTTTTGTCGCTGCTTTAATTGGGTTTATTGATAGTTTTGCCAATTGGAGAAAATCTCAACCATTGAATTTGGCCAAAGAATAACTTATCTTATAGATTAAGAAAGGAAATAATAATGAAAGTAATTTTACGTGAAGATGTACCGGATTTGGGGGTTGCCGGTCAGACCATAGAAGTCAAAAGCGGTTATGGACGAAATTATCTTATCCCTCGTAATTTGGCCATTGTAGCCACCAAAGCCAACCTGAAAGCCATTGATGAGATAGACAAACAGAAAAATATTAGAGACCGCAAAAGACGACGGGCAGCGGAAGTAATCAAAGAAAAAATTGAAAAGCTCTCCTTGTCGGTGGAAATGTTGGTCGGGGAAGATGAAAAACTATTTGGCTCGGTAACCGCCAATGATATTACCGAATTATTGGAAAAAAACGGTATTATCGTTGACAAAAGAATGATTGAATTGGAAAACCCTATCAAAGTTCTCGGGGTTTACACGATTCCCATAAAAATCGAAAAAGAAGTAATTGCCAACCTTAAATTATGGGTCATTAAAAAATCATAAGCGATGAAAATGCTTGAAGCAAAAATTGAAGGTTTGGCGCTGGATATGACAACCAACTCCCCGGTAGTTATTTTAGCTCCCGTGGGATTGAACAAAGTCCTCCCTATTTGGATTGGCCATGCCGAAGCTTGGGGAATCGCGATGGAACTTTCGGGGATGAAACCCAAAAGACCGATGACTTATGATTTGCTCAAAAGCTTAATTACAACCACCAATACGAAAATTGAACGGGTAGAAATTACCGAACTGAAAGAACAGACTTTTTATGCCCGTATCCATTTGACAACAAACGGTGAAAAGCATGAAATCGATGCTCGCCCTTCGGACTCTATTGCTTTGGCGCTAAAAGTCAAGGCGCAGATTTATATCAATGAAGAGCTGTTTAATCTGGATAATACGGAATCTCCACCTACTTCCAGCCTTCCCACCGACCCGGAATCACTTCGAGAAAGATTGAAAAAAATAAATCCTGAAGACTTTGGGAAATATTCGCTTTAATGTCAGTCAAAAAAGTCAGTCTTTTTCTATTGTTGTGCTTAGTTGTATTTGTAACGGCCAATATAACAGCACAGAATATTGATGATTCTCAGGAAGTCGTATCTCTTTTTAACAAAGGGAAACGCTTTCTCCGCGAAGGTAATTGGCTGGATGCGGCTAATCTTTTCGAAGAGCTTGAGGGTCGTTTTGCTAACTCTAAAAACCTTGACCTGTTTATTTTCTACAACGCCAAAGCAAAATATTATCTTGGTGAGTACAATGATGCCATTGCCGGATTCAATTATTTTTTAACCCGCTATCCCCGCTCGCCTTTTGGTGCTTATGTTTATTTCTTTATGGGTAACGCCAAGTATCTTTACGGTGATGTCGATGGCGCCGTTAAATCTTATGTAAAATCATACCAACAAAGCGACGATAAAAATTTAAACCGACTATTGGTGTCTTCTTTGGTGACAATATTTGAAAAGGCGCATTCGTTATCTTTGGATGAAAACGATTTTACTCAGCTGTCTGATGATAAAAAATGCTCCCTTTTAAAACCCTTGGCAAAGATATATCTCAATCGCGGAGCTTTTGCAAAAGCAAAACGTCTAATGGCTCTTTGCGGAGAGCAGCTTGACCAGAGTAGTGAGACAAAAATTCAAGCGCGTCTCTCCCAAAAACAATTGGATGTTGCTGTGGTGCTTCCTTTTTCAGGAGAGCTACACACTTTTGGAGAAGATATTTATAACGGAACAACGATTGCCGCCAATCTTTGGCGTCAACATAATAAAAAGATAAAACTGACGGTTTACGACACCAAAGGTGACCCTATCGAAGCCGCCCGTATCATAAAAGATTTATCACAAACCTATGAAACCGATGTCGTCATCGGTCCTCTCACCAGCGAAGAAGCGGCGGTATCTTCGGCTGTTTTAAACTGCTCTTCCCTACCAATGATAGCTCCTGCCGCCACACAAGCGGGGCTCACCAAACTTTCCCCCACATCTTTTCAACTTTCACCCAACATTGAATTGGAAGGGATTACATTAGCGGAATATGCTTTTAATAATTTAAAATCCGATTCGGTAGCGATCATTTCTTCTACCGCCACCGACCAATTAAGAACCACCAGAGCTTTTATCGAGCACTTTAAAAAGCTGGGAGGAACCGTTATTGCCGTGGAATATTATCGACCCCGAGATAAGGACTTTGGTACTTATATAAGAGATATCAAAACTGTTTTGTTAGGACCACCGCTCGATTCCACTTTTTTTATCAATGAGAATGGAGACACTCTCGATTTCGATATCGTGCCGGCATATATCGACTGTCTTTTTTTACCGGGAGAACCGAAACAGCTTCAACAACTGCTCCCTCAGATTCGCTTTTATAATCTCAACGGCTCTTATCTCGGTTCTGACGGATGGGGGGATGAGCTGGTATACAAACTCGATGATAAAAATACCAAAAACGCTGTTTTCGCATCACCTTTTATCGAAGAAGATTCACCGGAATACCTTAAATTCGCTCAGGCGTTTGATATTCGCTTCGGACATCATCCGCAACGTCTGTCGGCGTTAGGATTTGATGCCCTCCGACTTATTACCGAAGCAGTGAAAAACGGCGGAGTTTCAAGGGAGAATATTGCCGCACAGCTTAAAAAAGTTACCGGTTATAGGGGCGCATCGGGTAGAATCAGTTTCGGTAATAATCGAGAAAATATTGAGATGCCTTTATATCGCATCGAATCTCAACAAGCGGTTTTAATTTCTCCGATGGACTCGGTTTTACAAGACAGTGTAAAAAACGAACCGTAAAAGGTGTTAAATATTAATCTCAAACTAACAGTTAGAAACTTTAGAATTAAAGGGATCCGCAATGGATGAAAAAAAAATAGCCTTAAAAATGATTGTCAACGGACAAGAAAGAGAAATCAGTTTCGAGGAACTATCTCTATCAAATAATCTTGCTCAAGAAGCTTTAGTAAGAGTGCTTATTGAGAAAAAATTGTTTGAGCCCAAAGAACTTTTAGAAATGATGGAAACAGTTAAAAAAGAGCGCTACCGCTCACCGGAAACAGAATAAGATTAAAATGTCTCTTCAAGAAAAACATCAAGACGAAAAATCCCAAACAGAAGCAACTGACACCACAGAAGAAGTCCTCGAATGGGTCACACATCCCCTTAAAAAAAAACCATGGGTGGCGGTTGGAGTAACTTTTTTTGTTTTGGTAGTCAGTTTCTTAGTCCTTTTAATTACTTCATCGAAAGTTTTTACTTTGTTAACTTTGATAGTGATGTTCGCTTCCTTGTCAAAATTTTATTTCCCCACAAAATTTCGCTTAACGGATAAAAAAATAACTGTCCGCTACATCATTCAAACCCTTACCAAGGATTGGACGATGTATCGCAGTTATTATCCTGATAAAAACGGGGTTTTACTCTCCCCCTTTTTACAGCCCTCTCGTTTGGAAAATTTTCGCGGTTTATATTTGATGTTTGCCGGGAACAAAGAAGAAGTTGTCAATTTTATAAAGACACATATAAATAAAGACTTTGAACCTTTATCAAAAGAAGAGACCAAAGACCAATGAGTTTTCTCAAAGGAAATGTAGAATTACCGGATCCGGAAAAAAACCCTCTTCCCGCCGAAGAAGAAGCGGTGCTCGACAAACTGGCACATAAAGTAGTGGACAAAGGGATGACAGTGCCGGCAATTATTTTTTTAGAATCGGTAAAACCTTTAAACTATATCGGTTCCCAAGTCCTGGTTTTTTTTGAGCCTATTGTTCAAACCCTTTTCAACTTCAAAGATTATAGCACCTTTCGCACCTCTTTAGAAAAACGTGAAACGATTGAAATACTAATTTTGAAAATAGAAAAATACGATGCCCTTTCCTTAGCTCGTGAGAAACGGATAAAGAAATTTTTCAAAAAGGAGAAAAAAAATTGGAAATGGTATCAACGTTGGCTGGGCATCTTTACCCCTAAAGTAAAAATTCCAGAAGAAATTCTCAACCCGCCACAAAAAGAAAAAACCGAAGACAAAAAATCCAAATCATAAAATTCCCCGCTATTGGCAACTTTCTCTTTTATTAAATATTAAAAAAACTGCCCATATAATTTACAGGCAGTTTAAAAAATTAAAAATATTAATATTTTTAAATATCAAGGTTTTTGACATATTGAGCATTTTCTTGAATGAACCGCGAACGCGGTGCTGTTTCGCTTCCCATCAAGATAGTGAAAAGATGGTCTGCTTCGGCACCATCATCAAGAGTGATTTTCAATAAAGTGCGAGTTTCGGGATCCATCGTAGTTTTCCACAATTGCTCGGGATTCATTTCCCCTAATCCTTTATAACGTTGGATAGAAACATTCGTGGAAGATAGTTGTTTAACCAATAGTTCTTTTTCATCGTCACTATAAGCATACTGTTCTCTTTTTCCTTGTTTAACACGAAACAAAGGCGGTTGAGCAATATAAACATAACCACGGTCAATTAAATCGCGCATATAACGGAAAAAGAAAGTTAAAATCAAAGTGCGGATATGAGCGCCATCAATATCGGCATCGGTCATAATAATAATCTTGTGATAACGCAACCGTGAAACATCGAAATCATCTCCCACACCGCATCCCATAGCGGTAATCAGCGCCCGCACTTCATTATTGCTGAGGATTTTATCAAGACGCGCTTTTTCGACATTTAATATTTTCCCGCGCAAAGGAAGAATAGCTTGAAAGCGACGGTCGCGACCTTGTTTGGCAGAGCCACCGGCAGAATCTCCCTCAACGATATAAAGCTCACATGATTCGGGGTCGGTCATAGAACAATCAGCCAGTTTGCCGGGGAGAGCGGCGCTATCAAGAGCTGTTTTGCGACGTGTCAGCTCTTTGGCTTTCCGAGCGGCTTCACGCGCCGATGCGGCTTGAACCAGTTTATCGACAATCTTTTTACCCACAGAAGGATTTTCTTCAAAAAACGAACCCAGATATTCGTTAGTAATACTTTCCACAATACCCTTTACTTCCGAATTACCCAGCTTGGTTTTGGTTTGTCCCTCAAATTGCGGATCACGAACTTTTACCGAGATAACAGCGGTAAGACCTTCTTTGCTATCATCACCTATCAAAGTTATACCATTCTTTTTGACAAGATTATTTTTGGAAGTGTAATTGTTAATTGACCTCGTCAAAGCGGTGCGGAAGCCCGTAAGATGGGTTCCTCCCTCGATGGTATTAATATTATTAACGTAACTATGAATCGATTCTGAATAACCATCGTTGTATTGAAGAGCAACTTCCACTTCCACGTCTTCTTTGGATTTCTTAAAATGAATCGGCTTTTTAAAAAGAGTGGTCTTGTTTTCGTTTAAGTATTCCACAAAAGACCCTAAACCGCCTTTGTAATAAAAAGTGATTTCTTTATCAAAACGGTAATCACGAAGAACTATAGTTAAGCCTTGATTCAAAAAAGCCAATTCCCTCAAACGCGAGGCGATGATATCAAATTTGAATTCGGTTTTACTAAAAATTTCAGGATCGGGAGAAAAACATGTTTTGGTACCGGTTTTTTTTTGGGAACCGATTTTTTTTACTTTATATTTGGGAACTCCTCTTTCATATTCTTGCCGATAGACATTTCCGTCACGAATAACTTCCACCCAACACCACTCCGAAAGAGCATTAACAACCGAAACTCCGACACCATGCAAACCACCGGAAACTTTATAGCTTTGATGGTCGAACTTTCCTCCGGCGTGAAGCGTGGTCATAACCACTTCCAGAGCCGATACTTTTTTCTCCGGATGTATTTCAATAGGGATGCCACGGCCATTATCTGTTACCGTAACGGAACCATCTTTTCCTACCTCAACCAAGATATGGTCACAGTGTCCCGCCATAGCTTCATCGACGGAATTATCGACGACTTCATAAACCATGTGATGCAATCCGCGTTGTCCGGTATCACCAATATACATAGCGGGACGCCGTCGCACCGCTTCCAATCCTTGAAGCACCTTAATCGTGGTAGCATCATATTTATGACCACTAACAGTTTCTTTCTTACTTTCTAATTGCTCTATCTTCGTTGTCATAATATTTTTTATTTTCCTTTCTTTCCCCATATCAATCTTATTTGTTTAACAGCATTACCATACGGGAAGTGGTGAATCTTTTTCAATATTTCTTCGGTCTTCATAGCCAACTCTTGTCGCCAGGCGGAATCCTCAACCGCAACAAATAAACAACCTTCCTCAAAACTTATAGCCTTGGCTTGCTTGGCAATTGTCGAGCCAACAATATCGACCCAATTTGTCACCACCATCCAGCCATCATAATTTCTCTTTAAACCCAGCGATTGTACTACCTGAGCAATAACTCCCGAAATCGGCTTTGGTGTTTTTCCCGAAGTTTTTCTATTATAATATAAGCTATTTTTATTCGTCATAGGTCTCACTTTTATAACTTAAAATACTATTTTAAAACTCCTTTGGCAAGAAAAAAACTAATGATATCTTATTGAATAATAATAAGTTAAACTATTAAGGAAAATTTTTTGACCGATACTCAAGAACTTTTTTCAGTCCTTGTTTATAAATGATTATAATAAAACTTAATTGCTTTTTTTATATAAGTCGATGGGCATTTAAAAGAGATAAAAAAGTTGATTTATCTCAACTATGATATGAATTTATAACTCGAAAGACGACTTTTATCCCCTAAAGAGAAGAAAAAGAGAACAAAGCGTTACTGTTACGGGAAGCAATACAACGAAAGATTGATTGACAAACAAACTGCCGATAAAAGCCAAGGCAACAGAAGGAATAACCAGATATTTAACAGTAGAAAATGCGAGTTTTCCCAGTCGAGAAACAATAAAAAGGACTAAAACAGCCAAGACAATATAAGCCGCATAAAGCCCGTTCTGACCAAAATGCTTAACAATCAACTGCTGAACAGAGCTAATAATCCCTGAATATTCATCAGCTTTTTGAGAGGCTTGATCGGCAAACCCTTTTACTTGTGTTAATATCTCACCATTCAACATCTTCATTCTCTTCTATCGGCTCAATGGTTAAGGAGGATTCCCCTACTCGAGTTAATCCTTCCATTCTGGTCGTTAAAAAATTTTTAGAAGTAATCCATTGCTGGGAGAGTTCTAAAATTTCTTGTTGCTCAATTTGTGTTTCCCAATCAAGAATAACTCGGTCAATATTTCTATCCCCCACAACTACATCATCCATAGTTAAAACAAATTTCACTTTCATAACGTTCCGTCCTATTTACAATAGTTTCTTCTGTTTTAACCGGTATTTGTGCAAGAAAAATGCCACCCAGAGGAAAGAACTACTCAAAAGATAGTATGTTATTGTTCAACATTGACTTATATATCTTTTCCAAGGTTTGGTTATCTTTTAAAATAATAACCCAAAAAGTCATTAATTAAGATATTATAGGGATAAACCTATAATTTATAGGCTAAAATTAAACCCGACGGTAATTTACCGCCGGGTAATCGTATTACAGAATTCGTTTAGCTAAAACTGAAACCATTGATTTTTTAAAAGCTAAAAAATCACAGGAATGATAAGTGTGTCTTTTAACACCCTGTAAATAAATAGCTTACAAAGATGACTCATCCATAAGGGTATTTTGAAAGATAAAAAAATCAATAAAGTTCATTTTAGCCACTGTGGCTTGACGTTTTTCTGTTTTGCGGGATGCGCCCGCTTTTTGATTCACTATTTTTCAGTTTCCTACTGATTTATAGCG
>Ga0114931_10011947_pt1 | contig 10204 bp, 9 predicted proteins | sample 2SBtaG_FD_89579 | JGI IMG/M metagenome (GOLD analysis project Ga0114931, IMG submission 89579) | Deep subsurface microbial communities from Kolumbo volcano to uncover new lineages of life (NeLLi) - 2SBTROV14_V59a metaG | ecosystem: Environmental > Aquatic > Marine > Volcanic | place: Kolumbo... | reverse complement strand
TCGCATCAGTGGACAAGGGGATATATGCACCCAATTTTGGTGGCGGGCAGGTTGACATAACATCAGGCAAGTTCGTGTTTTCGGCGAGCGAGGCCTATTTGATCGAAAAGGGCAAAGTCACGGCTCCGGTCAAAGGGGCAATGCTCATTGGTGACGGGCCGCTGGCGCTCAATAAAATTTCGATGGTTGGCAATGACCTCGAACTCGATTCAGGTGTTGGCACCTGTGGCAAGGAGGGTCAATCGGTACCCGTAGGGGTTGGTCAACCGACGCTCAAGATTGATGAAATCACCGTCGGCGGTACCGGCTAGGCGGAAACGCTTTTACATAAGCTGAATTCTGAGTATTTCACGTTACACACTGTGAGATAGCTCACTGCACTGAACGTAGTGCTGCGTTACCTTTTAACTCATCTCAAGGAGGCAGATAGCGATGGCATTCGAAAATACAATAACAGAGCAGGATATGGACGCTGGTTCCCAGCAATTCGTGCAGGGTTTACGGGGTGAAATAGGCGATATTGAGCCCGACCTCTCGGTCGATGGCCTGTCCGAATCGATACTTTCGAGAATACTGGGCCTGTTCGGCACAGGAAAATCCTGAATAAAGCCAGATTCCCGCTGGACAATAGCTCCCCGCTATGGAGAATAAACCGGCCCCGGGGAAGAAAAGTCCAAGGTCATGTGGGTTTCGAAACCAATCTACGAAAGCTTGCCCTACTTCTATCTGCTGGTAGGAGCCACCTGTCTTGGGGCCTCAATGTACGTCAATCACTGGTACTGGCCGACGATTTGCTTCGTCGTCGGGCTCGTGTGTCTTGTGGGTGGTTTGGTTGTGCTATTGAAGCGTCGTGACCATCGGGTTACGGATCGTCGCGTTGGTCAGCGGCAGGATTACTAGCTCTAACTTCCTTCCTACTGCTCGTTAACGATTGAGTCTTGATCGTCAGCATCGGCTTCGGCCTCACTGATGTCCTCAACATCATCTTCGGCAATCGTTGCACTGCCGTCAAACTCCGCTGCGCTGCGCAGGTCATGGTAGATGAGTTCGTGTGTACCGAGCGACACGGTCTCGCCATCTCGCAGGCGATGTTTCTTAACCTTTTTTTCGCCGACGAATACACCGTTTGTACTGTTAAGGTCTTCGATGACACAGCCGCTCTCATCACTTATGAGCTGCGCATGGTGACGACTGACAAACTTGTTCTTGATATAGATCTCGTTATCGGGAGAACGGCCGATGATAACGCGGCCGAGCGGGAACGTCAGAACGTCGGTGACTTCATCGTCCGTACGAACTTCGATTTGGGTCACGTGCGATTCAGCAAAAATCTTGCGCTGTGTTTCCAGTTGCCGCAACTGTTCGTAAACGCCTGTATTACTCTCGTGTTCCTCCCAGTTCAATTCTTGGGCTGCAGAAATGACATCCACCGCTTCGATCACTTTTTTTTCATCGGCAAATGCGCACAGAAGTGCTGTATCGCACAGGGTATTGATAAGTCGCGGTATGCCACCCGAAAACCGATACACAATATCAAAACTATCATCCGCAAATAAATCCGCTTTCTTACGGCCAGCCACGGACAAACGTCGCTGGATGTATTCGCGCAATTCGTGTCGGTCAAGCGGACCGATGTGGAAGCGCAGTCGAACGCGTTGCACGAGTTGTTTCAGGCCATCGGAGTCAAGCGTTTCCTTAAGCTCCGGCTGTCCCGCCAGGATAATGCGCAGCACCTTTTCCTTGTGGGTCTCGATACCCGAAATCATGCGTATCTCTTCCAGCACTTTCTTGGTCAGGTTTTGCGCTTCATCGATGATCAGCACTACTTTTTTGCCACTTGAGTACTGCTCGATGAGGAACATGTTAAGCATGTCGAGCAATTCGATTTTGCCCTTGTTGAAAGGCTTGAAGCCGAACTCGGTCAGAACGGCCTGCAGGAACTGTGTCGGTGTCAGCTGAGTTTGTGAAATAACGGCGTAGACGACATCGTCATCAAGTTCGGACAAAAAAGATTGCAACAGTGTCGTCTTTCCGGAGCCGATCTCGCCGGTAATGATGACGAAGCCGTCGGCCAGCCAGATGGTCGACTCCATATAGGCTTTCGCGCGTGCGTGCTGCTTGCTCCAATAAAGGAAGTCGGGGTCGGGTGTCAGCCGAAATGGCTGTTCCGTTAACTCAAAGTGTTCAAGATAGGACATAGTTGCGATGAGTTTACCTGTTCTCGTTGGGCGGCGTGGACTGGATCACACTACTGTCAATTATTTCGACAAGCGCGTCACGCTGTTCTGCGGTTTCTGCAACGACGGTGATGTGTCCGAGCTTGCGGCCCTTCCTGGCCGCTTTTCCATAATCGTGTAACTGGCCAACGGCCAGCGCGCGGGTCGCTTTCGAAATCTCACCGATGAGATTAACCATACCGGCATGGCCCACGCTTGCAGTCGATCCCAGCGGTAAATCCAGGATTGCGCGCAAGTGGTTTTCAAACTGGCTGGTTTCTGATCCTTCGATACTACAGTGCCCGGAGTTGTGCACACGCGGTGCAAACTCGTTGGCGAGCAGCTCATCGCCGGTGACGAAGAGCTCAAGCGCCAGCACACCGACGTAGTCGAGTCGGTCGAGGAGACGGTGCACGTATCCGGATGCCATTTCCACCAGTTCGGGCGCATCGACGGGCGAACGCGAGCTTCTCAAAATGCCGTCGGTGTGAACATTTCGACTAAGCGGATAGATGGCAAGTTCGCCGCTGATGCTGCGAACGCCAATACAGGAAACCTCATAGTCAAAGGGCACCCATTGTTCAGCGATCAACGCCCTGGCGCCGAGCCCGTTCCAGGCGGCGTCCAGGTCTTCTGCCGTCCTGGCAACGAACTGTCCTTTGCCGTCGTAGCCGAAACGACGCGTCTTGATGACCAACGGCAGACCGAGCTCGATGGCGGCTGCGTCCAACTCTTCGCGCGTATTGATTGCGTAATAGCCGGGCAGCGGGATTTTGAGCTCCTCGAAGAGTCTTTTTTCTTGCAGACGATCCTGCGAATACCTTAACGCGGCTACCGGCGGGTAAACCGGGGCAATGCCTTCGATCTGCTGCAATGCAGCGGCCGGAATATTCTCAAACTCGTAGGTGACGACGTCACAGGTGTCTGCCAGTGCAACCAGGGCGGCCGGGTCGTCAAAAGCACTTTGAATGACTTTTCCACATTGAGCGGCTGGCGGCTTGTCAGACGGGTCGACGAATCGAACCTCGGCGTTGAGATCACGCGCTGCGAAGCCCAGCATCTGGCCGAGTTGCCCGGCGCCAATAATACCAATACGCATAGAGTTACTTACTGAGTCGGATCGCCGTCGCCCAGAACCCTGTCGGTCTGGTTCTTGCGATAGGCATCCAGTGCTGTTGCGACCGCCGGGTTGATGTTTGCCAGGACGGCTGCCGCCAGCAGCGCCGCATTAACCGCGCCGGCGCGGCCGATGGCCATGCAGCCAACAGGTATTCCTGCCGGCATTTGTGCGATCGACAATAACGAGTCCATGCCGCTGAGTGCTTTGGATTGCACAGGAACGCCGAGGACTGGCAGGCGCGTTTTGGAGGCCGCCATTCCGGGCAAGTGCGCCGCGCCGCCGGCGCCGGCGATAATCACTTTCAAGCCACGCTCGGCCGCCGTCGCCGCATATTCAAACAACAAATCGGGCGTACGATGCGCTGATATGACTTTCGCCTCATAGTGGATACCGAGCCCGGCCAGCGTCTCGGTGGTGTGCTGCATCGTCTCCCAGTCCGACCGGGAGCCCATAATAACGCCGACATCTATACTCATCGCGAAATTCTACCACTCTCGCCGGCTAACGGCGCAGCTTTGCTATTTCTGTACGCAGTGGCTCAGCGTCGATGTGGCGCATCAGTTTGCCGATGTACTGTTTTTGCCGGCGCAAGGCGCCATGGGCTTTGATTTGCTGTGCTTGCATGACGGCCTCACGAAGGTCTTCATCAAGCGCCAGGCTGTCAAGCTCGGTTTGCTTAAGCGTTATGAGTTCCTCACCCAATTTCTGCAACGCCAGGTACTCACGTTTTCGAGCGCTTTTGCTGGGCTTTAATTCAGTCACTGGTTACAGTACTCCCCGCGGCCACTCTGCCGATTAGCGGCCGGAGTCTAACACGCATGAGGAATGTTCAAACTATGGCTGATATAGCACAACGCGAATCGCTGGGCAGGGCGGAACTGGAAAGTATTGTCGCCCAGGCACTGGATGAGGCACGGTTACTCGGCGTCGATCAGGCGGAAGTGGCTGCCAGCCAGGACACGGGCTTGTCGGCAACAGCCCGGCTGGGCGATGTTGAGAATCTGGAATTTACGAATGACCGTGGCATCGGCATTACCGTGTATAAAAATTCGTGCAAAGGTAATGCAAGTACATCGGATATTTCTCCCGCTGCAATCCGGGAGGCAGTGGCGAAAGCCTGTTCTTTTGCCACATTCACGGCTGAAGATCCGAACTCTGGCCTGGCTGACGCCGCACGAATGGCGACAGCGATCAAGGACCTCGATCTTGATCATCCCTGGGACCTTGAAGCCGACAAGGCAATCGCGCTGGCGATTGAAAGCGAACGCGCCGCGCTTGCGTTCGACAAGCGCATCAGCAATTCGGAAGGCGGCACCGTTGGGACCAACCGGGGGACACGGGCCTATGGTAATAGCCACGGCTTTATCGGCAGCTTTTCACAGACCAGTCATAGCATAAGCTGTGTGGTTTTGGCCGAAGAAGACGGTGCAATGCAACGTGACTATGACTACACCTCATCGCGCGTTGCGGGCAATCTTGATAGTGCGGCATCAGTTGGAGTGCGGGCCGCAGAGAAAACGGTCGCCCGGCTTGGTGCACGAAAAATAAAAACAAGGAATGCGCCGGTGCTGTATATCCCGCAGCTTGCGCGTGGATTTATCGGGCACGCCATCGGGGCTATTGCGGGTGGTGCTCAGTATCGGCGTTCTTCATTCCTGCTGGACGCGGTTGGCGAGAAAATCTTCCCGGACTTCGTACAGATCCAGGAGCGGCCGCATATTCCACAGGGCATGGCCAGTCGCTGTTACGACGCTGAAGGCGTCGCAACTTACGATCGCGATATTGTCACTGACGGAGAGCTGCAGAGTTACATTTTGAGCAGCTATTCTGCCCGCCGTCTGGGGCTTGAGACCACGGCAAATGCGGGTGGCGCACAAAATCTGCTGATTCCGGGCAGCGATGCAGACAGAGAAAAATTGATCGCAGATATGGGTAGCGGTTTGATCGTTGAGGAGTTGATCGGGCAGGGCGTCAATGCTGTTACCGGTGACTACTCACGCGGTGCCGTCGGGCATTGGGTCGAGAACGGTGAAATTCAATTCGCTGTCCACGAGGTGACCATCGCTGGCAACCTGCGAGAGCTCTATCAGCGCATCGCAGCGATAGGTAACGATCAGGATTTGCGTACGGGCATGCGTTGCGGCTCACTGCTGGTTGAGGAAATGACGATCGCGGGTACCTAGGACGGCAAGCGATTACTCGCATGCCGTTGAAAGTACCCATCAAGACCCCTACTATTGTTGATACATGAGGCGTGTTGCATTTTTCGCAGCGTTTGTTCTGGCTATTTCGAGTGTTGCGGCCCAAGCCGATGCCAATGTCGTTGTACTCAACATCAAAGGTGCCATCGGGGTCGCCACCGCGGACTACGTTTTAAGCGGTATCGAGCACGCCGAAGCATCGAATACTGAGCTGATTGTCATCGAGATGGACACGCCCGGCGGCCTGATGGCGCCAATGCGCGACATCGTTCAGGCCATTCTCGGATCCAGTGTTCCGGTAGCAACCTACGTCACCCCCGCCGGCGCGCGCGCGGACAGCGCAGGTACCTATATCCTGCTTGCGAGCCACATTGCAGCAATGACGCCAACCACACACCTCGGCGCGGCAACACCGGTTTCCCTGAGTGGTGAAGATGTGACGCCTGAGAAATCAAGTGATGGGAAAGCCGATGGTGATGAAGACGAGGCACCACCGTCTGGGCCTGCCATGGAGCGCAAGGTGCTCAATGATGCTATCGCCTATATTCGCAGTCTGGCCGAACGCCATGACCGCAATGCCGACTGGGCGGAAAAGGCCGTGCGCGAAGCTGCAACGCTGACGGCGCGTGAGGCCCTGGGACAAAATGTCGTCGACTTCGTTGCGCAAGACCGCGCGGAGCTTCTGCGGGCGATTGACGGGCTCGAGGTCGAAGTCAATTCCGAACCGGTAACGCTTGCGACCAGCAATGCAGTCGTCGAAGAGTACCAACCGAACTGGCGCATCAAGATACTGTCGGCTATCGCGAATCCGGAGACCGTGCTGTTGCTGGGGCTCATCGGATTGTACGGATTGATGTACGAAGGCTGGAATCCCGGTGCCGTTCTGCCGGGTGTTGTGGGCGTCATTTGTTTGCTGCTGGCGGCGTATGCGCTGCAAGTACTGCCGGTCAATTATGCCGGGTTGGCGCTAATCATTGTCGGAATTGCGCTGATGACGGCGGAGGCGTTTGCCCCGAGTTTCGGTGCGCTCGGTCTGGGTGGGATAGCCGCGTTCGTGTTCGGCGCGATCATGATGTTTGATTCCGGAATTCCGGGCTTCGGTATTTCGGTCACGTTCGTCGTGGCTCTGGCCGCAATTTTTGCCTTGCTGCTAATCTGGCTCTTGAGCTACGTGCTGAAATTGCGCAGGCGCGGCGCTGTGTCGGGTAAAGGCTCCATCATCGGCGGAGTCGGCGTGGCGATGCAGTCTTTCTCGGGTGAAGGCAAAGTGTGGCTCGAAGGCGAAGCCTGGAGCGCACAAAGCAGGCATGCGGTCGAGAAAGACCAGCAGGTCGTCGTTCGCGCGCTGGACGGACTGACGCTCAAGGTTGAGCCGATAGCCGGATCGAACGCCGATGACACCCAAAACAAACATGAAAAGCATTCCACTTGAGGAGATTCTGATGACGTTTGCCACTTTTGGAACGATTATCGTCCTGATCATCGTCGTTCTTTACAATACGATCAAAATCCTGAAGGAATACGAACGCGGCGTTATCTTTTTGCTGGGACGCTTCCAGAGGGTCAAAGGTCCGGGATTGATCATCCTGTTCCCCGGCGTCCAGAAAATGACCAAGGTTGATCTGCGCGTCATCGTTATGGATGTACCAACACAGGACGTGATTTCAAAAGATAACGTCTCGGTCAAAGTGAACGCCGTCATCTACTTCCGCATCGTCGATCCGGAGAAAGCCATAATTCGCGTAGCCGATGTTTTCGAAGCGACCAGTCAGCTTTCGCAGACAACGCTGCGCTCGGTGCTCGGCCAGCACGACCTCGACGATATGCTCTCCGAACGTGACAAACTGAACACGGATATACAGGGTCTGCTGGATCAACGCACCGATAACTGGGGCATCAAAGTCGCCAATGTTGAGATCAAGCACGTCGATCTTGACGAGAGCATGATCCGCGCAATCGCGCAGCAGGCCGAGGCCGAGCGTGCACGTCGCGCCAAGATCATCAACGCCGAGGCCGAAAAGCAGGCGGCAACGACCCTTTCCGAAGCGGCCAGAGTTCTTGCCAGTGAAGAGCAGGCCCTGCAGTTACGCTACCTGCAAACGCTGAAAGAAATATCCAGTGAGAAGACGAACACGATAGTGTTCCCGATGCCGCTGGAATTTATTGAGCCGATTTTGGGGATAAGGAAGAAGAAGTCCCAGCCGTAATCAGGACTCGTTTTCCGAGGCGTTGAGAATATCAGACAGCGTCTTGCCGGAAACGGCATTCGCAATGGCGTCGTCGAGACTCGTACCGAGGCTGTCGATTACGCTGTCCCACCTGGGATCACGATGCGAGCCGGTCTCACCTGTGCTGCGCACGACGGCCAGGATATCCTTGAGCGTAATCCGGGACATTTCTCGGCCAGGCAGAAGATCTTCATTCTCATTGCTTGTGAGTATTCCCGCGGCTTCAAGGCCTGCGGCGATCGGTGCGAGTGTAATGGACGGGATGCGCATCGCCCGACTCAGGCTGCGCAGGTTCACGCCGAGCACCGGGTTTCTGAATTCACGACCGACCCGGTACATAATGTTGAGTGCGACGCGTTCGCGCATGGCATTCGACAATCGTGGCTCACGGCGGCCGATGCGAAGGTAGGCGGGATTCTGAAAGTAAAATGCTATCTGTGCACCGATCAGCAAAATGAGCCAGTTGAGATAGAGCCAGAACAAGGTTGTGATCGCGATGGCAAAACTCGCGTAAACCGCCTGGGTGCGCGCCGAGTTGGTAAGGAATGCCGCAAAAATCATACCGAGGCTGGCCCACATGAAGCCACCGGCCAGGCCGCCAACAAGAGCCGAGCGCAGCTTCACTTTGGTATTGGGCATATACCAGTAGAGGAAGGTAAACATGCCGGTGATCAGTAAGTAAGGCGTCAGCTTGCTGGTTGCCGAAAAAATCGGTCCAAAAATGGAATTCTGTGCAATCCATTGCACAATGGATTCGTTGCCGATAGAGGCGATCGCGCCGAGTGCGATGGTAATGACGAGCGGGCCAGTCAACAGTACCAGCATATACTCGGTCAGTCGCTTCGCGAAGTTGCGCGATTTTGTGACGTACCAGACGTAGTCAAACGCCGCCTCGATTTTTTGCACCATTGAAATTGCGGTGTAGATGAAGAATGCGAGACCGATGCTACCGAGAACGCTGCCGTTGACGTTGTGCACAATGTGCATGACCTGGTCGGTGATCTCCACACCCTTGGGCCCCAGAGGTTCGAGGATGGTGTAGAGCTTATCTTCCAGTTGCTTGCTAACACCCAGGCCCTTGAGGACCGAGAAACTGAAAGCGATCAGCGGTACGACCGACAGCAGGGTCGTGTAGACGAGGCTCATCGCCCGCAGTGTCAGCTGACCCGAAAGAATATCACGCAGGACTGCGTAGGCATTGCGCAGGATGCTCATGATGACGCGACCGACCAGGCCGTACTTCTGCAGCACGTCGCCCCAGATCAGCGCATTCATCCAGTTGTTCAGCCGTTGCATCATGCCGGCATTGTCCCCCTTATGTTGAGGTCATGCGATCGAGCGCTTCACGGTATTTGGCCGCCGTTTGTTCGAGTAACGCTGCAGGCAATTCGGGACCGGGAGTAGTCTTGTCCCAATCGAGAGTATCGAGATAGTCACGCACAAACTGTTTGTCAAAACTCGCTGGACTGGTGCCAACCTCATAATTGTCCACCGGCCAGAATCGGGAGGAGTCCGGTGTGAGCACCTCGTCAATGAGGTGCAGTCTGCCTTCGTCGTCGAGTCCGAATTCGAATTTGGTATCGGCGATAATGATGCCGCGGTCGAGCGCGTAGGCCGCCGCTCTTTCGTAAATCTCGACGGAGACATTGCGGACGCGTTTTGCGAGATTCTCGCCGACAAGGTCAACAACCTCGCTGAAACTGATGTTCTCGTCGTGGTCACCAGCGGCGGCCTTGCTTGCCGGTGTAAATAAGGTTTGCGGCAATATCTCAGCCTGTTGCAATCCTTCCGGAAGATCGATACCACAGACTTGCCCGGTATCGAGATAGTCCCGCCAACCAGAGCCGATCAGATAGCCGCGAACCACGGCCTCGATGGGTAAAGGTTTAAGTCGCTTCACGACCAGCGACTGATCGCGCAGCAGGTCGCAAAGCTCTTTGTCATCGACAACATCGTCGATGCAAAGGTCTGTCAACTGGTTATCAATGATGTCAGCCATCATGTGAAACCAGAACAGGGATATCTTCATGAGGACTTCGCCTTTGCCCTGAATCGGGTCGGGCAGTATGACGTCATAGGCGGAGAGCCTGTCCGTTGTGACGATCAATAAATGCCTGTCATCAACGCTATAAATATCACGGACTTTGCCGCGACCAATCAGTGGCAAATTCGGTATCGAAGTCTCAAACAGTACGTCGCGGGCAATCATGCAGCGATGATCGCCGTTCCAGCGGGGACAGGCAAGCCCTGGCAATATCAATGCCTGCTGACACACGTTAGGATTGCAGTTCTTCTCATAGTTCAAGGGCTGGATTCTCGATTGTACTGGGGCAAGCTCATCGGCGCTCTGGCCGGGCTCGCAATACGCAATCCCTGGGCCGCACTGGCGGGGTTCATTCTCGGGCACCAGTTTTAATGTTGCTGCGCGGACCAATACCG
>Ga0114931_10011946_pt1 | contig 10205 bp, 12 predicted proteins | sample 2SBtaG_FD_89579 | JGI IMG/M metagenome (GOLD analysis project Ga0114931, IMG submission 89579) | Deep subsurface microbial communities from Kolumbo volcano to uncover new lineages of life (NeLLi) - 2SBTROV14_V59a metaG | ecosystem: Environmental > Aquatic > Marine > Volcanic | place: Kolumbo... | reverse complement strand
GCCATGACGCTCAAGCAGCACGCCGAGTGGGCCCCATGATTGCGCGAGCGCCCGCATTATCCACTATCATCCATGGCACTGTACTTGCCAAACTTCATTTTGTACAAATTACTGATCCTCGGCTGAGACTGTTTCGCCGACCTTGCACTTATCACAGAATCACGGGAGACTATCATGCCACGTCTCATCGCTTTGCTGTTGGGCGCATTTGTCCTGCTCCTTCCTGCCGCCGCCAGCGCACAGCAGCTCATCGGACAATATCGAGCCTATTTGAGCGAGCGCGACCATTTCAACTCATCCGGTGTCAGGCTACGCTCGGCAGCGTCTATTATCCGTCAGGATCGCGCCAATTACCACAGATTCGGCCGCCGCGATTCCGCCGATCAGGATGATACCTTCTTCGCCAGCAAGACAAACCGCGCCAACATGGAACGCATGCTTGAAAACGGCAGCGCATCGCGCCATGTCCTCAACCGTATCATCAATGGCACGCCGATCATTGTGGTTAAAATCTACGGTCACGGCACACATGGCACCTCCATCGTGGTCGATGTGCAATAGCCTCCGGGCAGAACTCATCGCGACGGTAAAGCCTCAGCGCCCAGCAAAGCCCTGCAACAACGGCATAACCTGGCGCGCGGCGATTCACCTGCTTCTGCACAAGCCCGGGGCCGGCATACAATAACAAGATCGACGTACAATAATATGAGCATTTCTGCGCTGGCAAGGCTGATCCGATATTTGAAACAGATCGCAACAAGAGCGATCAGCCTGACGGCATTGGCCGCAGCAAGCACCGCCATGCTGTCGATTGGCGCCATTGACGGCCATGCAGGCTCCAAGATTCCGCTGCCGATCCGCCTGCAAAGCCTGCTCCAGGGCTATCCAAACGCCATCGTCGGAATCGAAGGCAACAAACTGCTGCTCAAGGACGGTAGCCGCATCACAATTGATGATGGCCGCGCCAAGAGCCACTCCGACAAGCTGAAAACCGCCGATATTGAAGACATGCTGTCGCAGATATATCCGCTGGGGAGCTGCGCGCAGGTCAGGCCGGCGCGTAACTTCGATCCCGGGCGCATACGCAATGACCGCTTTTTTCGAGCGGTTTACGGAAACTCCCGTGCAGCCGCCAGCAGCCATCTCGCGACCGTTAATTGGTTTGGGAAAAGGTTGCGCTTCACAACCATCGGCGGCGCTGACAAGGCGCTGCGGCTGGTCCGCGACGACCTCCTGAAGCTTAACCGCAAATACAGAAAGTTCTTCAGCAAGACCGCCGGCACATTCAACTGGCGCAAGATCGCCGGCACGCACCGCCTTTCCGTACACAGTTTTGGTGCCGCCATCGACATCAATGTCAAATATGCCGATTACTGGCGCTGGTCCGGCGGCAGGCCGGGCAAGATTCCGCGTTATCACAACAAGATCCCCAAGCCGGTTGTCGAGGCGTTCGAGCGCCATGGCTTCATCTGGGGCGGCAAGTGGTATCACTATGACACCATGCACTTCGAATATCGCCCGGCGCTCATTGCCATCGGCAAATTGTCCGCGGCACGCAATTGCGCCCGCTGACATGGTTGAGGTGATGGAGGCCGCCGCGCTGGTTGCAACGGCAACATAAACAGCAAACGCCATGCCGGCTGCTTCGGGGAAAGCAAACCTGCATGGCGCTGCCGGGGTGCGCGGGACGTCCAGTGAGGGAGCTGGGCATCGCGTGCTTTGGGAGCAGTCTGGGACTAACTGAACGCGAGCACAAAACGCATGGGAGAACTAAACGAGAGAACCGACAGTCGAACGCCAGGACAGTAGGACACTGGGACGCCAGGACGCTGGGACGGTAAACGCGCTAGCTGCGGTAATCCCCAGCCGCAGGAGCGTAGCAAACAAATGCCGCTCAGCTTGCTTCGGCAAACTCCAGAGGTTCTTCATCAACCGGGGTTGCCACCGCGCCGGGGAATGCCACGATATTACTCGCATCATTGCTGCGGACATCGGGGCGGCGCTGGCGGAACCAGCGCAGATCGGTGTTCATCATTACGCCGTCATCGCGCACCGGCTGAATAAGCAGACCATCGTCGACGTCGAGGTGATCGCGCAGCCTGGCTTCGATACTCGCCTGTTCTTCATCGGAGCGCACATACCAGGTATTGGCCAGAGGCCGCGCCCAGGACTGCCCAAGCTCCATGATTTCGCTGGTAAGAATGTTCTTGATGGTTGCCGGCTCAGCCAGGTCATATGAAATCAGATATGTGTGCATTTTGTTATCTCTCATCGTCTTGCGGTTGCTTGCGGTTGGAGCCACTGGGCGATACTGTCTGGCTCGTGAACATAGGAAGAACATGCAATGATTCGCGGCCAGAGTCCAGCAAAAGTTCTAATTTTGTTCACGGTGAACAAATGAGAACAGATCTGCGGCCTGGCAAGCCCCCCGGCAGCGGCCTGAAAAAGCCGCAGCAGGCAGCAGGCAGCAGAATGGTTTATCCACCCTGTTCCGGGAACAGATCGGGTTGCAGATCCGCTTCGACAGTCATCGAGATGCGTCGATGCGGGCCAAAGTCAATGCGGTCAGTGAGACCAGGATGATTTTTGCGCAAGCGCTCCATGGCGCGATCGCGGCTGCCGGCGAATTTGTCCTCTGCCCAGATCTCGTAAAGCCGGCGCGGATCGCAGCCATAGCGCTCAATGAGGTCCTTGGGACGCACGCGCAGCCAGCGCGCAATCCAGATGTCAACGGCATCATCGGCGCTGAGACGGCCATCGGCGCCTTTGACGCGCGGCCTGGTTGATCGGTGATCGAACAGCAAAACTCTTGACTCTTTGCTCCTGTTATCTTTGGTCCCGGGCTGAATCGCAGGCTTGCGCTGCAATGCGCTATGGTTCATTGATCGCAGCACATTGGTGCTTTTTGATGACCCTCGTTGGTTCAGCAACCAAAGCCCATGACTTGACCAGGCCATCACAGTTCGGACGGTAGAATCATGATCCTGTTTCCTGCAATAGACCTGAAAGACGGCCAATGCGTCAGGCTGAAACTTGGCGATATGAACGAAGCGACGGTGTTCAACGATGACCCGGCAGCGCAGGCCCGCAAATTCGAAGCCGAGGGCTTTCAATATCTGCATATCGTTGACCTCAATGGCGCCTTTGCCGGCCGTCCGGTAAACGCCAGCGCCGTCGATGCGATCCTTGGCGCCATTGCAATGCCGTGCCAACTGGGCGGCGGCATCAGAGATCTGGCGACAATCGAGATGTGGCTCGGCAAAGGCATTGCCCGCGTCATCCTCGGTACGGTTGCCTTGCGCGATCCAGACCTCGTGCATCAGGCCTGCAGGAAATTTCCCGGCCGCATCGCCGTCGGCATTGATGCCAAGGGCGGCATGGTGGCCGTGCAGGGCTGGGCCGAAACGTCAGCGCTCCCGGCCATTGATCTTGCCAGGCAATTCGAGGACGCCGGGGTCAATGCCATCATCTATACGGACATCGACCGCGACGGCATCCTGAGCGGGCTCAATCTCGCCGCCACCATCCAATTGGCGCGTGCTGTCTCAATACCGGTGATCGCCTCGGGCGGGCTCGCCTCCATCGATGACATCAAGGCGCTGATGCAGCCGCAATATGCCATACTCGAAGGCGCCATTTCCGGCCGCGCGCTCTATGACGGGCGCATCGATCCGGCCGAGGCACTCGCGCTGATGACACCATAGCGCCCCGCAAGCCCAGACTAAGGGCCCGTGCAGAAATAACTGCTACTCCAGATACCGGACAAAGCAGCGGGCATTGAACAACTCAACGAAACGTGATTCACTCATTTATGCACGGGACCTAACCAGATCAGCAACCCCGAACCGGCTTTTTCCATGACCCTCAAGATCCGCATCATTCCCTGCCTCGACGTAAAAGACGGCCGCGTCGTCAAGGGCATCAATTTTGTCGACCTCATCGACGCCGGCGACCCGGTGGAAGCGGCCAGCGCCTATGATGCGGCAGGCGCCGACGAATTATGCTTTCTCGACATTACCGCCAGTTCCGACAATCGCGATACCATTTTCGACATTGTCGAACGCACGGCCGAACGCTGTTTCATGCCGCTCACCGTCGGCGGCGGCGTCCGCGTTGTCGATGACATCCAGAAACTCCTGCGTGCCGGCGCCGACAAGGTCTCGATGAACACCGCGGCAGTCAAGCGACGCCAATTCGTCAGCGAGGGCGCGGAAAAATTTGGTGCGCAATGCATTGTCGTTGCGATAGATGCCAAGAAGGTCAGTGCCGCAGGTCAGCCCGGCAAATGGGAAATCTTCACCCACGGCGGGCGCAAGCCGACGGGGCTTGACGCGGTTGATTATGCCCGCGAAGTGGTGTCGCTGGGAGCTGGCGAAATTCTGCTGACCTCGATGGACCGCGACGGCACAAAGGCCGGTTTCGATCTCACCCTGACGAGAGCCATTGCCGATGCGGTCCATGTTCCGGTGATCGCATCGGGCGGCGTCGGCACGCTCGATCATCTGGTTGATGGCGTGACCAAAGGACATGCCAGCGCCGTGCTGGCAGCTTCCATTTTTCATTTCGGCGAATACACAATTGGCGAGGCCAAGCACCATATGGCAAAGGCCGGCATCAATGTCCGGTGCGATGCCGCCTGAACGGATAGGGAATGGAACCGCGGTTTGCACTTCCGAAAAAAGGGGAAGGCCGGCTTTGCAGCCAGCCTTCCCCACTGTTGTTACGCTTGGTTTAGCGATGGCAACCTTCCATGAAGCCGCTGTCACGCCGGCACAGGACGGAATTCACCCATTGTCTTCAGCCAGTACAAAGGGATCCTCATAATCGCAGTAGCCTGCATTTGCAGCACTGCTGATGCTCGCCAATATGCCAAGAGAGACGAATATCAATGCAATCATCATCTTCATAATTCAGGTTCCTTGTTACTGTACACTTTAGAGCGCCGGTAAACGGCCGGTTCAGATAGAGCGGCCGGTTCAGATACTCTTAGCTGCCATCGTACTGAGCCTGCGTGAAGAAGCTATTCCCGTGCGAGGCATTGGCAGCGCTGCTGATGCCGGCCAGAAGACTGACAGCGATGAGTGTCGATGCGATAATCTTGGTCATGTTTATCTCCAATATGTTGCTAGTTTGCTCGTCTTGCGGCCGCCGCGTTTTCCGGCAGCTGCGTGGCCACTAGTGTGATGAACCAGAAGTTCGCCATGTATATCAGCACGCTCAGATGCGAACTTCTGGTTTAAGAATCACACTAGCCAAGTTAATGTTTCTAGTGTCCCTTATGAGTCATGAGTTCGCTTGCCAGGGTGTCGCAAATAATGTGCGAACTCATGACTCGGGACGCTAGTGCTGGCCGGTGAGCTTCATATGGCGATCCAGACCCGACATGCCAGCCCCCTTCACCGCCCTGTGACGAGGGGTGATGCTGCTGTGCGAAGACGTGAATTTTTGTGAGTGCATGGCGCAGTGCGCTGGGCACTGTTTTGCCGTAAAAATTTTTCGCAGTCATTGCCCGTTGTGACAAATGTCACAGTCCATCGCGGCGCAGAAACAGCAGCAGGCACGATGCCGGGACAATGCAGCCAATGCAGCTCATGTGGGCTTTGTCTTATCCTTGAACTTGCATAAGTCGCTTATGATGCAGACCGGGCATTTTGGTTTGCGTGCAACACAGGTATAGCGCCCATGCAGAATGAGCCAATGATGTGCGTGCAAAAGATAGTCTTGCGGAACGACCTTCAGCAGACACAACTCGACGCCAAGCGGATCCTTGCCAGGCGCAAGCCCTGTGCGGTTGGCAACGCGGAACAGATGCGTATCGACGGCAATGGTCGGCTCGCCAAAGGCCACATTCAAGACGACATTGGCGGTCTTTCTGCCGACACCGGGCAATCTTTCCAGGGCTTCACGATCATCCGGAACCTGGCCGCCATAATCCTCGACCAGCATCCTCGACATCGCGATGGCGTTCCTGGCCTTGTTGCGGAAAAGACCGATGGTCTTGATCTGCTCACGCAGCGCATCTTCACCCAGCTCAAGCATTTTTTCCGGCGTGTCGACGCGTTTGAACAGCTCCCGCGTTGCCTTGTTGACACCGGCGTCGGTTGCCTGTGCTGAAAGTGCGACGGCGACCAGCAGAGTATAAGGATTGCTGTAGTGCAACTCGCTCTTTGGCTCAGGCGTATCGGCACGAAAACGGGCAAAGATTTCCTCAATCGCTGCCGGCGACAACCTGGAGCAGCGGCCCCGCCGGGCCGTCACCTTTTTCTTGCCGCCAGCCCTTTTGTTACGCAGGAGATTTGCTGCAGGAGCGGCCTTTCTGGAGGTTTGTTTCCCTGAAGCCTTGCTGCCTTTGTTTCCTGACGTTTTTTTTCCGGGCGGGGCTTTCCTGCTCCTGTGCCGCGCCGGAGTGGTGCCAGAGCTGTTACCAGAGCTGTCACCAGCCTTGTCCGGCGCCCCCTGGGACGCTTTGACACGTTTTTGTGTGGCAGTCTTTTTCATATCGAACCTGGAAAAATAATTTGCTAGGCTCTGGTAATGGATGAAAACAACACCTCAATGCAAGATGAAAGTCCAAACGCCAGCAGACAGGCGAATGATGGCGCGCGTCTGGATGACGCCATAGGCCCTTATGACAAGGGCGAGCGGGATCGCAACCGGCCAGGCTTCAGCGCTCTGCTGGTGCCTCATCGGTCCCTCAGCCCCAAAGGATTCCTCATTTTCATGAGCATCCTCAGCGCCATCAGCTTTGCCGCCGGCATGGTTTTCGTGTTGATGGGTGCATGGCCGGTGATGGGCTTTTTCGGCCTCGACGTGCTCGTTGTATATATCGCTTTCAAGCTCAATTACCGGTCCGCTCGCATGTTCGAAACGGTTGATCTCAGCCACGACAATCTCAACATCACCCGCGTGCATCCCTCGGGGCGCAAAGAGAGCTTCGATTTCAACCCCTATTGGGTGCGCGTCAATCTGACGGAACAGGTCGACGGCCGCACCAGCCTGTCACTCTATTTGCACGAGCGCATGGTGACCTTCGGTGCATTTCTTTCTGACGACGAGCGCCGTGATTTTGCCGGAGCCTTGAAAAACGCCCTTCGCGATGCCAGAGGCTGACGGGCACTTAGCCTGCTTTATTCACCAGCACGCCGCCGTCCCATGCTGGAAGCATGTCTCCGACATGACGTCGAATCCTGCGGTCTCAATCATTCACTCCTGCGCTATTGCTGACGGTAACTTGTGAGCAATGTCGCAAGAGCGCAAGAATCGGGTCGCCGATCTCCTTGCAAAGGCCTAGTCTTAGGCTTCGATGAAAAGATATAACCGTCAATGGAGGCGCCAAAGGCGGCGCCGGACCTCATGCAACATCAAGCGCAAGAAATCATGACCGGCTCAGACCAGTTCGCAGGGTCGCAGGACTATGATCTGGTTCGCCAGGCGATCAAATTTCTGACCAAAACCTGGAGCCAGCAGCCGGGGCTGGATCGGCTTGCCGAACATCTCAACCTCAGCCCATCGCATTGCCAGAAACTGTTCAAGCGCTGGTGTGGTTTGTCGCCGAAAGAATTCATCCAGGCGATCACCGTCGATCATGCGCGCGACCTTCTCAAGGGGTCCGCCACTCTGCTGGACACCGCCCACGAGGTCGGCCTGTCCGGCACCAGCCGACTGCATGATCTGTTTATCAGCCATGAAGCGATGACGCCGGGAGACTACAAGCGCCGCGGCGAAGGCGTTGAGATTTCCTATGGCTTTCATGATTCGCCCTTCGGCACGGCGCTCGTCATGGCCACCATCAGAGGTGTTGCCGGCCTCGCCTTTACCGATACCGAGCGGGGTGACAATGCAGCCCGCCGCGCCGCATTGGACGACATGATGCAGCGCTGGCCGATGGCCCGTTTTCGTGAAGTGCCGGCGCATACCAGTTGCCATGCCGCAAGGATCTTCGACCCGGCATCCTGGCGGGCCGGCGAACCGATCCATCTGGTATTGATCGGCTCGGACTTTGAGTTGCGCGTTTGGCAAAGCTTATTGAAGGTGCCGATGGGCCGGGCGGTGAGTTATGGCGACCTGGCAAGTCATCTTGGCAAGCCCAATGCGGCGCGCGCAGTAGGGTCCGCCGTCGGCCGCAATCCGATCTCCTTTGTCGTTCCCTGTCACCGGGTCCTGCGCAGCGACGGCTCGCTCGGCGGTTATCACTGGGGTCTCACCCGCAAGCGTGCCATCATCGGATGGGAACGAGGCCGGATTGCCCGCGGACAGAATAGCAAAGGCCCCGTGCAGAAATAACCGCTACACCAGAACCCGGACAATGGCAGATTTCGTTACAAAACCTGACAGCTCCTGATTCATACCGACCGGCCAAATCACTGACTCCTATACCCACAGTCAAGCGCAGAGAATTCAAGAGGATACAACGAAGCCATATGTCAAAACAAAATACCTATGGTATCACTTGTTTCTGCACAAACCCAAAGCGTAGTGATCCGGCTATCCTGAATGCCCTGTCTATTTAAGTGACATGACCTGCATCACTGCCGGGCCCAGCACCACGACAAACAGTACCGGCAGGAAGAACACGATCATCGGCACGGTGAGTTTCGGCGGCAGTGCGGCAGCTTTTTTCTCGGCCTCCGACATGCGCAAGTCGCGGTTTTCCTTGGCCATCACCCGCAACGCAGTGCCAACAGGCGTGCCGTAGCGCTCCGCCTGAATGAGCGCCGTCGCCACCGACTTGATCCCATCAATACCGGTTCGCCGCCCCAGGTTCTCGAACGCCAGCCGCCGGTCAGGCAAATATGACAGCTCCGCAGTGGTCAGGCTGTACTCTTCGGCAAGTGCCAGTGACTGACCGCCAACCTCGCGTGCCACCTTGGCAAAGGCCAATTCTGTCGACATGCCCGCCTGCACGCAGATCAGCAACATGTCGAGACTGTCGGGAAAGGCATCCTTGATCGACTGCTGACGCTTGGTAATCATATTCTTGACGAAGATGTTGGGCAGGAAAAAACCCAGGTACCCTGCTGCAGCAGCCATGGCCAGCTTTGCAATGGGCGGATACTTCAGATCCAGAATGAGGAAAAGATACAACAGCGCAATCAGCACTGCAATCGGCGGCGCCACGATGCGGAAGAACATATAGGTGACCAATGGCCCCTGCCCCCTGAGGCCGGCCATCTTCAGCCGGTCCCTTGTTTCCTCTGTATCGAACATCTTTTGAATGCCGATCAGGTCGACAAGCTGCTGCATATAGCCTTTTGGTGCCTGACGCAAACTGCCGTGGCGCTCGTTGGCTGCCAGTTCGGCCATGCGCTCGACACGCATTCTGTCGCGCTCGACAGCCATGACCTTCATACGCTGATCGGACCTGTCTCGCGAAAGAGCAGGCATGGCAATGGCAATCACTGTCGCCACGGTTGCAAGCGCGGCAAGCAGCATCACCATTAACTTCGGCTGCAAAAACTCATTTAGCAAGTCTACCATGGCTTTATCCTAAGTGTTTGTGCGGAAACAAGTGAATCTGTTGCGGGCAGGTTTCGCAGTGAACTCGGGCATTGTTCGGGGCCTGGTGTAGCGGTTGTTTCTGCACGGGATCCTGGTTGGGCGGTTGTCAGGCATCGCGTCAGCCTTCTGCCCGGACAGCATTGCGGCTTCGCGCTCAATATTTGAAGTTTATCATCTTGCGCATCATCCAGATGCCCACTGACATCCAGAAGGCGGAAGCAATCAGCATGACTTGCCCAAGAGACGTCGTCCAAAGCAGAGAGATGTAGTCCGGTGTTGAGATATAAACCATGACCATCACAACGATTGGCAATGACGCCAGGATGCCGGCAGACGCCTTGGCCTCCGATGACAGTGCCGCCACCTTGCCGGCCATCAATTTGCGCGCCCGAAGCACGCCGGACAGGTTGCCAAGAGCTTCCGACAGATTGCCGCCGGATTGCGACTGGATGCCAACGACGATCGCAAAGAACGTGACTTCCGGCAATGGCATCCGCCGTATCATACGCTCGGACGCTTCAGCGAAGGGCACACCGACACGCTGCTGCTCGACCAGATCCTTGAATTCGCCGGCCACCGGCTCAGGCGATTCGCGCCCGATGATGCCCAGGCATTCGCCAAGCGGCAAACCGGATTTGACGCCTCGCACGATCACATCAATCGCATTGGCAAATTCCTTGGTGAACTTATTTTGACGCCGCTTGATC
>Ga0114931_10011945_pt1 | contig 10205 bp, 12 predicted proteins | sample 2SBtaG_FD_89579 | JGI IMG/M metagenome (GOLD analysis project Ga0114931, IMG submission 89579) | Deep subsurface microbial communities from Kolumbo volcano to uncover new lineages of life (NeLLi) - 2SBTROV14_V59a metaG | ecosystem: Environmental > Aquatic > Marine > Volcanic | place: Kolumbo... | reverse complement strand
GGGCCCGCTCGATCCCCCGCGAGCTGTTCTAAGTGCCCCGGCGGTGACTGATCTCGTGACGACCCGAGAGTGGCGCCGAGACGATCTCGCCCGCGCAGGTGCGCGGCTGCGAGTTTCACATCGCGCGATGTGATCGAACGACCCCTGAGTCGATCGGAGCGCATGAATCGCTACGTGCGTTCGCCGGGTCCATCGCGAGGCGGTTTGGGAGTGCTCGATGAGCCTTCAAAGCCTGACGTCTGCCCTGTTCTCCGAGATTCAGAAGCCCGCAAACCTTCGCACCTTCACCCAAACGAAAACGCGATACGCCGCGCTGTGCGGATTTGAATCCGCGCACGCGGTGATCGACCACTTGCGTGATGACCGCTTCGACTACGCCTCGAAGGAGCCGATCAGCCGCGCTCTACTTGCCGCGAGTCAGTGCGAGCCTGGCTCGTTCTGGCGGTCGCTGATGCTCCTCGCCTACTACCCAATGCTCGTCAACATCCGGGCGCAGATCCGATCGAGTGTGAGTGGCGAGGACCTCGACCAACTGGTCATGCAGGGGTTTCTGCAAGCGCTTGCTGTCGTGCATGGCGAGAGCGAAGGAGACAACACGTCGCTTCGGCTTCGATGTCGCACGCGCCGCTACGTGTTTCGTGGTCTTCGGGAAGCCCAGGAATCGGAGGTGTTCGACGTGGCGCCTGAGCACATGGTTGCCAACGACAACTCGGCGAAGCCTCTCTCTCGCAAGCCGGCCGCGCTCGCGAGTTGCCTGCACGAGCACTTCGACGAGATCGGCAAAGCTGATCGCGAGCTGGTGTTTCGAACGCTGGTGGAGGACGAGTCGCTTCGCGAACTGGCGAACGCCGACGCGCAGAACGACAACGCCGATCCCGACCGCGTTTACGCTCGGCTTCGCAAGAGGCGGTTCCGTGCGCTCGCCAACATGCGTGAGGTGATCACGAAAAAGTGTGTCCCCGAGCTGAGCGCTTGGCGGCTGTTCCTTCTTTACAACGCCAACCCCGTGGCATGTCCAAACGAAGGAGATAAGCAATGACAAACGCATGGGACGTCGCAGAAGACCAAATGAACAAACACGACAACGGCGGGCTATTCGTGCGCCTACAAAACGACGGCGACAAAGTCGTCGGCGTGTTCGTCGGTGACCCACTTCCGCGCGAGGTCGTCTGGACGGGTGAGAAGTACGCTGAAATGAATACCCCGGAGGCTGAGCGCGCAGCGCAGGACGGGAAGCGCCCGACGCTCAAGGTCGGCATCAACTTCTACGACTTGGGCGACAAATCGCTCAAGGTGTACGAGATGAACGTCGGAACGTTCAAGACGCTCGTCAAGCTGCGCAAGAAGTACGGGCTGGACGCGTGGGCGTTCGAGGTGGAGCGCCAGGGCGCCAAAGGCGACCCCAAGACCAAGTACAGCATCTTGCCCGAACATCAGCTCGACGACCGGCAGATCGACACGATCGCCCACCTGGAGTTGCACGACCTGTCGCGCCGCCTGGGCGGAAAGGCCGCGAACGACAACTGCGCACAGAGCACGACGCGCACCGACTGCCACGACGACATCCCGTTCTAGGTCGAGTCGTCAACTGCGCAGGCCCGGCGGCAACGGGTTCGGGTCTGCGCTACACGGAGGTGTGCGATGAAGTCATCGGACAACGCAGCGAATCTGCGCGCTCGCTTCGATTCCTTCCACGCCGAGAACCCGCACGTCTACGACGAGCTACTCAGACTCGCGCGGCTGTGCAAGGCGTTTGGCCGGAAGCGGATCGGCATGAAGATGCTCTGGGAAGTGTGCCGCTGGAATCTGGCGCTGCGCACGGGCGGCGAGGGTGGGTTCAAGCTCAACAACTCGTTCACGGCCTACTACGCCCGAACGCTCATGGAGCGCGAGCCCGAGCTGAGTGGGATATTCGAGACGCGAGTGCAACGGGGGGAAGCACGGACCGAGAGCAGCGACCCGCCCACACCGGCTCGCACGCCAACTGCCGGGATCGGAACGTGACCCTGCGGAAGTCAGAAATCCGCGAACTTGCGCGACTCGTGGCAGAAGAACTGCGGCGAACCCTCGCCGAGGACGGTATGGTGCTGGCTCACGGTAGTTCCGTCGTGCCGACGACAACAAAGCCCCGAAAGGAGAACAAATGGCACGACGAGCAAAAGGAGATCGATGCAATGGACCCTACCCGAACAGAGGAAACTTCTTGCTCCGATTCTTTGTCGGAGATGACGTCGAGACTAAGACGTATGAGAGCGAAGAACTCGCGCTCAGGGACAAGAGGAAATTCTATCGGGCGCTTGAACAAGAGGACCGAACAGTGAGCGCGGCAGTCGAGCAGTACCTGAGCTACATGGCGAAAGACAAAGAGGACAAGTCGAGTTCGATCGAGACGACCCAGTTTCGTTTCGACGCGTTCCTCGGCGATGTCATGCACGAGCCAGTGGCCGGTATCACGGCAAGCCGAGCGAAGCAGCTCTACAAGAAGTATCGCGAAACGCCGACGAGAACGAAGCGCCCACCTGCCGCGGCGACACACCAGAATACGCTGAAGCAAGTGCGCACTTTGTTTGGTTGGTGCGTCAAAAAAAAGTGGGTTCGGTCGAACCCGTTTGCAGCGGTGGAGCTGGTCGGTAAGCCGAACAAGGGCAAGAAGAAGCTGCGGATCGACGAGACACGAAAGTTGTTTGACCAGTGTCTTGCCGAGGGAAGCGAGATGTCGGACGCGGTGGCGATTACGCTGATGATGGGATTTCGCGCGTGTGAAACCCTCGGGCTGAAATGCCGCGATGTCGATGACGATGGTCGTGTGCTCTGGGTGGACGATGACGATGACGTTGGCGAGTCGCACCTCAAGACGAGCAACTCACGTCGTTGCGTCGAAGTCCCGGAGGTTCTTCGCCCGATCTTGCTTCGACGCAAGGACGCCGGCGAGCGTGGTCACTTGTTCGTGGGCCGAACCAAGGACTGGCTCATCTATCATGTCCGCCGGCTGTGTGCGCTCGCGAAGGTCCCGGAGGTGTCTACCCAGGGCCTGCGCGCAACGCACTCGGAGCTGGGGCACGAGGCCGGTGCAAGTGCCAGCGTCGTCGCGGCATCGTTGGGTCACACGGTCCGAGTCAACCAGCAGCACTACACCAGCCGAGAGGCTGCTCGAACCCAGAGCCGCCAGCGCGTCCTCGACCGAATCATGGGCGAGTCCCGATGACAGAAACCAAACCATTTCTGTCATCGGGCGTTGTTGGCAGCGTGCCCGCTACAAAGACTGCAATAAAACTAAGTAAGTAAGTGGAGCTGAGGGGTCTCGAACCCCTGACCTCTAGAGTGCGATTCTAGCGCTCTCCCAACTGAGCTACAGCCCCGGTAGGTTTGTTGTCAGGTGCCGGCGCTTGTCCGGCGGCGGCAAGAATTAGCAGCGGGGTGGGTGGGTGTCAAGCTAGGGGTTTGACACGATTGAGGGGGGCCGGGTACTCAGGGGCGGGTCGGGTATGGCCAAGCTGCGGCTGGATAAGCTTTTGGTGGACCGGGGGCTGGCGCCTTCGCGCGAGCGTGCGCGGGCGTTGATCCTTGCGGGCAAGGTTCAAGTCGGTGGAATTGTTGTATCCAAGGCGGGGTCGCAGGTGAAGCCGGATGTGGAGGTCACCCTGTCGGTGCCCGACCACGGCTATGTCTCTCGGGGGGCGCTGAAGCTGGAAAAGGCGCTGGACGCTTTCGGCCTCGATGTGACGGGCATGGTGTGTTTGGACATCGGCGCCAGCACGGGCGGCTTCACCGACTTGCTTTTGCAGCGGGGCGCCGCGCGGGTGTACGCCATCGACGTTGGCTACGGGCAGCTGGCGTGGAAGCTGCGCACGGACGACCGGGTGGTGGTGCTCGAGCGCGAGAATGTCCGCCATCTCGATCCGGAGAAAGTCCCCGAGGCGTGCGACCTGGCGGTCATGGACGTCTCGTTCATCTCGCTTACGCTGGTGCTTCCCAAGGTGGCCGAGCTGTTGCGGCCGCCCGCGGGCAAGCCCATCGTCGCGTTGATCAAGCCGCAGTTCGAAGCCGGCAAGGGCCAGGTGGGCAAGGGCGGGGTGGTGCGCGACCCCGAGATTCGCCAGGGCACCATCGATAAGGTCTGCGATTGGGCGCGGGACCATGGTTTCGAAGTCGGTGAGGTGGTCGAGTCGCCGATTCAGGGGCCGGCGGGGAACGTGGAATTTCTGGTGTTGCTGAGGTCGCCAGACACCTTGCATAAAACCTGACATACACCTGACATTGGCCTGGGGCATGGTGTCTTCACCGTTGAAACCCGCCGCAATTTCGCGGCCTTTGACCACAGGAGAAACCAATGTCCAAGACCAAAATCTCGCGCCCCGAAGGCCATCATGTCGTTGTTCCTTCCGCCGTCGTTCCCGGCGCCAACAAGGTGATTTCGTTTCTGGAGCGCGCGTTCGACGGCAAGGTCGTCGACCGCTACGACGGTCCGAACGGCGCCGTCTATCACGCCGAGGTGTTGCTTGGCGATTCGGTGGTGATGCTGGGCGAGCCCGCCCCGGATCAGCAAGCGATGCCCGCCTCCCTGTCGTATTACGTCGACGATGGCGCCTCGGTGGACGCCACGTATCGCCGCGCCCTCGACTCGGGTGCGCGCAGCGTGTCCGAACCGACGGATCAGCCATGGGGGTATCGCTCGGCTTGCGTTACCGACGACGCGGGCAATCGCTGGACGATCTGCGCCATCGTCGAGGAGCTCAGCCGCGACGAGATCCTGCGGCGCATGCAAGCTCAGGCGTAGCAATCGCGGCCCCGGATGCGCGGTTCGGTTTCGCCGCGCATTCGGGGGCCCTGCGACTGCTTGCATGTTAAACAGCCACAGTCATGAACATCGTCGTCACCGGCGCCGCCGGGTTCATTGGTTCGCACACGTGTCAGGCCCTGGTGAGCCGGGGGCACACGGTGGTCGGCGTGGATTCGTTCGATGACTATCTGTATCCGGCGGCATCCAAGCGCAGCAATGCAGCCGAGCTGGCGGCGCTGCCGGCGGCTTCGTTCTCGCTGATCGAAGGCGACATCTGCGACGAGGCCGTGATCGCCGCGGCGATCACCGAAGACGTCGACGTGGTGTGTCACCTGGCGGCGCTCGCCGGGGTGCGGCCGTCGTTGGCTCAGCCGTTGCGCTACATCCGCACCAACTTGCACGGCACCGGGGTGATCCTCGAGCGCTGTCGCGCGTTGGGCTTGCAGCGCCTGGCGTTCGCGTCGTCCAGCTCGGTGTACGGAGTCAAAGCGCCGGACGGCGCGGACCTGGCCGAGGTCGCGGCGTTTCGTGAAGACGATCCGTGCTAGCGCCCGGCGTCGCCGTACGCGGCGACCAAGCGCGCGGGCGAGCTTTTGTGCTCGACGTATCGCGATCTGTACGGCATCGGTGTCAGCTCGCTTCGCTTCTTTACGGTCTACGGTCCGCGCCAGCGGCCGGACATGGCGATTCACAAGTTCGTCGCCGCCATCTCCGCCGGCAAGCCGATCACGCTTTTCGGCGACGGCTCGTCGCGGCGCGACTACACGTTCGTCGACGACATCGTCGCCGGCACGGTCGCCGCGTGCGAGCGGGTCCAGCCGGGAACGTTCAACATCTACAACCTGGGCAACACGCAGACGATCGGCCTGCGGGAGTTGGTGGCCACGATCGAACAGGTCATCGGCACACCGGCAACCATCGAATGGCAACCAATGCAGCCCGGGGATGTGCCGATTACGTTTGCCGACATTAGGAACGCCGAGCGTGACCTGGACTACGCGCCGACGACCGGAATCCGCGATGGCATCGCGAAGTTCTGGGATTGGTACCGAACGTGATACAACCGGGCCGATGTCTCGCCTGGTTGTAGCTTCTCTGGTAGCAGTGATCCTGGCTGTGGCTCCGGCCGCGTGGGCCGACGACGGTGGCGATAGCGCCGCCGACAAGGACAAAAATCCGTCCATGGCCGGCACGCTGTTCGCCGAGGCCGGCGTCGTGTTCAACCTGCTGCACATCCCCGAGTCCACCGCCGACGGCGGTTTCGGCTTCCGGCTCGCGGCGGGGTTTCAGTTCACTGACAAGGTGCGCGCGCACTTTGCGTTTCGCACGCTGTCCAACGAGAACAAGGACATGGGCGGCACCAAAGAGGACTACTCGGATCTATCCCTCGGCCTGGGGCTGTCGCTGGATGGCAAGTACTTCAACATCGAAGGCGAGCTGACCCTGCCCACCATCTCCGGCACCGGATTTTCCGAAGGCGGCTTCGGCGGCGGCGTGTATTTCGTGGCGGGCTATCCGTTGTCGCCCAACTTCAAAGTCATCGGCCGGGTCGGTGCGTACGCCGCCAGTGTCGACGTTCCATCCAACGGCGGTCGCCGCATACCGATGTGGGGTCTCGTCGGCTTCGGCGTGGTGTACCAGGGCGCGCCCTGGGCGGGACGCTAGCGACCCTGGTCCGCCAGGCGGAAGCCCTGGAAGCACCAGCGCTGGTCGGGATAAAAGAAGTTGCGGTAGGTCGCGCGCACGTGTGACGCGGGGGTCACGCAACTGCCGCCGCGCAGCACCACCTGGTTGCTCATGAACTTGCCGTTGTATTCGCCCAGGGCGCCTTCGGCCGGCGCGTAGCCCGGATACGGCGTGTACGGGCTGGCGGTCAGCTCCCACACGTCGCCGAACATCTGGGTCAGCCCCGCGCCGTGCGCGGGCAGCGGATGCAGCGCGCCCGAGTCGACGAAGTTGCCTTTGACGGGGCGGTCGGCCGCTGCGTGCTCCCATTCTTGCTCGCGCGGCAGCCGCTTGCCGGCCCAGCGGGCGTAGGCCTCGGCTTCGTAGTAACTCACGTGCACCACCGGCGCAGTGGGGTCGAGCTCGTTCCAGCCGCGCAGGGTGAATTGTTCCCAGCCACCGTGTTGCTTTCGCCAGTACTCCGGCGCGTTCCAGCCGCGCGCACACACGGTGTTCCAGCCGTCGGACAGCCACAGGGCCGGCGTGTCGTAGCCGCCGTCCTGCATGAACTCCAGGAATTCGGCGGCGGTCACGCAACGCGATGCCAGGGCGAACGGCTCCAGGTAGGTTGTGTGTCGCGGCGTCTCGTTGTCGTAACAAAAATCGCCGCCGCTGTGACCGATCTCGACCAGCCCGCCGTCGTGGTTGATCCAGCGCAACGGCGCCGCCACGGCGCCCGAATCGACAGGTGCCGAGGATGCGTAACGCGGGCCAATGGGGTTTTGCGCCAGGTTGTATTTGATGTCCATCAACAACAGCTCCTGGTGCTGCTGTTCGTGGTGCAATCCCAGCTCGATGCGCCGCCGCACTTCGTCGCTGGCTTCGCCTACCAGCGCGCCGACGCGCTTGTCCACATCGGCCCGGTAGGTAAGCACGCGCTCAAGCGTCGGTCGCGACAGCGCGCCGCGCTCGGGCCGCGGGTGTTGCGCTCCTACCGATTGGTAGTAGCTGTTGAACAGTATGCGGTAGCGCGAATCGAATGGCTCGAACTCGGGCTCGAACGGCTCGAGCACGAACGTCTCGAAAAACCAGGTGGTGTGCGCCAGGTGCCACTTGGGTGGGCTGACGAACGCCGCCGTCTGAACCGTATGGTCCTCGATCTCGAGCGGGACGCAGACGGCCTCGCTGGCGCTCCGGACCGTTTGGTAATTCGCGAACACTGCCGGGGCGGTAGCGGGGCGCCGTTCGCGGCTCGGGCTTCCAGGGCCAGCCATACGTGAACGTGTAGCGGCGCGCGCGGGCACACACAAGTGCAAATCCGGGCGATCCGGGAATTAATGCGGTGTGGCGTCGATTCTACGTTTGAACTCCACTAAGATGTGCGCCGAAACCAAGGGGGATTGATGGCACAGCATTGGTGTACGTGGAAGATGATCGGAGGTCAGCTGCTCGGCTCGCCGGCAGCCAGCAGCAACAAAGACGGCACCCTCGAGGTGTTCGCGTTGGGCACCGATAACGGCGTCTGGCATCGCTGGCAGAAAAAAGTCAACGGCGACTGGTCCAACTGGACGTCGCTGGGCAAACCGATGGGCAACGACTTCAACAGCATCCCGGCGGTTGCCAACAACGAAGACGGACGACTCGAAGTGTTCGTCCGCGATACCAGCGGCGGGGTTTGGCACCGCTGGCAGCGTAAACCCAACAAGGATTGGAACCCACAGTGGGATCCCCTTGGTGGGCAGATCGCCGGCAACATGACGGTGGCGCGAAACAAAGACGGCCGGCTGGAGATTTTCGCCCGCGGCGTCGATGGCGCCCTGTGGCATCGCTGGCAAAAGAAGGCCAACAAGAGCTGGAACGACAACTGGAAGTCCGAAGGCGGTAACTTCCAATCGGACGTGGCCGTCGGCCGCAACAAGGACGGACGCCTCGAAGTGTTCGTACGCGGTCCGGACAACGCTCTGTGGCACATGTGGCAAAAGAAAGCCAACAGCCCGTGGGTCGACTGGAAGTCCGAGGGCGGCCAGTTCCAGGGCAACCCGGCTGTTGCCTCCAACGAGGACGGACGCCTCGAGTTGTTCGTGCGCGCCTCCGACAACAGCATCTGGCACATGTGGCAAGAGAAGGCCAACAAGCCCTGGGTCGACTGGAAAGAGCTTCCCGGCGCCAAGTTCTCCGACGATCCAGTCGTGGTCTCGGACAAAAAAGGCCGCCTTGCTCTGTTCGGTCGCGGCTCCGACAACGCGCTGTACTGGACGCGGCAAAAGAAGCCCAACAGTCCGTGGGAGCCGTGGGAGTGCCTCGCAGGCAACTTCAACTTCTTGCCCGCCATCGGTGTCAACCCCGACGGCCGGCTCGAAGCCTTCACCGTCGGTCAGGACGGCGGCCTGCAGCAGTCCTGGCAGATCGGCTGACCACCCGTTGCTCGCTCACGCGAGCAACCCCGCCAGCGCAACAAACGCAACCACTACCGGCGTGCCGTACTCGAAGCCTCGCAGCGAGCGCGCCGGTAGGGTGCGTCGCAGCTGTCGGCCGATCAGGTTGCCGGCGACGATACACACGGCCAGGCCGGCGCCGGCGATCAAGGTGTGCGTTCCGACCATGCCGTTGATCGCATAGCCGGTGGTGCGGCCGATGTGAATGAACACCGCCGTGGTCGCCGCCGTGGCCACATACCGGGTGCCCGATAGGCCGGCCGATAGCATGATGGGGCCGAGGAGAAAGCCGCCGCCGCCGCTCATGGCGGCCAGCGCGCCCACGCCCGCGGCTGCGGGCGTGAGACCGTTGATCGGAAACCGCCACGCCGTCGACGACGCGGTGCGCACGACCGCCAGCGCCGTAATCGCGACGATGGCGAGGTGCAACACCAGCGGGGGGAGCGACGTCGCCACCAGGGCGCCGGCGATGCTGCCCGGCACCGCGCCGGCGACCAGGCGGGTGGCAACGGCGCGGTCGACGTGACGCCGGAACATGTAGACGCGCTGGGCATTGCCGATGAGCAACGCGAACGAGGTGACGGTGAGAGCGCTCAGCGGATCCCAGACCAACGCGAGCGCGGACACCAGCAGCATGCCGCCGCCCAGGCCGGTAATGGTGGTGATGAGTCCCGCCGCCACGCCCAACAAGATGAGCAGCGGTGAGAAGTCCATGTCGACTCCTTGTGTATCGCTGTTCCGACTATTTGCCTAATCGAATGTTTTTAGATATATGATAAATATTGGTTATGTTTAACGAGCTCGAGCATCTGCTGCTCATCGTCGAGCACGGCACGTTTACAGCGGCAGCTCGGCGAGCGCACTTGTCCCAGCCGGCGCTCAGCGCCTCGATTCGCCGCCTCGAAGACGACGTCGGCGCGCGCCTGTTGCACCGCGGTCGCGGCGGCGCCGAGCTCACCGCTGCGGGTGTTGCATTCTTACCCCGGGCCAAGGCGGCCCTCGCCGCCATCGAAGACGCGCGCCGCGCGGTCGCCGAAATCGAAGGACTGGGCGCGGGTGAAGTTCGGCTGGGCGCGGGGGCCACCGCGTGCACGTACCTTTTGCCCAAGACCCTGGCGCGCTATCGCAAGCGTTATCCGGGCGTGCGCATCAGTATGCTGGAGGGGTACCGCGCGCGTATGGAAGACAACTTGCGCGCCGGCGTCATCGATCTGGCCATCGTCACCGGTGACGGCGACGAGCTGTGGCGCCGAGACGAGCTCATCGTCGTGGCCTCACCCAAGATCGATGCGCGTCGCGCCGGCTTCGTCACATTCCCCCACGGC
>Ga0114931_10011944_pt1 | contig 10207 bp, 5 predicted proteins | sample 2SBtaG_FD_89579 | JGI IMG/M metagenome (GOLD analysis project Ga0114931, IMG submission 89579) | Deep subsurface microbial communities from Kolumbo volcano to uncover new lineages of life (NeLLi) - 2SBTROV14_V59a metaG | ecosystem: Environmental > Aquatic > Marine > Volcanic | place: Kolumbo... | reverse complement strand
CTTATCATGCTCGGCCTTAATAGTATAAAGTGTCTCATATAGTGCTAGCAAACTTCTATCTTTTGATCTTGAAAAAAGGGTTTCTGCTTTAATTTTTTGTTTATTCCAAGGTACGGGATTGGCATTTACAAAGTCTGCGATATCAGATGACAATGACAGGAAATTGTCGTCATGATTCAAACTACCATAATAATCCAGAAGAGGAACAAATGTTCTCAGTACGTGGGGAGGATGAGGAGCTGAAACTTCATCGAATTGATTGAGTATCAAGCGCAACAAATTTGATCCTGAACGTTGAGTGCCAATTATTTGAATAGAAGAAGCTTTATTTACCATAAATTATGAATAGAAAAAACCAATTATACCGGCAGCAATCATTAGCCAAAGAAAATTTATTTTATAACGAATCAATAGTATTGAAGACAATAAAAATATTACCCCCGATATCCACCAGTTTTCGATAGATTTTCCCAAAATTACTACAGAAGATAGAATCAATGCCACTACTACCGGTTTTAATCCTTCGAAAATTGACTTCCAAACCCTATTTTGATTAAACCTTTTAAATGTATCACTAACCAGCACCATTAACAGCCCGGAGGGAAAGAAAATGGACACAGTAGCAATTATTGCTCCCCATAAACCGTTTAATTTATAACCAATAAAAGTTGCGCTAATTAGTATGGGGCCAGGGGTAATTTGCCCCAATGCAATGGCGTTCATAAACTCGGTATTACTTAACCATGCTTTTTGCAAAACAATGATGTTGTTTAGCATAGGAATCATTACATAACCTCCGCCAAAAAGGGTGAGGCTAACTCCAGAAAAAACCGTGGCCAATGCAACATTAATATTATGTGTTGGGAGTTTTATGAAATTTAAGCCAAGCGCGACAACTAGCAGAATAGATACTATTAGGTGAACTATGGTATATTTAACTTTTGGTTGATTGGTTAACATTGCATTTTTATTCTTAAATAAAAACAGGCCTGACACACCTCCCAAACCAAAGCCAACAATGAACACCCAATAACCCTTAAAAAATATTTGCAAAGCAAGGATTATTACTAAAATGAGGACATGCTTATAACTATTAAACCCTTTCTTTGCCATTTTGTAAGCTGCCGCAAAAATAATAGCCATAACCACCGGAATAACACCAGATAAAAAGGCATTTATCTCAACTATATAATTATACCGCTCATAAAAAAATGCCAGTACAATCATTAACAACATTGATGGTAATAAAACCGCTACCATTGATACCATCGCCCCCAACCACCCTCCTAACGAGTACCCTATATAGGTAACGGTATTTACCGCCACTGGTCCTGGCAGCAGAGAAGCAATGGAAAAGCCTTCTATAATAGCATCATTTTCGATAGCCTTATCTCTCTCCACCATCAATCGCTGTACAACTGCCACTAAAGCAGAGTATCCACCAAAGGAAGAAGCCCCTACCAAGAGAAAGGTTTTAAAAAGATATACTATTGTTTGAAAATATGTTTTTTGTGTTCGCATTTATTTATGCTGATGCCAAAACCATTTATCAGACTATGAAAAAAGCCATGGTATAATTTCTCTCTTTATTTCCATGGAAGTTTTTTGAGATAAACAGCTCGATAAAATGATTGAGGACTATTAAGCTGCCATAATATGTTACCTTTCAAGTCTGCTATTACTATCTTTTTAGTCATGGAACTGCAAAAAAGCAGCTTGTCATGGTCAATAAAATATACACTGCCTTGCTTAAAAGAGTATAGATCACTTGGCAACCTAACATCTAAAGTTTTGGTAGCTACCATATTTTCCTCATCAATTCGAAAAGCCAACGCCCTTGATCTTTTGCCCTTTCTGGACTTTATTGCCGGATTCATAGAATTGTCAAATATCATTAAATTGCCATGAGGGTTAATATGTACAGCATGTTGGCCAGAGAACAATTCATTAGGGGATAGTTTAAAATCTCCATCTACCCCCAACTTCCATACTATATGGCCATCATCCTTATTTATCTTCCATATTTGATTAAAATTCCTGAACGAAACAAGGAAATTCCCATCTGTATCCCGGCAAAGCCCATTGGCATGGCTCCAATCTCTGCGGCTTTTATAGAGTTGCTGAGAGGCAATAACCTCTTGATCAAAAATGCTCCAATGCCACAACTGATGACCTTTATTATCAAGCAAAACAATACCATCTCCGGCAACACTATCTTGTTTAGTACCACCATAATTTGCTAAATTAAAAACCTTATATTCTTTAGTAAGTGCTAAAATGCTGTTTTTATCATCGCGCAGTATATCATGATGGAGTGACCTCGTAAAATCATTGGTGCCAAATTTTAAATTGGTAATGGTATCCCCTTCAAAGGTAACCTCAACAATATATTTATCAGTTTTTAGGGCTATGTAAGCATTCTTCCCTGATATTGAAAATGGTCGAAAGATAGTAGAGTCAGATACCTGATACCAAATTACCTTACCACTACTATTAACAATAAGTTGGGTGCCCGGATTAAGCATATGCCTTAGCAAAATATATCCCTTGGGTCCCTTACCATCCTTCTTCACGACTTTAAATGTTGGAATATAGGGAGGTAAGGAATCTACCTTAAAGGAATATGTTTTAGATGGAGAAATGCCTTCCTCTTCTACTAATAATAACTGATAAGAATAGGTTGAATTTGGAACAAGCCCATATAAGTTTACCTCGTGTTGCAATGAAATTGGTGACAAGCTTGTTGTATCTTTTATTTCATTACCCTCTTGCCAATATACCACTTTGGCGCTTTTGGCAGAGGGGGTAGAAAACTTTACGACAGCTTTAAAATTCTTTTTATAGGTTAACTCAACACTTACATCATCTACAAGCTTATTGCAAGATAAAAGCAGCATAATCAAACTTGATATTAATAAGGTAATATAAGAATAGGTAAATTTCATAAAATTTCATGTTAGCTAGATTGGGCTATAAGATTAAGCAAAAAAAATAGGTTCAGATAAAATCTGAACCTATTTTTTAAGAAATATTTACTTCACTAGAAAGTCAACGGTGGCCAATCGGCTCCATCCTGACGAACTAAGTCAGTAACACCGGCTTCACCATAGTCGTTTTCCCAATCAAGTGTAAGGGTTTTATTATCAGCACTAACTGAAACATCGTTATACCAATAAACTTCCCCCCATTGGCTTGCTCCGTTTACAGATAGTACCGCGCAAGCATCTACAATTTGCAGTGTTCCTTCAGGACCAAATCCTGCAGAACCTGGCGTACCATCACCATAACAGGCATCGTAAGCACCATAAGAGAAATCTCCATGATTATCCTCAATATGATATTTGCCATTGCCATCGGCTATCCACTCAGTAGAGCTAGAAATTACATTTCCACACCATGCAGTAGTCGTATAATCTAATTTACCTTCTAAGCTAGAAGGGCAAATTATAGGTACTGTCAAGGTAAATAACGCAGAAAAAGGAGATGAAGAAATGATATTCGCACCAGTATTATCGGCATCAAATACTCTGCCATCATCCATTAACAGTGTCATGTGATAAATAAAGTTATTTCCACCATCTATCGATGCTAGTCCAAGCGCAGCCATGGCTGCTGCTGGAGTAAGCGAGATATCATTGGCAGGCAAACCTGCTTCACTTGTCTTATTAGGGGTAAAGCTTGCATATGTTACAGGATCTACAGAATTGGCTCCGCCACCAACTACATCTTGGTACTCAACAGTCCAGTTATAAGAGGAAACGTTGCTTCCTTTAGATTCACTATAATATTCTATTTCAAGATCAACCGATGAATTGGCTAAGTCAAAGAAATCGAAATTTCCTGATTTGCTCAACATTCTGGGAAACGCTCCCTTCTGAAGATCATTAAACGTTTCATACGGCAAGTCAACTTTAGTACATGATGATACTATCACGCTTAAGATGAGTGTCGTAGAAAGAAAATATATTAACTTTTTCATATTATTCTATCTTAAAATTTATTTTAACGATTTACCTGGATCCCAAAATGTCATTTCACCAAAACTACGTTGTGAAGCATTTTGGTTCAAATCAACATAAATCGAAGGATATAAGAACATATGAGGGAATGGGATAGCGTCACTAGGTTCCCTTGTAGGCTGTAAACCAGATGGGTAACCTGTTCTTTTATACGCATCCCAAGCATCCATAGCATTACCCCATAGGGCAATATGGAATTCCTTCATCACCACATCCATAGGATCAGTAGCCGCATCGTAATTAGCTAATACCTCATTTACATAAGTATCAATATCACCACTACTTGGTACAAAGGCAGGATCAACATCAGCCTCATCAACAGCATCAGCGAAATCCATTACCTTAGTAATAGAAGCTCTGATACCTGCTTCCATATGAGCTCTACCACCGGCAACATCACCACCTTTTAAGGCGCGTTCTGCCATCATAAAGTGAACATTATAGTTGTCCATTACAGGCCAAATTCCCTGTCCTAGTCCACCTAATGTACCACTCTTCTTGGTGTTTTTGAAGGTATCACCATCAAATAAGCCACCGGCAGGATAAACACCATACACGGTTCTTAACTGACCATCGGGTGGAATACCATCGGCATCGCCATGATCCCTACCCCAGTAACCTTCAGCACCATCTGCATTGCCTGTCGGATCAACTCCGGCCGGAATATTAGTTGCTAAACAGAAAGGATCCCTGGCTGCATAATGTGTAGGCCGTGGACGGAAAGGACAATCAATGGTAAATTGATCTTCACCCAAAGCAGTATCTGTTTGACGATAGAAGTAATATCTGATCCTGGGATCTTTACTATCCTTATCAGTACCAACTTCAGCACCACCATTACTACCTCGCATATTCCACATGTAGAAATTAGACATATAAACACCATCGCTGGTTTCATATTGGCTATTATACTGTGGGTGGCGAGCATTTGGGTTATTTCTATTAGTTCCATAATGGAAATCGAAATCACCATCATTAGAAGAAATAGCATTTGCTGCCGCAGCATCAAAGACACCCATGTCATTTTTGTTCAGCGCCCATTTCATTAATAATGAATTAGCAGCCGCTGCCCACTTGGCACGGTTATCGCCTGAGCCATAGAATAAATCTGTTCCGGGGAATCCCCTACTTACATTCGCAGGATCAAGATCACTAATCGCTTCATCTAATAAAGTTTTAACTGTATCATATAAAGCTGATTGATCATCTGCTACAGGACTAGGATTTGAAACTCCTCCACCTGCTTCTGTATAAGGCACATCACCAAACAGATCAACTAAAAGCATTAACGTATAGGCTTTTATAACCTTGGCTGCACCAATATGTGCATTTAGTTCAGCTGGTTCAGCAATTGCCAAAAACGCATCGTAATCAGGAAATATTTGGGCATAAGCAATACTCCAAACGGTATTTCCTGTTGTTGAGCCAAAGGCCGCATTATAATCAACACCCCAGGTCATGGCTTCCATGCGCATGGGTTGCGCAATAAATCTGTTTGCACTATTATACATATTGGCAAACGATAATTGCATACTATTAAAAAGCAGATCTGCACTTGCACTTTCCTCCGTTGCTGCATTAGGATTACTTAATTTATCCTTAAAATTCAGCGTATCACATGAGAAAGGTAACAACAACAACACTGCTATTATTATTTTACTTAAAGATTTCATCTATAAAAAATTTAGAGTCTTAGAAAGTTAAATTAAGTGTTGCACCATATCTCTTTGAGGTCGGTCCAGTAACGTAGTCGAAACCACGGCCATTACCAACACCAAGGCTAAGTACCTCGGGGTCAAAGTTAGATGTCTCCGGGAAGTTAAAGGCATTATACCACATATTCTGTCCGGAAATGGTTAGTGAGACATTACCAAATGGTGAGTTCTCAATCCAAGCCTTAGGGGCAGTAATAGACAATGAAACTTCTCTTAAACGAACAACAGAAGCATCATAGATTCTGTTTTCATCATAAAATACTCCGGTATGCTCCCAGTAATGACGGTTAGCCGTAATCTGCTGATCATTAGGCGCGTAAATAGGAGTACCATCTGATTCTGTACCTGTTTGAACAACACCGGTAGTAACTACCGGAACAAAACGGTCAAAACCGGTTTCTTCCAGAATTCCCCTACCCGTTAGGGTTGAAGCTGTTGAGCCCCAAATGTAGCCACCTGCAGTGTAATCAATCTGAGCTCTTAACTCTAACCACTTATAAGAAACGGTTAAGTTACCATTTAACAAGAAATCAGGATTAGGATCACCAATAACGCCATTTTCAGGATCTTGCTGGTAAGTACCGGCAGTGCTAATGATAGGATCACCGGCATCTGTTCTTAATATCCTGCTACCCCAGATAACACCATAAGGCCGGCCTGGTATAGCATAGTTACCTAAAAAGCTAAATCCGGCAATCGGCATTTGATCAATACCATCAGCTAGTTTTGTAATCTCACTAACATTTTTAGTAAAGTTAGCACCAATGGCTATGTTCCAGTCGTTATTTTGATAGGCTGTAAGATTGGCCGCTACTTCAATACCGGTATTATTCATTGACGCGGTATTAAGTGTAGAAGTGGTAAACCCTGTTGAAGGATCTAATTGCAAATCAATTATCAGTTCTTCAGAATTCTTATTATACCAAGAAAAATCAATTCCTAAGATATCATTAAAGAACCTACCTTCTAATCCTGCTTCTAATTCTTTATGAATTTCAGGCTTTAAATCTTTGTTACCAAACTTATCACTTACAGCATTTGTTTGTACTTCAGTACCATCGGCAGATACGAATGCTTTAGGATTGGTATCCAATACGTTTCTGGTATTGTAAGTATCACCAAATCCGGCAGAAGTACCATAACCTACACGCACTTTAAGGTGGTTAACCATATCATTGCTTATGGCAAATGACTCTAAAGGTAACCATGAAGCACTTACACTAGGGTAGAACAAGCTGTTATTACCTTTTTCAAGATTCGACACCCAGTCGTTACGGCCAGACAGATTTAAGTATAAGAAATCCTTATAACCAAAAGATAAATTAGCATAAGCTCCTAACCAAGACTGATCATCAATAGCAGAAAAACCATTGTGATTGGCAAAATTCTGTTGGGTCATTAACCCAAAGATAAACTGCTTGGTTCCTTGTGCCCAGGTATAATTATTATGGTCGTTCCTTAAAGATGTACCAACAATAGCATTTAAGTTCAAATCTGAAGTTAAATCAAAATTGAAATTAAAGTTTAATGTTTGGTTACTAATAAAGTTATTACGAACAGAAGTCTCTAAACGACCATCCATATCTTGTGGTCCTCCTTTGTTAACCTGATATTCTTTCTTTTGGGTATAGGTATCAATACCTAAATTATAAGAAATATTAAAGTAATCGGTAATTTCATAATTCAGATTTATACTACCAAAGAAACGAGAAATTTTCTCATTGTCATTAACATATTTCTTAGTCCATAGAGGATGTTGCATGCCATTATTAGAACGATAGTACAAACTTTCGTGGGTAATAGGGTTTTCAAACTCTAATTGGGCTAAGCTAATACTACGGGGTGTGTACATTACATTAGAAAATAAAGAAGACCCTGAAATTGGATTGGAGCTGTAAATAGGCGCAGCTGCCGGGGTATCCCTATCTGATGTAATATAGTTAAACGATGAGGTAGCTGTTAAACCATTGGCTAACTTAGTTTTTGCTCCTAAATTAAAGTTATGCTTAGCCAACACGTTGGTATCAATAAATCCCTGATCCCTTAGGTAGCTATAACCAAAGTTAACTGATGTCTCAGGATTGATATTGTTTGAAACTTGCACTGAAGTTTGGTTAACAATACCGGTACCGAATACAGTGCCATAGTTATTATAAGGAATATAATAATACTCAGCACCTCTTTTCTCAGGAAAAACATCATATAATGCCGACCTATCGTAAGGGTGCTTTATGGAGGCAATGTTAGGATCAGTGCTTAACACATTGGTACCATTTTTACCAGGCTGATCGAAAGGTGCCCCCCAGTTGGAGAACGCTGCCGAAGCAAAATTTTGCCAGCCATTACCATATTTGCTCTGTACATCGGGCAAACTAGCAATTTGTGAAGCAAAATTAGCCTGTGTAACACTAATCTCCATCTTCTTATTTGATGATCCTTTACCATTCTTGGTAGTTACCAGTACAACACCATTACGCCCTTGCTCACCATATAACACGGTTGCACTTAATCCTTTAAGGATACTAATGTTTTCGATGTTATTAGGGTCTAGATCAAGGAAACGGCTGGATGCAGTAGCACCACCACTTGAAAAACCACGGTCGCTACTGGTTGAAGTATTAAAAGGAATACCATCAACAACAAACAATGGTTGGTTATTACCAGTAATAGAGGAGTATCCTCTAATCAGGATATTTGTTCCTGAACCGGCCAAACCACTCGTAGAAGTAATATTTACACCAGCTACTTTACCACGAAGAATACGTCCTACGTCTCCTTCAGGTTTCTTAGTAAGTGCATCATTACCAACAGTTGTTACGGCATATCCTAAGGATGCTTTTTCGCGGCTAATACCAAGAGCTGTAACTACAACCTCTGATAATTGCTCAGCATCGGAAGCCATAGCAACGTCAATAACGCTTCTACTTCCAATTTCAACTTCCTGTGTTTGTAAGCCAATGAAAGAAAATATCAGGGTTCCTCCATCTGCCGGCACAGTAAGTTTGTAGTTACCGTCAATGTCGGTAACTGCTCCAGTTGTGGTACCTTTCACAACTACGTTCACTCCCGGTACGCCACTACCATCATCCGATGATGTAACCTTACCAGAAACAGTACGGTCTTGCGCGAAAGCCATTGAGGCCGCAAATAACAACGCAAGACTGAGAAGTAAACTTTTTCTCATGCTTTTTAGTTTAAGTTAAACATTAATTAATTACAAAATGATAACACTTACCACTTTGATTCAATGATAAAGATAGTTAAATAGGTGATTTTTAAACAAACTTATGGTGTTTTTTTAGTTGTTTTTACAAAAAAAATTGTCGAATTGCATTATTTGTTGGATTATTTCAAGATTTTTAATTCAATTCTACGGTTTTTGGCACGGCCGAAATCGTTTGCATTAGTAGCGGCAGGATATAGGCTGCCATAGCCTTTGTAGGTTAATCTATCTTCATTTACGTTATGTTCAACTAAGAATTTATATACTGCAGAGGCCCGGTTAGTGGATAGGTTATTATTATAAGCTTCGCTCCCCATGTTATCTGTATAGCCGGCAATTTCTATATTTAAATCTGGATGCTCCTTAAGGTAGTTAGCAACAAAAATCAGGGCTGTTTTGGATTTTTTAGTGAGGGCAAAAGAGTCGAACTCAAAGAATACATTATTTAACCTTGTTTTACCTCCGGTGACCAATGGGCTAAGGGCGATATTGGCAGTAATACCCTCAAAGCCAATGCTGTCGTTATCGAGGTTAAAATAGTAGCTACGAAAGAGGTATTGCTTAGCCTTTACATAAACGGCATACTCCGCCCCTTCGGTAAGTACTATGAGGTATTTGCCCGATAAGCTATCGGACATTACCCGGCTCACCGGCTGGTTGGCAGAAAGGTTATAGAGTGATACTTCGGCAGCCACCGGATTTTTAGTTAGAGAATCATATACAGTACCAGCAACAAAGCTGCTTCGATATTTTATACCTATCTCCGGTGGAATGTTGATTTGATATAGTTTACTAATAAGCTGATCCCCTAGCTTAGTTTCATGCGAATAGTACCCATGGGTGCCATCAGCGGTAATAAACATGGCCAGTTCATCATTATGGGTATTGATGGGATAACCGAAATTAATGGGTTGCTGCCACTTGTTTAGACTGTCTTTTTCGGCATAATAGATATCAAAACCCCAAAAACCAGGTCTGCCATCAGAGCCAAAATACAATGTATTGCCATTTACATGAATAAAAGGTGAGATATCATCTGCTTTGGTATTAATAGCCGGGCCTAAATTACGTGGATTAGACCAGCCTGTTGCCGGGGTATAATGGGAAACCCAAATATCGCGTTTACCCAGCCCTCCCTTTCTGTTAGACACATAATATAGCGTATGTCCATCGGCCGATAAGGCAGGTTGTGAATCCCAGGCGGAGGAGTTAATAGGCCGACCAATATTCTTGGGTTTTGTCCAATTTTG
>Ga0114931_10011943_pt1 | contig 10207 bp, 7 predicted proteins | sample 2SBtaG_FD_89579 | JGI IMG/M metagenome (GOLD analysis project Ga0114931, IMG submission 89579) | Deep subsurface microbial communities from Kolumbo volcano to uncover new lineages of life (NeLLi) - 2SBTROV14_V59a metaG | ecosystem: Environmental > Aquatic > Marine > Volcanic | place: Kolumbo... | reverse complement strand
CGACGGGAGCCTCGAGCGCGAAGGGCTGGGTATGCTCTGCCATCAGCGCGATCGTGGTGTCGATCGGCCTCCGATTCTCGTTTGCCGGCGGAGCGTCGTCGATCTCGGTGGGACGTGTCGGGAAGTACGGGATCAGATCGTCATCGATGTCCCGGCGTCCCGAGACCACCAGTTTTCGGCCATTGTACTGACTGAACGCTCCCTGCCGAAAGTAGTAGACGCCGCTCGGCGGAGAATAGTCGTCGTGAAAGAGCACGACGGCAACGGGAACACGGGACCCTCCGGGGTTGTACCTATCCCGAAACTCGAGCTCGCTGGCGGCAGATCCTCCTCGCTCTCGTCGATCGCCTGTGCGGGCCTTGCCCTTGGACGGATCGGGTCGAAGACCGAGCCCTGCTCCGGCGTCCGGGGGAGGCGGCATGCCGATCATCGGCGTCGCCACGACGATCAGTGCGAGCAGCAGCCCGATGATGCCGAGATTGAAAACCGCTCGGCCAAAACGTTGCTCTCGCAGCAACAGCACCAACCCAAATGCCGTCGCCATGCCGCCCATGAAAAGGAAGAGCCACGTCGGGTCCCAGCCGAGCGCGATGATCCAGTCCGCCAAATAGAATGGCCGGTTGATCGCACCGTGACGATGCGGGAGAAAAAGCTGCGCAAACGCCAAGGCAACGAGAAGTAGCTCGAAGAGAGAAAACAAGGCCCTGCGTGTCGAACACGCCCGCATCGTCGCGCTGGAGATCGCAGCCACCCAAAGTGCCGTCACCGCGCCCACAAATCGCAAGGCCCCCACGGGACCGAGTGCCGCCGCCAGGAGCGAGCCCTCGGTGAGGGAAGAGCGGAGCCAAGCCAGCATTGCGATCAGCACGAGCGCGCCGAGGACGATCGCGGAGGTGCGTAGGCGCGTTCGGCCGAGCTTGCGTCCGATGAGGCAGCCGCTCATTCCTCCTACGAAAGCGGCAATGACCGAGCCGCTGGGAGCCATGGTTGCCACCAGCACGCTCCAGCCGAGACCATGGATCGTGGCCCGCCCGAGCTCTGCAAAGGCCTCGGCGAAACCGACCGGCCGAGTGCGAGCGCGTGCCTTCATGCAACCCTCCTGCGGCTCGATTCCAGATGCGTCGCGTCACCGAGCACTCTGCCACTTACGCGGTCGATGATGACGACCTCGCAACGAAGCTGACCCAATGCCCGCCCGACGCGCTCGAGATCGACGCGCTCGACGGCCGAGGGGCGTACGGGCGCGAACAGCCACCGCCCCCAACGCGGTTGAGCATTCGGCTCGCGGACGGCGTCGACCGCAAGAACGACCCGGACCCGACGGTAGCGACGTACGGCGAGCGAGCGTATCTCATCAAGCCAGCCCTCCATCGTCGGGGGCGCGAACACCACCAGCGCAGCGGGTCCTCGGGGGTCCACCTCTGCGAGGAAGCGCTTCAGACCGCTCCCGCTTCGACCTGCAAAGCCAGAAGAGGTCATCACCTTGTGCAGCGCCTCGGCAGGATCGGATGTCGCCTGGGGAGCACCATCCGCCCCAAATTGCCAGTCCATGCCGAGCGCTTCTTCATCGATCGCGGCACGTGCCGCAGCAGCCGCTGCCTCATCGCGTGGGCCAGCGACGAGATAGGCGACTGTCCTGCGGGCTCGACTCAGTGCCCGCTCCGGCATGCGCACCATCAGCTTGCGCGTGCGGCCGAATACCTTCCAGTGAATGAAACGTGCAGGGTCGCCCGGCACGTACCTCCTGAGCTCGATCCGGTCCCCGTCCTCGAGCCCCATCGGATGCGGGTGTTCCTCCCCGCCGGTCAAGGAGGTGAGAACCGGCAGACGCCGAATGCCGCCGAGGTGGGGAAGCACCTCGATAGGGCCGGGTTGGCGATGCCGAAACGCGACTCGGGACAACCCGAACGCATCCTGAACCACGACGCGACGAGTGATCGAGGAGAAAATACCGCGCCTGCGCAGGTTCACCCGCTCTCGAAGCCGCCCGCCTTTCGAAGGAAGATCGGCGACCACGGCGTCGGGTGACACCCAAGCCCAGCGCACCTGCACCAGAGGAAACCACCACAGGGACGGCAGCGAAAAACCCGTCGGCAACGCTGTCCCCGTCTCGAATGTAGACGTCGACCAATGACACGGAGCCCGCCGTAGCCACAGCCAGAGTCCCAGGGCGCTCAAGGCGACGACCGTGGTGGAGATCGCGAGAAGACCCACTCCGCCGTAGCCGAGCACCAGCAAAATCAGGTCGAGCTGCTTGAAGCCAAAGCTGACTATCGCCACCGACGCGACGACTAGCAGCGCCATTCCGAGCGCAGTCAGCGGCCAAACGTCTCCAATACGGCGACCGACCCGGCGAGCACGCACCAGCTGCCCCCGTAGCGGTGCTGGAAATGTCTCGGTGGGCCTCATGCCAGTGATCGTGCCATGGGAGCCTAGAAGCTCAAACATCGGAAAACCCATGCTATTCCCAGGCCAATGTCCAGGACGACCCGCCGGCGGAATAGATTGGAGTACGCGGCGGTTTAGAAGCGGGAGAGTGTCTTGACAGGTCTAGAGCCAGGGCTACCCTCCGCCAGCCCTGCAAAGAGGCACGGATCACACGCAAGGGAGACTATGACCGATGTGATGATCGACGCGCGGGATTTGACCAAGCACTACGGTACTGTCGCCGCCCTCAAGAACGCAAGCTTTCAGGTGAAGCGCGGAGAGGTCGTCGGGTTCCTCGGCCCCAACGGAGCAGGGAAAACCACGACGATGAAGATACTCACGTGCTTCATCGCCCCCTCGGGGGGAACGGCCCGTGTCGGTGGTGCCGACATTTTCGAAGACTCGATCGCGGTCCGCGAGGTGATTGGCTATCTGCCCGAGAACACGCCGCTCTATACCGAGATGCTGGTTTTCGAGTACCTGGAATTCGTTGGCAAGATGCGCGGGCTGAGCGGCTCCGCGCTCCAGACGAGGCTTCGAACGGTCGTTGAAGAGACGAGCTTGGGCGAGGTCATCGGCAAGAGCATCGCGGAGATTTCGAAAGGCTTCCGCCAGCGCGTCGGCCTTGCACAGGCCTTGATTCACGAACCTCCAGTGCTGATTCTCGATGAACCGCTGAGCGGTCTCGATCCAAATCAGGCCGCCGAGATCCGAGAGCTGATTCGCGAGATCGGGCGTGAGCGCACTGTCATTCTATCGACACACAACCTTGCAGAGGTGCAGATGACCTGCGGGCGAGTCCTGATCATCTCGCAGGGTCAGCTGGTGGCGGATGACACGCCAGAAGAGCTCGCCGCGCGAGCGGGCAAACCGCGCTTCGTGGCTACACTAAAGCAAAACGGTCACAGCGCATCCGACATCCGCGAAGCATTTTCGGCCATCGGCGATGCTCAAACCGTCAAAGAGCAGGCCAGCGCCGCGGCGGGTGAGCTCATCGTCGAAGTCGTGCCCAAGGGCAACGAAGACCTGCGCGCCGAAATCTTTCAGGCGGCGGTGTCCGCCAACCTGGTGCTCCTCGGCCTCGAGAGGCATGGTGAGAACCTCGAAGACATCTTTCGGCAGCTCACCATGGGCAAGACGGGGGCGTCATCATGAGACACATCCTCACCATCGGCGGCCGCCAGTTCCGAAGCTACTTCAACGGTCCAGTGGCTTACATCGTCAGTTGCATCGTAATGCTGACGTTGGGCTTCTTCTTCTGGAAGACCTTCTTCCTCTTCGGCCGCGCGAGCTGTCGTGAGATGTTTAGCTGGCTCGGCCTCATCCTGGTGTTCGCGCTCCCAGCATTGACGATGGGCCTTCTCGCCGAAGAGAAGCGCACCGGAACCATCGAGTTTCTCATCACCATGCCAGTGACGGAAGCACAGGTAATCGTGGGCAAGTTCTTTGGAGTCCTGGGGCTCTATGCAGTCCTCCTCGTACTCACTCTGCCATACCCGATCAGCGTCTCGACGCTCGGCAACCTCGATTGGGGGCCGGTTTGGGGCGGCTATCTCGGCTTGTTCCTACAAGGCTCCGCGATTCTCGCCATCGGCTTGATGGCCTCGAGTTGGACCAGCAATCAATTGATCGCGCTGTTCGTCGGGCTTACCTTGAGCGTGTTCTTCTGGATGCTCGACAAGTTCTTGGCGCTGCTTCCGACGAACGCGGCATCTACCCTGCAATGGCTGTCGTTCGACTACCACTTCCAGAGTATGGCGCGAGGCGTGATCGACCTGCGCGACGTGCTGTTCTTCTTCTCCGTGACCGTATTCGCGCTAGCCGTCGCGTTTCGAGCATTGGAATCGCGGCGATGGAGCTGACCGATGTCATCTAAAATCCAAAAACGCGCCGCTAGCGAATCGTTGGTCTTTCTCTTGTTCGCCGGCGGCATTCTCGTCCTTCTCAACGTGCTCGCGGCTTACTTCCCTTCGCCGCGTGTCGACCTCACTCAAAACGGGTTGTTCTCGTTGGCCGATGGCTCGCAACGGCTCGCTGCAGGCCTCGATGACCGCCTCGATATCACGGGGTACTTCACCAAGAATCTGCCTCCTCCTTTCAACGCCACCGAGCGGGAAGTGCGTGATCTGCTCTCCGAGTACGCCGCCGCATCGAACGGTCAAATCGTCGTTCGCTTCATCGATCCAAATGACGAGGCAAAGCAGCAGGCCGCACGCGCCGATGGCGTACAACCGGTCGCGCACCAGAAAATCGAGGAAGACCAGGTCGCGGTCGTAGAGGGCTACCGAGGCTTGGTCCTCCGCTACCTAGACAAGAAGAAAACCATTCCGGTAGTCCAGAACACTACCGGGCTCGAATACACCATCACCTCGGCGATCAAAGAGCTGGTCGGCGAACGCAAGCCCATCGGCGTGATCGGCGGCCATGGAGGCCCCACTCTGGACCAGGGACTGACCACGCTGAAAGCTGCGGCGAAGCTCTATGACATCCGGGAAGTCGATGCATCGAAGGAAATCGATCCTGGGCTGGCTGCGCTGCTGGTCGTCGGCCCGCAGGAGCCTTTCAGCGACCAAGAGCTACGGCGCATCGACCAATACGTGATGCGCGGCGGCTCACTAGGCGTCTTCGGAGGAGCACTGGCGGTGGACCTTGCGGGGGGTGCCGGGCCTTCGGCCCGGCCGGAGAGCTCGCGTGTCAGCGAGCTCCTTGGCCCTTGGGGCGTTCGGATGGTCTCGACGCTCGTAGCCGACGCGCAGTGCAGCCGCGCACCGATGCGAGGACCACTGGGGTTACAGGTACTCGTGCCTTACCCCCCCATCCCAGTGATCCAGCTCGACGCCGAGCAGCTTGCGCATCCCGTCATGTTCCACTTGGCCTCACCCATGCTTCCATTCGTTGCACCACTGGAGGTAGGAGACGCGCCGGACAACGTGAAGATGACGGTTCTCGCGAGGTCGTCCGAAGACTCATGGGCGATCTCGGGATCCACCATCCCCCTCGAGCCGCGTGATCCTCGGGACTGGCAAATGACCTCCGACAAGGGCCCGTTCAACCTGATGGTCGCCATCAAAGGCAAGTTGCCCTCCGCCTATGCGGCACCTATGGACGAATAGGGTGCCACCGCGATTCAGGCACCTCCGGTGGCAGAAGGCGACGTTCGTGTGCTGGTCGCAGGAACGAGCACGTTTCTCGAAGACACCTTCATGCCGCAAAAACCGCAGCAGGGTGACATTCCCATGAATGCGGCTCTGGCTCTGGCCCTCAATGCAATCGATTGGCTCGCAGCGGATTCGGACTTAATCGCGATCCGCGCCAAGACGACCGAAGAGCCGGCCCTCGACATCCCGGATTCTGTTCTCGCCGCTGAAAACACGGCGCGTGCCGCCGCCGAGGCGGGCAATGAGGCGGATGTCGAGTCCGCACTGACAGAGCGCCAGGCGGCGATCGCGTCGTGGGATACCAAGAAGCTCGCGTACCGTTGGATCAACACGTTCGGGATTCCGTTCCTCGTCGTGTTGTTTGGGCTCTTCCGCTGGCGACGGCGCTCAAACAAGAAAAAGACCCTCAAACTCTAGGCAAGGGAAAAGCTCTCAATGCAGTGGCGAAAGAACCGGATCGCGATCGGAGCGCTGGCGTTTTTCGTGCTTCTCGGCGTGACGCTCTGGGCAGTGCAACGCAGGAATCGACCGACGAGCAGCTCGGCGGAGCTTCCATCGCTCAAGCTCGACAAAGACGCGATCACGACGCTCGAGATCACGCGGCCTGGGGACGAGCAGACTGTATTGTCCAAGGTCGATGGGGCTTGGCGAGTGACCGAGCCGGTGGATGCGGCAGCCGACGAGAACAACGTGGAGTCTGCGCTCAACCGGCTGGCAGATCTGAAAATCGCCCGCGTCGTGGCCGAGAAGCCGGAGAACTACGCACGCCTGCAAGTGGACGACGCGACCGCGGTCCGTGTCACTGCGAAGGCCGGTGAGGACACGCTCGCGCAGCTCATGGTCGGCAAGTACGGTAATGGTATGACGATGGTCCGGGTCGACGGCCGCACGGAGGTTTTCGGCGCGAGTGGCTCACTGCGTTATGCGTTCGACCGGGAGCTCAAGTCGTGGCGAGATCGAAAGGTCGTCAGCGTTGACCCGGCTAAAGTACAGGCGATTCGCTTCCAAAGCGCCAACGGGACCTTTCACTTTCAACGCCAGGACGACGGCTGGGCTGCTCTTGAGGGCCATAAAGCCCTGAGAAACTTCGATCCGAAGCGGGTGACGGGCATCGTATCGACGGCGGCACGACTCACCGCATCCGACTTCGCTCCGGAAGGGACCTCCGCGGCAAGAGCCGGGCTAACGGAGCCCACAGCCACGGTCACGATGACCTTGGCCGAAGATCCCAACCCCATCGTCCTCGAGCTCGGCGACAACACGGAACAGGCCGGCGAGCGCTACCTACAACGCAAGGGCAAGCCCACCATCTACGTCATCTCGCAGTACCTGGCCGACCGGCTGCAACCCGATGCCAAGGCGTTCGAGGCACCGAAGGAGCCCCCTGCTCCACCGCCAACCGGGCCCCACGCCGCGCCCGGTGGCCAGCCTCAACCGCAGCTTCCTCCGGAGGTCATGAAGCAGCTGCAGGAGCAGATTCGGGCTCAACAACGGCAGCAGCAGCACTAGCTTGGAGCGTGGAGCTGCCAGCCCGCAACCACGATTGCGGCCCAACCGATCAAGAAGAGCAGTCCTCCAAAGGGAGTGATGACGCCCAGCTTGGTCTGGCCCGTAATCGTCATCAGATAGAGGCTGCCGCTAAAGAGGACGACGCCCGCGATGAAAGACCAGCCCGCCACCGTGGCCGCAACGCCCGCCCCTCGATGCACGAGCCAAGCGGCAAACGCGACGGCCAGCGCGTGCGTGAGGTGATAATGAGCAGCGGTGTTCCACCACTCCAATCGCTTCACGCCTTCCGGAAGCGATTCCAGCCGCGACCGCAAGCCATGCGCACCCAAGGCGCCCAAAGCCACGGCACTAAAACCGAGCAAACCCGCTAGCACGATGAAGACCCTAGACATCGGCGCCTATCATGGGACAACTCGCCTGCCCCGACCAGCCTGCTTGCTCGCTAGCACCTGGCAACCGAACGGGTTAGGCTTCGGCCGCGACCGGGGTTATTGGAGCGACGACTCGGAGATGAGCGCAGATTTCGGCGTAAACCAAGGCCTGGTCGAAGAGCAGTTTCTCAAGTGGGTGGATAACCCGCTTGCAGTAGCTGAAGCGTGGCGTGCGTATTTCGAAAGCCTCGCGCCGGCCGACTGGCCACAGATCTCGAGTGCGGGAACGGTCATGGCACCGGTTACCGCCGTAGGTATGCCGAGCCCGGCACCGCTGCCATCAGTGGAAAACAAATCGGGGATCGGGCGGCCATCCGCTGAGTCCGTGGACGAGAGCGGTGCGCGGGATTCTGTGTTCTTACCACCAACGGCGGAGACGACATTGGCGCCGCTGATCTCCGAAGAGCGCACATCGTTTCCGCCGTCTTCGGAGGTCCTCGCGGCCAATGAGCTTCAGGCGCGTCTCTCGGCACTGATCAACGCCTACCGCGTGCGCGGGCACCTATTTGCAAACCTCGATCCACTGGGCCTGCACCACCCACCGCCCCAAGACGAATTCGTTTTGAAACGCTACGGCCTCGCCCATGTGGATCCCGACACGATTTTTGCAACGGGCAATTTGGCGGGGCCGCCAACCGAGCCGCTTCGATCCGTGCTCGAGCGTCTGAAGGACACCTACGCGCGTACCATTGGAGTGGAATTCACGTCTCTCGGGAACTCGGAGGCACGCGACTGGCTCCGGGAGCGCATGGAGCTCACGGGAAACCACATCGATCTGAGCCACGAGCAGCAAATCCGGATCCTCACCAAGCTCACGGACGCCGAGATCTTCGAGCAGTTTCTGCACACGAAGTATACCGGCGCGAAGCGCTTCTCGCTGGAGGGCGGGGAGAGCGTGATCCCGATGCTGGACATCCTCACGGAGCGTGCGTCCGAGCTCGGCGTCGAAGAGATCGTCATTGGGATGGCGCATCGCGGGCGGCTCAATGTGATGGTCAACATCATGGAAATGAACGTCCGCCAGATTTTTGCGGGCTTCGAGGACGACGATCCGGAAGCGTATGTTGGACGCGGCGACGTCAAGTATCATCTCGGTTATTCACTCGATCGGAAAACCGCCGGCGGGCGCAAGATCCATATGACACTGGCCTTCAACCCGAGTCATCTGGAGTTCGTCAACCCGGTGGTGGAGGGCCGTGTACGGGCGAAGCAGGACCGCAAGGGTGACGACGACAGAACCACTGTGCTGCCACTTTTGATTCACGGTGATGCGGCCTTCGTCGGTCAGGGAGTCGTCGCGGAGACGTTGAATCTGAGCCGGCTGCAGGCGTACGAGACGGGCGGCACAGTCCACGTCGTCATCAACAATCAGATTGGCTTCACTACCGACCCAGAGAACTCGCGTTCGACCGCGTACTGCACGGACATCACCCGAATGCTCCGTTGCCCGGTGTTTCACGTAAACGGGGAGGATCCCGAAGCGGTAGCGCAAGCGGTAACGTTAGCCATCGAGTACCGGCAACGGTTTCATGGAGACGTCGTGCTCGATCTCTTCTGCTACCGCAAGTACGGACACAACGAAGGCGACGAACCACGATTCACACAACCGACGATGTACGCTGCGATCGACCGGAAGCAGACGGTGCGCGAGGTCTACGTCGACCACCTCATCGACACTGGAAAGCTCACGGGCGAACAAGCCGAAGAGATCAAGGTTCGGCGCCAACAAGACTTGGAGAAAGCGCTCGAAGACACGCGCAAGAACGGAAACTACAATTTAATTCCCGCCTCGATGCTGGGGCTCTGGACCGAGTATCGAGGCGGCAGCGACCTGGACGTCCCAGAGGCGGACACGCGCTTCGAGAGGGCGAAGCTGGTCGAAGCGCTCGACCATCTGACGACCTACCCCGAGGGGTTTACGCCACATCCGCGCATCGAGCGCTTCGTTCTCGACAAGCAACGCAAGGTCATGCAGACCGGCGCAGGAGTCGACTGGGGCACCGCTGAGAACCTGGCCTTTGCGAGCCTTCTGCTGGACGGGGTCCGATGCAGGCTGACCGGCCAGGATGTGCGGCGCGGGACGTTCAGCCACCGTCACGCGGTCATCTTCGATTCAAAGACCGGGCGCCGGTACACCCGGCTAGGCCATCTGAGTCCCGACCAGGCGCAATTGGAGATCTATGACAGCCCCCTTTCCGAGACTGGAGTCCTCGGCTTCGAGTGGGGCTTCTCGCTCGACTCGCCCGACACTTTGGTTTGTTGGGAGGCGCAGTTCGGCGACTTCGCAAACGTCGCACAGGTGATCATCGACCAATTCGTATCTTCCTCCGAGGACAAGTGGTACCGCCTCAGCGGCCTGGTGATGCTGCTCCCTCATGTCCTGGAGGGCCAGGGCCCCGAGCACTCGAGTGCAAGGCTAGAGCGGTTCCTGCTGCTGTGCGCGGAAGACAACATGCAGGTCGTCAACCTGACGACACCCGCTCAGCTGTTCCATTGCCTCCGGCGCCAAGCCCTGCGTCCATGGCGAAAACCGCTGATCATCATGAGCCCGAAGAGCCTGCTCCGGCACCGCCGCGCGGTCAGCACTCTGGACGAGCTGGCCGAGAGCGGGTTCCAACGGATCATTCCGGACGATCCGGCCATCGATCCGAGCAAGGTGCGGCGCCTGCTGCTCTGCACCGG
>Ga0114931_10011942_pt1 | contig 10208 bp, 11 predicted proteins | sample 2SBtaG_FD_89579 | JGI IMG/M metagenome (GOLD analysis project Ga0114931, IMG submission 89579) | Deep subsurface microbial communities from Kolumbo volcano to uncover new lineages of life (NeLLi) - 2SBTROV14_V59a metaG | ecosystem: Environmental > Aquatic > Marine > Volcanic | place: Kolumbo... | reverse complement strand
GCCCATGTTTTAGAAAAGAGGCAGGGGCTCATGGAAGAGATCAAAAAGGGATTTTTAGAGTACATCAGTTTGACAAAATAGAACAATTTGTATTTTCAAGGCCAGAAGATTCTTGGAAAGAACATGAAAAAATGATTTCGTTGACAGAGGAGTTTTATCAAAATTTGGAAATTCCACATAGAGTTATGCTTCTATCAACTGGAGATATGGGAAAAGTTTCAGCAAAGACATATGATATTGAAGCATGGATGGCTGGACAAAATGCCTATAGAGAGATTGTTTCATGTTCAAATTGTTTAGATTTTCAAGCAAGAAGACTAAAAATTAGATTTAGAGATAAGACAAATGATGATACACAGTATCTTCATACATTAAACAGTACTTTGATTGCTACAACTAGAATTATGGTATCCATTATGGAGAATTTTCAAACAAAAGATGGGCATATCAAAATCCCTCACGTTTTACAGAGTTACATGGGAAATCAGAAAGAGATCTAGCGACATACCCTTATATTTTGGGTTCAAAGGTCGATAATAATTGGCACGTAGAAAAGGTCGAGTAAAGGACAAGTGGAGAGAGAAACGCTGGGTTACAGTAAATGCACCAGATTCATTTAACAATGTACCAATAGCTTATGTTCCAATTACAGATGATGAAAATGCATCAGGTAGAGTTTTAGAAGTTACACTATATGATATTCTAAAAGGAGATCCATCACAGCATCAATACAAGATCTATTTCCAAATAGACAAGGTTGACGGAGATAAGGCAACAACAATTTTCAAGAGATTTGAATATTCTAAAGAATTTTTACGTAGTTTAGTAAGACGTGGTTCATCAAAAATTAATTTCATTATTGATATCAAAACAAAAGATGGATACATCTTTAGAATCAAAGTAATTGCTTTAACACATAGACAACTTAATACATCTAGAAAACATGCTTTAAGATTAATTGCAAGAGAGGTAATTAACAAAACAGTTCCAGAGATGACAATCGAGCAATTTGTTCAAGCAACTTGTTACAGCAAGATTAACTCAGATATTATGGCAGCATTCAAGAAAGTCATCAGAGTTAGACATGTAGGTCTTGAGAAAGTAAAACTCATCAGAACTGCAGACAAAGAAACAGTATTGCTTGAAGCATAGAGAATCTAATTAATTCTTTTACAATTATGATTCACAAGATTGAAGTTACCATTGATGTCATAGTTCATGCAACAGAAGACATTTCAAAAATATTTCAAGCATTTGAAGAATTATTTGAGATAAAAAAAGAAGAGTTCATCGTTAATGAAACCACTGGTTATTTTGAAAATCCAATCATTATACTAAATGTAAAAATTGTAAAAAAACAGGCTCAAAAATTTATGAGAAAACTTGGAGAATTGTTATCTGAAGAACAAATTGATGAACTAATTGAGGAAATTGAAGAGAGAACAGTGGATTCAAGATTTCACATGAGATTGGATAAACAAGAATTAATCAAAGGAAATCTTTCAATAAGAGAAAAAGACACAATAAAATTGAAAATCCACACACCGATTTACAACAAAAAAGATACTGTCAAAACATTTACAGAAGTTTTTCAAATTGCCAACTAGATTAAATAGGAATAAAAGAACTATTCAATTTGGGAATGAGGAAATAACAGCCGCTCCAGTCTGAGCTAACGCTTTGAAGACGCCGCGACGAACCGACCCCATTAAACTAGATCAATTCATCAGGCATACAAATTCTGAATTTATGATCATGGTTTATTTTAAATACGGATAGACGAACCTGATTATCGTGGCAGATTATGATGTTATTGTTGCAGGAGGAGGTCTTGCAGGTACAATTACAGCACAAGCTGTTTCTCACTATTCAAATCAAAATGTCAGGATTTTGGTAGTTGATAGGAATACAGAATTTTTGCCAGGGAGAAAGTCATTAGCTGGATGGGTATGTGGAGATGCATGTTCTAAAGAAGCAGTTGATTTCATGACAGAAAGAATCAAAGTTGAATGGACCAAACCTGAAATTGAACATGATGTAAAAGGTGTAATGGCATTTTCGCCAGACAAAGAAACTGCAATTCCATTTGACGGTGCAGGATACATGTTAAATCGTCAAAAATTACCAGAAATTCAAAATGAAAGATGTAGAAAAATGGGAATCGAATTTGAATATGAGATAAATCTTACAGGTCTAATTTATGAAGGTCAACAAGTAGTTGGAATTCAAGGAATTGATAATAAAACAAAACAACCATTTAAGAAAACATCAAAACTTGTCATTGATGCAACAGGCGTTACTTCCATGCTTAGAAATGGACTCCAAAACTCAACAAAAGTAGAAAAAAGAATCGATAGACGGGATTTAGAATCAACAGGAAGGTACATCATGTATTTTGAGCCAGGACAAAAAGATCTTTCAGAATTTGATCCAGATTATTGTATTATTCATTTAGATCAAGACATTGCGCCAGGCGGATATGGTTGGGTTTTTCCTAAGGGGAATACTAAAGTTAACATTGGTTTAGGAGTTGAAAAGTCACTTCTAGATAGAAGAAACAAGAGATTAGGTAAGAAGGATAATGTTGAATCGTTAATGAAAGAATATCTTGCAAGAAATATTGCAATTAAAAATGCAAAGCTTTCAGAAGATCCAGAGGACATAAACAATAACTCTGGAATTTTTCAAGTGTCAGTAAGAAGACAAAATGATTGTATGGTTTCAGGAGGATATATGATGGTAGGAGATTCGGCATGGATGCCAAAACCAATTGATGCAGGAGGAATAGGACCAGCATTAATTGCAGGAACAATTCTTGGAAACAATGTAGCACAAGCATTAGAAGCAAACGATGTTTCAGAAGCTGGTCTTTGGCAATACAATCTTGATTTCATTAAAGAGTATGGATACAAAACAGCGGGGTTGGAACTTTTTAGAAGACTTGTACAACAAATGTCTAATGAACAAATTAGTTATGGAATGAAACATTTTTTGGGGAATTTAGATGTTGAATCAATTAGTAAAGGTGAACATCCAGACTTTTCAGGATTAGGAAAGATTGGAATGATCATTAGAGGTGCAATGAATAAAACAGTTGCAGATGGTCTCAAATTCACATCAGGTGAAAACCAGTGGTTAGTTGAGCATTATCATAATTATCCAAAAAATCCTTCAGGTTTTGATGAATGGAATAAAACACTTCATCAAAGAATGGATGCAGCATTTGCAAAAGTAGAAGCATTTGGAAAATAGATCTAATATTAAATATTGTTTAAATCAATGAAAACGTACTTTGGAAGAAGTTCAATATCTAGATTGGAATAATTCAATCGAAATTCTGAAAAAAGCATACGATGCAGGTCTTTTTGTATTAATAATAGGACCAAAAGGAACTGGAAAAACATCTCTGGTAAGAGATTTTGCTAAAAATAAAAATATAGATTTAGAATCAATAAATTTTAGCCTCAGAACTAGAGAGAGTCATCTAATTGGAACAAAAACACTGACAGATGGAACCGTGAGTTTTGATGAAGGTCTTTTGATTAAATCGATGAAAAGTGGAGATATGCTTTACTTGGATGAAATTAATTCAGCTGAAGCAGATGTTTTACTGAGACTTGATGAAGCTTTAGATGATAGACGTCAAATTGTTTTAAAAGAATCAACGGGAGAAACTGTAAAAGCAAAAGAAAATTGGTTTGTAGTTGCTACAATTAATCCATTGTCACATAGTGGGACAAAGGAACTACCACCTCAATTATTAAGCAGGTTTCCTGTTCGAATAAGATTAGAATATCCACCAGAGAAAATTGAATTAGAAATTGTAAAAAAACATGTTTCAGAAAATCATGAGTCAGAAATTATTCAAGCCATAAAACTAGCAAATACTCTAAGACAAGCTGCTGCCGTTGAAGAATTGTTTTACTCTCCAAGTTTAAGAGAAACTATTGCATTTGGGAAATTACTAGATAAAGGAATGTCTGCAAAAGATGCAGCAACCTTTGTTTTTGGAAATGTTTACACTCAGTGGGGAAATATAGAATATCAAAAAGTTAGCGACATCATTACTTCGATGTTTGGAAATTAAATGCAAGCAATCCAACTCCAAACAGAGTCCATAGTAGAGATTGCGACTTTTCTTGTAAGAAGATGGTCTGAAAAAGACAACATGGTTGTAGAAATATCAGACAAAATAGAAACAAAAACAAGATTAAATGAAAACAAAGTAATCTTAACATCATTAGAAAAAAGAATTGGAAATGATTTTCAAAAATATCGTCAATTTAGGACATCATTATGGTATGAAGCAATGAGAGTGAAGTTTTGTAAGAAGATCCTTAGTAATGATCATGCATTTGGATTTATTCTCAACACAATGGAAACTCAAAGAATTGAGAAATTGGGTAGAAAAATTTGGAAAGGAATGGATAATGAAATTATTTTTAATTATACATACATGCTTGTTTCAAGACCTCAGTTGCATACAGTTTATGGGAAAGCGAGAATCGTAGAGGCATTTTATCAATATTTTATGTTTGGAGCAATTAAAGGAGAAATCCAATCAAGTCAATTTGAGCAAATAAAAAAAGCATCAGCATTTGCAAAAAAAATCGTCAATGAAGCAATTGAAAAAAACTATGAAACAGAATGGCTTGAAAAAAATGTCAGTGAAATAATTAAAATTTTAGACATCGATTCCCTTTTAACAATTCCAATATCTTTGTCATTCATGAAAGCTGGAATGGCGTTATCTGAAGAAGAGTTGTTAAAAATTCTCAAAGTAATTTCTAAAAATAAAGAAGGTGATTTTGGTTCAGTTGATCCTACAGCAATAGTAAGAGGTGACAACATCTATGATGAATACAAAGTTTTACTTGATGAAAATAAAAAAACCGAAAATAAAGGATTGAATCCTGAAACAATAGGAATTCAAATTCCATCTACAAAAAATGTAGATGAAACAGTAATCTATGATATGAGTCTGATTAATGGATTAAAAACTAAATTTAAAGAATGGAAATCAGGTTGGAAAGAACAACATCAAAGATCAGGTGATGAATTTGATGAAGAAAACTATATTGATGGAAATGAACCATTTTTCTCAGATGTAAAAAAATCAATTAAAACAAAAATTGTTATTTTATTAGATCATTCATCAAGTATTGCATCAGATGCAATTGAATACAAAAAAGCCACTCTAGCACTTTGTGAAGTTTTAGCATTTCTTAAAGTAAAATTTGCTGTGTATGCATTTAGTACGCAAAATAGAGCTGTAGTTTGTTGGTCTGTAAAACCAGAGAATGTAAAATGGAATAATTTAACAGCTAAAAGATTAGCTCAAATTGTTGCAAATGGATCCACCCCTCTGGCAGAAGTATATGATAAGATGTTTCCAATTTTACAATCAAAACGACCAAACATATTTTTGACATTAACAGATGGGGAACCATCAGATCCTGACGCAGTTAGAAATTTAACAAAATCACTCAAGAGTTTAGGCATCAGCATGATAGCCTTAGGGTTAGGTCCAAACACTGTTAGAGCCACCACAATTGCAAGTAATCTAAAACATTTAGGATATGAAAAAACTATGGCTGTCAGTAGACTAAAAGATATTCCAAATAAAGTAATTAGTATTTTAGATGTATAAATTAAAGTTCAAAAATTCATTTCATACTATTTTTCTTATGAGATATTTTATATGAGATTACAAATGATGCAAATCAAGCGAAGTAAAATTGGCAGAAAATCAAAATATAGACAATGTATTATTGCAAAAATTTGAACAAGAAATATGGGGTAAGATTCCTCATTTAGAAGGAGGTAAGGTAGTAAACGCAACTCCATTAATTGATCTTACTAGTGATCTTAAGGAATGTGCAAAAAATCTTTACAAATTAGACATTTCAGATTTGGATTTGAAAGTTTATGGGAAGTTTGATGCAAACTTGGTATCAGGTTCAATCAAAATAAGACCCGCCATTCACATAATGCATGATGCGATTAAAACAGGAAAACTGAAGAGTGATCAAATTATAATTGAGGCAACATCAGGAAATTTTGGAATTGCTCTTGGACAGATGTCTAAACTTGGATTAACAGTTGTTTCACTTGTTTCTAGAAAATTACAAGAAGGAGTCTTTAAGGAATTAAGGAATGAAAATATTCGCATAATGGATTTAGATATGGATATTTGTCCTGCTCCAGGGATGAAAGATAGTGCTGCAGATGCGTTAAAGGCAAAAGCAACTTCTGGAAACATACGCTCTCAATTAGCTGAATTGGGTTTTGATCCTACAAAATTTGATGAATCTATTGAAGAAATTGAAAAATTATTGGCTGCAGAAGATATTATTAATTTAGCAAAACTAATTTCAAAAATCTATGGTTGTTTTTGCCCAGAACAATATGATAATGAATTAAACATTGAAGCTCATAGAACAATTACAGCTGTAGAAATTGATCAACAATTACATGAAAATGAAGACTCTTTAGAAGATTACAGAATATTCTGCTCCTTTGGAACAGGTGGCACATCTGGTGGATTAAGTAAATACATGAATGAAAAATATGGTAAAAAATCAGTACACGTAGTATTTCCATCTCCAGGTCAGGATGTTGCAGGAATTAGAACAAAGGCAAAGGCTGATGGATTAAAGTTGTATAATCCAGATATGTATGCAGCAGAACATGAGGTTGATTTTGGGCAGGCAAAACATTTGCTCAAATTCTTTGTAGATAAAGGTCACAATATTGGTGAAAGTACAGCACTTGCACTATACTCCATTTTAGAAATGTTAAGTGATGGTGAAAAAGGAAAATTCATAGTTGTTGTTGCGGATGGTATAGAAAAATATAGAAAAAACCTAGAATCAACGTCAGCCAACAAACGGATTCAAGTGTCTTTAGATGAGGCTACAACAAATGTTCAAGATTATGATAAAGTGATTTGGGTTCATACCCAATATACTCCAAAAGAAGAAGGAATTGAAATTATTGCAAAATCTTTAGGAATAGATAAAGAAAAAATTTCAATTCCAAAAGCAAGTACCGTCAATCAATTATTATCAACGCAGCAACTTCCAGATGAGCTTAATAAAGAACTTGATGGCTCTAAAGGAAAATCATTACTAATTTGCATGGCTGGAAATACATCACTAATGACTGCTCAAGTACTTGCAAGTAAAGGTATTGTAACTGAAAGTTTGAATGGTGGAATTACTAATTTACCTGAAGGACAAGGTAAAAATCCTGGCGAATATATTAAGATAGCCAGAGAATAATATTTTGAAATGTCTTTCAGTATCTCAACCATTTGCTGATTTAATTATTTCAAGAAAAAAGACAATTGAATTACGAAATTGGAATACAAACTTTCGTGGAGAATTTCTAATTCATGCACCATTAAAAATTAGAAAAGAAGATTGTAAGAGATTAAAGATGAATGAAAAATTAATCACTGGTGTAATTGTTGGAAAAGCAGAACTTTATGATGTTAAAAGATACAATTCGATTAAAGAAATTAAGGAAGATCAAAAATTTCATTTTGCTTCAAAGAAATTTCATAACAAAACTTTTGGCTTTATGTTAAAAAATGCAAAATTATTTAGAATTCCTATTCCCTGTAAAGGTCAATTAGGATTTTTTGATGTTGAACTTCCTAAAACAAAAATCAAAAACAAAGAGATTGTTTCAGATATTATTGATGAAGAATATAGATACCAATGGATTGGACATCATTAGATTAACAGTTTCCTAAGGAAAAATCTTACTAGTATATATAAAGGACCTATTTAAAGTCCCTCGTTATGCCTCAAACAAAGCCCATAGTTAGTGTTGAAAATGTAGTTGCTTCAGCATCAGTAGATCAAAAAATTGATCTTAATGATATTACTGAAAAATTTCCAGATACTGAATATCATCCTGAACAATTTCCAGGATTAGTTTTTAGGCTAAAAACTCCTAGAACTGCAACACTAATTTTCAGAACAGGAAAAATGGTATGTACAGGAGCTAAATCAGAAGAGATGGCAATTAAGGCTGTAAACACGGTAGTTCAAAAACTAAGAAAAGGTAAAATCAAAATAAAAAAAGATGCAGTGATAACAGTTCAAAATATTGTTGCTGCAATTAATCTTGGTGGAAAAATTCACTTGGAAAAAGCAGCTAGAACATTGCCTAGAAGTATGTATGAGCCAGAACAATTTCCAGGACTTATTCACAGAATGTTAGATCCAAAAACGGTAATATTGTTATTTGCTTCAGGAAAATTGGTATGTACGGGTGCAAAAAAAGAATCAGATGTATATCGTTCTGTGCATAACTTACATGCGCTATTAGAAGAAAAAAATCTAATGATTTATGATCAATGATTTTTGAAATCAAGTAATCAAAAAAAAATATAAAATTGACTGAAGATATTTTTCAAAACGAAAAGATTAGATTAACTCCTGAATCAGGATTTGATTTAATTGGTATTGATTATTTTGCAGAACCAGGAAATCAGTTGTATTTAGTAGAACATTTTGAAATGTATCAAGATGCATTAAATGCTAAAAAAGATAGAAAAAATTCTGAGGAATATTTTATTTTGTATAAAGGAACAGGGAATGAATTTTTCTGCAGATAAATCATAAACTGTACTAAATTTTACAAACTCTCTTATCATCAAGTTAAATGTTTCAAAATTTATGGTTAATGAGACTGGGGATTTGATCGATACACTTTATGAAAAGGAAGAATCAAATAGATCTAAACAAATTCCTCAACGAGTTATTCGTAAAAGCCCAAAGGCGAAATATCAGATTTTGGATGAATCTGAATTTACGCGTGGAAGAGAAGTGTTAGGAGATCTCATAGTTCATGGAATGATAGCCTCAGGTGGTACTGATATTGATTGGTTAATTGAACACAAAGGAGGATTTGTTATCTTGGAATTCAAAGGATTTCACAATGATAAAATCAATATTGCAAAAGGTCAGATGATAGCATATGAAAAATTATATGAAAAATTAAACAAGGTAACAAAATGTTATCTTTATGTTGTTGGATGTGATGATATTGATTTTTCAAATCCAGATTCAACAATATGGGTATTTGAAATGAATCAATGGAAAACAGGGTGCATTCCAAAAAACACCAGTGATATTTACAGTGATGAACCAAATAGACAAAATAAATTCATAGTTTATCGTGAATACATGGAAGAAATCAGTGTAGAAAAATTAAGAGGTTTGGTTGATTCTCATTGGAAAGAATTTGAAAAAATTATGCCGTAAATGAAAATGTAATAGATTTTGTTTCAGCACCATTATCTACTTTAATTGTATAGATACCGGAATTGTCCCACCCTGGACCACCAGCAATAGCCAATGTTGAATAGCTTCCATTACTTTTTAGAGACACTTGTTCTGTCCAAACCAATTTGTCTTTTTCATTTTCAATTGATAAATTTACAGAATCCGAAGTATTAGAAACTCCACTAATTGAAATTAAATCTTTTTTGTTATATGATGTCAAGTCCGATTGGATAGACAGTGATGTCGAAATAGTAGTTGGCGTTTCTACTTTTGTTGGCGTATCAGAAAGTCCACTAAATGACGCAGCTGCTGCAATTATTATCAGCAATGCAATGCCTCCAACACCTAACATGATTTTTGAATTTTTTGAGCTTGTTTTTAATATTCGTGGAGGTTGTGGTTGAACTGTATGTGTTTTTAGAGTAGATTGGGTTTCAGGAATTACAGGTTTTTCTATTACATGTGAAGTTTTTACAGTTTCTGGTATTTTTCCAAGATGTTTTTCTGCCAATTTTTGAACATAGTTTCTCTCATAATTACTAATTACCTCATTATTCTCACAAGCTCTACAAATTTGCTTTAGAATTCTATCATCTCCAAAGTCTTTATCCAACAGTGCCTTTACATCATCAAGCAAAGAATCATTCATGTGTTTTTTCTCTCTAATTGATTATTTATGAATACCTTGTTTAAGATTTCGAAGAAATGCTCATACAAATTAATTTTAATTTTGAGATATATGCGATTCTACTTTGAATAGATTTTTTGTGCTTGAATGATGACAGTTCGAATGTAATCCTTAGCTGTGGAATCAGAAATTCCCATTAGTTTAGCTCTTTGATAGAGATCATTTTCTTGAGGATTTGTAAGATAATATTTTAAAAGATAGTTAAGTCTATGAGATCTTCT
>Ga0114931_10011941_pt1 | contig 10208 bp, 9 predicted proteins | sample 2SBtaG_FD_89579 | JGI IMG/M metagenome (GOLD analysis project Ga0114931, IMG submission 89579) | Deep subsurface microbial communities from Kolumbo volcano to uncover new lineages of life (NeLLi) - 2SBTROV14_V59a metaG | ecosystem: Environmental > Aquatic > Marine > Volcanic | place: Kolumbo... | reverse complement strand
TTTGAGGGGTGAAACCCCTTAATAATGGGGCAGGAGCGATATGACCAGCTATCAGTCCCTGCAAAACAGCTTTCGATGGCAGATCCCCGAATATTACAATATCGGCGTCGATGTCTGTGATCGTTGGGCATTGACCGAGCCGGACCGTCTGGCGCTGAGCTATATTGATGATCGTGGTGTGGCCTCGCAGCATAGCTACGGCGCGCTCCATGAGCAGTCCAACCGCTTGGCCAATTTTCTTGTCGGCCAGGGTCTGGCGCGTGGCGCGCGCGTCGGCATCTTGCTGCGGCAATGCCCCGAGACGGCGGTCGCTCATATCGCGGTCTATAAGGCAGGCTGCGTCGCAGTGCCGCTGTTCATGCTGTTTGGCGGCGATGCGCTGGTGCATCGTTTGCAGGATTCGGGTTCCCGGATTGTCATCACCGATGGAGAAGGCGCCGGCAAACTGGCCGCCATCAGGCATGAATTGCCCGACCTGCAGGTTGTTGTCAGTATCGACGCCGGGCAAGTCGCTGGCGATGAATTGGCGTGGCGGGACTGCCTCGCGACAAGTTCAAGTGAGTTTACCCCGGTCCAAACCAGGGCCGATGACCCGGCGCTGATCATCTATACCTCGGGGACGACCGGTTTGCCGAAGGGCGCGGTGCATGCCCACCGGACCTTGCTCGGCCATCTTCCGGGCGTCGAAATAAGTCACGATCTGTTGCCGCAGGCGGGCGATAAGATCTGGACACCTGCCGACTGGGCGTGGATCGGCGGCCTGCTCGATGTCCTGCTGCCGGCACTGCATCATGGTGTGCCGGTGGTGGCGCGGCGGTTTAGCAAATTCACCGGCGAAGCGGCCTTTGATCTGTTGCAGGACCATGGCATCCGCAACGCCTTCATTCCACCAACGGCGCTGAAAATGATGCGCGCGCTGCCCAATGCCGCAAGCCGATGGCGGCTTAATCTGCGCAGCGTTGCCAGCGGCGGCGAACCGCTCGGCGTTGAGCTCATCAAGTGGGGCCGCGAGACCCTCGGCGTCACCATCAATGAGTTCTACGGCCAGACCGAATGCAATATGATCGTATCATCTGCCGCATCAATCATGAGCCCGCCACCTGAGCTTTTGGGGCGCGTCATGGGGCGGCCGGTGCCGGGCCATGAGCTGGCGATCGTCGATGCAGCCGGTAGCCCTGTTGCCGACGGCGTTGAGGGCGCGATCGCGGTGCGCCGCCCCGATCCGGTGATGTTCCTCGAATATTGGAACAACCCGGCAGCAACCGCCGCCAAATTCCACGGCGACTGGCTGATTACCGGCGATGTTGCTGTCGTTGAGGCCGGCGGCTGGATACGCTTTGTCGGCCGCGATGATGACGTTATTACATCTTCCGGCTATCGCATCGGCCCGGGCGAAATAGAGGATTGCCTGCTGCGGCATCGGGCGGTGCGGATGGCGGCTGTCGTCGGCAAGCCGGATCCGGTTCGAACCGAGATCGTCAAGGCCTATGTTGTGCTCAACGATCCCGATGACGCCTCGCCAAGCCTCGCCGCTGATCTGCGCGCCCACGTCAAGGCCCTGTTGTCAGCGCATGAGTATCCGCGCGAGATCGGTTTTGTCGATGAATTGCCGATGACTGCAACTGGCAAAATCATCCGCCGCATATTGCGCCAGCGGGCGCGCGATGAAGTGTGAAGCATGAAAGTGTGAAAGTGGCCGCTTTCATGGCGACACAACCCATCGGCTCAGGATGCTTGCAGCCTGTGTCCTGTTGCTGGCGCCCAGCTTCTGCAGCACATTCGACACATGCGCCTTTGCGGTCGCGTCGCTGATTACAAGAGTTGACGCGATGTCGTCATCGGACAGGCCCCTTGCCATCAATAACCAAACCCTGGTCTGCTGCGCGGAAAGCTGCGCGACAAGTGGCGCGATTTGTTTTGCGGGACTTACACTCTGGTTATCGGGTTCATCGCTCTGGTCGCCGTCGTGGAGGCTTGCCGGCAGCCATGTTTCGCCTGCCAGCACGGCATTCAAGGCGCCACGGATCTGATCGGCCGCTGTTGACTTCGGGATGAAGCCACTGGCACCGAACGCCATGACGTCTTCGGCAAGCTGCGCATCTGTCGTTGCCGAGAGTATGACGACCGGAACTTCCGGATAACTGGCCCTTAACTGAATGAGGCCGGCAAGGCCGCAAGCGCCGGGCAGGTCGAGGTCGAGCAGAACGAGATCAACTGACGGCTCATGCGCGAGCTGCCCGATCATCGCATCGAGGCCGTCCGCTTCAACAAGCCGGGCGCCATCGAAGGCTGCCGCCAGCATTCCGCCAAGAGCATCCCGGAAAAGCGGGTGATCGTCTACGATCAAGAGTTTCAACGGCGCCATGATCGGGAGGGTGTTTCATTGATGGCGGCGCATCTGATTTTTCAATCCAATACGCGCGCGGCAAGAATTTCCTGGCAAAGGCTACGGACAGCACAGTGACAGTATGAGACCCGCCTGAGGCCTGGTGCAATGAGCCATTAGACCCATGCATGAGGACGGGTGATTCATGCTGCGCTGTTTGTCTTCAGCTCATTGATGCGTGCCAGGGCGTCCTCGCGCGATGCAACCAGATTGGGATTGAACTCATCGGCGCGCGCCCGTTTCAGGATGTCCTGTTTGGCCGATTCCTGCGGATCGAAGCGCACGGTGCCGAGGGAGTAGCTGTGATTAAGTTTTTTGCCGCGCGTCGTCCAGGTGTACCAGGCCTCGGGCAGGATTTCCGTGTTGCCGTAATTGACGATGAAATACCATTTTTTGTTGGTTGCGGCGATCTGTCTGGTGATTTCGTCGTAAAAGGCATTAACAGTTGCGCTGCTGTCAAACGTATAGTTGCTGTAATCGACTTCCATCACGTCAAGATCGGAATGGAAGGTGATCCGTTTCTTGATTGGCTTCGATGGCGGCGGAAGATCAGGTTTCAGTCTGGCGGCGAATTCGTTATCGGGAATCTGGCTGCGCATCTGCTGTATATGTGCCAGCGCGGCGGCGCGCGATGGAAACAGATTGGGATCGAAGGCTTCCTTTTTGGATTTCTCCAAGATGGTGTCCTTGGTATCGCTCCTGGCGGCGAAGCGCACGGAGCCAAGAGAGTAGCAGATGTTGGTCTTCTTGCCGCGATAGGCAAATGAGATCCAGGCTTCCGGCATGATGATGCAGTCTTGATAATTGACCAGGAAAAACCACTTCTGTCCGCTATCGGCAAGGCGGCGGTCGATCTCATCATAGAAGGCGTTGACAGGTTCCGATGTCTCGAAGGTCAGGTCCTTGAAATTGACCTCCATGACCTGATTATCGCCATGAAATGTGATCCGCTCGGCAATATCTGTGCTGGTCATGACTTAACCCCCGGTGTTTATCCAGATCTATTCACATGGACGCCGCCGACACGCGCTGCGGTGAACGGCTTCCCGTATAAAGTTGCTTTCAAACTGTTATACCGAAGCGCTACAGCCCTGCCTCGCCTAGACTTCGGTTGGCGCCATTAATTCAAGGGAATAGGACTGAGCCAAAGGCCAGAACAAATATACCGCCGGTATTAGATGGCCAGATATTCGTGCCGCAGGGCCTCATTATCGAGGACTTCCTGGGCGCTCCCTTCGTAAACGATCTGGCCCATGTCGAGGATCAGCGCGCGGTCAGCCAATTGCAGCGCCGCGACGGCATTCTGTTCGACGATGATGGTGGTAATGCCAAGCTCCTTGACTTCCATCAGGATGCGCTCGATCTCCTGCACGATGACCGGCGCCAGACCTTCATAGGGCTCATCAAGCAGCAGCAGTTTAAGGTCGCGCGCCAGTGCCCGCGCCACCGCCAGCATCTGCTGTTCACCGCCCGAAAGTGTGATGGCTTCCTGCTTGCGCCGCTCATCAAGGCGCGGAAAATGCTTGTAGATGCGCTCCAGGCTCCAGCCAAGCGGCGGGGCAATCTGCGACAACTCAAGATTTTCCTCGACCGTCAGGCCGGCAATGATGCGCCGGTCTTCCGGCACCAGCTGGATGCCACTGCGCGCTGCCTGGAACGACGACATGTGGTGCAGCGGCCTGCCTTGCAGGTGGATCTCGCCGGATTTCAACTGCGGGTCCTGTGCCCGGGCGATGGTGCGCAGGGTTGACGTCTTGCCGGCGCCATTGCGCCCCAGCAGGGCAACAATCTCGCTTTCGGCAACATCAAACGATACGCCCTGCACAATATAGGATTCGCCATAATAGGCATGAAGATCCTTGACGCTGAAATAGGCCGGCGTTGTTGCCGCTTCGGCAGCATTCTCGCTGGCATCTTCGCTGGCAGCGACCGGCCGGGTGTTGACGAGATTCATGACTATTGCGCTCCTCCCAGATAGGCTTCCTGCACCTTGGGGTTGCCCTTGATTTCGTCGGGTGTGCCTTCAGCAATAACATGTCCCTGCGCCAGAACCGAAATCTTATGCGCCAGGGAAAACACCACATGCATGTCGTGTTCGATGATGATCTTGGTGATGCCACGCTCTCCAATACGTTTTAATAGATCAATGGTATTGTTGGTATCGGCTCGCGACATGCCGGCGGTCGGCTCATCGAGCAGCAGCAGCTTGGGATGCTGCATCAGGCACATCGCCAGCTCCAGGCGGCGCTTGTCACCGCGCGACAATGTAGCGGAAATGGTATGGCGCTGATCGGCAAGTCCGACTTCAACCAGCATTTCCTCGGCTTCGTCATTGACCTCGGGGCGGTTGGCGACCGACCTCCACATATTGAGCTTGAACGAGCCATCGCGTTTGGCGAAAGCGGGGATCATGACGTTTTCGAGCAGTGTCATGTCAGCGAAAATCTCAGGCGTCTGGAACACCCTGACGACACCGAGCTGGTTGATCTGATAGGGGTGAATGCCGCCAAGCAGCGAGGTGCCGTTGAAAATGACCGAGCCTTCGTCAGGCTCCAGTTTGCCGACGAAGCAATTGAGCAGTGTCGATTTGCCGGCGCCATTAGGGCCGATGATTGCATGCACCGCTCCCTCAGCCACTTGCAGGTTTACGTCGTCCAGCGCCTTGAGCCCGCCGAAGCGTTTGTTGACACCGGAAACCTCCAAAATCGCCATGCCTGATAATGTCCCTATTCCGCTGCCTGGGTCTGCCCGGCAGACCTGCCTGATTTTGATCCGGTCAATCGTCGAAACAGCCCAACCAGCTTTTCAATCCCTTCCATGATGCCGCCGGGCAGGAAGACCACGATGAACATGAACAGAATGCCAAGTGTCAACTCCCAGCCGTCGCCGACAAACAGATTAAGCACGGCGACCACTGCATTCTGGATGCTGTCGGGCAGGAACGAAAAGAAGCTGTGCAGCGTCTGCTCGTTGATGGCGGAGAAAATATTTTCAAAATACTTGATGAGACCGGCGCCGATGACCGGGCCGACCAGTGTCCCAACGCCGCCGAGGATGGTCATCAGCACGACTTCGCCAGATGCCGTCCACTGCATTCGCTCGGCACCCGCCAGCGGGTCGGTAATGGCAAGCAGGGCGCCGGCGAGGCCAGCGTACATTCCCGATATGACGAAGGCGGCAAGGGTATAGGGCCGCGGGTTGAGACCGGTGTAGTTCATGCGTGTCTGATTGGTTTTGACGCCTCTCAGCATGGTCCCGAATGGCGAGCGGAAGATCCGTAATGAGATATAAAAGGCAATAATCAGCAGTACGGCACAGAGATAAAAGCCCGGGTAGCCGCTCATTTTGACGCCGAACAATTGGGTCGACGGCAGTCCGGGCGCGGCTGGAAAGAACATGCGGTCGATATAGCGCGGGTCGGTGAGACGCAATTGCAGCGCGGTTTCGCCATTAGTGATCGGCACCAGCACGGAATAGGCCAGGGCATAGCTCATTTGTGCGAAGGCGAGGGTCAGGATGGAAAAATAGATGCCGGAGCGGCGCAGGGACAGCCAGCCCATGACCAGGGCAAAGAGCGCGGCAACAATGACCCCGAAAATGATCGCCGGTATAATCTCCATCGTGAACAGCTTGAACATCCAGACGGCGGCATAGGAGCCGACGCCGAGGAAGGCGGCATGGCCGAATGACAGATAGCCGGTGAGACCAAACAGGATATTGAAGCCGATCGCGAAAATGCCGTAGATTGCGAATTTCTGCAACAGGTCTGGATAGTTGGCGCCGAAAGGCTGTGCCAGAAGAGGAGCCGCCAGGGCGGCCAGCGTAAAGCCCAGCATCAACAGCCAGTCATTGCGTTTTGTCGAAGTCATCGGTTAGCTCTCCATCACGCCTTTGCGGCCCATCAGCCCACGCGGACGAACGAGAAGAATAATTACCGCGACCAGATAAATGATGATTTGGTTGATGCCCGGCAGAATCGATGTGATTTCATTCATGGAGGCAAATGATTCCAATATGCCGAGCAGGAAACCTGCGGCGATGGCGCCCGGCAATGATCCCATGCCGCCCACTACGACGACGACAAAGGACAGCACCAGAAAGTCCATGCCCATATGAAAGTCTGGCGGCAGGATCGGCGTATACATGACCCCGGCAAGTCCGGCGACAACGGCCGCGATGCCGAATACGACAGCAAAACGGCGTTCGATGTTTATGCCGAGGAAGCCGACGGTTTCGCGATCGGCCATGCCGGCGCGCACCACCATGCCGTAGGTCGTGAATTGCAGGAAGGAGAATACCAGCGCGATGACCGCCAGGGAAAATGCCAGATAGACAAGCCGCCACCAGGGGTAGACGATGCCATAAGGATCAAGGCCGAGAAAGGCGCCGACATTGAAACTGCCGGCGACGATTGCCGGCGCCGCCTGCGGGATTGAGTTGGCGCCGAATAGATTGCGGACGATTTCCTGAAGAACAATGGCTAGGCCGAAGGTCACCAGAATCTGGTCGGCATGGCTGCGATGGTAAAAAAAGCGAATGAGGCCGCGTTCCATGGCGAGGCCGATCAGCGCCATGACAGGTATCGCCAGCAGAATCGATGCGGGAACGGAATAGTCGATCAGTAGCCTGCCAAAGTCGCCAAGATATGTTTCGGCATAAGAGGTATTTATTTCCAGCGGCGTGCCCCAGGGTGTTTTTTTAATGGGATCAAGAACCACCTGCTGCAGGGTCAATATCTTGTTCATGGTCACGGCGCAAAAGGCGCCCAGCATGAACAATGCACCATGGGCAAAATTAACCACGCCGAGTGTGCCGAAAACCAGTGTCAACCCGAGAGCGATCAAGGCATAGGCGCCGCCCTTATCAAGCCCGTTGAGAATCTGCAGAATAATAGCGTCCATGCGAAAATTATGCTCCGGGCCCGCCTTTTGCGGGATCTCATTGCCGCAGATCGGTCATCGATTATCTGCGTTAAGTTTCTTTACCATGTCATGATAGCGGGTCTGGACCACGTCATGATAGCAAGTCTGGCTGGCGGGTCGCTTCAATGACCTGTTCAAGAAGTCGTGTATCAATCGGTCAAAATCCGGTCTTGCAGCGCCGCGCAATAGCCAGGATGCCTTGCAATATCCTTGCAATATTTGCCTGCAGATCCCGGATGCAGCCTGCGCGGATTGGCCTAACGGGCTGTCACAACAGTATACTCCTATTCAGTGAGGCCGGCCACTCTTTCAAGCAGCCGGCCTTAACGCCTCTTGCTGGATCAGCCTTTATAAGGGCCCAACTGGCCACCGAAGATGTGCCAGTCATATTCAACCTGTTTGCGCGGCACGATTTGCACCAGCTTGAGCAGGTCGAATTTGGTGGTTGGCTTTTCGTTGCCGCGCATCACCAGGACGTCCTTGAAGCACTGGTGATCGGGCGCACGATATTCGGTCGGGCCGTTGCCCATGCCATCGAACTTGAAGCCTTCCAGAGTCTTGATGACGGCCGGCGGATAAAATGTCCCGGCGGTCTCTACGGCATTGGCATAAAGCAGGGTCTGCACGTAACAGGTGTGAGCGGCCTGCGACGGCGGAAAGCCATACTTCTTGGCGAAGGACTTGACGAAGGCCTTCGTGCCGGCATCGGTGAGCGACCAGTTCCAGTTGGTTGTGCCGAGGATGCCGGCCATGTTCTTGCCGGCGCCCTGTGCCATCAGACGCGAATAGAGTGGCACAACGACTTCAAACTTTTTGCCGTTAACCATCTTGTCGCGCATGCCGAACTGCACCGCCTGGGTGAGGCTGTCGACCATGTTCTTGCCGTAGTGGTTCAAGATGAGAACATCGGCGCCGGAATTGAGTACCGGTGTCAGATAGGCCGAAAAATCACGTGTTTTGAGCGGCGTGCGCACGGCCTTGACGGTCTTCCAGCCTATTTTCTCTGTCGCGTTCTTGATCGATTCTTCCTGCGTCCAGCCCCAGGTGTAGTCGGCTGTGAGGTGATAGGCCTTGCGGTCAGTGCCATATTCCTTGGCCAGCACCGGGGCCAGCGCCTGACCGGACATATAGGCATTGAAGAAATGACGGAAGCCATAGCGCTTCTTGTCCTTGCCGGTGGTGTCGTTGGAATGCGTCAGGCCGGCCATGAAGATGATACCCATATCCTGGGCAAGCGATTGCTGGGCGATCGCCACGCCAGACGATGAGCCGCCGCTATACATGATGACGCCGTCTTTTTCGATCATGCGCTTGGCGGAAGCGCGCGCAGCAGGAGATTTGGTCTGGGTATCACCGGTGACATATTCGACCTTCTTGCCAAGGATACCGTTACCCTTGAGCGCCTTCGGCTTCATGGTATTCATCAGGCCGCCATCGCCGCCGCCGTTGATGTGTTCGACGGCCAGCTTATAGGCGCGTAATTCGTCGGCGCCTTCATCGGCGTAGGGGCCTGTCTGCGGCACGTTAAGCCGAATTTCACCGATTTCCCGCTGGTTTTTGCCGGGAAGTTTCCAATCATTTTTTCGGCCCATGCATTGCGCACAAAACCGATGGGTGCAACTGCCAGGGCTGCCCCTGCAACACCTGTCTTGAGCACGCTACGGCGCGTAAACTTGTCGTTCGATCCGCTCATCTACGTTTCCTCCTTCTGTTATTCCATCAAGGCAACAATTTTGGCCAGGCAACAATTTTGGATCGGATGGTTTCCAATTCCAAGATGCTGGAAGTCAGAACCAAATTTGATGACTGCCGGGCACCACTTATAGGAATCCCGTGCATAGATCTATAGAACATTTCGCCGTCATTGCAGATTGAACTATTGTTTTAGGTCGTACTGTTAAGAGCGCTAGAGTCGGACAAAAGCAATCCGCCATTATTGCTGCAGAGCAACAAAGGAAACTTGGAAGCTTAACCCGTGCGACGCGGTACTGCCCAGTATGACTTGCATGGCTTGCGTGCGCTGCAATATGGATGGCTTTGCTTTTGCGTAAAGCCTGCGCCGCAGAGAAAATTCCTGGGCAGCGCGATCAAAATGGCGGGCTGCTATGATTGACGCGGGCTTGATGGTTCTGGTTGGTTCGGGTTAAGGCGATGCATTGGAAACTGTTGGGAAGTTGATGGATGGCAAAGCGGGCGAACATAAACAAGGAAAAATCGAAAACCGTGGCGGCGGCGACTGGCGCGCCCAAACGCAAGGACGTCGAGGAAGCATTTCGCACAATCATTCGCTGGGCAGGCGATGATCCGCAGCGCGATGGCCTTCTGGAAACGCCGGCGCGCATGGCGCGGGCCTATGAACAGCATTTCAGGGGCTACAGGGAAAGCCCGGCCGAGATCCTGCAAAAAACCTTTTCCGAAACAGAGGGCTATGACGAAATGATCGTGCTGCGCGGCATCCGATTTGAGAGCCACTGCGAGCACCATCTGGCACCGATCATCGGCCGCGCCTGGGTCGCCTATGTGCCGCGCGGGCGCGTCGTTGGCATTTCAAAGCTCGCCCGGGTTGTTGACGCCTATGCAAAACGGCTGCAGATCCAGGAGAAGATGACCGCACAGATCGCCAATATCGTGCAGGAGGTGCTGGATCCACAGGGCGTCGGTGTTGTCATAAAAGCCGAACATCACTGCATGACGACCAGAGGTGTGCATAAACCGGGGACCGATCTGGTGACAAGCCGGATGCTCGGTTGTTTTCGTGACAACCCCATGACCCGTCAGGAGTTGCTCGACTTTATCGACTGACCCCTGACAACTGCCTGCTGGCGCTGGGGTTTGCACTCACATCATTTTAGCGAATCTTATACAGTGCTGCCTGCAGGGCGGGTTGTGGGCATAGTCAG
>Ga0114931_10011940_pt1 | contig 10209 bp, 7 predicted proteins | sample 2SBtaG_FD_89579 | JGI IMG/M metagenome (GOLD analysis project Ga0114931, IMG submission 89579) | Deep subsurface microbial communities from Kolumbo volcano to uncover new lineages of life (NeLLi) - 2SBTROV14_V59a metaG | ecosystem: Environmental > Aquatic > Marine > Volcanic | place: Kolumbo... | reverse complement strand
CTTCCCTCGGCGGATTCTCGGCCCGCGGGTTCCGACGTGCGAGGGTGACCTGGTTGCCACGCGCCTCCAGCATGAGAAAAGGTTCGCCGGCCAGAAAGCTGTAGCGTCCCACTTTCTCGCCACCGATGACGCTTTCGAACAAGCAGGAGGCCTTGCCCAGGTCGAGTTTTTTAAAGGCTTGAACCGGGGTGATGGCATCGCTGACCAGTTGGCGGTACACGGGAACGTAGTCGACATCGCGAGCCTGTTCGACGAACGTATTGAACGATGGTAAGTGGTGGGAAGTGCCGTGGGCCATGGGTATGGAGTGGAGGATGGATTCAGGGCTGGATACAGGGGATAGCTTAGCACTGGCCGTGCGGCGGCTCAAGCGATCGTCATTTCCCTCGTGACCATTCATGATCATCGATACCATCCATCTTACGAAGATTCTGCTGCCTTTAGGGTTGGCACGGTTGTCGTTCGCCTTGACACTGGATGGGGCCCGGCTAGAATCCCCATAAAGATCTATGTGCAGAGGGAAGCTCCCATGAAGTGTCAGAAATGCGATCGGCCAGCATCCTTCCATATCACGGATCTGGTTGAGGGTAAACCGAAGGAATTGCACCTGTGCGAGGAATGCGCCCAGGCATTTCTCGCTCCCAGCGAGGAAGATGCCGCCGATGTGATGCCCGCCATGGCTGGTCTGCTGGCCCAACATCTGGCGGTCGGCGAAACGGCGGATCAATTGGCCCGACTCGACCAGCGGGTTTGCCCCGTGTGTGGGATATCGTTTCTTGAATTTCGCAAGCAGGGGCGGCTTGGTTGTCCGCACGATTACGTGTTTTTCGCCGAGGAACTGGAACCGCTGCTGATGAATATCCATGATCAAACGCACCACATTGGCAAGGTACCCAAACGCCAGTCCCACGGGGCGGACCAGCAGACCCAGTTAATTCGTTTGCGGCGGGAGATGAAAGAGGCTGTGGCTCACGAAAGGTATGAGCTGGCCTCGGAATTGCGCGACAAGATAAGAGAAATTGAAGCGAAATCACGAACGGCGGAAACAGAATGAACCTCGATGAGCTGGCTGGTGCATGTGGCGAATGGCTGCGGGGCTCGGGGCCAGAGTCTGATATTGTCATTAGTAGTCGTATTCGCCTGGCAAGGAATCTGGCTGAATTTCCTTTTGTTTCGCGGGCAACCGATAGCGATCGGGCGGAAATCGAACGCATTCTTCACGGCCGTATCGATTCGCTGATTAAGGATGGAAAAATCCCAGCCGATTTATGTTATGTGGACGTACGAGAGCTTGCCGAGGTGGATCGCCAGTTTCTGGTCGAAAGGCAACTGATCAGCCGGGAACACGCCGAAGGCGAAGGAGCCCGGTCGGTTGTCTTTGATCATGCCGAGCGGTTCAGCGTGATGATCAACGAAGAAGATCACCTGCGGATTCAGGTCATGCAAAGTGGGCTGGATCTGGACAGCGCCTGGAAGCAAGTGGATACGTTGGACGACCTGATCGAAGAAAAGGTCACCTACGCATTCAACGAACGCATTGGCTACCTTACCGCCTGTCCGACCAATGTGGGGACCGGGGTGAGAGTGAGTGTGATGTTGCACCTGCCGACCTTGGTCATCACGCGTCAAATCGAAAAAGTGTTCAAGAGCCTGCACAAGATCAATCTGGCGGTGCGCGGTCTGTATGGTGAAGGTTCCCAGGCGATGGGCGACTTTTATCAAATTAGCAACCAGGTGACGCTCGGCTTGACCGAGGAGGAACTAAGCAAAAAAGTTGCCGATGTGGTGCCCGTACTGATTGATTACGAGCGGCAGGCGCGAGAATTTCTGGTCCGAGAGAGCCAGGAAACGCTGCACGACCGGGTGAGTCGAGCGTATGGGATCCTCCGGACCGCGCAGACCATTAGTTCCGAGGAAACGATGCACCTGCTCTCCAGCGTACGGATGGGGGTCAACCTGGGCTTGATTGGAAATCTGGAAATTCCAACGATCAACAAGCTTTTTATTCACACGCAACCGGCCCACCTGCAAAAACTCTCTGGATTCGAATTGGAATCCTCCGATCGCAATATCGAGAGGGCCAGCTACCTGCGGAAGCAGTTGGACATCCCTGCCCAGGGGGACCAGGAAAAAGGCGATCCGTCGCAGAATTAAGCTTTGCCAGAAAAGTCCGCCATGGCGAGCGATAGGTGAGAATTTACCAAAATATGAGCACGACGCGCAAGCGAGTGTGTGTAGGAAACCCACTTGCTTGCGCTGCGTGCTGGTAAATTCCAATCCGCCGTTCGCCTAAGGGCCCAGGAGCGAGCGAACGGTCCATCCACAAGGCGTCCAAAGTAGGCATATTGCTCTACGTCGATGCTCGCTGGGCGCGGCTGGCCCATCCAGGCCACGAAGGTGCGATACCTTGAGGTTTCTGGCAGAGCCTATGCTATAATGGGGTAGCTCCTGCCGCGTGGCAGGAAACCATTTCTGATGCTGCGGGCAATGACGATGACGACAAGCCAGACCGCATTGCGTATCTCGCTGGGGGCCGTTGGTGTGCTGGCTTTGGGGGCTGCCACCGTTGCCGGATACCTGGCCTGGGCCAGCTGGAGTTCGAGCCCGATTGCCGGTTGTGGTGAACAGTCGCTGTTTGATTGCAGCGGGGTGATTTCGGGCAAGTGGTCGAAGTGGCTAGGCGTGCCAGTCAGCCTCCTGGGGGCCATCACGTATGGCCTGTTGTTTTGTGTTTCGTTGAGTCTGTCCGTCTGCCAGCGGGCCCGCAATTCTGCTTGGGCCTGGCTTTTACTGGCCTTGCTGGGAATACTCGCCGCCGGAGCCGCAGTCTGGTTTTTCGTTGTGCAAGCATGGGTGCTGGGCGAGTTCTGTCTTTATTGCTGCATGATCCATATTTGTGGTCTGGCGATTTGCCTGCTGGTGCTATGGATATTACCTCGAAGCAACCGAGAGCAACAGCAGGCCCGGCTGGGGATGGTGTTTGGCTTTCAGCCCGATACAGCCGACCAGCCCGCAGGTGTTGCGATGGCAATGATCGAATCCAGCCAGCTGTTGGGAACTGCCCTGCTTGCAGTTGTCGGCTTGGGCGTTTTGATTCTTGGCCAGTGGTTTGCCGCCGATCCGTCGTTTGTCGTGCAGATGACCACGCCGCGGACAAAAACCGAACAAGCCGGCACGGCCTCTCCGATGCCGGTTGGATCGACGGAAGGGGACGCACCGTTTTTGGAATCGGCGATGCAATTCGTTCCAGCCGAAAAGGCGCCCTCAAGTAAAACATCGAGTAAAACATCAAAACCGAGGCAGCAGGTCGAAGCCGGCCAGCCTTCTGGGGAGGCAGCTGCTGAAAAGCCGTTGGCCGCCCACCAAAATTTTCAACCAGAGCCAGTACGCCGCGGCCCCGAGATGATTGGCGGGCTGCTCGTGGACGTTCAACAACTGCCAGTCCTGGGCAGTCCCCAAGCGGAACATTTGCTGGTCGAATTGCTGGATTACACCTGCCCGCATTGCCGTCATTTTCACCATCTGATGACGCGCGTCTTACAACGCTACGGCGACCAGGTCGCCATCGTGATCCGGCCGGTCGCATTAAGCCCCAAATGCAATCCGTACGTGACCAGGAAAAGTCGTGAGCATGCCGAAGCCTGTGGATATTCTAAGTTGGCATTGGCGGTTTGGAGAATGGACCACAAAAAATTTCCAGAATTCCACAATTGGCTGATGGGCTCAGAGAAGATTCCCAGCATTTCGGTTGCTAAGAAACGGGCTGTCCGGCTGGTTGGGGAGAATGTGCTGTTGCGGGAAATCTTTGGCAAAGCGGTTCAGGAGATGCTCGATCGGAACAATCAAATATTGCATGGAACCAAAAAAGGCTTACCGACGCTGATCACGACAGTCGGGTCGATCTCGGGTATGCCAAAATCCCCCGAGCAACTCTTCGCGGCACTGGAAAAACATTTGGGGGTCCGGCCCATGGCAGAGGCAGATCGCCCCAATGCCCCCACGGGCCATCTGGAACAGGAGGCCGGAAAGAATCACCCTGCGGTGAGCGAGGCATCCAATAAGCCTGTTCCGGGTGGCGAATGATGGGCTTGCTCGGCCAGGGATTGGCGGACCTTCCCATTTTTGTCCCGTGCCGATAAGCAATTTTTTATAATGTTGGAAATTTTTCATTGGTACGTAAGTCCTGGTGACGTCCCACTTTGTGAGCACTCCATGTTGGCGTGAGAGGGCCATGGGGAGGGCAAGTCTTGCTTTCAGGCAGATTAGGCGTGTTATAATTGACATTACTTCGGATCGTGCCGAACGCAGCACGATGGACAAACGGGGCCGCCCGACAACTGCTGGCACGGTTGTGGGCCGCCCGTCACATAATTTGGAAGGAGGTGGTCAATTGAACGAGATTCCTAGATGCCAACGAGGTGGTTTATCCCGTTGACCTCCGGCTTCCGGCGGGTTGTCGGATTGTAATCGTCAATCGCGAGAGTTGCCACCTGCTTCTGAGTTTCCGCGCCGCCTGGCAGGCGGATAGTACGCCAATCCGGATGTGCGCCCGACACTCAGAGCAATCCTAGATCAGTCCGGTCGCCCTGGTGGCGGCCGGGCTGTTTTTATTGGAAGCCTTGTCATTCCCCAGTGGGCCGTCGGGCAAGCTTGTTTATTCGCATCGGTTGCGATAAGTTGCAAGGATTCTCAGCCGGATTCCTGGCTGGCCAACGGATAGCGCGAGGTGGTAACAACATGGCGGATCCCATGACCGGTCCGACGCGTTCGAGGAGTACGGACAAAATGGATGCATGCCTGGAAAACCAGCAGGCGCTGCTGGAAGAAAGTTTGGCCTTGGCGTTCAGCGCTTACGACGAGGCGGCGACTGCTGGGGTGAGCGATCCGGTGGTGATTCTGCTTGATTGTGAGGATCCCATCGGCGCCCAGATCGCCCGGGGTTGGCTGGGAGATGAGGCGGTGGATATCGCCAGAGGGCCGGTTATGGCGGAACCGTCCGCCCGAGACGCCCAAACCACAGTGTTTGCCTACGGTTTTGCCTGGCATGCGTGTCAGCGGGAAATACCCCCGGTCTTTCCCTATTTGGCTCCGATCTTTGAACAGCCAATCCCCCGAGATGGTTTTCTGGCTATCTCCGTGACCAGCGGTGGTGCTTCCGCGCTGACTGTGCCCTGGGATGCCAGGGAGAATTGAGAAGGCATTTCGACGGGGCCGTTTTCCTCCGCTCGCCGACCATAACAAGTTTCGGTGCCCGAGTTCATAAAATATCCGGGTTAACGCTGCTGTTTTTCCTGAGCTTGCTTTCCCAGCAGCGTTTCGCTGAAACCCTTCAGGTCGGTCCAGAAAGTCCCTTCGCCCGCATAGAGCAATTTCAGCCGGATGTCTTCCGGCAGGCCGCTGGCAAATGCCCATTGGTTGTAGGCGCTGCCGGAACCGAAGGCTTCCACGGCCAGCCGAAATTTGTCGGCCTTGGCTTCTTCGGCCAGTTGGCGGACCTTGGCTTCCGCTTCACCGAGCACGATATTTGCCTGGGCCTCGATTTCCGCGGTGTCCTTGTCGATGGCGGCAACCAACTGGAGCGTCTTGGCATTAGTTTCCTGGGCGGTCTTTTCGCCTTCCGCCATGCGCTTAGCGACTTGCTTGGCCGTATCCATCTGCACTTTTTCCGACTCCAACTCGACTCGGGCGGTTGCTTCTTTCAGGTCGGCCTCGGTCTTGGTGGTCAGTTGCTTTTGTTTCAGCGCCAGTTTGCGTTCGTCGGCGATGTAAGCGTTCTGGATCGGCAATCGAATTTCCTGGGGAATGTAGATATGGCGCACCACTCCTTCCAATAGGGTGATTCCCTTGGCTGCCAGGACTTTTTTGAATTCATCCTTGGTGGCGTCTTGAAATTGTTGTCGCGATTCTCCCTCCAGTAGTTCGACCGCGCCAAGCTTCGAGCCATTGTTGCGGCAGATACTTTCGATTTGTGGAACGACCACCTTCAGTTCCACCGCATCGACATTGCCGAACCGCCTGATCACCTCGGCAGCCTGGTCGGGCATGATCCCCCAGATGGCGGTAAAGTCCATGTTGATTTGATAGGCATCGTTGGAAGGAAACGTAATGCCACTGGCATCGTCAGCCAGGATGGGCTCGCCACTTTCATCGAGCACCAGGTGCTCATTCGGGTCCGTCCTGAGGTTGGCAATAATGCTTTTTTCCCGATAGCCGATCTCCACGATATCAATTTGCTGCTCGTTGGGGTTGGTCGGATACAAGCCGGGCGGCAGGACCGATTTCTGGATACCGGCGATTTCTCCGGTGATTGGATTGTCCGCCAGATTGGTGACCACGCCGACATAACCGGTGGGGATGTCGACCCAACCGGCATGCTTGGTTTGGTTACCACTGGTAATGGTTTCCGACTTAATGATAGTGAATTCGTAGGCGTACGTGTTCACCCGATACCGGCCCGGACCAAACGCTTTGCGGAGGATCCCTTTATATTCCGTGCTGCCCAGGTCGCCATCCACCAGAAATTTTCCCGGGGCGAGCGATTTGCCCATCTTGCTGGTAACGACCGCGACTTCGCCCGGTTCGACCACCTGGTCCTGGACCCGGCGGGTTTCCCACCAAAGTGGGCAGTAAAAGTGTCGTCCGGGACCGCGCATTTGTTCAAGAATCCCCAGCTCCAGAGGATTCCCATCGGCGTCCACCTGGGCGAACTGACCGGGAGTGGCGGCCGGTCTGCCACCCGGCAGAAACGGCAGGGGGGGGCCCTTGTAACGGAGCAGCAGGCTTTCGCCCTCTTCGACGTAGATTCTGTTGTAGCCCCATTCCACGGCTAGCCAGCAGGCCGCGACCACCAGGACCGCAATGCCGAGCAGGCTGGCCAGCATTCGGCCTCGTTGTTTCGGGCTGAGTTGGTTATCGATCATCGTCAGGGTCTCAGGTGGTGATTGGCTTCGAGTCGTATCGCTGCGATCGCATCATGGGTTGCCAGTTTCGGCCGCATCCTGTGCCCGGCGTTCCGGTTGCTCCGGGGTCAGCAGGTCGAAGACTTTCATGATTGGGCTGTCGGCCGTATTGACCATGATTTGTTGGTAGGCCGCAGACAATTTCTGGTAAAGCACGTAGCGGGCGTACTGATTGCCATCGCCCCCATAAGACTCGACGGCCCGTTTCCAGCCCGCGGCCTCCGCACTGTTCTGGAAGCCGATAATATCCGCTTTGGCCTTGCCCAGGGACAGGGTAGCGACCGCTTCGTCCTTGGCCGCTGCCAGCTTGAACTGGGCGACTCCCTTGCGCTGATTGGCGGCAGTGACATCCACTTCTTGTTGTTGCTCCGCTGCGACTGTTATTTTGACGACCTCCGTGTCCGCCTTAACCAGGGCTTGCTTTTGGAGCACCAAGGCCTTTTCCATGGCCTGTTTCTGCTCCTCGATTTGTTCCTGGATCTGTTGCTTATATTCTTTTTCCTGCTGCTTGGCCAATTCTTTTTCCCGGACCGGGTCCCTGATTTTTTCCGGTGGCTTGATGTCGGTGATCAGGGCTTGGATGATCTCGATCCCCAGCGGACCGCATTCCTCTTGCATGGCTTTTTGAAAGCGATCCTGAAAGGCCACTTTGGTTTCGCCCGAAATGAAGTCTCGTCCCGAACTGTTCGATCCTTCCAGCCGGCAAAAACTGCGCGCGTTGGGGGTGATAATTTTAAGGATGATTTCTTCGTCAATCCGGTCGCCATTCGTTTCGTCGTTGTAGGTAACAAACACTTCCGCGGCCTTTTCCGGATTGACACGGAATTCAATCCGGCCGTCGAGGCTGATCCAGAATCCATCCTTCGAGGGGAATCCCATGTCGTTGTTTTTTGCCAGGTCGAAGCGCTGACTGCGACAGTCGATTTTGCTGATTCGGGTGACGTACGGGTTGATGTAATAGGTGCCCGGTGGGCGCGTTTCGCGCTGGACGCCCCGTTCCCCATTTTCCACCAGCAGGGTGTTGGGGGTCTTGGGAAAAGGGCCAGCCAGATTGGTGATGACTCCCTTGAAGCCGGCTTCCACCACGACCGGTTGGTGTTGGTCCTCAATCTTGAACAGGTAGGGATTGATCGGATAACGGCCCGGTTTGAGAACCTCGGCGACGATTCCCTTGGTGGTCGGATTGCCCTGGTCGTCGAGTTTTGCCAGGAATTCTCCATAGGGTAGATTGTCCCCGGTCAGGCTGATTTTGACTCCGAGTCGGTTGACGGGAATCTCAACCTGAGGAATGACGCGCCAATCCCACACCCAGGGATTTTCAAAGTAGCGTCCTTCCACGCGAACCCCTTTTTGCACCCCCTTAAATTCCGGGCTGGGGGCAATTTCATCCCCGTTGGTGATGTCCTGGCCCGTCTTGCGGATCATGATCGCCATGTACCTGGCAGGAACATCGATGCGAAATTGTGTGTAGGTAAACCAGGAGCCAAACACCACCAGCGCGAGGATGGCAACAATGGTGGCAAACCCCCAGGTGGCCCGCTGAGACGGGGGAGGTGCCATGGGCAATAGCTCGTTGGGCATGACGGGGTTCCTGCAAGGTGTGGCTGGGTGATGATCAACTATAGGTGATCCTGGGGCAGGTGTGAGGGGTCGCCTGCCATTTTATCGGCAGAATCGGGGAATTCAGCAGTTCCCAGATTTCCTGGGCCGTGCCGATAGCCAGGCCCGAGTTGCTTTTCAATGCTTGCCGTTCTTGGAGTGACCATTTGGAAGTACTGAACGGACGATTAACAGCCAGACCGCAACTCCTCGGGTACGTCTTCCAGGGCCGCATCGGGCAGTACGAAGGAGCTGCCGATCAATTCCAGGTTGTCATTCACCAGGTCCGGGTAGCGCATGCCAGGCAGGGCGACGACGGCGAATATTTCCTGCACGGCATCCTCGAATTTCAGGAAAGCGACGGTCTCGCCCCGGGTCAGGTCGACAACCCATACGCCGCAAGTACGTTTGGATTCCTCCAGCCTTTCGGTAATTTGGATGCCACTGAAGATGGCCGTTTCACGGACTTGCGACAGACCGATGAAAGCCAGGTTGCCAATCATTTCCAATCCACGCGTGAATCCGTCGAGCCGGATGATCGGTTCGTATCGACCGGTTGCCAGGTCGACATGTCCCAGGCTGCCGGTGCCTGATTCCAACAGCCACAGCCGCCCTTGATGCCAACGGGGAGAATGGGGCATCGACAGACCTCGAGTCATGATTTGCTGGGACTCGATATCCATAAGAATGCCCCCTTCCTTTTTGTGGTCGCGCCAGCCTCCCGGTTGGTCGGTTTCCCCCAACGCGGTGACCCAGCGCGGACGTCCCTGATGGAGTGCCAGGCCGTTGAGGTGACAACGATCTTCGGGAGTCAACTGGGTCACAAAGGGAGGCCGCCAGCGGGGCATGAAACTGTAGTCAAGATCATGCGTTGCAAGGCAACTGAAACGCGTGTTGACAAACCATAGTTGATCTTGCACGTATGCCATTTCGTGGATTTGAATGTCGCCGGTCACGTGGGCGGCACGGGGCAGATAACAGGCATCGTGTTTATCGGGCGGATCAAGCCGGTTGGTGGCTGCCGGCAAGTTACGGAACTCCCAGATTTCCTGGGCCGTGCCGATAGCCAGGCGATGATTGCTGATCGCCATGCCCATGGGTTTGTTGAACGCACGAAAGTGCGTGTTGATCACCCCTCCATCGTTGCGGACAAAGACGAGTTTGCCCGCCTGGTAAGTACTGACGATGAGCGAGATGCCCAGCTGTTCGAGGATCAGCGGAAAGTTGCTGGTATGCACACTTCGCAGAGGTGGAGGACTCTCGGGTTCCGCGGCCGTGACGGGCAAGTCGTGATCCGCGGTCTGTGGTTTTGTTTCAGTACCGGAGTCGCCCGTCGAAGTCTGGCCAGGTGAGGTCATGGGAGAATATACCTGATCTTTGCTGAAGGTATTGTCGTTGTGGGTTGGACAGCACCACTTTGGATGCCTACTTCGGAAATACAAGCACGACGCGCGGGGCGAGTGAGCATCGACGTCACCCGTTCACGGGGTTTTTCGTTCACGGGGCTTGCGTTTCGTGCTTGTATTCTAACCCAATGTGAAAACGCTCGCTGAAAAGGGGGACTGGCTCCGTGCCGTTGGTGTGTAAAATCGCCGGGAAATGTTACGTCATGGTGCCTGTCCCCCTTTTCAGCGGCCCCTCAGTTGGTCCG
>Ga0114931_10011939_pt1 | contig 10209 bp, 10 predicted proteins | sample 2SBtaG_FD_89579 | JGI IMG/M metagenome (GOLD analysis project Ga0114931, IMG submission 89579) | Deep subsurface microbial communities from Kolumbo volcano to uncover new lineages of life (NeLLi) - 2SBTROV14_V59a metaG | ecosystem: Environmental > Aquatic > Marine > Volcanic | place: Kolumbo... | reverse complement strand
TGCATCCTGCGGACAGGATAGCAGGCGTTTCATGCAGCGAAAATTACTGGACATCATTATAAGGCTAATAGATACTTGGTCAATTCTATTAACCAAATACCAGGAGATAATGATGGGATTTATGCAAGGCAAACGCGTCCTGATTGTTGGCTTGGCCAGCAACCGTTCAATTGCTTGGGGTATCGCACAGGCGATGCACAGAGAAGGTGCGGAACTGGCGTTCACTTACCAGAATGAAAAACTGCAGGGCCGTGTCGAAAAAATGGCCGCGGAATGCGACTCCAATATCACCACCGCCTGTGATGTCAGCAGCGATGAACAGATCAGCGCCGTGTTCGATACCCTTGCCCGGCATTGGGATGGCCTGGACTGTATCGTACATTCCGTCGCCTATGCCCACCGGGATGCCCTGGATGGCAATTATGTGGATGCCGTGAACCGGGAAAACTTCAGAATCGCCCACGATATCAGTTCCTACAGCTTCACCGCCCTGGCCAAGGCCGGCAAGGCAATGATGGCGGGGCGCAATGGCGCCCTGCTGACGCTGAGCTATCTCGGTTCGGAACGCGTCATCCCCAATTACAATGTCATGGGTGTCGCCAAAGCCAGCCTGGATGCCAATGTCCGCTATATGGCGGCTGCCCTGGGCCCTGAGGGTACCCGCGTCAATGCCGTCTCTGCCGGTCCGATCCGGACACTAGCTGCATCCGGCATCAACGATTTCAAGTCCATGCTCAGCAAGGCGGCCGATGCCGCACCACTGAAAAAGAATGTCACCATCGACGAGGTCGGCAATGCCGCCGCCTTTCTCTGTTCCGATCTCGCTTCCGGGATAACCGGCGAAATCGTCTTCGTCGATGCCGGTTACAATATCACCGGTCTGGCCAGTTCCTGAGCACGGCAACAGCACGAAAAAAGGGGCGCTCGCGCCCCTTTTGCTTTTGCCATATTTAGTTTTGCTTTGTTACAAAGGACACTTATTTGTCGATATTGATGCTGACATCGGTCTGGGCCTGCAAATCCTTGATCACCGCATTGAAAACAGCCTGCCCCAACGCCCTGGCAAGATTAGCCTCGATATTCTCCCGCTTCTTGGCATCCTTCAAATCAACACTGCCCGGAGTGACCTTGAAGAGGCTGACCACCGCTTTTTGGCCATCGGGATAATCGACGCTGAAAACGGTCGGCTTGTCGCCTGCAGGCTTCGCCGCCTTGAATACCGCCTGCCGCAATTGCCAGGGCATATCCGCCTTGTCTCGCGTGACTGCCGTGCGCTTGTGCAATTTGAGACCATGCGCCTCAGCCAGCTTCTGCAGGGATTCACCATTCAGCAGCTGCTGTTTGATTTGCCTGGCCAGTGCCTGTGCCTGCTGCTCGGCCTTGCTGCGCTACAACGCCGCAATCACCGAATCCCTGACTTCCTGCAGAGGCCGGGTGGCAGCCGGTTTATGCTCGAGAACGCGCAGCACCACCAGACGATCGGTACCCAGTTCGATCGGCTCACTGTTGTTGCCCTGCAACACGTCCTCGGAAAAAACGGCTTTACGAATCGCCTCTTCGGCAGCAATACCTTTCTTACTGTTGCGGCTGAACAATTCACTCTTCTTGATGGGAATTCCCGTGGCATCGGCTGCGGCAAGCAGATTGTCCGGCTGTTCAAAACTGACTTCAGTCAACGTTTCACTCAGTTCATAGAAGGTATTTTCCGCTTTGGATTTCTGGTAGGCCTTTTTCACCTCCTCCCTGACGGCGGAAAAGGGTTTCGTCGTTGCCGGCACCAGTTCGGTCACCTTGATCAGGTGGTAGCCATAGGCTGATTTGACCGGTTCCGATATTTCCCCCTGCTTGAGTTTACTGGCTACCTCCTCGAATGCCGGCTCCATGGTACCAACAGTAAACAGGCCCAGATCTCCGCCCTGTTTCGCGGAAAACTTGTCATCTGACAACTCTTTGGCCAGTTTCGCAAAATCCTCCGTTTTCGCCCGCTCTCTGGCTTTTTCCGCCCTGGCCAATGCCGCCTGTTCCCCGTCTTTGCCAGCAGCAAACAGAATATGGCTGATTTTACGGCGCTCTTCGGTCCGGTAAAGGTCTTTGTGCTCTTCATAAAAGGCCTTCAGTTGCTTCTCGTCTGTCTGCACCTTTCCAGCGAGTTCGGGCAGAGACAGGTCGATATATTCAATGGCAACTCTCTCCGGTGTCTGGTAGCGATCCTGATGCAGCTGATAATAAGCCTGTATTTCCTCGTCACTGGGCGTTGCCGTCACTTTCGGCAAGGCGATGGTCACATACCGGAAATTTCTTTGCTGGTTCTGTATTTTTAGAAACTGCTCAACGTCATAATCCGTGGCAAAACTGCTGTCCAGAATACTGTGCTGAAATTGCTCCATAATCAGGGCATTGCGTATTCTGTTCTGAAATTCCGCCGAGGTCATATTTTGCGATGCCAGCAATGCCCGATACTGCTTTTTATCGAACTTGCCGTTGACCTGAAAATACTGCAATGAACTGATGAAGCTGCGCATGGCATCATCGGTCACCACCAGCCCCTGGTCCTGGACATACTGCAGCAGCACTTCGTCATCGATCAATTTGTTCAGCGCCTGCTTTTTCAGGGTCTGTTCATCGATGTTCATGCCGGCGAGCTTTTGGCTGTATTGTGCAATGGCCCTGTTGACATCACGCTGAAAAAAGTCTTTGTCACCAACAGTCAACACGGGGGTTTCCTTGCCGACATCCAGATAATTCTGGATTCCCCACAATGCAAACGGCACACAGATCAAAATTAATATGATCCAGGCGAACACGCCTTGAGCTTTCTCTCTAATTTTTAGCAGCATCTGTCCTGTCCTTCTCCACTGAATTATTGATTGCGCAAAACATAAAAGTGTGTACGTGTCTTTGCCAGACATTACCCTGGTACGGGTATATTCCGTTATGCATGACGGCGCCACCGCCCATGAAAAACAGCCGGCTGCATGGGCTGTTGGCTCTCTGGTACGCGATGCGTACCCTACATATAATCTGACAAAGAGGAACTAGTTAGACTCTATAAACACCCATCCATGGGGTGTTTTCTTCATAATCAATGGCTTCGGGCCATTGATTATGCCGGCACTTCCCTGTGCCGGATTAGTTCCCGTCATTTATAGACGGGAACTAACTAATTAACCTTGCTGCAACCCCGGTATTATGCAAAAAAAAACCCCGCACCGGTAAGGCTCGGGGTTTCTTGATAATGGCGGAGCGGACGGGACTCGAACCCGCGACCCCCGGCGTGACAGGCCGGTATTCTAACCAACTGAACTACCGCTCCATGATTGGTGGGTGCTGAGGGGATCGAACCCCCGACCCTCGCCTTGTAAGGGCGATGCTCTCCCAGCTGAGCTAAGCACCCGACTAAAGAGACGCTAGTTTACAGCATCTTTTAGAGCTTTTCCAGCTTTAAATGAAGGAATTTTTGCCGCTTTTATGGTGATTTCTGCGCCGGTTTGCGGGTTTCGACCTTTGCGCTCCGCCCTTTCCTTGACCGAAAAAGTTCCAAAGCCGACCAAAGCGACTGAGTCCCCGTTTTTCAAGGCATCTTGTACTGCATGGATAAAACCATCTAGAGCACGTCCTGCTTCCGCCTTGCTCAGCTCGGCTGAATCAGCTATTGCATCAATAAGTTCCGATTTATTCATTTATTCCCCCTTTTGGAATTGACTGGTGGTTTTGATTCGCTATCGAACCCGCATTTATCTTACGCTCATTCCTGAAACACATCAGAAAATAAAGACTTTATATCAACAGAGGAACAGCGGTGTCAAGCGTTAATACTCACTTGAACCCAGAAAACACAAGGCATCCCGACGTCCCAGACCGGATATCTGTCTATTTCAGGGAATAAGAATCCTCAATGAGCGATCAAATTTCCGTTTTTTGCCGACTTCTTTTCTTCTTTCTGCTTCTGTTCATGATTCGCAGCTGTCTTGGACAAGGGCGTCGGACTGTATTTCAAAGCCACCTGCAGCACTTCATCGATCCAATGCACCGGAACAATGGTCAATTTTTCCTTGATATTTTTAGGAATTTCAGCCAGATCCTTCTCATTTTCAGACGGAATCAGTACCGTCGTGATGCCGCCGCGATGTGCTGCCAGCAGTTTTTCCTTCAACCCTCCGATTGGCAATACTTCTCCCCGCAGCGTGATCTCTCCGGTCATTGCCACATCGGCACGCACCGGAATCTTTGTCATTGCCGAAACAATGGCTGTACACATACCGATTCCTGCACTGGGTCCATCCTTGGGCGTCGCACCTTCCGGCACATGGATATGAATATCATGCGTCTGAAAAAAATCTGGTGCGATACCCAGAACGTCGGAACGACTGCGCACCACTGTCACCGCCGCATCGATCGATTCCTTCATGACATCACCCAGCTTCCCGGTGGCCAGCTGCCTGCCCTTGCCAGGCACGACGGCAGTTTCAATTGTCAATAATTCCCCGCCCACTTCGGTCCACGCCAGACCTGTCACCTGGCCAATCTGGTCCTGTTCTTCAGCCAGTCCATAACGAAAGCGCCTGACACCCAGATACTTGTCCAGATTGCGCGTGGTAATCGTGACTTTGCTTCTTTTGGGCTTCAACAGCAAATCCTTGACCACTTTGCGGCATATTTTGGAAATTTCACGCTCCAGACTTCTTACCCCCGCTTCGCGGGTATAGTAGCGGATGATATCGCGTATCACCGCCTCTGAAATTTTGATTTCCTGTTCTTTCAGACCATTGTTTTTGACCTGCTTGGGAATCAGATAACGCAACGCTATATTGACCTTCTCGTCTTCTGTATAGCCAGGCAGACGTATCACCTCCATGCGATCCAGCAATGCAGGAGGGATATTCAACGTGTTTGCCGTGGCGACGAACATCACATCGGACAAATCAAAGTCCACCTCGAGATAATGATCGGCAAAGGTATGGTTTTGCTCCGGATCCAGCACCTCCAGCAGCGCTGAGGCAGGATCTCGCGAAAATCCGCGGCCATCTTGTCAATTTCATCGAGCAGGAACATCGGGTTGCGGGTTTTGATCTTGGCAAGACTCTGCAGTATCTTGCCCGGCATGGAACCGATATAGGTGCGCCTATGGCCACGTATTTCCGCTTCATCCCGTATGCCGCCCAATGCCATGCGCACATATTTTCGATTGGTCGCTCTGGCAATGGATTTACCCAGCGATGTCTTGCCGACTCCGGGTGGACCAACCAGGCACAAAATGGGGCCCTTGAGCTTTTTCACCCGCTGCTGTACGGCCAGATATTCGAGAATGCGTTCCTTGACCTTTTCCAGCCCATAATGATCCGCCTCGAGAACTTCCTCCGCCAGCTTCAGATCGTGGCGAATTTTAGTTCTTTTTTTCCACGGAACATTGACCATCCAGTCTATATAGTTGCGCACCACCGTCGCTTCTGCCGACATCGGTGACATCAGCTTCAATTTATTCAATTCGGCAATGGCCTTTGTCTTGGCGTCCGAGGACATGCCCGCGGCATTGATTTTCTGCTCCAGTTCCTCGATTTCATTCGGCACATCGTCCATTTCACCCAATTCTTTCTGGATGGCCTTCATCTGTTCATTGAGATAGTACTCGCGCTGATTTTTTTCCATTTGCTGCTTGACGCGTGTACGGATTCTTTTTTCCATTTCCAACAGATCCACTTCGCCTTCCATCAGCTTCATCAGGTTTTCCAGGCGCTGGACAATATCATCCATTTCCAGCATCGCCTGTTTTTCTTCCACCTTCAGCGCCATGTGGGCAGCCATGGTATCCGCCAGACGACTGGGATCATCGACGCCTGCCAGTGAATTCAAAACTTCCGGCGGGATTTTATTGTTCAGTTTTACATATTCATCGAAGGAGTTGATTGCGCTGCGCATCAGCACTTCCATTTCCTGGCTGGATATCGACTGTTTTTCCTGAATTGCGGTAACCTGCGCGGAGAAATAGCCTTCCGTTTCCTGATATTTTACCACCCTGCTGCGCTGGTTGCCTTCAACCAGCACTTTCACTGTACCATCGGGCAACTTCAGCAATTGCAGAATATTGGCCAGTGTGCCAACCTGATAAAGATCATCAAACCCTGGTTCGTCGATTTCCGCCTCAAGTTGCGCAACCAGCAGGATCTGTTTGTTATCCTTCATCGCCGCGTCCAATGCCTCTATGGACTTATCCCGGCCAACAAACAAAGGTATGACCATATGTGGATAAACGACGACATCCCTCAATGGCAATACCGGTACCAGGATATCTGCCTGTGGCTTGTCAAGATTTTTTTGCATTTCCATTAAAAACAACCTACTAGTTTGAATACTTATCCACAGATTATGGAGATGATATTGAATAAATCAAGGATCAAGTAAGAACTGATAATGGCAAAACAGCCATATCCGGCTGTTTTGCTACAGGAAACGGCAGCATTTCCACACTTCTCTTCAGCCGATATTGCATCCGGGCGCAGTGGATAATGTATGGCCGTCCAGGAATTTGGCGGCTGGCTGGCAATGTACAGCCTGAATCCGCCGCTGAAAAAGGGCTCGTTAAATTAAGATATGAACGTGCGGGTTGAAGGGGAATGCCCAGCAACCGGCAGCTACAAACGCCTGTCAGGATTCCGACGAGGCGACTTTTTGCTCATTGGCATAGACCAGCAGAGGCTCAGATTCGCCGCGTATCACGGCCTCATCGATAACCACCTTGGCAATGTTTTCAGACGATGGCAGTTCATACATTGTATCCAGCAGGACGCTTTCGACGATGGTACGCAGGCCTCGGGCCCCCGTTTTGCGCTGCATGGATTTTTTGGCAATGGCATACAGCGCCTCTTCCCTAAATTCCAGTTCCGCACCTTCCATTTCGAACAGGCGCTGATACTGCTTGGTCAAGGCATTTTTCGGTTCAGTCAGAATCTTCACCAGCGCTTCTTCATCCAGCTCTTCCAGGGTTGCGATTACCGGCAAACGGCCGACGAATTCCGGGATCAGGCCGTATTTGATCAGATCCTCCGCTTCGACTTCGGCAAAAATTTCGCCTACATTCTTGCTTTCGTCCTTGGTTTTCACCTCGGCGGAAAAACCGATGCCGCCTTTTTCGGAACGATCCTTGATGACTTTGTCCAACCCGGCAAATGCCCCTCCGACGATGAACAGGATGTTTGCCGTATTGACCTGCAGAAACTCCTGCTGTGGATGCTTGCGGCCTCCCTGTGGCGGCACGGACGCAATAGTCCCTTCGATCAATTTCAACAGCGCCTGCTGCACCCCTTCCCCGGAAACATCCCGGGTAATGGAGGGATTGTCGGCTTTTCTGGAAATCTTGTCTATTTCATCAATATAGACTATGCCGGATTCCGCCTTTTCAACGTCATAATCACATTTCTGCAAAATTTTCTGAATGATGTTTTCCACATCTTCACCAACGTAACCGGCTTCCGTCAGTGTAGTGGCATCGGCAATGGTAAAGGGCACATCCAGCAGTTTCGCCAACGTCTCGGCAAGCAGCGTCTTGCCCGACCCGGTCGGGCCAATCAGCAATATGTTGCTTTTTGCCAGTTCGATATCGTCCTGCTTGGTCTTGTTGCGCAGCCGTTTGAAGTGATTGTAGACAGCGACGGACAAAATTTTCTTCGCCCCCTCCTGACCAATCACATATTCATCCAGTACCTGCTTGATTTCCTTGGGCTTGGGCAACTCACCTGTGCCGGTGGAGGAATCTTCCTGCAATTCATCCCGGATAATGTCGTTGCAAAGCTCCACACATTCATCGCAAACATAAACAGAAGGTCCGGCAATAAGCTTTCTTACTTCATGCTGACTTTTACCACAAAAGGAACAATAAAGAAGCTTGTCATCATCTCTGCCTTTTTTGTCATTGCTCATATTTCAGACTCCGGTAAGTTTACAGATAAATGCTCACAGCTTTAAGAATATATCGAATATGAAAAAATACCAACTGTTATTTAACTCTGTTTTGTCACATTCAACACAGCTCAGGCTGCTGGAATTCAGGTGCGCACTCCGGGGTACGCAGTAAACCCGTCCTTGGAGGCTTGACTGCACCCGACCTGCAGCTTTGCATAATTTTCCAATGTAGAATCAAACGGATTGCGTGTCTCTTTCACTCAGCACATTATCGATCAAACCATAGTCGACGGCTTCCTGACCACTGAGAAAATTATCCCGGTCGGTATCCTGCTGGATCTTTTCCAGACTCTGCCCCGTATGTTTGACCAGAATCATGTTCAGTCTTTCCCGCACCAGCAGGATTTCCTTGGCATGGATATCGATATCGGATGCCTGCCCCTGAAAGCCTCCCAGTGGCTGATGAATCATCATTCTGGAATGCGGCAGGCAATAGCGTTTGTTTGCCGCGCCTCCTGCCAGCAAGAGGGCACCCATACTGGCAGCCTGGCCAATGCACATGGTACTGACATCCGCCTTGATGAACTGCATTGTGTCATAAATGGCCAGACCCGCAGTAACGGAACCGCCCGGAGAATTGATATACAGATGAATATCTTTGTCGGGATTTTCCGATTCCAGAAACAGCAGTTGGGCCACGACCAGGTTAGCCATGTAATCTTCCACCTGGCCGATCAGAAAAATCACCCTTTCCTTCAGCAGGCGGGAATAGATATCGAAAGAGCGCTCGCCTCTGGCGGTTTGCTCGATGACGATCGGCACCAGGCCTCCCGCTGCCTGTGGTGATATCATGTTGTCTGTCTCATTGTTGGCAATCATTGCTGGTTTTCCTGATTCATGACTGACTCGAAACTGGCTGGTTCGTCGTTGACCCTGATTCGATCGAGCAACCACTCCACCGCCTGGTCCTCCAGAATCATTTGTTCTATTTCATTCAGGCGGGCATCGTCCGAATAGTACCAGTTGATGACATCCTGAGGACGTTCGTAACTTTTCGCCAGATCCTCGATGGTGGAACGGACCTGGTCCGGATCCGGCTTGATGGCGTTTTTCTGGACAATTTCAGCCATGATCAGCCCCAGCGCGACACGGCGTCTGGCCGGTTCTTCGAAACCCTCTCTCGGAATCTGCAGATCCTTGGGATCAAGGTTCTGTTTGATTGCATTTTCCTGATAGGGTTTCAACAGTTGATCGATTTCCTGATCGATCATAGTCCGTGGCAAAGTCACTTCGATATGCTTAAAAAGCGCATCCATAACGGCATTTTTGATTATGCCACGCACATTTCGTTCCAGCTCGCTCTGCATGTTTTCCTTGAGATGCTCACGAAATACCTGCAGATCGTCCTCATCAACGCCGAATTGCTGGAAAAATTCACCATTGACTTCGGGAAGAACGGGGTTTTCCACCTTCAATACCTCGACTTCGAATTCGGCCTCCTTGCCGGCAAGCTTTTCGTTGCCATATTGTTCAGGAAAAGTGACCTTGAATTTGACGATGGCGTTGGCCTTGAGACCGATCAACTGCTCCTCGAAGCCGGGAATCATCTGTTCGCTGCCAATGACCACCAGATAGTTTTCCACCTTGCCTTCAGTGAAATTTTCGCCATCGACTTCACCGGTAAAATTGATGCTGATGCGATCCCCTTCCTACACCGCGCGCTCTACCTGCTGCCAGTCCTTTTTCTGCTCTCTGAGCTTGTCAATCATCGCATCGATATCGCTTTCCTGAATCTCAACAACCGGGCGCTGAATTTCAATACTTTCGAGATTATCCAGGGCAATCTCGGGAAACACCTCAAACTCGGCGGTATACTGAAAACCCTCACCTTCCTTGAAACTATCGATTGGAAGAATATGCGGCTGACTGACAGGCCTGAGGTTCTTTTCCTGCAGCGCATCAGCATAAGTCGACTGAATAACATCGCCGGCGACTTCCTGACGGACCCTGGACGCGAACATTTTTTTTACCACATGCTTGGGCACTTTTCCAGGGCGGAAACCATCCAGCCTCACTTCGCGCGCCAAGGTATTGAACCGGGATTCCATTTTCTCCTGAATCACCTCTTCAGGGATGTTCACAGTCATTTTTCTGCTTAATTCTGATGTTTCTTCGACAGAAACTTGCATTTCCTTACCTCAACTTATATATGAATTTTAACGACTACAGGAGAATACTTCGGAAAAAGATTTGTTAATAAATCTACTTAGGAGTTAACGCGCTGTTATCGTTAACTGTTTTGACATGTCACTG
>Ga0114931_10011938_pt1 | contig 10209 bp, 6 predicted proteins | sample 2SBtaG_FD_89579 | JGI IMG/M metagenome (GOLD analysis project Ga0114931, IMG submission 89579) | Deep subsurface microbial communities from Kolumbo volcano to uncover new lineages of life (NeLLi) - 2SBTROV14_V59a metaG | ecosystem: Environmental > Aquatic > Marine > Volcanic | place: Kolumbo... | reverse complement strand
AGGTCGCAGTCGTTCTTGGTTATGGCGATGTGGGTAAAGGATGTGCACAATCCATGAAAGGATTAGGGGCAACCGTCTGGGTAACAGAAATCGATCCAATTTGTGCATTACAGGCGGCGATGGAAGGTTACCGTGTCGTTGAGCTGAATAACATCGTTGATCAGGCAGATATCTTTGTAACAGCAACCGGTAATTATAATGTCATCACACATGATCACATGGTCAAAATGAAAGATCAGTCTATTGTTTGTAATATTGGCCACTTTGATAACGAGATTGATGTTGCCGGACTGAAGCAATATACATGGGAAAACATCAAACCACAGGTTGATCATATTATTTTCCCCGATGGTAAACGTATAATTCTGTTAGCCGAAGGCCGTCTGGTCAACCTGGGTTGCGCAACCGGGCATCCAAGTTTTGTCATGTCCAATTCATTCACAAACCAGGTGCTGGCACAGATTGAACTCTTGGAAAATTCATCAAATTATGAAAACAAGGTTTATACCCTGCCGAAGAAACTGGATGAGAAAGTAGCCATGCTGCACCTGAAACGTATCAATGCAAACCTGACTAAGTTGACTCAGGAGCAAGCCGACTATATCGGTGTTTCTGTTGATGGCCCCTACAAACCGGAACATTATCGTTACTAACTTTAATATAGTCGTTAAATAAAGGCGGAGTTTTATGCTCCGTCTTTAACAACTCTTTAGTTTTAAGGATCTGATGCAAAACAAAAAAACCTACAGTTTCGAATTTTTTCCAACCAGGACACCTGAAGGCGAAGCCAAACTCGACTCCGTTCTGGAAAAACTGGGACCACTGAATCCACGTTATTTCTCAGTCACCTTTGGAGCCGGTGGCTCGACTCAGGACAACACTTTTGAGACTGTCATGCGGATCCGTGAAAAAACCGGTTTGCCAGCAGCGCCACATTTATCCTGTATTGGTTTTAACCGTGGTGGAATTCGTGAGATCCTTGCAAAATATAAAGAAGCAGGGATCAGGGAGATCGTTGCGCTACGTGGAGACTTGCCATCAGGACAGGGATCTTATGGTGATTTACGACATGCCAATGAACTGGTAGAACTGATCCGCGAAGAAACCGAAGATTATTTTCATATCGAAGTGGCCGCTTATCCGGAAGTGCATCCACAATCACAATCTGCAAAAAGTGATCTTGAAAACTTCAAACGCAAAATTGATGCCGGTGCCAATGGTGCATTGACACAGTATTTTTATAATATTGATGCCTATTTCAGGTTTGTCGACGAAGCGCAAAAGCTCGGTGTTGAAGTTCCCATCATTCCCGGAATCATGCCGATTATTAACTATACACAATTGATGAGATTCTCCGAAGCCTGTGTGGCCGAAATCCCCCGCTGGATTGTATATCGCTTGCGGGATTATGGTGATGATCGAGTTTCGATCAAAAAATTTGGTGTCGAAATAGCGACGGACATGTGTCGTCAATTGCTGGAGAAAGGCGCACCCGGTCTGCATATTTACACAATGAATCAGTCCGAAGCCGTTGAGCAGATCTGGGACAATCTGAACCTCTCCAAAACCTGACAGATAGGCTATACTATTGCCACGAATCAAGGTGAATCATGGCAACAAACACAAGTATTTTGACAGGATCCGTGACTACCGAAAAACCTCGGTTGTTACTGGTTGATGACGATCATCTAATCCTCGAATCGTTGGGTATGGTTTTGCAGGAGTCTTTTGACGTGTTAACCGCCGGAACACGTGATGAAGCAAAATCTCTGCTACAGACAGTGACAGATCTACCCTCTCTGGCACTGGTAGATCTTGGCCTGCCACCAACTCCCCATACACCCGAAGAAGGTTTTACACTGATCACGGAATTACTGGCCTTTAATCCAGCCTTGAAAATCCTTGTGCTTTCCGGCCAGAGTCAACGTAGAAATATTCAACATGCAATGACGCTGGGTGCTATCGATTTTGTACCTAAACCATGCGATATTCATCTTCTAAAAACACGGTTACAACATCAGTTAATGTTGCTGGATGCCGAACAGGAGAGCACAGCTACTGACCAGGAAAAAGCGTGGATCATCGGCCATAACCCAGTTATCGAAACCTTACGAGAACTCATCAAACAATTTGCAGATACTCCTTTCCCTGTGTTGATTGAAGGAGAATCTGGCAGTGGAAAAGAACTGGTGGCTGAATATCTTCATACTGAAAGTCAACGATCAAAGCAACCTCTCCTGACGATCAATTGTGCGGCCTTTCCTGCAAATTTACTTGAAGCGCAATTGTTTGGTCATGTGAAGGGCGCATTTACAGGAGCTGATTCAACGAAGGTCGGTTTTTTTGAGCAGGCTGATAAGGGTACTTTATTTCTGGATGAAGTCGGAGAGTTGCCGGTAGAGCTGCAAGCGAAATTGCTACGTGTTCTCGAAAATGGAGAATACTATCGAATCGGTGAAACCCAGTCTCGCCACTCTAATGCACGTATCGTAGCGGCAACCAATCGGGATCTGCCCGAGACCATCCGTAAAGGTGCTTTTCGCCAGGATCTCTACCATCGGCTCGGTGTCCTGACGATCAAGGTTCCACCTTTTCGGGAAAGAGGCGATGATTGCCTCTTGTTGTTAAATTATTTTCAGCAGCTTTATGCTGGTACTTTTCAATCATTTACGTTAGAAAAAGAAGCAGAGGAACGTCTTATAAATTACGCCTTTCCAGGAAATGTACGTGAGCTACGGAATATTGCGATCCGCTTAGGATCGAAATATCCGGGAGGAGTGGTCAACCTCAGACAACTCGAGGCGGAAATGGAATTGACGGCTTATATGCCAGACTCTGATCAGAACGATCTTGATTCACTTGGAGAGCATGAGCTATTACATTCCGAAGCTTTTCAGCTGGATGAAAAACTGGATGATTGGGAAAAAAGATATATATCTTCCGCGCTGAAAAACAGTCATGGAAATTTAAGCCGTGCAGCCAGAATGTTGGGAATCAATCGCACAACGTTGTACAGTAAGATCCAACGTTTGAAGATTGAGGTAGAAGTAGAAAAATAGACTACAAAAGGAAACTATGTATCAGAATTATTTCGGACTCAATCAGTCACCTTTCAGGATAACGCCAGACACACGATTATTTTTCCCTGGGGCTAATCGCGGGGCTGTTTTACAGGCTTTGATTTATGCGGTAACGAATGGTGAAGGGATTACTAAAGTTGTCGGTGAAGTAGGTAGTGGTAAAACAATGCTTTGTCGTATGTTGGAAGATGGTTTGCCTGACGATGTTGAGGTCGTTTATCTGGCGAACCCCAGCCTGACACCAGATAATTTGCTTCATGCCATTGGTTTTGAGATGGGCCTGGATGTTTCACCGGATGATCCACAGCTCAAGGCCATGCATAAAATCCAGGATTATCTTGTCGAACAGCATGCTAACGGGAAACGCGTTGTAATGTTTGTTGAGGAAGCTCAAAGCATGCCAATTGATACGTTGGAAGAGATGCGCTTATTGAGTAACCTCGAAACTAAGCAAGATAAACTGTTGCAAATAGTCCTCTTTGGTCAGCCTGAACTGGATGAAAACCTGTCACAGCAGCATATCCGCCAGTTAAAAGAACGCATCACTTACAGTTTTAACCTCGCGCCTTTACAGGAGTACGAAGTTCGCGATTATATTAATACTCGAATGCGTACCAGTGGCTACCAGGGAATGGATTTATTTAACCAGAAAGCAGTAAAAGAAATCTGGAAACTTTCCAAAGGGATTTTACGCAGAATCAATATACTTTCCGACAAGGCGTGTCTTGCCGCTTTTGCTGAAAATGACAGGGTTGTGACAGCAAAGCACGTCAAGGTTGCCATTAATGATAGTGATTTTTCTGATATGCCTGGTAAGGAAAAAAATAATACTAATTTGCTTGCAGGTCTGGCTTTGCTGGCGCTGATATTAGTGGCGATTGGTGGCTGGTGGTTTAACAAAACGAAAAGTAGTTCAATGGTTGAGGAAATGAGTATCCAGTCTCAGGGTGTTCCTCGTGAAGACAATGCGGAACCCCCTGCACAATTTGGCAAGCCGTTGTCTGACTGGCAAAGTCTTGATCAGAAGGTCACGTCATACTAATTATGTTTAAAACAGTCACAAATAATAAAATTTGTGTGCATGATCTCTATTACTGAGGAAAATTATGGTATCTTAGTCTTTCTTTTGGGGAAAGTATAAAAAAATGGTTATCGGTATGAAGGAGAAACTTGCGCGGGTCACACTTCAAACGGCCTTTATAGCAGTATTTCTTGGGGGTTGTGCCTCAACAGTTCCTAAACCTCCTCAACCATCCGAAGGTCATATTTCAGTCAATGAAGGCGTCGCTAAAACCTCAAGTAACGATATACCAGAAATCGTTCAGAAAAAAGCATTCTTGCCACCACCTGTTCCCCAACCTTCTGAACAGGATCTCGAACGTTACACAGTCGTTGTCAATGATGTTCCTGTCAAAGAATTATTGTTTGCACTGGCCAGAGATGCCTCTTTGAATATTGATGTTGATCCCAAAATTGAAGGAATTGTTACACTCAATGCAGTTGAGCAAACACTTCCACAAATACTTGAACGGGTTTCTCGTCAAGCGGGGCTCCGCTATGAACTGAAAGGGAAAAACTTATATATTTCTCCCGACACCCCATACTTTCGATCCTACAAAATAGACTATGTAAATATGTCACGAGATACAAAGGCTTCCGTCAGTGTATCTACTCAGATAGCAACAACAGGAACAGCCGATGTAACAAGTACCGGCTCAAGCAGCAATTCTTCAGGAGGCGGCAATAATAATTCGAGTACCGCAGTCAATAGTATTTCAAACCATCGCTTCTGGGAAACATTGACCAGAAATCTGCAGGGAATACTGGGCACGAATGCAAATAGTTCCAATAATGGCACGGGTTCCAATGATGTTATAGTAAACCCCGAAAGCGGTGTTGTCAGTGTCAGGGCAACATCACGACAACATCTGGTGATACAGGAGTTTATCGACAAGGTGCTAGTTAATTCAAAACGCCAGGTGCTCATCGAGGCAACTGTTGTAGAAGTCACTTTGAATAACCGTTTCCAGGCGGGTGTGGACTGGAATATTCTTGTTGATGGTGCTGGGCTGGATATCAAGCAGAGTCTGTTGGGAGGAACATTGGGAACAGCCCCCTTCTTTCAGGCTGTGTTGAAACGGGATGACAGTAATTTTACAGCAGCGATTAAATTATTGAAAACATTTGGTGATGCGAAAGTTCTTTCCAGTCCCAAGTTAATGACATTAAACAATCAGACCGGAATGCTGAAAGTCGTTAATAATATTGTTTATTTTACAATTCAGGCGCAAACAAGCCAGAATCAGAATAACTCACTCACAACCGTAGAGTCCGAGATCCATACTGTTCCTGTTGGTTTTGTCATGTCTGTTACTCCGCAGATCAATGAGAATGGCTCTGTCACGATGGATGTTCGTCCAACGATCTCAAGGATATCTGGCTTTAAGACAGATCCAGGTCCTCTTCTGGTCGCTGCACAAATTGCTAATAATGCTAATAATGCTAATGCTTCTGATCTGGTGGCTGAAAATCAAATACCAGAAATACAGGTGCGAGAGATGGAATCGGTTCTGAAGGTGAATAGTGGCCAGGTCGCCGTTCTTGGTGGGCTTATGCAGGATGATTACCAGCGAGATACTAACGGAGTTCCTGGCTTGGGAGACCTTCCTGGAGTTGGAGATGCTTTCAAGCTGAGAGATTATCAGAATACCAAATCAGAACTGATTATATTCTTGCGTCCTGTTGTTATGTATAACGCCAGCTTGTACGGTGATTTGGCTCCATACAGATCATACCTGCAAGATAACACAACGACCCCATTGCCGGTGCCTGAATAGAGGAGTAATGACATGAGCCTCTTAATGGATGCACTCAAAAAAGCTGAGCGGGAAAAGAAAAAAGCCGCTTCAAGAAAGAGTACAGAAAACGAAGCTGATCCAAAGATTTCCCCTGATAAAACATCCACATCTGTTGACATCTCTTCTTCCGACACTTCTGAAAATCAAGGAGAGAATAAACAGCCGGATGATACAGTCAGCGATGAGTCTTCATCTGAACAAAAAGACGAAAGCTGGGCTTTTGACACCGGTGAATTAGAGCTTGAGCCATTGGCACAAAAATCGGAGTCTTTTGATGATCAGGATAGCCATGTATCTGCTATAGCTGATGATACGACTGTCATTGAGCCTATGCCTTCTCAGTCAGAATCGGATACCGCTGACGATTTAACACTGAATTCTGTGGCTGGCCAACAGAAATCAGAGTTTGATCATGATGCTACCCTGCCTTCCGAGAGGGCTATCCAGTCTTCCCTGAAAGATTATTTTGAGGCCTCCCAATCGATCACGATGGATCAAGGTAGTGTCAGCGCAGCTGATGCTCCAGATCTAACAGAACGATCCGTAACAAGTACTTCACCACTTGACACCTCAGCAACACACGTCACAGCTCATACAATTTTTACGGCAGGCCGGGCGCGGCAGGCTTCAACAGGTCTGGCTAAATATGCTTTATTTGGAACGTTATTTTTAGCACTCGGATTGGGGGCGGTTGCGTTTTATTATTCTTCTGTGACACCGACGGCGATCGACATGCCTGCAAGCTTACCAACGATAGCGAAAATGGTAGAATCAAATGACCAGCCACAGACAGTTGAAGTTGATGTAAAAACAGCTAAGGTTGCTCCACCTCCACCCTTCGAGCCAGGCACAACTTTAGCCAGCAATACTGAAGATCCTGTTTTAGCAGGTGTTGTCAAAGAAGCTGCTTCAATAAAGACTGAACAACCACAAGAACAACCCGACAAAGTTGCAAAGAGTATTGAAAATAATACTAAAGTTGTCTCTGAACCAACTGAAACAAAACCAGAACTGCAACCAAAACAACTATCCAAGCAGCCACCTGCCTCAGAACCAGAGCCTGCTGCTGGGCAAGTTGTAAAAGATTCTGTACAAACAGAAGCGTTGGCTGGCAATACACCTCCTGAGGCAGCAGCTCCACAAAATATTGTTGAAGATAATAGAGTTGTCTATTTCACACCGTCGGGGAATGCTGTTAAAACCGAGCCTGAAGAGGCAATTGTCAAAGACCAACAATACCAGGTAAACGTTCTTAAAGGCGGCCATGCTCTACAAGATAAAACCTCGGCTGATGACCAGCCAATTGAAGTCATGTCTGCAGAGAAGTTTTCTGAAGGGCTCTCAATACCGAAAAATGCGATAAAGATCACGAAGGGTCGTTCTCATAGAACAGAAAACTCAGATTTGACGACGGCATATCAAGCTTATCAGGCAGGTGATTATCAGACAGCAAAAGCGGCTTACCAGAAAATCCTGAACAGCAGACCGGAAAGTCGTGATGCCAGATTGGGTATAGCAGCAATAGCCGTCATAGAAGGTAACTATGAAACAGCCTATCGACATTACCAGTATTTATTGCTGCAAAATCCAAAGGATCAGGTTGTTAATGCAGCCTTGTTCAATTTGCAGGGAAACGTTGGTGGAAATGTTAATGAAAGCCAGCTGAAATTAGCACTTGATCAAAACCCGGACTCTCCGCAGATACATTTCAGTCTGGGTAGTTTTTATGCCGGACAATTACGATGGCCAGACGCACAACAGGCTTTTTTTGATGCCTATAGTGCAGATAAGAGTAATGCAGATTATGCTTATAACCTGGCTGTCAGTCTCGATCAGTTGGGGCAGGCAAAATCAGCATTGTCCTATTATCGAACCGCATTAAAACTGGCTGATAAGAGACCAGTCAGTTTTAATACATCCAGGGTACTTGCCAGGATCCAGAAACTCTCTGGTGTTGTTAAGCATTAACAGCCTGGCACATTAAAAGGCTATGAGTTCCCAGAATAACCCGCTCCGTATTGGCGAAATACTGATCAAAAATGGTGTGGTCAGTAATGATCAGATCCGGATTGCACTGATAGAACAAAAAAAGCGCAATGAACATCTGGGTCGGATCCTTGTTCGTCTTGGCTTTGCGACAGAAGCGATCATCCGTGACGTCCTTGGTGGCGCGCTTGGTCAGAAAAGTACCGATCTTTCCTCTGTTGTTCCTGATAGTGAAGCCATTAAAAGAATTCCAAAAGAGCTTGCTCGTCGCTACCGAATATTACCACTAACCTACGATATAAATCGCAACCATCTCAGTGTGGCAATGGCAGATACATTTAACGTTGTTGCCATTGATCAAATCAATGCTTTGATGGGAGGCGATGTCGAGATCACGGCGTCTTTGGCTGGCGAAGCAGAAATTCAGAAAGCGATTGATCAATTTTACGGATTTGAATTGTCTGTAGATGGCATCCTCAAAGAGATTGAAACAGGTGAGATTGATTACGATAGTCTCGAAGGGGACACCGAAGAATATAGCCAACCTGTCGTTCGTCTGGTGAATGCATTACTATCGGATGCAGTAAAACGAGAAGCTTCAGATATCCACTTCGAACCAGAAGAAGGGTTTCTGCGATTTCGGTATCGTGTCGATGGTGTTTTGCGGCAGGTGCGTAGCCTGCATAGAAATTACTGGTCAGCCATTGCGGTTCGACTGAAAGTCATGGCGGGTCTGGATATTGCTGAAACCCGCAAACCTCAGGATGGCCGGATTACGCTATCATTTTCAGGACGTCCGATTGATTTCCGAGTCTCTACCATTCCAACAGTGCATGGGGAGAATATCGTTTTACGTATTCTTGATCGTCTGAAAGGGCTTGTAAGCCTGGAAGAACTGGGGCTTGATGAAGATGTCCTTGATCTACTTAAGATCATGGTGGCCAGGCCCAATGGTATTATCCTGGTTACCGGTCCGACAGGAAGCGGTAAAACGACGACATTATACTCTCTCCTGTCACATCTGAATTCCGAATCTGTCAACATCATGACACTGGAAGATCCAGTCGAGTACCCTATCAATATGATCAGACAAACTTCCGTTAATGAGGCAGTGCGGTTGGACTTCGCCAGTGGGATCCGCTCTATCTTAAGACAAGATCCAGATATCATTCTGGTGGGTGAAGTACGTGATGAAGACACAGCGACTATGGCTTTTCGAGCTGCTATGACAGGCCACCAGGTATTTACAACTTTGCATACCAATTCTTCAATGGGCGCTATTCCACGTTTACTGGATATTGGTATACGGCCAGAGATTATGGCGGGAAATATCATCGGTGTTATGGCACAGCGACTTGTAAGAAAGCTGTGTAATCATTGTAAAGAGGCCTATGAACCATCCGAAATAGAACGTCGCTTACTGGGGGCGAAGGCGAGCACAAAGGCCTTTAAAATTTTCCATGCCGGAGGTTGTGAACAATGCGATCATCAGGGCTATTCCGGGCGTATCGCGATCATGGAAATTCTCAGGTTTGATCAGGAAATTGATGAGCTTATTGCGGCAGGCTCCACCCTTAAAGAACTGAATGATATGGCGAGTTCAAAAGATTTCAAAACCCTCGCTGATATGGGTGTCAGGAAAATCATTGAAGGGATAACAAGCCTTGATGAGATTTCCCGTGTAATTGATTTAACGGAGCGTATAGGGTAAGTCTGCAATGGAACTTTATAAATATAAAGCGATCGATAAAGCAGGGAAATACGTTAACGGTCGTTCAGATGCCATCAACCCTGGTGATCTGGAGGTTCGTCTGAGCCGACTGGGGCTGGATCTGATTTCATTCAAGCAGGTACGAAAAGTCAGAAGTGATACTTTTATCCGACAGGGGATAAAACGTTCCGATCTGATTTCTTTCTGTTTTCATCTTGAACAACTATTGCGTGCAGGTGTTCCGATTTTGGAAGCCTTGAGCGATCTGCGTGACAGCGTTGTAAATCAGCGATTGAAAGAAGTCATTATTGCGATGATAGAAACCATCGGTGGAGGGAAAAGTTTATCTGAAGCGATGGCTGATTTTCCGAATGAGTTTGGAGATGTTTTTGTCAATTTGATCAGAGCGGGTGAGGAAAGTGGTGAGCTGGTAAAGGTTCTGAATCATATGACTGAAAATTTGAAATGGCAGGATGAACAGTCTGCATACACAAAAAAGCTTTTTATCTATCCAGCATTTGTATTGGTTATTATTATTGGCGTTTTGTTTTTTTTAATGCTTTATTTGGTTCCT
>Ga0114931_10011937_pt1 | contig 10209 bp, 9 predicted proteins | sample 2SBtaG_FD_89579 | JGI IMG/M metagenome (GOLD analysis project Ga0114931, IMG submission 89579) | Deep subsurface microbial communities from Kolumbo volcano to uncover new lineages of life (NeLLi) - 2SBTROV14_V59a metaG | ecosystem: Environmental > Aquatic > Marine > Volcanic | place: Kolumbo... | reverse complement strand
GCCCGCCATAAGGCGAATGCTCGGCGGCCGGCTTGTCGATATGGATCGGCTGCGGGTCATAGCGGAAGGCGAAGTCGATGATCTCCGCCTCGGTCAGGGTGACGCCGGTTTCGGCCCGGACGATCTCGCCGACCGTATAATCCTCGAGATAGCGCTCGCGGTTCATGGCCGGTAGGCGCGAAAGAATTCCCGCATGTCGGCGATCAGCTCCGGGCCCTGCTCGAAGGCGGTGAAGTGGCCGCCTTCCGCGAAGTCCGTGCGGTGGACCACGTTGTAGGCCCGCTCCGGCCAGCCGGCGGGCGGCGGCGGCACCAGATCGTGGGGCATGAAGGCGAAGCCGGTGGCCACCTGGACCCGTTCGCCCCGGCCGTCCGGGCCGGGGCCGAGACCGAGGCCGCCCTCGTGGGTCACGGCGTGATAGAGCCAGGTCGCCGTGTCGTGGCTGTTGGTCAGCCAATAGAGCATGACGTTGGTGATCAGCCGGTCCATGGAGAACAGGCTCAAGCTGCCCGCCGGCTCGGCCAGGCGGTGCTGGAACTTCTCGATGATCCAGGCGGCGAGGCCGACCGGCGAATCCGCCAGGCCGTAGGCCAGGGTCTGCGGCTTGGTACCCTGGATCGCGAAATAGCCGCCCTGGGCCGCCCAGCGTTTCTTGTAGGCGGCGATCCAGGCCTTTTCCGCCTCGCTCAACGGCGCCGTCTCAGGCCCCAGATGGGGCCGGAGCGGCATCATGTTCAGGTGCATCGCGGCCAGGTTTTCCGGGTGGTCCAGGGCCAGCCACGAGGTCACGATCGCGCCCCAGTCGCCGGCCTGGGCGACGAAACGCTCGTGCCCCAGCACCTCGACCATGAGCGTCCGCCACATCCCGGCGATGGCCCGGGGCCCCAAGGGCTTGGCCGGCGCATCGGAAAAGCCGTAGCCCGGCAGGGTCGGGCAGATCACGGTGAAGGCGTCGCGGATATCGCCGCCGAAGCGTTCCGGGTGGGCCAGGGGTTCGATCACCTGGTCGAATTCGAAGAACGAGCCCGGCCAGCCGTGGGTCAGGATCAGCGGCAGGGGCACGTCGCCGGAGCCCGGCTCGACCAGGAAATGGATCTTGAGCCCGTCGATTTCGGCCCGGTACTGGGCGAAGCGGTTGAGCCGCGCCTCCCAATGGCGCCAGTCATAGGCGCCGAGCCAATGGTCCACCAGCGCCCGCATATACGTGAGGTCGGTGCCCATCCGCCAGCCGCCGCCCCGGGCCTCGTTCGGCCAGCGGGTCGCCCGGAGTCGGGTTTCGAGATCGTGCAGGGCCTGGTCGGCGATCGCGATCCGGAACGGCTCCGCCGTCATGAGCGGTTCAGGTCCGGCCGTGGCAGTGCTTGTATTTCTTGCCGGAACCGCACGGACACGGCGCGTTGCGGCCCACCTTGCCCCAGGTCGCGGGATCGTCCGGGTCGCGTTCGGCCACCCGGGTCGCGTGTGCCGCCGGCGCCGCCGGCGCGTCGGCCATCTCATCCTTGCCGGTCACCGGATCCACGTGGCTCGCGACCATTTCCGGCGTTTCCGGCTGGAACAGGTCGGCCGGCTGCTGCTCCATCTGCAATTGAACGTGGGCCAGCACGCTGGTCACGGTCTCGCGCAGGCGGATCAGCATGGCCTCGAACAGGTTGAAGGCTTCCTGCTTGTATTCGTTCAGCGGGTCACGCTGGGCATAGGCGCGCAGGCCGATGCCCTGACGCAGGAAGTCGAGCTGCTGCAGATGTTCCTTCCAGATCTGGTCGAGCAACTGCAACAGCAGGCTCTTCTCCACATAGCGCATCACGTCCGGGCCGTAATTCGCGGCCTTTTCCGCCATCTTGCGGTCGATGGCCTTGGCGATGCGGGCGCGGATCTCTTCGTCGGCGATGCCCTCTTCGGCGGCCCAGTCCTGGATCGGCAGGTCGAGATCGAAGATCCGCTTGACCTCGGCGGCGAGGCCCGCCACGTCCCACTGCTCGGCATAGGCGTTTTGCGGAATGTGGCTCGCGATCAACCCGTCGATCACCTCGGAACGCATATCGGCGACCGTGTCGGAGACGTCGTCGGTCTCCATCAACTCGATGCGCTGGGCGTAGATCACCTTGCGCTGATCGTTCATCACGTCGTCGAACTTCAACAGGTTCTTGCGGATATCGTAGTTGCGCGCCTCGACCTTCTGCTGCGCCTTCTCCAGGGCCTTGTTGATCCAGGGATGGATGATGGCCTCGCCTTCCTCCAGCCCGAGCTTCTTGAGCATGCCGTCCATGCGCTCGGAACCGAAGATGCGCATCAGGTCGTCTTCCAGGCTGAGGAAGAACTTCGACGCGCCGGGGTCCCCCTGGCGGCCCGACCGGCCGCGCAGCTGGTTGTCGATGCGCCGGCTCTCGTGCCGCTCGGTGCCGACCACATAGAGCCCGCCGGCGGCGATCACCTTCTGCTTCGCGGCCTCGATTTCGGCCCGGATCTCGGCCGTGCGGCGCTCCTGCTCGGCCGCGTCGTCGATGTCGTCGAGCTCGGTCTTGAGCCGCATGTCGAGATTGCCGCCGAGCTGCACGTCGGTGCCCCGGCCCGCCATGTTGGTGGCGATGGTCACCGCGCCGACACGGCCGGCCTGAGCGATGATATAGGCCTCTTGCTCGTGGTGGCGGGCGTTCAGCACGTTGTGCGGGATCTTGAGTTTCTCGAGCTCCGCCGAGAGCGCCTCCGACTTCTCGATCGAGACGGTGCCGACCAGGATCGGCTGTCCGCGCTGGTGGCAATCCTTGATGGTTTCCAGGATCGCCTTGGTCTTCTCCGTGGCCGTGCGATAGACCTCGTCGTCGTGGTCGGTGCGCTCGACCGGCAGGTTGGTCGGAATCTGGAGCACTTCGAGGCCGTAGATCTGGGCGAACTCGTCGGCCTCCGTCGCCGCGGTGCCGGTCATGCCGGCGAGCTTCGGATACATCCGGAAATAGTTCTGGAAGGTGATCGAGGCCAGGGTCTGGTTTTCGCTTTGGATGGTGACGCCTTCCTTGGCCTCCAGCGCCTGGTGCAGACCTTCGGAATAGCGCCGGCCTTCCATCATGCGGCCGGTGAATTCGTCGATGATGACCACGCGGTCGTCCTTGACGATGTAGTCGGTGTCGCGGCGGAACAGCTTGTGGGCGCGCAAGGCCTGGTTCACGTGGTGGACGATGGAAACGTTGTCGATGTCGTACAGGCCGGGCGAGCGCAGCATGCCGGCCGCTTCCAGCATCCGTTCCATGTGCTCGGTGCCGGCCTCGGTCAAGGTGGCCGAGCGGGTCTTCTCGTCGACCTCGAAATCGTCCTCGTCGAGCCTGGGGATGAAGGCGTCCAGCGCGCGATAGTGCTCGGAGCTGTCCTCGGCGGCGCCCGAGATGATCAGCGGCGTCCGCGCCTCGTCGATCAGGATCGAATCGACCTCGTCGACGATCGCGAAGCTGAAGCCGCGCTGCACCATGGCGTCGCGGCTGAACTTCATGTTGTCGCGCAGATAGTCGAAGCCGAGTTCGTTGTTGGTGCCGTAGGTGACGTCGGCGCCATAGGCCTGGCGGCGCTGCTCGTCGCTCAGGTCATGGACGATGCAGCCGACTTCAAGGCCCAGGAACTTGTAGATCTCCCCCATCCAGTCGGCATCGCGCCGGGCCAGATAGTCATTCACGGTGACCACGTGGACGCCCTTGGCCTCCAGCGCGTTGAGATAGACCGCGAGGGTCGCCACCAGGGTCTTGCCCTCACCGGTCTTCATCTCGGCGATCTTGCCCTCGTGCAGCACCATGCCGCCGACCAGTTGGACGTCGAAGTGGCGCTGGCCGAGGGTTCGTTTCGAGGCCTCGCGCACGGTCGCGAAAGCCTCGACCAGGATATCATCCAGCTTGGTCCCGTCGGCCACCCGTTGCTTGAACACCTCGGTCCGGGCGCGAAGCTGTTCGTCGCTCAAGGCTTCGAGCTTCGCCTCCAGGGCGTTGATGGCGGCCACCCGCCTGTCGTAGCCGCGAATCGCGCGCTCGTTGGCGGAGCCGAATATTTTCTTTGCAATGGCGCCGAGCATGGCTTTCAGGTCATCAGAGAAACCGGCAGAGGCGGGCATTTCCGGCGCGCCGACCGGACACGCCAGCACAGATAAGCCGAGCCCCGCGCCCTGTCAACGACGGCTCCCGGCGGTCCCGGGTATCACTTCCGGGTGACCGGCCGCGGGTCCGACCGTGATTTCCGATTGCCATGGACCGGTGTGCTGGGTTTCTATCGCGATTCAATGACGTTCCAGTGGCGAACCGGCATGCCGACCGGCAAGGACAAGGACACCCGACCCATGATTTCATTCGCATCGCGCGCCGCCGTGGCGGCGTTTCTGGCAATTTCGGCGGGCGCGGTTCCGGCCATCGCGACGGCGCAAAGCGGTGAACCCGATCCCGTCGTTGCCCGCGTCAACGATCACGAGATCCATTTTTCCGACGTCAAGGTGGCGAAACTCGGCCTGCCCGCGGAATACCGCGAAATCCCGCTGGCCCAGATCTATCCCGCCTTGATCGAGCAACTGGTCAACCAGGCGCTGATCACCCAGGCCGCCGAGCAAGAGAACCTGGATCAGGATCCGCAGGTCCAGCAACGGATCGCCTATCTGACCGGCCGGGTGCTCCAGGAAGCCTATCTCAACCGCCGGGTCGAAGCCGAGGTCACCGACGATGCGCTGAAGGCACGCTACGAGGAATTCATCAAGACCGTGCCGGCCAATGACGAGGTGCGGGCCCGTCACATCCTGCTCAAGACCGAGCAGGACGCCAAGGACGCAATCAAGGAGATCCAGGGCGGCGCCGAATTCGCCGAGGTCGCCAAGGCTCGCTCGACCGGACCGTCGGCCTCCTCGGGTGGCGATCTCGGCTATTTCACCAAGGACCAGATGGTGCCCGAGTTCGCCGAGGCCGCGTTCGCCATGTCGACCGGCGAGGTCTCGAAGAAACCGGTGCAGACCAGCTTCGGCTGGCACGTGATCCTGGTCGTGGACCGGCGTCCGGGCGCCAAGCCGAGCTTCGCCGATAGCGCCGAGCAACTGCGCACCGAGATGACCCGCGAAATCGTCAATCGCCTGCTGGCCGAGTTGCAGGGCACGGCGACCGTCGAACGCTTCAACATGGACGGATCGGCCTTGCCGAGCAGCTCCGAATAGCTCGCCGATGAGTCCCAAGCGCTCCCCGCTGGCGCCGAACCGGTTCCCGGACCTGGCGCCGGTCGCCGGCGTCGAGATCGGGGCCGTCGCGGCCCGGTTGCGCTATTCGGGTCGGCCGGACCTGATGCTGCTCAAGGCGGCGCCGGGGACCAGTGTGGCCGGCGTGCTGACCCGAAACGCGGTCACCGGGGCGCCGGTCGACTGGTGCCGACGGCGGCTCAAGAGCGGCCACGCCCGCGCCCTGGTGGTGACCGCCGGCAACGCCAACGTCCTGGCCGGCCGGGACGGGGCGCGGGTTTGCGCCGAGACCGCCGCGGCCGCCGCGGCCGCCCTCGATTGCCGGGCCGAGGACGTCCTGCTGGCGGCGACCGGGGTGATCGGCGAGGTGCCTGTCTCGGCCCCGATCGCGGCCGGGGTGCGGCGCGCCGCCGGGCGCCTGCGACCCGATGCCTGGCGCCAGGCGGCCGCGGCCATCCGGACCACGGATACCTTCCCCAAGGGGGCCAGCCGGCGGACCGAGATCGACGGCCGCCCGGTCACCATTACCGGCATCGCCAAGGGCTCCGGCATGATCGCGCCGGACATGGCGACCATGCTGGCGTTCCTGGCGACGGACGCGGCGCTGCCGGCGGCCGTGCTCCGGGCGTGCCTCAGGGCCGCCAACGCCGAAAGCTTCAATTGCCTCACGGTCGACAGCGATACCTCCACCAGCGACACGGTGCTGCTGTTCGCGACCGGGCGCGGCCCCCGGCACCGGCCGGTGACCACGGCCCGGGACCGGCGCCTCGGGGCGTTCCGCGCCGCGCTCACCGATTGCATGGCCGACCTGGCGCGGCAGATCGCCCGCGACGGCGAGGGCGCCACCAAGCTGATCACCGTCACCGTGACCGGGGCCGCCGGCGCGGGCGATGCCCGGGCCGTGGCCCGCGCGGTCGCGGAATCGCCGCTGGTCAAGACGGCGATCGCCGGCGAGGACGCCAACTGGGGCCGGATCGCCATGGCCGTCGGCAAGGCTGGCGCCCGGGTCCACCGGGACCGCCTGACCATCGCCATCGGCGGCACCGTCATCGCCGAGCGGGGCGGCGTCAGGCCCGGCTATGACGAGGCGGTGCTGCGGCCGCACCTCGCCGGTCGCGAGATCGAAATCACGGTCGATCTCGGGCTCGGTCGCGGCCGCGCCCGGTTCTGGACCTGCGACCTGACCCACGGCTACATCGACATCAACGCCGATTACCGGTCGTGAGCCGGCTGCTTCTGGTCTCGGCGGCGGCGCTGATCGACGATGCGGGCCGGGTGCTGCTGGCCCGGCGGCCGGCCGGCAAACCGCTGGCGGGCTTGTGGGAACTGCCGGGCGGCAAGCTGGAACCGGGCGAGACGCCGGAAGCGGCGCTGGTCCGCGAATGCGCCGAGGAACTCGGCCTGGTCCTCGCCCCCGCCGATCTGGAGCCGCTGACCTTCGCCTCCCACGGCTATCCCGATTTCCATCTTCTGATGGCGGTCTTCCGCTGCCGGCGCTGGCAGGGCACGCCGCGCCCGACGGAAGGCCAGGCGATCCGCTGGTTCGCGGCGGACGAACTCGACGGTCTCGATCTGCCACCGGCCGACCGGCGCCTGATCGCGCCGCTCAAGCGCGCGATGGCGGCGGCGGTCAATCCGATTTGAGCCTGCGCCCGGCGGCTTCGCCGGCACCGATCTCCTCGCCGCCCAGGGCATCGGCCAGGCGGGTGGCGGCGCTGCCGGGGCGCAGCGGTCGCGGCTGGCCGGGGTCGGGGCGCCAGCCGGTCAGGTAGACGATCTGGAACGTGGCCCTGACGCGGCCGTCCGGGGCGGCGAAGTCACGGCCGTAGATCTCGCCCGCCCGGGTCAGCACCTGGCGTCGCAGCGGCCGCCGCTCCCGCGCCGCCAGGGCATTGGTCTCGCCCCAGGCGCGGACATCGTGCATCAGCGTGACGGGATCGGGGTAGTGCACGCACAACCGGTCGCTGTCGACGACGGGCAGGGCGAAGCCCGCCCGCTGCAGCAACTGCCCGGCGTCGCGGATGTCGACGAAGGGCGAGACCCGGGGGCTGGCGCCGCCCCGGATCTCGGCCTCCGCCCGGGTCATGGCCTGGCGCAGTTCAACCAGGGTCTCGCCGCCCCACAGCGCGGCCAGGAACAGGCCGTCGGGCTTCAACGCGCGCGCGATCTGGATCAAGGCGCCCGGCAGGTCGTTGGTCCAGTGCAGGTTCAACAGGCTCAGCACCAGATCGAAGCTGCCGGCGCGGAACGGCAGAACTTCCTCGTCGGCGACCACGGCGGGCCGGCCGGCGCGGACCGCCATGGCCGGCGCCAGATCGCAGTTCACGAGAACATCGATGCCGCCCCGGCCGGCGGCCAGATCGTCGCGGCAGCCGAGGTTGAGCGCCAGCGGAAAGCGCCGGGTGGTGTCGGCCAGCCGGTCCACCAGGCGCCCGGCGATCTCGCGCAACACCCTGTCGCCGCCGGTAGCGGGCTGCCGCGCCGCGCGCTCGCGGTGGCGGCGGACCGCGACACGATCGAAAATGACGGGGGTGGACGGGTCCGGCGCTGCCATGGCGTCGATATGGCATGGCCGGACCCTTGGGCGCAATTCAAGTGCTCACGCACCTGCTTCAGGCCGCCGCCGCGGCCCGCCGGCCGTCCGGCGCCCCCGCGGAGGCGCGGACCGTCAGGTCCGCTGTCGTGAGCGCAAAGATTCTGGACCGCATCCACATTATGTGGATGCGGTCCAGACGCAAACTTGCGCCGGCGCCCGGCGTCGGCTTTCATGGCGCCATGGCACGTCTGATACCGTCCGCGCGGAGCGCCCGCGGCCTGGCGAGCGCGGCATTGGACCTCATTCTGCCGCCCCAGTGCCTCGCCTGCGGTGTGGCGGTCGATGGACAAGGCGATCTGTGCGCCGCGTGCTGGGCTAGGATCCGATTCGTGACGCCGCCCTATTGCGGCCAGTGCGGCTATCCCTTCGACTTCGATCCGGGCGCGCATATCCTGTGCGCGGCCTGCACGGCCCGCCGTCCGGTTTACGACCGGGCCCGCGCGGTGCTGATCTACGACGACGTCTCGCGGGACCTGGTGCTGCGCTTCAAGCACCTGGATCGTACGGATTTCGCGCCGAGCTTCGGCGCCTGGCTGGCCCGCGCCGGCGCCGAACTGTGGCGGGACGGCGGCGTCGACCTGATCGTTCCCGTGCCGCTGCATCCCGGCCGCCTGCTGCGGCGGCGCTACAATCAGGCGGCGCTGATCGCCTGGGGCCTGGGCCGGGCGATTCAGCGGCCGGTGGCGGCGGATCTGTTGCGCCGGCTGCGGCCGACGCCGAGCCAGGGCCGCCTGAGCCCCGGGGCCCGGCGACGCAACGTTCGCGCCGCCTTCGCCGTCACGCCGGCCTGGCGCGACCGGGTGGCGGACGGCCACGTCCTGCTGGTCGACGACGTCCTGACCACCGGGGCCACCGTGGAGGCCTGCGCCCGCACCCTGCGCCGGGCCGGCGCCGCCCGAATCGACGTGCTCACCATCGCCCGAGTTGTGCAACCGCGTCCCGCGCCTATATAAATAGGGTCAAGCCATTGCTGGAACCGCCATGAACAAGGTCACGGTCTACACGACCGCATTGTGCCCGTACTGCTATCGGGCCAAGAAGCTGCTGGCGAAGAAGGGCGTCGAGATCGAGGAGATCGACGTCATGTTCGATGCCGACAAGCGGCAAGAGATGATGGCCCGCTCGGGCCGCAAGACCGTGCCGCAGATCTTCATCGCCGGCGGCCACGTCGGCGGCTTCGACGATCTGGCGGCGCTGGATCACGCCGGCAAGCTGGAGCCGCTGCTGCGGGCCGAGGCATGAGCCGGCGGCTCACGGTTGCCTGTGTTCAGCCCAACGTGGGCGACGATATCGGCCGCAACATCACCCAGGTAAGCGATCTGATCCGGACCGCCAGGGCGGCCGGCGCCGGGTTCGTGGTGACGCCCGAGATGACCAATTTCCTGGTCATGGGGCAGGCCGAATTGCACCGTCTGGCCCGGCCGGAGGCGAGCGACAAGGCGCTTGGCGCCTATCGCGCCCTGGCCCGGGAGCTGGAGATCTGGCTTTTGCTCGGCTCCCTCGCGATCCAGGTGCCGGGGCGCGAGCGCCTGGCCAACCGGGGCTTTTTGCTGGCGCCGGACGGCACCATCCGGGCGACCTATGACAAGATCCACATGTTCGACGTGGATCTGCCGGGCGGCGACAGGATCCGTGAATCGGAACGGTTCGAGCCCGGCGCCAAGGCCCAGGTGGCCGATCTGCCCTGGGGCCGGCTCGGCCTGTCGATCTGCTATGACCTCCGGTTCCCGTATCTGTACCGCGATTTGGCGCTCGCCGGGGCCGAGCTGATTACCGTTCCCGCCGCCTTCACCAAGGTCACCGGCACGGCCCACTGGCACGTCCTGCAACGGGCCCGGGCGATCGAGACCGGCTGTTTCGTGGTCGCCGCCGCCCAGTGCGGCCACCACCCCGGCGACCGCGAGACCTTCGGCCATTCGCTGATCGTCGATCCCTGGGGCCGGGTGCTGGCCGACGCCGGCCCGGAGCCCGGCATCATCAGCGCCGAGATCGACCTGGACCAGGTGGCCCGGGTCCGGGCCATGGTGCCGTCGCTCGCCAACGGCCGGACTTACGAGCTCACCCCGGCGGCGCAGGCGGCCGAATAGCCGCGATCCGCTGGCGGACCGCGGGGCGCGGGCTTTCCTCCTCGAGAAACTCATAGGCGCGGACCACGAGTTCGTCTTCGACCGCGGCCAGAAGTTCGCCGGGCCGGAGCAGGAAATCGGGATTGCCGGGCTTGCCGTAACGCTCGTTGCCGGCCGCGAACGTCTCATAGATCAACGCCCCGCCGGGCGCCACCGCCTGGACGATCGCCGGCAGGATCGGGCGCCACAGATAGTTGGTGACCACGACACCGGCGAAGCGGCGGCCGGCGAACGGCCACGGGCCGGCCTCCAGGTCGGCTTCGATGATCTCCAATCGGTCACCGGCGCCGAGCGCCGCCAGT
>Ga0114931_10011936_pt1 | contig 10209 bp, 5 predicted proteins | sample 2SBtaG_FD_89579 | JGI IMG/M metagenome (GOLD analysis project Ga0114931, IMG submission 89579) | Deep subsurface microbial communities from Kolumbo volcano to uncover new lineages of life (NeLLi) - 2SBTROV14_V59a metaG | ecosystem: Environmental > Aquatic > Marine > Volcanic | place: Kolumbo... | reverse complement strand
TCGTGGCAGCCGCCGCAAAACTGGCTGGCCCGTTTGCCCACCGTCTTGCGAAACGCATCAATGACCACCCGGTACACCGGATTGGAAAACGACGCGAACGAGTGGGCGCTCGTGTCCCACTGCGCCATGACCGAGCTGTGGCAATTGCCGCAGGTCTCGGGCTTGGCAATGTAGCGGCCGGTGATGTGCGGCGTGCCGCTCACCGTCATGTGACTGGGCGCAAATCGACCGGCCGGCTGCGGCAACAGCGCCGTCAGCGTGGCCGGATCGATCTTGCCCTGGTGAGCGTTCGCCACATCCACGGGATAGGCGCTCTGGGACTGGCTGCCGCATCCGGTTGCCAGCGCGCCGACGATGAGCGCCGCCCGCCTCACGCGTGGCGCTGCCTCCGCCGGAGGACGAGCGCCACCGCCAGACCCAGAAGCATCGTGCCAGCGCTGCTCTCGGGGGTCGAGCTGGTGCAGCTGCAGTGCATGCGGCTGCGCTTGGTGTCGAGCGGCTTGCGCGGATACGCCTTCACCGGCTTGGCCTTGTACGGCGTCGCCGGGCGACTGCCCATGCCGTGGCTGGTCGCCCCCGAGGTGGCCGGAGCGCCGGCACCAGCGCCGGTGGTCGGGCGCGGCGCCGTGGACTTGACGGCCAGCTCGGGCACATCCTGCTCCACCATGCTGGCCAGCACCACCTTACCCCGCGGCGCAAACGCTAGATCCATCGCGGGCACCGGCTTGTTGGTCCGTTTGACGGTCGGCCACGGTCCACCCCAGATGCCCCGGTGGGGTTTGTTGCACGCGATCTTTCCCTGCCATTTGTGGCGGATGATGTAGCGGCCCTGGAAGTTGTTGACGCTCGCGGGCGCGGCGCCGTACTCGAGCTTGTTGCCGCGCATGCGCTCGCGACCGCCGACGATCGGGCTGGCCTTCTTGAACACCAGGTCGTCTTTGAGCCCACCCTTGGAGTAGCGGGCATGCAGCCGGGTGAGCACAAACGAACTCATGCCGCCGGGCGTGGCCGGCGTCGCGGTCAGCACATCGGCGCCCAGGGTGGCCAGCTCGCTGGCCGACAGCGGACGCTCCGGACACGGATCGCAGCTGCGTGCGGCCCACGCGTACTCGGTGACAACCGAGTTGGGATTCTTTTCGAGCGTTTTGTCGAACAGGGACGCGTAGAACTCACCGAACCGCTTGCGCACGCCGTCCACCACCTCCAGGTTGGTCGGGATGGTGACGTTCTTGTAGTTGGCAACCTCGTAACGCTGGCCGCGCGCCACAATGTGCACGATCAGATCCTGTTTGCCTTTGGAGTTCATCATGCCCAGGCGAATCGGCAGATTGAACTTGGTCGAGTCGTAGTGCACGCGCAGCGGCGACAGCTCGGCCATCCCCTGGGCGTTGAACTTGACCTTCTTGGCGTTGACCTTGGCGACGAAAAACTTCGAACCGCTCTGAACGTACGGGTTGAGGTACGTGGCCGCGCCCTTGGGAATGGCGTACTTGTTTTGTCTCAGCCAGGTCTCCAGCCCCGTCGAGTCGTTGGCGCTAAGGATGACGATATCGTACTCGCCGACGGCAAACTTGGCCTCGACCTTGACGCCGAGATTGGCGCGCGCGCCGGTGGCTTTGGCCGCCCCCTTGTCCATTTTCCCTTCATCTTCGTCGAACTGGCGCTCGACGTAGCACGGGTCGCGCTCCCAGTATTCGACCAGGCGCGGCGCATCGATCTTGTCGACCCTGCGGAAGATCTCGGCGGGCAGCGTCTTGACGTTGGCCTTGGCGAGCACCACCGGGACCGGCACGACCATGGCGAAATCTTCGGTCGGCCCCTGATAGTTGTTCTGCATGGACAGCACCGTGCGCGTGCCCTCGCGCATCAGCACCACTTGCGAAGCGTTGTTGTACAGCTCCGAGCCGGCGCCACCGACGTAAAAGCCACAAAACGCGTGTGCGTCGCGCGGCGCGGTCCAGGCCAGGAGCGCAAGTGCGCCCGCGGCGATCGAAACTGCCCTACTCGTTCTCGTCATCGATGTCCCCTCGAGTTTGCGTTGGTCAGCGCCGGCGGCGCCGAGCTACCAGCAGCGCCGCGGCGAGCAGAAGCAGCACCGATCCGGCGCCACCGTCCGCGCCCATTACGGCGCAACCCTTCTTTTTCTTCTTTTTCGTCGTCGATTTGGTCTTGTTGGTCGTCTTGGCCGGCGGATTCGCCGAGGTTTTGCCATTGTTACCAGACCTGGGCGCCGGCGCGGGAGTCGCCGACTTGGGCGCGGGAGTCGCCGACTTGGGCGCGGCCTTGACCGACAGCTCTTTGATGTCGGTTGTGACGAAGCTGGCCAGCTTGCGCTTGCCGCGCGGGGCGAACGCGAGATTCAGCGCCGCCTGCGTCTTCGGCGCAGAGCGCCGCGGCGGACCGCCCCAGCGGCCAAAGCGCGGGTTCTTGCAGTTCACCGGTCCGGTCCATTTGTGCCGGATGGCGTAGCGCGCCTGAAACTGGTTGCTGTAACTCGGCTTGGCCCCGTGCTCCAAGCTGCCCTTGGGACCACTGCGCCGCTCGCGACCGCCCACCACAGCGGCCGCCTTCTTGAACACCAGATCGTCCTTCAACGAATTCTTCGTGTAGCGCACGTGCAACCGGGTGAGCACCATACCGCCGTAGAACCGGCGGCGGCGCCAGCGCCGCGGCCGGCGGCGACGAAGCACCTTCTTTTTCATCTGCGGCGCTTTGCTCGGCGGCACGGCGATGGCGTTGACCGGCTTGTACAGCACATCGCGGCCCAAATAGAGCAGATCCCGATAGCCCAGCGGCGGCGTCGGGCACGGATCGCAGCTACTGGAGGTCCACGAGTACTCGGTCACCACAGCGCCCGGGTTCTTGTTGAGGGTCGCGTCGAACAGCGCGGCGTAGAACTCGCCGAAGTGCTTGCGCGCGTCGTTGGTGACATCCAGGTTGGTCGGGATGAACACGTTTTTGTAGTTGGCCACCTCGTAGCGCTTGTCGGCCAGGATGTGAACGATCAGGTCCTGAGCACCGTGCGAGTTCATCAGGCCCAGGCGCACCGGCAGCGCGAACTTGTTTGTGTCGTAGTAAAACCGCAGCGGCGACAGCTCCACGCCGTGCGGGCCTTTGGTGACCTTGTTGATGTCGACCTTGGCGACGAAAAACTTCATGCCTTGCTGCACGTACGGCCGCAGCAACGGCTCGGCCCCCTTGGGAATCTTGTAGCCTTCCCGGCGCAACCACTTGTCCAGCCCCGTGGAGTCCTTGGCGCTGAGGATGAGGATCTTGTACTCCTTGACGTTGAACTTGGCCTCGATGGTGACACCGAGATCCGGCTTCTTTTTGGCCGACTTGTGGCGGGCACGGCGTGGCCGGCGCGCCCTCGTCGTTCTCGCCGCATAGTCCACCGGCGTGGCGCACGGATCCTGCTCCCAGTATTCGACCAGACGCGGCGCCGCCAGCCGGTCGACCCGCTCGAACACGCCGGCGGGCAGTGTCTTGACATTGTCCTTTTGCAGCACGACCGGCACGGGCACCACCATGGCGAAGTCCTTGGCCGGCCCCTGGTAGTTGTTCTGCATCGACAGTACAGTGCGGGTCTTGTGGCGCATCAGCACCACCTGGGTCGCGTTGTTGTACAGCTCGCCGTCAGCCCCGCTGACGTAAAACCCGCAGAACGCCTCCGCGGCAGAGGGTGCCGCGCTAACCAGCGCGAGTGCCAATCCAATCGCAAAACTCGAACGCATCCATGCTCTCCTTGTCCGGTGTCCGGAGGATAGACCCGTCACCCCCGCGTGTCCTTGGCCAGCAGGGGTGAAGTTGGCGCAATCCGGCGATTTTTTTGTCGCCGCGCAAGAGATGTAAGCGTGTCTTTACACGACTTGATACTCTGGAGCGGTGGGGGCCGCGACAATTTCGCTGGACCAGTTCGAGCTGATCGAGCCGATCGGTGAAGGCGGCATGGGCCAGGTGTGGCGGGGCAAACATCGCGCTCAAGACGTCGACGTCGCGGTCAAAGTGCTCACGACCGTGCGCGCCAACGACGACAAAGTCCGCGCCGCGTTGCGCAACGAAGTCCGCCAGGCCGCACGGCTTCACCACAAAAACATCATCACCCTGTTCGACCAGGGCGAGGTCAGCGCCAAGGTCGCGGCCGGTTCGTACGGTGAGCTGCGCGGCGGCAGCCCGTATCTGGCCATGGAGTATTTGCCCGGTGGCACCCTGAGCGGGTTGCGCCAGCCCATGGACTGGCCGCTGCTGCGCGGTCTGCTGCTCGACATCCTGGACGCCCTCGCTCACGCGCACGCGCGCGGCGTCATCCACCGGGACCTCAAACCCGCCAACGTGTTGCTCAACCGCCCCGGCGAGCTGCGCCACGGCGTCAAGATCAGCGACTTCGGGATCGCGCACGCCATGGATGCCGAGAGCCACAACCGGGGCGGCGATTCGGTGTCCGGCACGCTGCGCTACATGGCGCCCGAGCAAGTGCTCGGTCACTGGCGCGACGAAGGACCGTGGACGGATCTGTACGCTCTCGGCGTGCTCGCCTACCGGCTGGCCACCGGCGCGTTTCCCTTCGGCGATGCCGAAGGGAAACGGCTGGCGCACTGCCATTTGCACGTGCCCGCGCCCAAGGTCGTGGGCCGCATCTCCCTCCCCGCCGGCTTCGACGCCTGGGTCGACCGCCTGCTCGCCAAGCGCCCGATCAACCGGTTCGATTGCGCGGCCGACGCGGCGTTTGCCCTGCAACAGCTCGGCCCGGCGGTGGACGCCGGCGACCAAACACCGCCGATGCTGGGCTCGGCCGAAATTACGGTGGACGCCCTGCCCGCCGACTTTCACACCGAAGCGACCGCTACCTCGTCGTCCACGCGCCTGCTGTCGCGAACGTGGACCGTCGACGAGGATGTGCAACCGCCGGCGCCGACACCGCCGGTGCCCGACAGCTGGCGTCGCTCCGACGTCGGCGACCTGTCGATGCAGCTCGTCGGCGCCGGGTTGGGTTTGTACGGCTTGCGCCCGGTACCGATGATCGCGCGCCACGAGCAGCGCGACGTGCTGTGGGCGTCGTTGCGCGGCGTGGTCCGGCAACAAGCTTCGCGCATGGTCGCCGTCTACGGCAGCGCCGGCTGTGGCAAGACACGGTTGGTCCAGTGGATCGGCCAGCGCGCCGCGGAGGTCGGCGCCGCCCGGGTGTTGCGCTGCAGCCACAGCCCGATCGCCGGCCAGGCCGACGGCTTGTGGCCGATGTTCGCCAACGCCCTGCGCTGTACGGGACTCGATCGTGCCGGCGTGATCGAACGCTGCCATCGCTTCGTCACCGAGCACCCGTTGCCCGACGACGGCGACGACGACGGCCTCGCCGTCGCCGAGCTGGTCGCGCCACCGGCCGAAGACGCCGGCGAGGCGCGGGTGCGTTTGGCCACGCCGGCCGACCGCTACGGTGCCGCGAAGCGCCTGCTCGAACGCATGTGTCTGCGCCGCCCGGTGATGCTGTGCTTCGACGACGTGCAATGGGGTGGCGACGCGCTCGAGTTCGCGGAGTTTCTGCTCACGGGCGACGTGGTGCCACCGTTGCCGATTCTCATCGCTGTCACGGTGCGCGCCGAGGCGCTGCCCGAACGCCCATGGGAACGCGACCAGCTCGACGCGCTGCTGGAGCGGCCAAACGTGACGCGCGTCGACGTGCCGCCGCTGTCCAAGCGCGACCACAAGACCCTCGTCGGCCGCATGCTCGGGCTGGCCAGCGGCCTGGTCGACGAGGTGGCCACGCGAACCGACGGCAACCCGCTGTTCGCCGTTCAGCTGATCGGTGATTGGGTCGAGCGCGGCTTGCTGCAGACCGCCCCGGACGGGTTCTTCTTGCGCCCGGGAGCGCGACCGCAGCTCCCCGACGATCTGCACGAGCTGTGGACCGCCCGCGTCGATCACATCGCCGAGCGCTTCGGCGACCGTGCCGGCGATGCGGTGGCCGCGCTGCAGCTGGCCGCCACCCTGGGCTCCGAAGTGCTGTACGACGAATGGTACGCGGCCTGCGACCTGGCCGGCATCGGCGTGCCGGCGGGACTGCTCGAGCAGCTGTGGAGCTTCCTGCTCGCCAGCGCCGGCGACCGCAGCTGGTCGTTCACCCACGGCATGCTGCGCGAGAGCCTCGAGCGTCGCGCCTGCGAGGCGGGCCACAGGCAGGCGTTGCACCGCTCCTGCGCCGACATGCTCGCCAGCCAATACCCGGCCGATAGTCCCGGCATCGCCGACCGCCGCGGCCGCCACCTGGTCGCCGCCGGCGCCCTGGAGGCCGCACTCGAGCCGCTGTTGGCAGGCGCCGAAGCGCGCCGCTCCGCCAGCGACTTTCACCTGGCCTACGCCCTGTACGCGGAGCGCGAACGCGCCATGGCCGACCTCGACCTCGGTGACGACGACCGGCGACGCGCCGACAACGACATCCGCTGGGCCCGCGCATGCGTTACCCAGGGCCAGCTCGAGGAAGCCACCAGACACGCCAACGCCGCCGAAGAGCCCGCGGTGCGTTTCGGTTGGACCGACATCAGCGCGTGGGCACACGGGGTGCACGGTGGCGTCGCCCTGGCCCGCGGCGATATCAACACGTGCTACGAAGAGTTCGCCCAGGGCGTGGCGCTGTTCCGCAAGCTGGACAAGCCTCGTGGCCAGGCCGAATGCCTCACCGGCCTGGGGGGAGTGTGCTACTGGAAACGCGACCTGGACGAGGCGACCGAGCACTACCAACAGGCGTACGAGCTGGTGGCGGAAACGGGTGACCTGTACGAGCTCGGCATCATCCTGCGCGGCCTGGGCAACGTGCGCTACCTCAGCGGCGATACCGAAAAATCGGCAGAGCTGCTGCAGCGCGCACTGTCGTGCTTCGAACAAAACGGCAACCGATTCAACGTCGCCTCCTGCCAGAACGATCTGGGAGAAATCGCGCGCGGCCGCGGCAACCTTGCTGCGGCCGAGGCACTGTACCGCCAGTCCGCCGAGCTGTACGAATCGTTGGGTTGCAGCGACGCGTCGACGCCCCGTTTCAACCAGGGCCTGTTGCGCCTCCAGCGCGGCAAGTACGACGCCGCGCGGCAGCTGTTCGAAGCCGAAATCGTCAAGATGGCGCGGAGCGAGCGCACCCTCGATCTACTGTGGGTCCACACGGGTATGGTGCCGTGCATGGCGGCCGAAGCCGATTGGGACGGCTACGACTACCACATGCAGCGGGTCTACGACTTGCTGGAGAGCATTGTCGACGCCGACATCGCCTATCTCACCGAGCTGGCCGGCAACCTGGCCCGCGAGGCCGGAGAGCAGGTGCGCGCCGAGCAGGCGTACCGCATCGCCGTACAGCAGTACCAGTCCATCGGTGACGACGAAAAAGTCGCGACGCTCAAGCTCGCCTACATGCCGCAGTTGTGAACCGAGACGTCGAAGCTGGCGGTAGCGTTGCCTATGAGGTTCTTGGCGACGGGGCTGCGGAAGTCGTAGAAGATGATGTCGCAGTCGAACAGCGACACGTCCTCGATAACCGGGTAGCTGTCCGCGCCGATGATGACCGGAGCACCGTAGCAGTTGACCGCCATGTACGGGTGCGCGCTGGTGTCGTCCGGCAACAAGTACAAGTAGTAGTGGCCGTCATCGCCCAGCTCGAACAGTGAGTCGCCGATCGCCAGACCGCGGCTGAGCCACTGGCCGAGATCGCTGTCGAGCAGCGCGCCGTTGTTGCCGGAAAAGTCGACCGTCCAGTTCGACGACTGCACGCCGGTTTTGAACGTCACGCCGCCGCCGCCGACAGGATCGAAGACGGCCTCTTTGTGGAAGGTCCAACCGGACAGGGTGAGCGTGAACGAGTTCATCTTGTTGAGAATCGGGTCGAGGTTCGAGTTGCCGTCCCCAGCGGTCGTGGTGGCGACGAAGTTGGAGGTGACCGTGAGGCTCGGAACACAGGCGTCGGGCAGGGCTGCGTCGGGCACCGGCGCGTCGGACACCGGCGCGTCCGTGGTATTGGTCGATGCGTCGGCGGCATTCGACGCCGCATCGGCCGTCTGGTTTGTGGAAGCGTCCGCGCTGTTGGTTACCGAGCCGCAACCAGCGGCGAGGGCGAGCAAGCAAATCGAGTAGAGAGTGCGCATAATGGTGCGTCAATTATATCGGTTCTCGGGGCGCCCACCTAGACCCAGAGCACCTACATCCGGTAGCGCCACACCTGGTCGACGACGGTGGGGCCGGCGGTCATGCCGCCGATGGTGTATACGGTGCCGGCGCACTCGATCAGGCCGCGGTGGTCCATGGTCGCGGTGGGCTTGGTGGCGTTGCCCAAATCGACGAATTGTTCGCTGCTGGTGTCGTACACCAGCGTGCCCGCCTCCGGCGCGGACGGGTTTCCGGTGGCGTAGCTCAGTCCGTCGAAGTTGTACGGGTCGTCGGTGCCGCCGTGGAACAGCACCAGGTTGCCGAGAGTGCCGGCGGCGGCGCGGTAGCGCATCGGCAGGGCGTGGCTGCCCAGGTCGGTCCAGGTGATCTGCGTCGGGTTTTGCGGGTCGAGGCGACCGCGCCAGGTCTGGTTGACGTCGGCAAACCCGATGCCCGGAAGCGCGCGCACGCCGTCGATGACGATCAGGTCGTCGCCGGCAATGGCGCCGGCGTGACCGAACACGGCCGCCCCGGGAAACGCGGTCGCCTGGGCCCACATGCCGGTCTGGCTGTCGAACAACTGCACGTTGTCCACGGGCTGGGTGTTCGACCAGCCGCTGACCACGACGATCCAGCGGTCGCGCCAGGCCACAGCCACCGCGTCGTCGACGGCCACGGGCAACGGTGCGAGCGTGGTCCAGCTGCCGGTCGCCGGGTCGAGGCGGTACAACCCGGCCGACGTGGTCTCGCTGCCGTTTGGCGCCACGCTGTAACCGCCGAGCACATAGATGTTGCCGCCCAGGCTCACGGCCGACGCGGCGACCAAGCCGGCGTTCGCGGGCACATCGTCGCGCTGCTGCCAGTCGCCGCTGCCCACCAGGTGGGTGTAGACACGCCGGTGGATGCCCGGATGCTCGCGGGTGAAATCGATGCCCATCGCGGTCATCAGCACACAGCCCTGGCTGGTCATCACCGCGGCGACAGCGTTGTTGCTGACGCGCTCGGGCAGCGGCACCGTCATCTTCCACCCAGATGACAGGTCCGCATCCGCCAGCGTCTCGGGCGCGTCGACGCTGACCGCCGCATCGGTGACCGCGCCGCCGTCGTCGCCACAGCCGGCGAGCGCCAGCACCGCCGCAAGAACGGCTATACGCACGGTGCCCCCCGACTCTTCCCTTGTGCGGTGTCCACGATTGCCAGCAAAATAGTAGCAGACGGGGCCGCGCCCCAACTGCTAGTGTGCCGTCTCATGCTGGGTCGTTTTGCAATATTGCTGGCACTGGTGAGCGCTGCGTGCGCCGACCGGGGCGACCACATCGGCTACAGCCGCGAGTCTCTGACCGCCTACTGTTCGGCCATGGTCATCGGCACCGGCATGGTCGATGTCGAGACCGACTATTTGCCCAGCGTCGTTACCTGCGAAAACGGCAACGCCAGCCTCGAGGCGCTCAAGGCCCAGGCGGTAGCGGCGCGGTCGTACCTGTATTACCGGCTCGACCGCACCGGCGACATCAGCGACGGCACCGGCGACCAGGTTTACAGCTGCAGCCGCGGCCCCACGGACCAGGCCCGCGCCGCCGTCGATGCCACCTCGGGCATCGTGCTGCAGTACATGGGCACCCAGGTGGCGGCGTTCTTCGTCGCCGGCGCCAAACAGCAGCCCCCCGATTGCATTGGCGGCACCGACGATCCCACCAACACCGAACGCTTCGTCACCTACAACCAGGGCAAGTCCGGCGCCGACATCGACCAGACCTCGCTGGGTCTCATCAATCCGAGCAACTACGCCAACCGCGGCTGCCAATCGCAAAACGGCGCCGACTGCCTGTCGGACAACGGTTGGGTCTACGACGACATCCTGCGCTTCTACTATGGCGAGGATATCGAGATGATCACCGCCGACGGGCCGTGCATCGTCGGCGGCCAGGCGGATGCTGGCGCGGTGGTCGGCGGCAACGACGCGGGCGGCGGCGGCGGCAACAACAACGACATCGCGGGCGGCTGCCAGAGCGGCGGACCGACCGGCGGCCCACTGGCGCTGGTGTTGATAGGCGCGCTGGCGCTCGGGCTACGGCGTCGGCGGCAACC
>Ga0114931_10011935_pt1 | contig 10210 bp, 9 predicted proteins | sample 2SBtaG_FD_89579 | JGI IMG/M metagenome (GOLD analysis project Ga0114931, IMG submission 89579) | Deep subsurface microbial communities from Kolumbo volcano to uncover new lineages of life (NeLLi) - 2SBTROV14_V59a metaG | ecosystem: Environmental > Aquatic > Marine > Volcanic | place: Kolumbo... | reverse complement strand
GCGTGATTTTGCAGGACGCGTTGACGGTCCAGGGCGACGCCGCAGTGGAGGGCGGACTGGCGGTCAAGGGTGCGCTCAGCGGCGACGGTGACGTCCGTCTTGGGAGGGGAGCCGATGGCGGGGCGCTCTTCGATCTCAAGAGCGGCGAGGGCGCGTTGGCCATTGCGGCCGTCACCACCTTCCAGGGCGGCGTGATTTTGCAGGACGCGTTGACGGTCCAGGGCGACGCCGCGGTAGAGGGCGGACTGGCGGTCAAGGGTGCGCTCAGCGGCGACGGCGACGTCCATTTCGGCGCAGGAGCCGATGGCGGCGCGCTTTTCCATCTCAAGAGCGGCGAGGGCGCGTTGGCCATTGCGGCTGTCACCACCTTCCAGGGCGGCGTGATTTTGCAGGACGCGTTGACGGTCCAGGGCGACGCGAACTTCCAGGGCGCGGCCACATTTGCAGGCGATGCAACCATGGCGGGGAAGACGTTGCTGCAAGGCGCGACAACTGCGCACAGCCCTATCAAGCTGCTGGAGGACGGCGCGTTGGTAGTTGGCGAGACGGAGAGCGTGCGCGTCGACGACAAGGGCATCACCATGCGCCTCCAGCCGGGCGAGCACAACGCGGTCAAGGTGCTGGGCATTGGCCGGGCTGCGCTGCTGAACGCCTACCAGACGGCCCAGAGCGTGCAGCAGTTCGATATGTTGGGCTACTACAGCGCCGGCGTGCCTTCCCTCCATGGCCGGGTGATGATCGGCGTGGCCAATGTGGCCGGCGGCGAACCCGATCTTTTCATGCGCATGACCCGCTATTTCACCGGCGTCCGGCGCATGGACATCCGTGCATCGCTGCTGGATGTGCAGAGCGACAGCGTTCAATTGACCGGTGACGTCAGCGTCAACGGTAGTTTTGAGTTCAGCGGCACTGGTTCTCCGGATCGCGTCTTCCGATTGCGGAACCTGCCAGTCCGGCCTGATGGCCTGCCCACTGGTGCGGTATGGAATGATCGGGGAACGCTCAAAATCGTCCTCTAAATTCAAGAAAGAGCGTTCTTCTCTTCTGAGAAAGCGTGCAACTGATTGACAGCATAGGAGCTAGATAGGGCATCATGATCATCACCAAAGGCAGTACTCCGACAATTGTGTTTTTGCTGGTCAGCACCACGGACGCGGTGACTGGCGTCGAGGACGCACAGAATCTCCAGGTGACTATCTCTAAGAACGGGAGCGGGTTTATTGAGGCGGTCAACCCTGTGGCCCAGATCGGCGGTGGGTGGTATAAAGTCGTCATGTCAGCAGAAGAGACGGGTGTGGAGGGGCCGCTCATTGTACGCGCGTCAGCCGACGACACCTACGAATGGCGGGATATCCACCAGGTCTACGCGCCAGAAGCGCCTCAGTTGAGTCTGGATCCGGCCGACATGGACCGCATCGCTGACCATGTGCTGCGGCGCAACTTCGCCCAGGCGTCCGAGTCCGAATTCGGAGACCCCAAGCAGTTCCGGTCGTTGCTGGGCGCGGTGGCCAAGGCCGTCAACCGGGTGGAACTGGATGGGCGCACGCTCAAGGTGTATGAAGCCGATGATCAGAAGGTGTTCGGCTCCCAGACTGTGGCCGTCAACAATAATCCGCCGGCTATTACGGAGTTGGATACGGATTGAAGTGGAGGAGATTGAAGAGGTTAGGAGATTGGCGTATGATCAGCGAGCCGCCAATCTCATCAATCTCCCAATACGCCTCTGGCAAGGGGGAAAAACATGCGTGAATCCATAGCTATCCCCGTTCCACTCCAGCGCAGGATCCTGGCCAAGAATGAGGCCTTTGCGCGCGCCAAGCGTGAACTGGAAGAGTTGCTGGAACTGACTCAGGAACTGTTGAATGTGCCCGAAGGTTATGTTCTGGAGGACGTTACCCAGGGCTTCGTTCCCCTGGAAATGCTCACAGGCGGAGACCAGTCGGCTGTCGATCAGATGACCCGACATCAGGAACGCGCGGGCGCCGAATAGGCTGACTAACCCGCTCTGAACACACCCAAACATTATGCTGGAAACTCGACAGGCCGCCCACCACGGGCGGCCTGTCTATTGTCGTCTATCCGAACGCGCTTCGCGGATATCATCTCAATATTTCGGGGTGAGTGCGTCGCATTGACCAAAAATAATTCGATTCACCCCAGGACGTCCGGTCAATGCGATGGACTCACCCCAGGTTATTGAGATGATACCTTCGCTGCATCACTCATTCATTAGTAGACTCAGTGCGCGTCGCGAGCGGCTGAGCAAGGATTCGGCGGCTTTGTAGGTAAGCCCCATGGAGTCAGCTAGCTCGGTCACGCTCAGCCCGATGTGGTAACGCAATAACAGGGCCTGGCGGTTTTTTTCTGACAACTTTGCCATGGCCTCTTCCAGTTCAAGCCCTTTATTGGAGATGCCTCGGGTGGGGATGACCTCTGGGAGTTCATTCGTCTTCTTGTGTTTGCGCCAGAAATCTGCGACCTTGCGCTGGGCGATCGAATAGACGAAGGTGGAGAGGGTGGCGGAGCGCCCATCGAATTTTGGGACCGCGCGCACACACGCCACCATAGTCTCCATGAGCACATCCTCCCGATCCTGGTCGGTGGGAAGATTGTAATGCAGATAGCTGTAGAGGCGCTGGCTCTGTTCTTGGGTGAATTGGGTCCAAGCCTGCTCGTCACCGGCCTTCAGGCGTCGGAGAAATTCCGCCTCCGAGCCGCCGGAGGAACTATAAACCGTCACACTCGAATCCGTTCGATCATTCGTGTTGGGCGTAATTTATCGTAAATGTGATCAATGCCGACTACGGTCGGCGTCCATGAAATCAGAATGATTTCACAATCGATCACAAGTATATCAACATCAATGCCATACTACAATGGCAAGCTGTAAAAAATGTGCGCAAAACGGCTCATATTGTAACATGATTTGGTTGGAATCGCCCGTTTGAACAGCCTGCAAAATCATATTCCACCAACACCGTAGCTATTGCGCCCAGTCAACGCCCATTGAATAGCGTCCTGACGGCGCGCCGACTTGGCGAAGCGAGGGCTTGAGGCTATCATGACTATGACCACAGACAGGTCATTGAGTCGTCCGGGACATTGCGTCTAGAAAGAGTTGGCAGGTATGAGCCAAGGTGAATTTGCCGTTTCTGAAACGTGGCGCATCGATCGACGCACGCCTTTGCGGTGGGTGATCTCTCATCTTGCCCGCAACAAGCTGATTATCCTGGTGCTGCTGATCGGCGCCGCGGGCAACGCTGCGTTGGCGTCCGCCATTCCCCTGTTCACCGGCGTCGCCTTCGACGCCATCGTCCATCAGACGCCCGATCTGCGTCGCCTGTTGGTGGTTTCGCTTCTGATCGTGCTCTCCCAGGGTGTGCGCGCGTTCATGCAGTTGGGGCGCAATTTCGGCAGTGAAGTGCTCGGTCAGCGTCTGGAAAGAGACACCCGCCAGGAGCTATATGCATCTCTGCTGGGCAAAAGCATGGGCTTCCACGATCTTTATCCCACGGGTGAAGTCATGGCTCGGGCCATCAACGATGTGCGTGAGATGGCGTTGATGATGGCGCCGGGCTTCAATCTGGTGCTGGGATCGGCCAACTTCCTGATCATGCCGCTGATCGTCGCGCCCACCATCCATCCCCAACTGCTGCTGACGCCAGCGCTCTTTGCGGTGGGCTATGTCATCACCATGCGCTGGTATCTGAAGGCGCTCCAGCCTGTGACCGAGGGTGTGCGCGCCGCCTTCGGCCAACTCAACTCCGGCCTGACGGAGTCCGTCGAAGGCGTGGAAACGGTCAAAGGCGCGGCCCAGGAAGAGGCGGAAGTCAGCCGCTTCACCCACAACGCACGCCGCTTTCGTGACGCCTTTGTGGAGCGGGGGCGCATCGAGGCTCGCTTTCTGCCTTTGCTACTCTTCGGCCTCACCCAAGGGCTGGCCTTCTGGCATGCGCTCGTTCTCTATGGAGCCGGCAAGATCAGCGTAGGCGATGTGGTGGCCTATATGGGGCTGATCGCTCTCTTCGGCTTTCCCGTCTTCGTCTCCCTCTTCTCCTATTCCCAGGTCTCCTCCGGCCTGTCCAGCGCGCGCCGCATCCTGGCCCTGATCCAGGCCCGGACCGATCTGGACCGCAACGAAAGCGGCTATCAAGGGAAGATGCGGGGCGCGATCCGGTTCGAAGGGGTGACGTTCCGCTATGCCCGAGAGGGGATCGCCGCCGATGACGGAGGCCATTTCTCAAATCGGCCCGCGCTGGAGAATATCTCCTTCGAGGTCGAACCGGGACAGACCCTGGCGCTTGTGGGGCAGACCGGTTCGGGGAAGAGCACCGTGGCCAAGCTCATCAACCGCATCTACGACGTGGAGGCGGGGCGGGTGTTGGTGGATGGCGTGGACGTGCGCGATTGGAACCTGGCCGCGCTGCGCGAGCAGATCTCTATCATCGAACAGGACATCTTTCTCTTCAGCCGCACCATCGCCCAGAATATCGCTTTCGGCAAGTCCGACGCCACCCATGAGGAGATCGTGGCTGCAGCCAAGGCGGCCCAGGCCCATGACTTCATCGTCAGCTTCCCCGAGGGCTATGAGACCGTCATCGGTGAGCGGGGCGTCATGCTTTCGGGCGGCCAGAGGCAGCGTCTGGCTTTGGCCCGCGCCTTTCTCACCGATCCAGCCATCCTGGTGCTGGATGATTCGACCAGCGCCATCGACAGCGCTACGGAGGACCGCATCCAGCGCGCGATCGAGGCGGCGACCAAGGGGCGCACCACCATCCTCATCACCCACCGGCTTTCCCAGATCCGCTGGGCGGATAAGATTGTGGTTCTGCGCAGGGGTCGGGTGGTTGCGGTGGGGAGCCACGAAGAACTGCTGGATCAATCCCAGGCCTATCGCAATATCTTCGCACGCTTCTAATGGACCGCGGATTGGGCTGATCTACACGGGTTTTTTAGAAAACCGCGTAGATCAGCCCAATCCACTCAATCCGCTCAATCCGCGGTCTATCCTTTCGGCCAGGGGCGGTGGGCCAGGTCGAGTTGTTGGCGCAACTCGCGTTTGGCCTCCGTCAGATTGGCTTTGACCCGAAAGAAGGCAGCCTCCGAAAAACCCAATTCGCCATGGAGCAACAGATCTTCCATGGTCTCCACGATTCGCAGCAGCTTGGCTTCCAGCAGTTCCACGGTGGTTCCGTAGAAACGCTCCGGGATGAAAAAAAAGAAGATGAGCGACAGCGCGTAGGCGTAGACCACCATGCGGCCGGAGATCGGTCCGACCTGCAAGGGGATGAAGAGGAGCAGCGCCAGGCCAGCCACCGCGCCTACTATCAGCACTTGGTGACGGGCGATAGGGCGGGCAGGCGGGAGATCTGCCAGCCGCGCAGCCAGTTGATCGTAGCGTTTGATCTTGGGCAGCCAGACGTTGAACAGGCGACATTGGGCCAGGTCCACCCGATGCTGGTCATAGCGGGCCAAGTCAGTCGCCATCTGTCGGGTTTCCGCCGCAAGCTGATAGAACGCCTTGCGCGTCAGGGGAACAGTCGGCGCCGGCCGGGACCGCCATAGGCGTTGGCGAAGGTTGGAAAGATCAGGTGGGAAGCGCATAGATTTCCGACCACAGGGACGACGATGCGCAGCGGAAGCCGTGGCGCGCGAGGCGCGCGGGCTACAGCGCCTTATCCAGCCAGAGGGCCAGGCTGAAGAGAATGCCGGTGACGATGACGGCGGTGACGGTCGTCTTGTACAGTTGGAGGCAGTTGATCTCCTCCCGATCGTTTCGCCAGATGCGCGAATAGCCGCCCAGGGCGACGGGGAGTCCGCCCAATGCTAACAGGGACCACAGGGGCAGGTAAGTCAGGCTGACTGCCAGCAGCACGGCGCCATAGGCCAAGGTGACCAGAAAAGCGCTGATATCCACACCCCGTTTCAGCCCCGCCATGACCGGAATCGTCCGTTTACGGATCAGCCAGTCCCGCCGGTAATGTAGAAGGTTGTAATTGAAAACGACCAACACCGCCAGGAATCCCATGGAAAGGCTGCCCCAAACCGGCGTCATGGTGAGTGATTCGGCCTGGGCGTAATAGGCGCCCAGCGCGGGCAGAAATCCGAACGCGAAGAAAACGCCCAATTTACCCAACCCCCAGCCCTGATAGCCATAACGAATAGGCGGCGCAGCGTAGAGGATTGCGAGTGCGAAACTTAAACCGCTGAAAAAGAGGATGGGCCAACTGGTTAGCAACGTCACCAACAGGCTACACGCCAGCCCAATCATGGCGAAGAGTAGTCCCAGATTGCGGGCCAGTGCAGGGTCGATCCTGCCGCCGCGCATGAGCACGTAGTTGGAATGGGGCGGCAGATCAGTCACCATGGGGTGGTGGTCCATGGTCAGACTGCGGCGATAGTCGAAATATTCCCAGAGTAGATTGGTGGCCAGGTTCCCCACAAAAACGCCCAACAGGGTGAAGATCAGAGTGGCCGCATTCAGCGCGTCCACCTCCCACCAAGCCATGATCGCACCGCTCAACGCCGGTATGGTGAGCGCTAAGGCGGCGTCCGCACGCGTCAAGGCGATGAAGGCGCGCACCAATGATGACGTCGTTTCCCGGGTGCGGGTCAGGGGCGAGTCATGGCTGTGGCCATTATTTTTCTGTGGCGAAACAAATGTCTGCTCAGGCATAATTCACTTTGACGTAACATCGACTTCATTCCAATGCTCAATTCTAACATTTTGTACAGAGGGGGTCAAAGCGATTGAAAGACGGACAATCTATTTCTCTGCTGCGATCCGGGGTCTGACCACTGCGGATCCCACCGCGGTCAGCGCGTCCCTGAGCCGCGCAAACATGGCCTCGTCTTGGTACACGCCCACGATGGCCCCGCCGGATCCGGCGAATTTTGCCGACGCGCCGCAGGAGCGAGCGGTCTCCACCATGCGCTCCTGCCAGGCGGGCAACGTATAGAGCGCGCGGCGGGCGTCGAAGTTCGCGTCGATCAGACGGCCCAGACCCGCGGCCTCCCCGGCCAGAAGCGCCTGACGCCCCTGCTCGGCCAGGTTCGCGAAGTAATGCATGGCGTCGACTACTTCTCGATCGCCCCTGCGGTAACGGCTGCGAATATCGTTGTGGAACTGTTCGGTCGGCTCACCAAACTCCCGGTGATAGGCCACATAGACAGGCGGCAGGAGCGCCGGATCCAGCGCCTCGTAGTCGTAGCAGCGCAGGCCGTCGACCAAGTCCTCTTCCTCCTTGGCGAAGTCCATGTAGACCAGCCCTTCGTAGCACTGGATCACCCGGTCCTGGAGACCGGCGGCGATGCCCAGTTCCTCCGTCTCCACAGAGAGCGCCAGGGACGGCTGCACCCGCAGAGGAATTTCCACGGCGTAGAACTCCATCAGCGCGCGCAAGGTGGCGACGATGATGGCGCTTGAGCCGGCCAGCCCCACCTGGCGGGGCACATTACTGGTGTAGCGCACCGAGAAATTGCGATCGTGGAGTTCGATTCCCTTGGCGTCGCAGTAGTCCACGAAGCGTTTGATGGTGGCTTTGACCAGGCGGATGCCGCCATAGTAGCCGTGCATGCGCACATCGTCAGCCAGATCGCGGATGGAGTCGAAGCTGGCCCGGTCGTGGGCTGCCAGCACGATGTCCACCGACCCCCACTCGTAGAGCACCACTTCGGCCCAGAAATTGCGCAAGATGAAGGAGATGGTCTTGCCGTTGTAGCCGTCGGACGGATTGCCTAGCAAACCGGCCCGGGCGTAGGCGCGTTTGCGGATGATCAACATGAGAGCAACGCCTCCAGATGCCGGCGCAGGCCTGGGCCGTAGATGGGATCGGCCAGCGCAAATTCGGCGAACGCCCGGAAATAGGAGTCGAAATTGCCGATGTCATAGCGGCGCTCCTGGGGACCCAGGCTCACCCCCACCACTCGCCCCCCCTCGCGCAAGAGCAGACGGATGGCGTCGGTGAGCTGGATCTCGCCGCCCGCGCCCGGGGGCGTGCGCGCCAAGGCGTCGAAGATCGCGGGCGAGAGCACGTAGCGGGCGGCGATGGCCAGGTTGCTGGGCGCTTCCTCCCGGCTCGGCTTCTCGATCAGATCATCGATGTCGAACACGTCTCCCCCCTCACGCGGCGCGGCGATGCCATAGCGATGCACGTCCGCGGGCGGGACCTCCTCGAAAGCGATGACCGCGGCCGCGTCCCGCTCTGCGTAGACGTCCATCATGCGCCGGACCACATCGCTCTGCGCGTTCATGCCGATGATGGAATCGCCCAGTGCGACGACGAAGGGCTGATTGCCCACGAAGGCCTCGGCGCAGGCGACGGCGTGGCCCAGGCCCAGCAGCCGGCGTTGGCGGGTGAAGAAATAGCGCACGGGCGCGCGCTCGAACTCCAGCTCAGCCAGCAGTTCTTCCTTACCGGCCTCGCGCAGGCTCTGGATCAGTTCCAGGTTGAGGTCGAAATGGTTCTCGATGGAGGTCTTGCCCGGCCCGGTGACAAAGAGCATCTGTTTCAGGCCGACCCGCGTCAACTCTTCGGTGACGTACTGGACCACGGGCTTGCGGCCCACGGGCAACATTTCCTTAGGTTGGGATTTGGTGGCGGGCAGCAGCCGCGTGCCTAGTCCGGCCACGGGCACCACCGCAATATCGATTTGCATAACGCCTACGCTTTCGTTTTGGATAGAACGCGGATTTGACGGATTGGGCGAATTTTCACGGATTTTTCAAAATTCGGCTTTTTCCGTTCAATCCGTCAAATTCGCGTTCTATTGATTTTTGCTCTTCTCCTCCGCTTCGGGCACGAACCCGTACGCCCTGGAGACGATGTAGAGGGGGCGATGCTTGACTTCATCGTAAATGCGGCCCAGGTATTCGCCGATGATGCCGAGGAAGATCAGTTGCACGCCACCCAGGAAGAGGACACTGACCAAGGTGGTGGCCTGGCCCAAAAAGAAGAGATTGCCCGATAGGCGCAGGATGACGGTGAGAATGATGCCGAGCAGGCTCAGGCCGGCGAAGATGAAGCCCAGGTAAGTGGCCATGTGCAAGGGCAGATAGCTGAAACTGGTGATGGCGTTGAGGGCCAGGCGCATCATCTTGCGCAGGGGGTACTTGGTTTCGCCGGCGTAACGCTCGGCCCGCTCGTACTCCACGCCGATCTGCTTGAAGCCCACCCAACTACTCAGCCCGCGCATGAAGCGGTGCTGCTCGCGCAGTCGGCGCATGGCCAGCACCACCCGTCGGTCCATGAGCCGAAAATCGCCCGCGTCCAGGGGAATGTCCACGTCGGTGATGCTCTGGAGAAGGCGGTAGAAGAGGGAGGCCGTCCACAGCTTGAATTTGGTCTCACCCACGCGCTTGGTGCGCACCGCGTAGACCACTTCGTAGCCCTCGCGCCATTTCTCGATCATCTGCAACACGACTTCAGGCGGGTCCTGGAGGTCCGCGTCCATGATGATCACGGCGTCACCCTCGGCAAAATCGGTCCCTGCGGTGATGGCGATCTGGTGGCCGAAGTTGCGGCTGAAGTCGATGACCTTGACCCGCGGGTCCTCGTCTCGCAGGGCGAGTAGTAGCTCCAGTGAACGGTCCTGGCTGCCGTCATTGACGCAGACCAGTTCCCAGGGTTCGCCGGTTTCCTCCATCACCGAGACTACGCGTTGATAGAGCGCGGGGATGACTTCTTCTTCGTTCCAGATCGGCACGACCATGGAAAATACGGGGCGGGCCGGGGCGCGTTCATCATTCATGTCTCTATGGTAAACGAAAGCCGCGCGCCTGGTCAAAATGTGGGGAGTGCGTCCTAAAAGGGGTGAAGCCGCATTCCGGGATTAGGCCACAAGGCGTCTCATTACCGGACAACGCCTGGCCTAATCCTGGAATGCTAACTCGTTTAGGACGCATCCCAAATGTGGGGGCGAAGGCATGGCGCGGGGAATTGACGGCGGATTGCGTCAATGCTAGACTGACCCGCGGAATCTTCCATTGAGCGATGGTGACTATTCAGCGGGATCAAATGGAATCCAGATGCACGCAGATTGTCGCAGATATGTTGGGGCGGAGTGCGTCGCACTGACCCAACACAGGCCGAATTTCCCCCATGCGCCCGGTCAGTGCGATGGACTTCCCCGGTTTATTGAGCAGATACTTATGAACGATAATAGAACCTGTAATTGAAGGCGGTTGATCTTGTGAGCGAATCCAACATAG